>SXGS01310908.1_pt1 | contig 17441 bp, 20 predicted proteins | sample 3174681 | NCBI WGS metagenome assembly SXGS01 (sample SAMN11356861, study PRJNA531348) | freshwater metagenome | isolation source: freshwater sample F1-80 | place: China: Fuxian Lake, Yuxi | collected 2017-12-25 | reverse complement strand
CGGCCATCCCGAGGTATACATCATCGCTTTGCCGTTCTTCGGCATCGTTTCGGAGATCTTCCCGGTGTTCAGCCGCAAGCCGATCTTCGGCTACAAAGGCCTGGTCTACGCCACAATTGCGATCGCGGCGCTTTCCGTGACCGTCTGGGCGCACCACATGTACGTCACCGGCCAGGTGCTGCTTCCGTTCTTCTCGTTCATGACGATGTTGATCGCGGTGCCAACCGGGGTAAAGTTCTTCAACTGGATAGGCACCATGTGGCGAGGGTCATTGACCTTCGAGACACCGATGCTCTGGAGCCTCGGCTTCCTGATCACCTTCCTGTTCGGCGGTCTCACCGGCATCATCCTGTCCTCACCGCCGCTTGATTTCCCGGTATCGGACACGTACTTCGTGGTTGCGCACTTCCACTACGTGGTCTTCGGCACCGTGGTGGTCGCGATGGTCGCCGGATTCTACTTCTGGTGGCCCAAGTGGACCGGCAAGATGCTCAACGAGCGGCTCGGCAAGATCCATTTCTGGATGTTGTTCCTGGGCTTCCACGGCACCTTCCTGATCCAGCACTGGCTCGGGGTGCTCGGTATGCCGCGACGCTATGCGGATTACCTCCAGGAAGACGGGTTCACGTGGATGAACCAGTTCTCCACGATTTCCTCTTTCGTCCTCGGCGCCTCGCTGATTCCCTTCTTCTGGAATGTGTACATCACCTGGCGTTCCAAGAAGCGGGTCGAAGTCGACGACCCGTGGGGCTTCGGCGCCTCGCTGGAGTGGGCAACCTCCTGCCCGCCGCCGCGGCACAACTTCACTTCGCTGCCCAGAATCCGTTCCGAGCGGCCTGCTTTGGACCTGCACCACCCGGAGCTGGCCCAGTGGAACACCGCGACTGATCCACAACCGGCTGCCGCAGTCTTGGGCAATGCCGACCAACGCGACGAAGCTGCCAAGGAGAAATAACCATGTTGATCGAATCACGGCTGTTTTTCCTCGGTGTGCCCTTCTTCCTGGTGGTCGATGTGGTCTACGGTTTCATGACCAACTGGAGCGAATGGGTCGGCATCCTTGGCATCCTCCTGGTCGGCGGCCTGGCCGGAATGATCGGCTTCTACCTGGCGTTCACCGCCAAGCGGGTGGGCTTGCGTCCGGAAGACCGCAACAACGGCGAGATCCACGAAGGCGCCGGCGAGCAGGGGCACTTCAGCCCGTGGTCGTGGTGGCCTCTGGTGCTCGGCCTGGCCTGCGCCACGGCGTTCGCGGGTTTGGCGCTGGGCTGGTGGATCGTCTTCATTTCGGCCGGCATCGCCGCCATCGGCCTGGTTGGTTGGGTCTTCGAATACAGCCGCGGAGACCACGCGCACTAGGCTTTGCTTCATTTCGGATGCATTTCCGGCTTGTGGAGGGAAATTTCCCGTCCCGGGCCGGAAATGCATCCGAAGCTTTTTAACTACCACCGAGAGGTTGGCTCATGAGCGATGCTGCAGAGTTGATCGGCGGTGAGATCGACCGTTCCTCCGGCACCGCGATCTATCTGCAGCTCGCTGAGCTTTTGCGACAGTACGTGCGGACCAAGAGTTCGCCCGCGACGGCGATACCCTCGGAACGCGATATCGCGGCCCGGTTCGGAGTCGCCCGGATGACCGTCCGGCAAGCGATCGACACGCTGGTCTCGGCCGAGGTACTGGACCGGGTGGTGGGTCTGGGTACTTTCGTGCATCGGCCCAAGCTCGACCTGCAGGTCAAGCTGACCTCGTACTCGGAAGAAATGCAGCGCCGCGGCATGGTGCCGGACGCCAAAGTCCTGGACTTCGAGTTGATCCAGGCCAGTGCGAGCGTGGCCCGGGAACTGCAACTGCATGAAGGCCAAATGGTGGTCCGGTTCCGGCGGCTGCTGCTGGCCGACGAAGAGCCGATGAGCGTGGACGAGAATTTCATCCCCGGGTACCGGGTGCCGGGACTTACCGACGGTCCGGCCCCGACCTCGTTGTACAACACTCTGGGCGAGCGTTACGGCCTCGTCATGGAGTGGGGCGAGGACATGATCGAAGCTGCAGCCGCAGCGCCCACCGTGGCCCGGCAACTCAAGGTGGAGACCGGAGCGCCGCTGCTGAAGATCCAGCGGCATGCCTTCGTCTCCGGAATCGTCGTGGACTACTCGGTGTCCTACTACCGTGCGGACCGTTACAAGCTCTGGGTGCCGCTGCAACGGCCTGGCGTGCGGAGCACCCGGCAAGTCCCTTCCCGGCGCAGTTAGGCCCGCACCGAGGCGTCCAGGCTGCCGTCCGCGAGGCTTTCCCAGCAGAGCCGGCGGCCACGCCGTAATATGACCTGATGGCAGGCATCGTATGGTGGGAAGTGGAGACCGACAGCCCGGAGCTGTTCCAGCACTTCCACGGTTCGCTCTTCGGCTGGCGCTTCGAAACAGCTTTTGCGGATACCGAGCTGGGCGCAGACTATTGGGTCATCAAGGACGCGGCTCGGGATATCGGCGGATTGCAGCGCGCCCCCTCGCCGAGATTGCCGATGGCGGGGAGCCGCGTCTATCTCCTGGCGGAGGATCTGGAGGCCACTTTGGCACGCGCGGCCGCCTTGGGCGGCGTCATCGAAAGGTCGCGTACCGCACTGGGCGGAGCAGACCGGTGGTTCGGCACCTTTCTTGATCCAACCGGGATTTCCTTCGGATTGTGGACGCCGAACGCGAGGGCATAGTGGAAAGGGCCCCTGCCGCCATTCAGCTGAATGGCGGCAGGGGCCCTCGGATCCGCGGGGGAGCAGCGACTACTTCGACAATGCCTTGTCGTTCGCTTCCAATGCCTCGTGGTCGGCGTGCTCTTCGTGCGCAGCATGCTCCAGGGCTGCCTGGTGCTCAGCCGGAGTGACCGGGGCGACCCGGTCTTCGAAGAACCACTTGGAGAGCCAAGCGCGACGCTTTTCCTTGGCCACCACGATGCCCTTTTCGTTGGGCTCCGCGGGAAGCACCTTCGGCGATTCGAAGCTGACCAAACGGTACCGCTTGTATTCGTCCAGCTGTGCGTGCTTTTCCTTGTACTCGCCATGCGGCAAGCGGATGATCCGGCCGGTTTCCCGTCCGTGCAGCACGATCTCGCGGTCCTTGCGCTGCAGCGCCAAGGCGATGCGTTTGGTGATCTGGTAAGCCAAGATCGGGCCGATGAAGAACAGCGTGCGCAACCAATAGGTCACGTCGTTGAGCGAAACGTGGAAGTGCGTTGCGATCAAGTCCGAACTCGCAGCCGCCCACATGACGCAGTAGAACACGACGCCGGCGGCGCCGATCGCAGTACGGGTCGGCACATTGCGCGGACGGTCCAAGACGTGGTGCTCGCGGTCGTCCTTGGTGATCCAACGCTCGATCCACGGGTAGGTGAACAGCAAGCCGAAGATGATGCCGGCCGGGATCATGGCCGCGCCGATCACGTTGAAGCTCAGCGTGTTGGTTCCCCAGGGGAACGGGATCTCCCATTCGAAGGGGAAGTTCCACAGCCAGCCCGGCATGAGCCGGAGCGCGCCGTCGAACACGCCGATGTACCAGTCGGGCTGGGTGCCGGCGGATACCGGTGACGGGTCGTAAGGCCCGTAGTTCCAGATCGGGTTGATCGTGAAGAACGCCGCCATCGCCGCGATGATGCCGAACACGATGAAGAAGAACCCGCCTGCTTTGGCTGCGTAGACCGGTCCCAGCGGGTAGCCGACGACATTGTTGTCGCTGCGGCCGGGCCCGGGGTACTGGGTGTGCTTGTGCACCACGACCATGAACAGGTGGATCACGATCATCAGCAGGATGATCGCGGGGATCAACAGGATGTGCAGCACATAGAGCCTGCTGATCACCATGGTTCCCGGGAACTCACCGCCGAACAGGAAGAACGAGATGTAGGTGCCGACCACCGGGATCGCCTTCAGGATGCCGTCGATGATCCGCAGGCCGTTGCCGGAGAGCAAATCGTCAGGCAGCGAGTAGCCGGTGAACCCGGCGCCCAGGGACAGCAGCACCAAAGTGGCGCCGACGACCCAGTTCAATTCACGCGGTTTGCGGAACGCTCCGGTGAAGAACACCCGCAGCATGTGCACGGATACCGCCGCTACGAAGAGCAGCGCCGCCCAGTGGTGCACCTGCCGCATGAACAGGCCGCCGCGGACCTCGAAGGAGATGTTCAACGACGAGTTGTAGGCGACCGACATTTCGACGCCCTTCAACGGCACATAGGAGCCGTTGTAATGCGTTTCCGCCATGGAGGGATCGAAGAAAAAGGTCAGAAAGGTGCCGGAGAGCAACAAGATGACGAAGGAGTACAGGGCCACTTCACCGAACATGAAGGTCCAGTGGTCGGGGAAGACCTTGCGGCCGAACTCCTTGAGGATTCCGGATCCGCCGACGCGCTGGTCGACGAAGTCGGTGATCCGGCCGACTTTGGTGGTCGGAGTGTACGGTGCTTCAGCAGTGTGGCTGGTAAGTGCATTGCTCATGATCAGCCACGCTCCCAGTAGCTCGGACCGACGGGTTCATGGAAGTCGCTCTGCGCCACCAGGTAACCTTCGGCATCCACCTTGATCGGCAGCTGCGGCAACGGGCGCACAGCCGGGCCGAAGATGACCTTGCACTCTTGCGTGAGGTCGAAGGTCGATTGGTGGCAGGGGCACAGCAAGTGGTGCGTCTGCTGCTCGTACAAAGCCACCGGACAACCGACGTGGGTGCAGATCTTCGAGTAGGCCACAATGCCGTTGTAACCCCAATTTTCCCGCCCGGGGGAGGGATTCAGCGAAGCCGGGTCCAGCCGCATCAACAACACGACGGCTTTGGCCTTTTCGTTCAGCTTGCCTTCTTGGAGCTCGTTGAGCCCTTCCGGAATCACGTGGAACGCCGAGCCCAGGGTGACGTCCGACGCTTTGATCGGAGTGCCGGTTGGGTCGCGGACCAGGCGGGTGCCCTCTTTCCACATGGTGTGCCGGAGCAAATTGACGTCCGGGTTCAAGTCCAAGTCGCGGAACAGCACGATCGCCGGCAACGGAGCCAATGCGATCGCTCCGATCAGGGTGTTCCGGATCAAGGGCCGGCGTTTGATGCCGCTCTCTTCCGCGATCGTGTCGACGATCTCCACCGCGGCCTTGCGGTCCTCTTCGCTGCGGATCGGGTGGCGCTCTTCGGAAACTTCATGGTCCGGCATCAGGGCCTTCGCCCAGTGCACGATTCCGGTTCCGATGCCGAGCATCGCGAAGGCGGTGCCCAATCCGAGGAGCATGTTCTGCAACCGCAGCGTCCCCACGCTTTGGTCGAGGCGAACGCCGAAATATGCGACGAAGAAGAGAATGGTACCCAGTACCGAAATGCCGAAAAGCACGGCTACTTGGCGTTCAGCTCGCTTGGCCGCGCGCGGGTCAGTGTCAGCCAGCCGGGGGCGGTGCGGGGGGATTCCAGGATCCTGGAATGTCTCCAACACCGTCTGACCAGCCTTAGCTTCGACCTCCGACCCTGTCGGCTTGTCGTCACTACGGTCGCCCATTGTCCTTCTTCCTTCTGTCGTCCCGTTTCACGGGGAATCTTTCAAAACTTTTCGAAACTGGCCCGTCGCAGCGGGCGGCCGAACTCACGAAGTGCGTGATGTCAACCAAATGGTGAAGGCGATGACCACGCCCAGGCCCGCGATCCAGACGAAGAGACCCTCGGCCACCGGGCCCAGGGAGCCGAGCTGCGCACCGCCGGGTGAGCCGTTGGCTTCAATGGTCTTCAGGAACGTGATGATGTCGCGCTTGCCTTCGGGGGTGATGTTGGCGTCGCTGAACACCGGCATGTTCTGCGGTCCGGTGATCATCGCTTCGTAAATGTGCGCGGGTTCGACGCCGGCGAGTCCCGGAGCGAATTTGCCCTGGGTCAGTGCGCCGCCGGCGGCCGCGGCATTGTGGCACATGGCGCAGTTGACCCGGAAAAGCTCGCCGCCTTCGGCTGCGTTGCCCTTGCCGTCCAAGTACTCTTCGCCGGGGATTGCCGGACCAGCCCCGAGGCTGGCGACATAGGCGGCGAGTTGCTTGGTCTGCTCCGCGTTGAACTGCTGGGGCTTCTGCAACGCCTGCGGTCCCTGCATCTGCATCGGCATCCGGCCGGTGCCGACCTGGAAGTCCACGGCTGCCGCACCGACGCCGACCAGAGTCGGCCCGGACGGGGTACCCGCGCCGCCGGCATTGTGGCAGGTGGCGCAGTTCGCCAAGAAGAGCTTTTCGCCTTCCTGCACGTCACTCGCCGTGAAGGTATTGGATTCCGCCTTGGCCTGATTGACCGATGTCGCGAAAGAATACAAGCCGCCCGTGAGCAGCAAGCCCATCAACAGCAATGCCAGGATCGCTAGCGGGTGCCTACGCTTCTGTGAAAGTGCCTTCACCGGTCAAGTTCCTTTGTTCTCGGTTCGACGGCTGGGGCAGCCGCTGTGTGAAATTCTTCCGCTGGTAAAAATGCAGTCAAGTTCGGCTCGGCTTACTTGAGCACGTAGATGACGAGGAACAGTCCGATCCAGACCACGTCAACGAAGTGCCAGTAGTAGGAGGTCACGATCGCGCTGGTGGCCTCGAAATGCCCGAACTTCTTCGCCGCATAGGCTCGTCCGATGATGAACAGGAACGCGATCAGACCGCCGATCACGTGCAAACCGTGGAATCCGGTGGTCAGATAGAAGACCGACCCGTAGGCATTAGACGACAAGGTCACATGCTCGGAGACGAGCATCGCGTATTCCGTCGACTGGCCGGCGACGAAGATCGCACCGAGCAGGAAGGTGAGGAAGAACCACTCGACCATGCCCCATTGGGAGAACTTGAACAATCCGCCGACGCGTCGGGGCTGCAATCGCTCCGCAGCGAAGACGCCCATCTGGCAGCTGAATGAGCTGGATACCAGGATGATCGTGTTCACCAGGGCGAACGGGAAGTTCAACTTCGCCGTCTCTTCAGCCCACAGGGAGCCTGAAGTGGAGCGCAGCGTGAAGTACATGGCAAAGAGGCCCGCGAAGAACATCAGCTCGCTGGAGAGCCAAACGACGGTTCCTACGGAAACCATGTTGGGCCGATTCAGCGTGGGGTGTGCCGGGGCGCTGGGGGCTTGGGTCGCAGATGTCACATAGACATTATGTCTGTAAAACTCCCCAGCGCCCAATACGAAATGCCTTTGCCAGCATCTTTTTCTACAAACGTGCGAAAACTCGCGGAAGTTCCGCGGGATGCGGAGCCGGGTCATATTGGCTTCGCGCCGCGCCGCGCCGATAGCATCGTAGAGTGAGCGATCCCCGCAACCCCGATAACGGCACCCCGACGCCGCCCAGCTGGCCCTTGCTCTTGACGGAATTGATCGCCGGCCGCGATCTGGGCCGGGAACAGACTGTGTGGGCCATGGACCAGATCATGTCCGGACTGGCATCCGACGCGCAGATCGCTGGATTCCTGGTCGCCTTGCGGGCCAAGCACGAGACCGTCGAAGAACTCGGCGGGCTGGCGGATTCGATGCTCAAGAATGCGAAACCATTGCCTTTCGACGGCGAGGCCCTGGACATCGTGGGAACCGGCGGTGACCGGCTGAACACGGTGAACATCTCGACCATGGCGGCCTTGGTTTGCGCCGGGGCCGGTGCGCAAGTGGTCAAGCACGGCAACCGGGCTTCGTCTTCGGCCGCCGGCTCCGCAGATGTGCTCGAGGCGCTCGGCGTTCGGTTGGATCTTTCCATCGAATCCGTGGCCCGGGCTGCTTCCGAGGTTGGAATCACCTTCTGCTTCGCCCAGGTTTTCCATCCTTCCTTCCGGTACACCGCGGTGCCCCGGCGGGAAATGGCCATTCCGACGGCCTTCAATTTCTTGGGCCCGTTGACCAATCCGGCCCGCACCTCTGCTTCGGCGGTCGGCGTGGCCGACGCGCGAATGGCGCCGTTGGTGGCCGGAGTGCTGGCCAGGCGGGGGAGCCGGGGCATGGTCTTCCGCGGCGACGACGGATTGGACGAATTGACCACCACCGGACCATCCCGGGTGTGGGAGTTCCGTGCGGGTGGGATCCAGGAGCAGGTTTTCGACCCGCAGGAGATCGGCATCGCGCGCGCCACGGTGGCGGATCTGCGTGGTCAGGACGCGCAATTCAATGCCCAAGTCGCCCGCGATACGCTGGCCGGTGCTACCGGACCGGTGCATGATGCCGTGGTCCTGAACGCTGCGGCCGGTCTGGTGTCGTTCGATCAGGAAAGCAACGGCAGCCTGACGGAGCGGATGGGCCGGGCTTTGGCACGTGCTGAATCCGCCATCGCAACCGGCCAGGCGAACGCCGTGCTGGAAGCTTGGGCCCGATTCAGTTCCGCGCATATCGCCGGGAACGGCTGAGCGGGCTCCGGCCGGTTCGCTGAACCGGCCGGAATCAGTGCTCGAAGCCGAGCGAGAACGCGGCGTCCAAATCGTGCTTGGAATAGGCGCGGAAGGAAATATGCGTCGTGGTGGCTTGGACGCCGTCGACCTTCGAGAGTTTGTCCGCAATGACATCCGCCAAGGCCTCATGCTGGCCGACCCGGGCCACCGCGATGAGATCCCACTCGCCGGTCACCGAATACACCTCGCTGATGCCTTCGATTTCGGAGATCTCCTGGGCGGCTTCGGGGATCCGGTCCACGTTGGTCTTGATCAGAACGAATGCGGTAATCACAGCATCAGACTAACGCACGCCGGATCGTTCGGCCCGCTTCCGGAGCACCAATCCGGCGATCGCGCGGTGGCCCAGCAGGAACAAAGCCAGGACGGCGGTGGCGACCAGCACGAAACTCCATTCGGCGGTCCGGCCGCTGAGCAGCCGCAAAAGCATCCCGGCGATTACCGTGATCAGCCACAGGCAGACGCCGTGCGGCCAGATTCGGACTGGGGCCCGCCAAAGCCGTCCGGCCAACCAACCCAGAGCGGCTCCGGCCAGAAACGGCCACGCCGTGGCCAAGACCCCGAGCACCGGGTTGGCTTCTTGATGGCTTGCCCGTCCGGCGATCGCGAAAACCAGGATCAGGAGGAGGTCCAAAAGCAGCGCGTACCCGATCAGACCGCGACTCGTGGCCAGGGCCGGCCGAGCATGGGATTCGGGAGATCGCATCGGGTCCATCCTGGCAGGCTAACAGGGCGTGCGGCAGGATGGGAAAACCGCGAAACCGGCTCGGTTGCGCCGTCGCCGAATCCGGTCGTTTTCACCGGCCAGCGGCTAGAGCGTGGCGCGGACCGCGATCTTTCCGTTGTCCGACCAACGCACTTCGACACTCGCGATGTCGGCCAAGGGGATGTCCACGGTGGCGATCGGCGAAACCACGGTGCCCTCTGAGGCGTCCCAGCTGGCCGCGATGGTTTCTTTGCCGTTTCGTTCGATCACCACAAGCTGATAAGGCGATGGCGGGCCACCGGTGTAGCCGGGAGTGTTCCGGCTCGCCAGGTAGCTGCAGCGCCATTCGATCTGCGTGCCCCAAGCGACCGGCAGCGCTTTGCCGGAAACCGTCACGGTCTGCGATTCGACCGCCGTGAAAATCAGTGGAACGCTTCCGGCTTGGGCTTCCGAAGCCGTCACGATCGGCACCACGACCACGGTGGCAACCACCGCCGAAGCGGCGACCGCTGCCGCGACCCCGATGCTGAGCAGCCGGCGTCGTATTTTTGAACGGCGGGCCCGCTTGGCCAACAATGGAAGGACGTCGGCGACCGAGTCCTCGGCTGCCTCCGGCGATTCCGGGGCGGTCAAGGCGATTGCCTGTTCCTGGCTGAGCCCGGCCAAAAGCCCGGGCATGCCGGCGAGTTCGGCCACGGCGGACGCGCAGCGCGGGCAACTCGCCAAGTGGGCCTCGAATTCGTGCCGTTCGGCGGGCGAGAGGGCACCAAGAACATAAGCGGCGTCCCACTGGGTGTACGGGTCCAGTGAATCGTTCATTGGGTTACTCCTCTCTCCTGCAATGCGAGCTTCATGGCCCGCAGCGCGTAATGCATCCGGGACTTCACCGTTCCTTCAGGGACCCCCAATGCTTGCGCAATCTCCCTGACGGACAGCGAACGGTAGTAGCCGTGCACCAGTACCTGGCGGTGTTCCGGGGACAAACCGGACAGCGCCTCGGACACCAGCCAAGAATCCAGCACCCGGTCGGTGGCATCGGCCTGGTGCTGCTCCGGCGGGGCGTCGGTGCCCACTTCATGGCGGTTCCGGGCGCTGCGCCAGTCGTCCACCACCAGGTTCCGGGCGACTGTGAAGAGCCATGCGCGGACGGCGGCTTCCGGCCGTTCCAGGACGCCCGGCCGCTGCCAGGCCCGGAATAGGGTTTCCTGCGTGACGTCCTCGGCATAGGCGTGGTCTCCGGTGAGCCGTTTCACGAAGCGGCCCAATTCCGCGGCGTGGGCGTCGTGCAGAAGCAGTTCTTGCCCCTCGGCGTGCTCATGGCCCATTTCGCCCTCCTGATTGGTCAAACGGGGCAGCCATCGAATTGGTTCAATCCCGGTCGGAAAAATATCCGGAGCCGACGCCGGCTCATCGCCGAAGCAATGCCGCGGAGAGCAGATCCGGCCGGCTCAATGCCAGCGACTCGGCATTCTCCGGGATGCTTTCCCAGCGCACGGAAGGATGCTGCCGGGACAGCTCGATGAGCCATTGCCGCTGCGGTTGCCGAAGTTTCCGGTCCGAGATCAGCAGCCGAATGGCTGGCTCCGGTGCGCTGAAGTCGTCGAAGCCGATCGGTTCGACGGCTGGCAGGGCGCGCTGGAACGGCAGGATCGCCCGGGCGTATCCGGCCAGTTCCGGGATCGCCAGCTGTTCGAAACCCGGTCTTTCGGCCGCTCGGCTGCGTACCGGCATCGGCAGCATGGCGAGCAGCCCGGCAGCAAGCCGCCTGGCACCGGTCCGTGGCGCCTCGGCACCAAAACCCCATGGGTCCAAAAACAGCAATCCGGAGACGGGGCGCTCAGCCCGCCGGGCAAGTGCCAAGGCGGGCCGGGCGGAAGCCCCGGATGCCGCGATCCGCAATGGCCGGCCGGCCGGATCGATCTCGGCGAGGGCCTGGGCCAAACAGTCGGAACTCTGCTGGGCATCGGATATCGGCAACCGTTGCTGCGAGGCCCCGACCTCGCCCAAAGGCTCGGCTACCAGGACCCGATAGGCCCGGATCAGTGCCGGCAGCGCCTTGAACCAGGTGAAGCCGGGGGAGTCCTGACCGCCCAGCAACAGCAAAGGGGGCGCCGTCCGCGGGCCACCGGAATACATCCGGATGCTGCCGTGCGCGGTCTCGGCATCGTGGGCCTCGAAGTCGCCCGGAAGCAGGCCCAGTGCGTGTTGGTAGGCTGCCGCGTGGCGCTCTCGTGATTCGACGCTGTGGAACTGCGATACCGCCGGCCGCATGGTCACCTTCCTCGGTTCGGGCTTTCCAGGTTATCCGCTTCGGCTGAATATTCCGACAGATCATTTGTTCTTGACAAATAAAGTCGTCGGTGGGAATCTTGAATTTATGGAAGAACTCGGCGTCATCGAAGATCCGGCCGCGGCCGAGGTGCTGCTGGACCCGATCCGGTCGGCGCTGCTGGCCGCACTCCGGGAGCCCGCCTCGGCTGCCGGCTTGGCCCAGCGGCTCGGATTGCCACGGCAAAAGGTCAACTACCACCTCAATGCCTTGGCGCAGCACGGTTTGGTTTCGTTGGTGGAAGAGCGGCGCAAGGGCAATATGACCGAACGCGTGATGCAGTCGAGCGCCCGCAGCTTCGTGATTTCACCGATCGCGCTTTCCGCAATCGAACCGGACCCGGCGAGGCATCCGGACCAGCTTTCGGCGCGCTGGCTGATCGCCTTGGCGGCGCGTCTGATCCATGACGTCGGACGTTTGCTCAGCGGCGCGGCAGCAGCCAAGCAAAAGCTGGCGACCTTCGCCTTCGATGGCGAAATCCGGTTTGCCAACGCTGCCGCCAGGGCCGAATTCGTCCATGAACTGAGTGCGCAGATCGACCTGCTGTCGTCGAAATACCACGACCGCGACGCGCCTGGCGGGCGCGCGCACCGAATGGTTTTCGCCCTGCACCCCAGCTTGAAAAAGGCACCCGCCGAACCGCATACCAAACCCCTTCTCAGCATCGGAGAATCAGCATGAGCCGGAAATTCGACGTCAACACCGAAGCGGTGGCCAACGGCCGCCCGGAGCAGGTCTGGGCGGCCGTCGTCGCCGGTGGTTCCGGTTGGCAGTGGCCGGCGGAGGTGGAACCCCGCCTGGGCGGCGCAGGCCCGTTCGGCAGCGAAGTCACCGCCTGGCAGCCGCCGAATCATTTCGGCATCGAGATGACCGGGCCGGACGGCTTTTTCAACATCCTGGACTACGTCTTCGAGGAACTTCCCGGCGAGTCCACTCGAGTCCGCTACCGGCACTCCGGAATTTTCCTGACCGAAATGAGTGATGACGAGTGGGCCAACCAGTACGACGGCGTACGTCTGCACACGGCGTTCTACCTGCACACCTTGGGCCAGTACGTGCAATACTTCGCGGGCCGTCAGGCCGCTTTCGCGGACGTTCAAGGGCCTGAGGCATCGGGCTCTGCTCAGGCCTTCGAGGTGCTCAAGCAGGCGATCGGGGCTGAGCAGCAAGGCCAGCAGATCAGTTTCGAGGTGCCTGGCATCGGGACCATTGCCGGAGAGCTGGACTATCTGACCGAGCACTTCGCCGGCGTCCGCACCGCAAACGCGATGTACCGGTTCTTCGGCCGGAATGCGTTCGGTCAGGTCGTGGGCATGACCATCCACGAATTCGGCGAGGCTGCCGAGGCGCATGACGCGCAGTGGCAGGAATGGTTGGCCGGACTCTACTGAGCCGGCGACCGGATTCGGCAGTGCGGGTCCAAGCATTGACAGTCGACTTCTGTATGACTAGCGTCATAAGTAGACCGAAATCAATTCAAAGTTGTGGAGTCGCCGTGTCGCGTCCGATCACGTTGTTCACCGGCCAATGGGCAGACTTGCCTTTCGAGGAAGTCGCCCGACGGGCGTCGGAGTGGGGCTTCGACGGTTTGGAGATCGCCTGCTGGGGAGACCACCTGGATGTTTGGCGGGCCGCCGAAGACGACGCCTACCTGCAAGACCGGCTCGACATCCTGGAGCGGCACCGGCTCAAGGTGTACGCGATTTCGAATCATCTCAATGGCCAAGCCGTGTGCGACGATCCGATCGATGAACGGCACCAGGGAATCGTCTCGGCCAGGGTTTGGGGCGATGGTGAACCGGAAGGGGTCCGGCAACGGGCCGCCGAAGAACTTAAGATGACCGCGCGGGCTGCGGCCCGCCTCGGCGTCAGCACAGTCACTGGATTCACCGGATCCGCCATTTGGAAAACCGTGGCGATGTTCCCGCCAGTGCCGGAGGCGATGATCGCCCGCGGGTACCGAGATTTCGCCGATCGCTGGAACCCGATCATCGACGTCTTCGACGAGGTCGGCGTCCGCTTCGCTTTGGAGGTCCACCCCTCCGAAATCGCCTTCGATTACTGGACCACCAAAGCGACCCTGGACGCCATCGGCAACCGGCCGGGCTTCGGCCTGAATTTCGACCCTTCGCATTTTCTGTGGCAGGACCTCGACCCGATGGGCTTCTTGTTCGACTTCCGGGACCGGATTTACCACGTGCACGTCAAAGAATCGACGAAGCAGCTCAATGGCCGCAATGGCCGGCTGGGATCGTTGCTGCCTTGGGGAGATCCGCGCCGTGGTTGGGACTTCGTCTCGGCCGGGCACGGCGAGGTCCCCTGGGACAAAATCTTCCGGATGCTCAATTCGATCGGCTATGCCGGCCCGACCAGCATCGAATGGGAAGATGCCGGCATGGACCGCATGGTCGGCGCGCCGGAAGCTTTGGGCTTGGTCCGGAAGCTAGCCGCGATCACCCCGAGCGAAGCGGCGTTCGATGCCGCCTTCGCGACGAAGCAGTGACGCAGGCCAGGCATCGCCACAGCACTGGGAAGCCTGAACGACCCGGGCCGCTCAGAAGATCTGCCGGGCATTGCTGCGCACCAGGTCGATGAGTTCATCGCCCTTGCCGGACATCACAGTGCGCAGCGCATAGAGCGCGAAGCCCTTTGCCTGCTCCGCAGTGATGGCCGGCGGAATGGACAACTCCTGGCGTTCCGTGCGCACGTCGACCAAGGCCGGCCCAGGATGCGCGAATGCCGTCCGCAACGCTGCCTCCAAGCCGGACGAATCCTGGACCTGGATGCCCTTGATTCCCATGGCTTCGGCGACTGCGGCGAAATCGGGATTGAGCAAATCGGTGCCGAAGGTGCGGAAGCCGGCCGCTTTCATTTCCAACTCGACGAAGTTCAGCGACGAGTTGTTGAACACCACGACTTTGACCGGGAGCTGGTTCTGGGTCAGGGTGATCAACTCGCCCAAAAGCATCGCCAGCCCGCCGTCACCGGCCATCGCGATCACCTGCCGGCCCGGATTCGAGGCTTGGGCACCGATTCCTTGGGAGAGTGCGTTCGCCATCGAGCCGTGGCTGAACGATCCGATCAGCCGCCGCCGGCCATTCATGGTCAGGTAACGGGCCGCCCAGACCACGGGCGAGCCGACGTCCGGAAGGAATACCGCGTCTTCGTCGGCGATCTGGTCGATCAACCGGGCCAGATATTGCGGATGCACCGGCTGGTCAGCTTTCCGCGGAGTCGCCAGATCGTCAAGCCGCTTCCGGGTCTTGGCGTAATGGGCCAGAGCCGTCTTCAGATGCTTGCCGGGGCGCTTCGGGGCCAGCCGGGGGAGCAGCGCGGCGATGCTTTCCTTGGCTCCGCCGACCATGCCCAGTTGGATCGGGCTGCGGCGGCCGAGATTCTCGCCTCGCAGGTCCAGCTGGATCTTCACAGCATGCGCGGGATAGAACTGCGGGTATGGGAAATCTGAGCCGAGCACCAGAAGCGTGTCGCAGGCTTCCATTGCGCGGTAGCCGGAGGCGAAACCGAGCAATCCGGTCATCCCGACGTCATAGGGATTGTCATACTCGATGAATTCCTTGCCGCGCAGGGCGTGCACGACCGGTGCCTGCAGAGCTTCGGCGAGTGCGACCAGTTCGGCATGTGCGCCTTGGACTCCGGCGCCGGCCAGAATCGTCACCTTCGACGAGGCATTGAGCAATTCGGCGGCCCTGGCCAGCTCAGTCTCGGCCGGAATGGTCGTCGAACGACTGGCTTCAATGCGGCTCACGGTTTCGCTGGCCGCCTGGGCGAGCGCAACATCGCCGGAAATCACCAGTACCGCCACGCCCCGTTTTTCCACCGCGGTGCGGATCGCGATGTCCAACACCCGGGGCATCTGTTCCGGAGTGGAAACCTGCTCCACATAAACGCTGCATTCCCGGAAGAGTTCCTGCGGGTGGGTTTCCTGGAAATATCCGGTGCCGATCTCCGAACTCGGGATGTGGGCGGCGATCGCCAGCACCGGCACCCGGGAACGTTGGGCGTCGTACAAACCGTTGATCAAATGCAGATTGCCCGGCCCGCAACTGCCCGCGCACACCGCCAGTTCACCGGTGAGTTCGGCCTCGGCTGAGGCCGCGAAGGCGGCCGCCTCTTCGTGTCGGACGTGCACCCAATCGATCGTGTCGGATTCCCGCAGCGCATCGGTGAAACCGTTGAGCGAATCTCCGGGAATGCCGTAGACCCGCTGCACACCACACGCTTCCAGAGTGGACACAATGGTCTCTGCGACGTTGCTCATCTCCCGAGTCTAGGAGTTCCAGCCCGGAATTGATGCGACGTACGCCACATTCCATAGCCGGAATGCCGGCCTTGGGTAACAAACCGGTTGCGCTTTCCGAAGCGTCCATGGTTCTGCGCCGAATTGCGGAATTCGCTTGCTACCGTCGAATTCATGAGCAGCGAGAATTTCGGCGAAAGCATGGCACCCGAACGCGCCATTCCGGTGGACGCGTCATTGGTCACTGGAGTTTTGATCATGATTCCGGTGATGGTCTTCAGTACCGCACTCGGATTCTTCCTGAACATGTGGCTTTTCTGGACGGTCCCGGCCTTGGCCGGCTTGGCGATCTGGGCCGTGCTTTTCTCCAAGGTCCGGGGGCGTTTGGCCGAAGAGCCGGCGGCCGCCGAAGCCGACGAGTCCGCGCAGGGGTTCGACGTCGGGGACCTGGACGGGTTGCAAAACCGCGAGGATCCGAAGGGCGATTCCGCGAAAAGCGCCTGAAGCTGTCCGAATTCTTCAAGCCGGCCGGCTGTCCGGCTTCTATGCTGAATTCATGTTGAACACCAGCACTTTCACGGTTTCCGATTGGCAGTCCGAGGACATCGGCACGGAAATCCAGACTGCATTGCCGCTGAGCCGGGCCCGAATGGTCAAGGTTTTCCGCGGCGAAATTGTGGGACGATCGGAAACCCAATTCACGGCCGCCTATTCCGAAGCCACCGGCGCCGGCAGCTATGTCGCGCTCGAATCATTCGAAGGTGAGATCTCCGGCCGGGCCGGAAGCTTCAATTTCCTGCACAGCGGCACTACGCTGGGCAAAGGCAAAGTGCATGAGATGCTGATGATCGTGCCCGGTTCCGGTACTGCGGAGTTCGCCGGAATTGCCGGAACCGGCTCCTTGCTGGTGGATTCCGACGGCACTCATCACCTGACTCTGGAGTGGCGTATTGACTGAAGACCATCCGCGCTTGGCCGCTGTCTACGACGAGCTCAACAGCGGTGATTGGGACGGCAAGGCTTTCGAGCCGTCGGACAGCCCGGAAATCATCCTCATCGCTCACAACAGTTAGGGAAAACCATGGATTGGACTCTTGAAGTAGTGGTGTTGCCGGTCAGTGACCTGGCCCGGTCGATCGAGTTCTATCGGGACCGGGTGGGTTTCGATCTGGACCATGAAACCGAAAACGAGCACATGCACGTGGCGCAACTGACGCCGCGCGGTTCGGGCTGCTCAATCGTCATTGGCAATCTGCCCGCCCAGAATGAGATGGCGCCGGGCTCGATGCGCGGCCTGCAATTGGTCGTGGCCGATGCGCAAGCGGCCCGTGCGGAGCTTCTGGAACGCGGAGTCGAGGCGAGTGAACTCACGGTGTTCACTCCGGACGACGGCGGTACCTTCTTCGGTTTCGCCGATCCGGACGGGAATACCTGGGCAGTGCAGGAACTCAAGGTCCGGGCTGCGAAGCCATTGATCCCGGTCGCGGACCGCGGGCGGTTCGGCGCCGCTGACTGATCCGGCGACGGGTTCACGCTGCGCGCCGGCCTGGCTGAGGTCAGCCCGGTCTACGGCACCGGCGGAGTGCCGTGGGTGTGGAAGGTCTCGATGGTCTTCATGCCCCAGGCTTGGCCTTTGGAACGTTCGGCTTCGGTCCAGGTGACCACGTCCAGATCCGGATCGAGACTCAGCCTGGCCCCGGGGTTGCAGAACTCGATCCGATTGCCGCCCGGCTCATAGACGTAGAGG
>SXGS01023485.1_pt1 | contig 17448 bp, 15 predicted proteins | sample 3174681 | NCBI WGS metagenome assembly SXGS01 (sample SAMN11356861, study PRJNA531348) | freshwater metagenome | isolation source: freshwater sample F1-80 | place: China: Fuxian Lake, Yuxi | collected 2017-12-25 | reverse complement strand
GTGCAACGCTGCCGTCCGAGAGAACGGTGGTGAGAATAGTGTTGTAGATGTTGTCCTCGTCGGTCATGAACACACCGGCGAGCCCTTCGAAGTTGCCGATACGACGGGTCGCAAACCGCACTTCAGCGGTGGCAATCGGCTGGAAAGCGGGGGCGTGGACGCATGAGCGAATGGAACCTTCTGCAACGGGTGATTCTGCCTGGCGGGGGCCAAGTGGACACTATCCCGCTGTATGTCGACGCGGGTTCGGTGAACGGCGTCCGGCTCGTCGAGAACGACACAATGTACCGCTCGCCCAAAAAAGTCGAGGACAAGCTCCGGCTGCTGAGCTCGACGCCCAGGGAAGCGCATATCGAGGATCTGCTCAGTCGGACTTCATTGCGGGTCAGCGCCGGTGACCGGCTTTCCTTGGGCACCTATTTCAATGCCTTCCCGGCGAGCTACTGGCGGCGCTGGACGAGTGTCCGCAATATCCGGCTTTCGGTACGCACCAAGGGCGATGGCGCAGTCGTCGTGTACAAGTCGAACGCCAGGGGATCGTTGCAACGGGTGGCGAGCGAGCGCGTGACCGGGGAACAGGAAAGCACTTTCGACCTCTCGCTGAAACCGTTCGGCGACGGCGGTTGGTACTGGTTCGACCTGGCGGCCGGAAGCGATGAGTTGGTGATGCTCGGTGCCGATTGGTCGACGCTGGACCAGCCCCGGAACGAGCAGCCGGGAACAGTCACTCTGGAGATCACCACGCTCAACAAACCTGACTATTGCTTGAGCAACCTCCGGACGCTGTCGGAAAATCTGGACGTGCTCGACGCGGTCCGCGAGTTCCTGATCGTCGACCAGGGCTCGCAGAAGGTCGCTGCCGAACCCGGGTTCGACGAGGTCGCGCAGCGATTCGGCGGACGGTTGAGGATCATCGATCAGGCCAATCTGGGCGGTTCCGGAGGATTCTCCCGTGGTATGTACGAAGCGGTCGAGTCCGGTAATGATTATGCCCTGATCATGGACGATGACATTGTCATCGAGCCGGAGAGCATCCGGCGGGTACTGTGTTTCGCCGATTACTGCCGCAAACCCACAATCGTGGGCGGCCACATGTTCGACCTGTACAACCGGACCGTGCTGCACACGTTCGGCGAGGTCGTCGACGCGTACCGGATCCAGCCGGCGCTGCCGCACGAAGAGATGCAATTGGGCCATGAGTTCGGTGTGGTCAACCTCCGCCAGGCGTCGTGGATGCACCGTCGGGTGGATGTGGACTACAACGGTTGGTGGATGTGCCTGATCCCCACGGAAGTTATCCGGGAGATCGGTCTCGCGTTGCCGATTTTCATCAAATGGGACGACGCGGAATACGGATTGCGGGCCAAAGAAGCCGGCTATCCGACGGTTTCGCTCCCCGGTTCTGCGGTGTGGCATGTTTCCTGGGCGGACAAAGACGATTTGGTCGGCTGGCAGGCCTATTTCCATGAGCGGAACCGGACCATCACCGCACTGCTGCATTCGCCTTTCGCGAAGGGCGGACGCGTGCTCCGGGAATCGGTGCAACAAGATGTCAAGCATCTGGTGTCGATGCAATACTTCACCGAACACGGCCGGATCATGGCGATGGAAGACCTGCTCGCCGGGCCGGAACAGCTGCACCGGCTGCTCGCCGAGCGGTTGCCGCAGATCAACGCCTTGCGCGAACGGTATCCGGATGCGCAAACCAAGGACGACATCGACGACTTTCCGCACCCCAGGGTGACCAAGGGGCCGCACCGAAGCGTGGCCGCGGGGATGCCCGCCAAAAAGGACTTGATTCCCTGGGCTTTGCGGACCGTGGTCCGGCAACTCGTCCAGAAACCGGCGCCGAACAGCGCCGATTTCCCGCAAGCCGTTTTGGCCCACCGCGACAACCGGTGGTGGCGCACCGCGGGCTACGACAGCATCGTGGTGACCAATGCGGAAGGCACGGGTGCCTCCTGGTACCAGCGGGATCCTGGCAAGCTGCGCGAAATGTTGGCCAAATCGACCCGGTTGCACTGGCGGATCCGCAATGAGTGGGAGGAACTCGCCGCCCGATACCAGGCAGCAGCACCTCGAATTTCCTCCATCGAGGCCTGGAAATCGACCTTCGAAAAACACACGGTCGCGGACTCCAAGGACAAGTCTTGAGCCAGCCCGAGATGGCGATGAGTTTTCCCGGCCGGGGAAAAGGCTTGCGCGATGTCTACAAGAATCGCTTTTTGCTGAAACTCCTGGTGAGCAAGGAAATCAAGGTGCGTTACCGGGGATCGGTGCTCGGCATCCTATGGTCCTATATGCGCCCGCTCACCCAGTTTTTGGTGTTCTACGTGGCGCTCGGTTTGTTTCTGGGTGTACAGGGTTCCACGCCCAACTATCCGATCTACCTTTTCTCCGGGATCGTCCTGGTCAATTTCTTTACCGAGGCGCTGGGCAACGCCACCCGGTCGATTGTGGAGAACCGGGATCTGATCCGGAAAATCTATCTGCCCCGGGAGCTCTTCCCGGTGGCCAGCGTGTGGGTCTCCGCAGTGCATTTCCTGCCGCAGTTCCTGATCCTGCTCGTAGTCTGCCTGTTCACCGGATGGCAGCCGACGGTGCTGCAGCTGCTCCTGGTCATCGTCGCCTTCCTCATGGTCGGCGTGCTGGCGATCGGGCTCGGCCTGTTCTTCGGCGCCGTGAACGTGTACTTCCGGGATTCGGAAAATCTTGTCGACTTGCTCATCATGATGGTGACTTGGCTGTCTCCGGTGCTCTATCTGTGGAGTCAGGTGCAGCACGTGCTCGGCGGATTCTTCTGGATCTACCAGCTCAACCCGATGACCGTCGCCGTGGAACTCTTCCACCGCGCATTCTGGGAGTCGACGCTTAGCCCGGAACAATTGAGCATGCCGGCCGCCGCTCCGGTCCCCGGGTTGGAAACCATGTGGCTGCCGATCGCCCTCGGGGTCTCACTGGCGATTTTGTTCATCGGGCAGCTCACCTTCGCCAAGCTGTCCAAAAAATTCGCGCAGGAGCTCTGATGACCGTCACCGTCCGGCCGAATACCGCCATCGTGGTTGAGGACATCGTCAAAGAATTCGTGCTCCGGCACACCCGGTCGCTCAAAGAAGCCCTGGTTTGGCTGTTGCGCGGGCGCAAGGGCGACATCACCAAACGGTTCCGGGCGCTCGACGAAGTCTCATTGCACGTGGCCCAAGGCGAAACCGTGGCATTGCTGGGGCTCAACGGTTCCGGCAAGTCGACCTTGCTGAAATTGATTTCCGGCGTGCTGCAACCCGATGGCGGTTCGGTGCGGACCCGGGGCCGGGTGGCCGGGCTGATCGAAGTAGGGGCCGGCTTCCACCATGATCTCAGCGGCCGGGACAATGTCTACCTCAACGGGGCGATCCTCGGCATGAGCCGGGCCGAAATCGATGAGCGGTTCGATTCGATCGTGGAGTTTTCCGAGATCGGCGAGTTCATCGACACCGAGGTCAAGTTCTATTCCTCCGGGATGTATTTGCGGCTGGCATTCTCCATCGCAGTTCACACGGATCCGGAGATTTTCTTAATCGACGAGATCCTGGCCGTCGGCGATGAACCGTTCCAACGCAAATGCATTGCGAAGATCAAAGAACTTTCGGCCCGGGGCAAGACGCTGTTCGTGGTGAGCCATGACCTCGACCTGGTGTCCACGGTGTGCGAGCGCGGGGTTCTGCTCGAGCGCGGGAAAATTGTGATGGACGGGCAGGTGCGTGATGTGGTCACGGAATTGCGCCGCAGGAATGCGGCGGACGCATCGTGAAGCGTGAGCACTCGGGGGCGTCCGGAAGAGGGAGTATGGGGAAGATGCAAAGGAAAATGACGTGACGTGGTGGCAGACCTTGCCGGTGTTCGGCGGGGCATTGGTGATATTCCTCGTGCCGGGGCTGATTTTCGCGCTGGCGGCCGGAATGCGTGGGCTCCAGGCCGTATTGGCTGCGCCGATACTGTCCGCCGCGATGGTGGGTGTGCTCAGTCTGCTTTTCCCCTTCGGCAAAGTCGGGTGGAACCCGCTGACTTTCTTCCTCGGGGTGCTGCTGTTGAGTGCGCTCGCCTATGCGGTGCGGATCCTGATCCGCAGACGGATTCCGGAAGCCAAACCTGAGCCGCTGGGCAGGCGGCGCAACACGATTGCGGTGTTGAGCCTGTTGCTGGCTGTGCTCCTGATCGCCGCGACGATGATGTCGGCGATCATGGCGCCGGAGAATATTTCGCAGACTTACGACAATGTCTTCCATCTCAATGCGGTGCGTTGGGCACTTGATTCGGCCAATGCCTCGCCGATGAATTTGGGCGCCTTCACCGGGATCAGCCTCTATCCGGCGGAATGGCATGCTTTCGTCGCGCTCGTGGTTGCGCTGACCGGTGCGAGCATTCCGGTGGCGGTCAACGTGACCGCCGTCGTGGTAGGTGCCGTGGTTTGGCCGTTCGGCGCAATGCTCCTGGTGCGCACGGTTTGCGGGACCCGGAATCTGCCGACGATCGTCGGAGCGGTGTTCTCCGCCGGCTTCTCGGCTTTCCCGATCCTGATGATCAACTGGGGCGTGCTCTACCCGAATTTGTTGTCGATTGCCCTGCTTCCGGCGGCGATCGCCTTGGGTTTGTCGGCTTTGGGGATTTCCAAGCTGCATCGGAACAACGCTGCGGTCGCTTGGCTTTTGGCCTTGATTGCCGTCGCTGCAACCACCTTGGCCCATCCGAGCACACTGATCGCCTTGCTGGCCTTCATCCTGCCTGCCGGACTCGGCGTCTATTCCCGGCAGGTGCTGGGGCTTTCGCCGCGGAAATCGGGACCGGACCGCAAGCGGTTCCTGATCGTGACCGGGGCCCTGATCGCCCTGTTGCTCGCCTTCGCTGCCTTGTGGAAGCTGCTTCGCCCGCCTGCGGACGCCGCGAATTGGGGCCCGATCGGCAGCCCTTCGCAGGCAGTCGGCGAAATTCTCCTGGCCTCGCCGATCGGGCTTCCTCCGGCGGTCATCGTGGGCCTGAGCGCCCTGGTGGGCATGGTTGCGATTTGGCGGCAACGCAGGCAGCGCTGGCTGATCGGGACATTCCTGATCGCCGCAGTGTTGTATTTCTACGCCGCCGGACTCAACGAATCACCGCGTTGGCTGCTGACCGGAGTCTGGTACTACGACAGCCGCCGGCTGGCCGCTTTGCTTCCTGTCGCCACCATCGTCCCGGCCGTGATCGGGGCGACGTTGGTGATCGGGAGAATCCAACATTGGCTGAGGCAGGGAGCCACGAAGGACGGCGTCCTGGGCCGGGCACTTCGTTGGCTCGCGGGTTCGAAGCCGAAACGGCGAGTGGCGATCGGCGCGGTCTCCGTGCTCGCGATTGCGCTCACCCAAATCGGGATCACCACGACGGCCGCGCAAAACGCAGCTTGGGCCTATCGGATCACTGACGCTTCGGCACTGCTGAGCACCGACGAATTGGCCTTGCTCAATCGGCTGGATCAGGAGACCGGTGCGGAGGACGTGCTGGCTGGGCTGCCGAGCAGCGGCACCGCCTTGGCCTACGCCTTTGCGAACCGAAAGGTGATTCAACCGCATATCCTCACCACGCACGGCGAGGATGTCGACATCGTCAATGCCGGGCTGAAAGACGCTGCTTCATTCCCGGCGGTGTGCGAAGCCGTGCGCGAATTGAAAGTGAAGTATGTCCTTGATTTCGGCACCCGTACGGTCACCGGGACGCTGCCCGGTTACGGCGGAGTGATGGACCTGCGCAATAATGCGAGCTTGGAAGAGGTGGATCGCCAAGGCGACGCCAAATTGTTCAAGGTCAAGGCCTGTTGGAACGGCTGAACGATCAGGCGGGCCGCCGCTTTGGGCGGCCCGCCTGATCGTTCAGCAGGTGACTATTTTTCGAGCAGTGACAGCAGGTAGCTGCCGTATCCGCTTTTGACCAATGGTTCAGCGCGGCGCCGGAGCTCCTCGTCGTCCAAGAACCCGAAGCGCCAGGCGATTTCCTCGGGCACCCCGATCTTCAAGCCTTGCCGGTTCTCCACCGTGCGGACGAAGTTCGAGGCGTCGTTGAGATCATTGAAGGTTCCGGTGTCCAACCAGGCAGTGCCCCGGGGCAGGATTTCCACTTGCAGCTTGCCGGCCTCCAAATAGGCCCGATTGACGTCGGTGATCTCCAATTCACCGCGCGGTGAAGGCGTGAGGTTCCGGGCGATGTCGATGACGTCGTTGTCGTAGAAGTAGAGGCCGGGAACTGCATAGTGGCTTCGCGGATTCTCCGGCTTTTCTTCGAGTGAAAGTGCTCGGCCGCGCTCGTCGAATTCGACGACGCCGTAAGCGCGCGGGTTTTTCACCCAATAACCGAAGACCGCCCCGCCATCGACCTCCTGGTGTTTGCGCAGGTGCGTCCCCATGCCGTGCCCGTAGAAGATATTGTCGCCGAGCACCAGAGCGACCTTGTCGGTACCGATGTGGTCAGCCCCGAGGACGAAGGCTTGGGCCAATCCGTCGGGTGAAGGCTGAACCGTGTAGGAGATCGAGATTCCGAACTGGGAGCCGTCGCCGAGGAGGCGCTGGAACTGCTCCGAATCATGCGGCGTGGTGATGATCAACACGTCCTTGATGCCGGCCAGCATGAGCGTCGAGAGCGGGTAGTAGATCATGGGTTTGTCGTAAACCGGCACGAGTTGCTTGCTGATGCCCAGTGTGATCGGATGAAGCCTGGAGCCGGTGCCGCCGGCCAGAATGATTCCTCGCATTGGTCCATCATGACCGCTGAAATGTGAAATCACCAATCTAAAGCTGTGCAGATCGTCTGCCTGGGAACTGGCCGGTAGACTAGAGCAAGCTGTCCATCCGGCAGTGCCAGACTACACGGAGTGCACGTGCCTTCTGTTTCCCAAAAGCGTCCCTTATTGTTCGGGGCGATGCTCAACCCCCGCAAGAACAGCCTCAACCTCATTAGGCTGGTTTTGGCGTCATCAGTGCTACTCCACCACAGCTGGCCGCTGACTGGAACACCGAACGGGTGGTTTTTCGCCGGAGACTATCTAGGCGGCTGGGCGGTGGCCGGGTTCTTCGCAATCAGCGGCTATTTGATTACCGGCAGCCGCTGGGCGAACCGCTTGGGTGACTATCTGGTCCATCGTACGGCGCGCATCATGCCGGCGTTTCTGGTCTGCCTATTGGTGATGGTGGCCTTCTTCGGCCCGATCAGCTATCTGGTCAGTAAGGGTAGTTTGAGCGGATATTTTTCGTCCGCGACATCGCCGCTTAACTTCTTGATTTCAAACATCACGCTCAAGATGTACAACTACGACATCGCCGGCTCGCCCTTCGACGTGCCGTATCCCGGCGCCTGGAATGGTTCGTTGTGGACTTTGTACTATGAGTTCCTTTGCTACTTGATTTTGGCGTTCTTTGGCTTGTTCGTCATCTTCAAACGTTCGGTTTGGCCGATCACCGCAGCTTTTGTGTTGAGTGTCGTGGTCCAAGCCAACATGGGCTTCTTCGCTTACCTTTCGAACGACAATGGCGACCTGATCAGTCTTTTCAAGTTGCTACCGTTCTTTCTGGGCGGTGCGACGCTCTTCGTGTGGAAGAACCGCATTGGCCTGCATTGGTTGCCCGCGATCGTTTCCTTGGGGCTGTGGGTGTCTTTGAGCGCAGCATTTCCGAGTTGGGGAGGGCAGGCTTCTGGGTTTTTCGCGGCCTATTTTCTGCTGTGGCTCTCCAGCTGGCTTCCGCAACCAGCATGGATCGCCCGGAATGACGTTTCTTATGGAATGTACATTTATGCTTTCCCGGTGCAGCAGCTATTTGCCATTTTCGGCGCATACCATTGGGGAGTTTTCTGGTTCACGGTGGCGACGCTGATAGCCACCGTGCCGCTTGCCGTTGCCAGCTGGTTCTGGGTCGAGAAACCGATCATGGGCAGGGCCAAAGCAGCCAAAGCAGTTCAACTGAAGGCTCCCGAACAGGTTTCCACCGGCTGAGCCCGGCCAGCTCGCCTGGCCCGGAACGGCGGGTCGAGCCACCGTGCAATTTCTGGAAACAGGACATCGGCAGCTAGATCCCCGAAAGATCGACGGTGCCAAACCGGGCAGGCGCGGCTTGGCGCCGGCTGAATACTCAGCGACGAAGTTTCATCTCTTCAGCACCTGTTGGATCCGTTCGAGAAGCTTCGGTCCCGCGGTCCGGCTGAAGGTGGCGGTGATATGGGATTCGTCGTTGTAGACGAGCGCTCGATTGATTTCCGAGGGGCATGATTTGGAATCACAGAACAGGTCCTTGGTGGGCACCCAGGGAAGATTCTGTTCTTTGGCCGCAACCGAAATGGTGTCTTCGACGGATGTGGCCTCAGCGATCGGTGTGCTACAACTCTGCAAAGCAGCCGGATCGGATTTCGACGAAATGACGCATTTCGAAGACTCTGCTGAGGGTAATGGATTGTCTTCGATGACGATGATCTTGATCCCGGCCTCGATCAACGGAGCCCAAGCCGCCTTATAGGAGTCGACCCGTTCGCGGAACGGAACGTCCGGATAGACGGCCCGGGAAGCCGTGGTAATCACTACTGAGTAGCCGCCGTTGAGCAGTTTTTCCTGAATCTGGGGTCCGGCCTGTTGGCATTCCTGTTTGTAGAGGGTGGTCAATTGACACCCCCAACCAACATAGGTGTCGATTTGCCAAGCGGCGGCAGCAGCTTGCGAGGTCAGGCCCGGAAGCAGCATCGCGGCGTGCGAGTCCCCGGCAACGGCGACTTTCGTGGCTCCCGGGCGACCATAGCTGCAACTCGACATAGGCCCATTTTTCTCGCTCCAGCAATCATAGGCATTGCCCGTGTCGGTACTCAGGTCGGCGAGTGAAGGGTAGATCCCAGTGAGTCCCGAGCAATCTGCGTTGTCACGGAATGCTGCGCCGAGGCAGCCACGATTGATTTCAACGGCCACCCGGTCGCTATTGTCCGGAGCGTACAGGAGGCTGGCCTGGGAAACGGTAATTCCGGTAACGGTCAACATCATCACGAGCACCGTCGCGACCAGAGTACGCCAGGTCTTTCGGTTGAAAAATGCTTTCGGGCGTCGAAGCGGGTCTTCGACGAATCGCTTCGTGGCATAGCCCAAAGCCAAGGACAGGAACAACACCAGAATTTGCTGGGCGAAGGTGAGCGCGGCGCCGAAAACGTAAGGCAAGAGAATCAGCAACGGCCAGTGCCAGAGATAAACGGAATAGGAAATGTCTCCGATGAACCGCATCGGCCGGTTGTCCAAAATCCGGTCCGCGAAGACGCTTGGGGATCGTCCTCCCGCCAGGATCACCAATGCGGTCCCGAGAACCGGCAACAATGCTGAGACGCCGGGAAACGGCGTTTGGGCGGAGTAGCCGAAAAGTGATATTGCGATCATCGCCAAACCGACTGCCCGGACCGGAATGACCAGACGCTGGGCGGATTGCAATCTGCGCTCGGCTTTGAAGAGACAGGCCAGGATTGCTCCGGCACCGAATTCCCAGGCTCTGCCGAGCGTGGAGAAGTAGGCCGCGGATGGATCAGTGACGGTCTGCGTGATGGAGAAAACCAGGGAGACCAAGCTGATGGATCCGATGACGAACAGGATCAGGCGTGCACGCTTCAGCTTGCCCGGACGGAACACAGTCAACAGCAGAACCAGGATCAAAGGGAGCACGATGTAGAACTGCTCTTCAACGGAGAGTGACCAGTAATGTTCCACCGGCGATGCGATGTTGCCCCTCGCCAGGTAGTCGACGGAGTTCGCGCTCAATGCCCAGTTTTGGAAGTAAAGGATCGAGGCTATGTACTCGGCAGAAAACTGCCGCCAAAAGAACTGCGGAACCCACAACAGTGTCGCCAGGTAGGAAATGAGGACGACCAGGACACTCGCTGGAATCAGCCGTCGCGCCCGTCGCGCCCAAAAGCGGCCGAGTGACAGTCCATTGTTTTGCTCGATGTCGCGGAGCAGGTGGGACATGATCAGATATCCGGAAATGACGAAAAAAACATCTACTCCGACGAATCCTCCGGGCAGCACACCCGGCCAAATGTGATAGATGACCACACCGAGTACCGCAATAGTCCTCAGTCCTTGGATCTCGGGCCGGAATCCCTTCATCGAGGCAACACGCTTCAGACGCATCCGGGTGGAACCCGAAACATCGTGCCCCGGTGTCCGAGGATCAGACGACACCAGTTCTCAGGCCGGTTGGACATCGGGCTGCTGGTCGATCCAGGTTGCCAAGCGGTTGATCCCTTCGGCGAGCCGGACCTGCGGCGTCCAGCCCAGGACCTCGTTGGCCGCCTGGACATCCGCCCAGGCATGCCGGACGTCGCCCTGACGGTATTGGCCGGTCACATGCGGTTCGGGCGCGCCGTAGTGTGCCGCGATCAGCTTTGCCGCGTCACCGATGGTCTGGAATTCGCCGGAGCCGATGTCGAGTGCGTCTGCCGAGGTCCGCTCCGCGGTGGCTGCCGCGACCAACGCCGCAGCCACGTCGTCGATGATGATGAAATCACGGCGGACTTCGCCGTCCTCGTACAGCGGGATGGATTTGCCGCCCATCGCCATCCGGCAGAACAGGCTCATGATGCCGGTGTAGGGGTTGATCAGGGATTGCCCGGGCCCGTAGACGTTCTGCAACCGGAGCACCGCGCTTTCCACTCCATAGGAATTCGCCCAGGACTGGACGATGTGTTCCTGGGCCAGCTTCGTGGCGCCATAAACGCTGACCGGGGAAGGCGCGATTTTGGCGGCGTTCATCGGCAAGGGAGAGGCTCCGGGGAAGTCCCAGATGCTCTGGTCCAAGGTGGCACTGGTGCGTTGTCCCGGGTAGCCGATCCGACCGTCGTCGTATTGCCAGGCACCTTCGCCATAAACTGCTCGGCTGGAGGAGAGCACGATACGCCGCGGATGGGCTTGGTTCCGGTTCAAACCGTCCAATAGCTGCGTGGTGCCGACGACATTGACCTGGGCATGCCGGGTCGATTCCGAGAGGGATTGCCCGGTGCCGGTCTCCGCCGCGAGATGCACCACGACGTCGGGCTTCACCCCGGAAAGGACCGAATCCCATACCGCCGGGTCGGTGATGTCCCCGATGACCAGCTCCGCGCCTTCGGCCAATGCTGCGGGGCGTTCGCCGGAGGCGTGGATCTGCGGATGCAGATTGTCGACGACGACGACGCGTTCCGCACTGGAAACCAGGTCCTCGGACATGGCGCAACCGATGAATCCGGCACCGCCGGTGACCAGTACCGTTCCGAGCCGGGCGGATTTCGATGATTCGTTCAAGGGGATGCCTTTCTTGGGACCTCGGAGAGGTTCTTGCCTCAGACGCCGAATGCGTGGCGTAGGAGTGTTTTCAGGGCTTTGCCGCTGCGTGCGGCGATCGCTTGCGGCAGCAAGGTGATGGCGTGGGCGCGCGAGGTCAATCGGGTTTTGGCCGCCCGCTCCGCGTTCTTCCAGCCGAGTTCCTTGGCTTGGGCCGCAGCGACCTTGAAATACTCGCGTTCTCCGGCGAACCGCACGCCTTCGATGATCTTCGCCGAAGAAGCGCTGCTGGCATGCCTGCGGTAGGAGAAACACACCACCGGGTCTACCACGAGCTGGTTTCCGGCATAGACCAGGTCCATGACGATTGCGAGGTCTTGGATCAGCGGGAACCCGTCGCGGAAGTCCACCGAACGCAGGCTCTGCGTGCGGAACGCCAGGGACGGCCAGTACAGCCAATCGCCGTGCAACAGGCTGGTCGCGAGCCGATTGCCGTGCAGCGCCGTGGTCGAATCGATTTTCGGCTTGACCACGGATTGCTTGACCCGGTCGGCGATCGTCTCGACGAGCTGGCTGTTTTCGTCGATGACTTGGACGCCGGGTTGGATGATCGCGGCGTCCGGGAACTTCGTGTGGGCGGCCAAAATGGTGTCCACGTAGTTGGGCAGCATGATGTCGTCGCAACCGAGGATCACCATGATGTCCTGGGTGGCCAGCGAAACACAGGTCCGGTAGTTCTCGGTGATGCCTTCGTTCTGCGGTTTCCGGATGTAGCGGATCCGCGGATCGGACATTTCGGACATGAAGGTCTGGATTTCATCGTCCGGGTAGGCGTCGTCGACGACGGTCAAAAGCCAATCGCCGTTGTCTTGCTGCAGGACGCTGTTGACTGCTTCCTTCATATAGCCCGGGTCGCCCCAGTAGGGGATGAAAATGTCTAAGGGCATTAGGCTTCCGGATCGTTGGGTTCAGCAGGGGTGCGGGTTTTCGGCGGGTCGGAGAGCGAAGCCACCTGGTCGTTGAGTCGCTCGACCTGGACCCGGAGAATCGATACTTCTTCGGCCAAGGAGCGGGTTTCTTCCTCCACCACGGAGATTTCCCAGGAAAGATGCAGACTGACCCCCAGGAGCAAGAGGATGCTCATCGTGAACAAGAGGTTCGAGGGAACCTGGATGCCGAACGCGGAGGCGACCACGGAGAGCAGTTGGGGGAACGCGGCCAACACCAGGGTGGCCACGCCGACCAGCAGCCACAACGCGGCGTATTTCTCCCGGAGTTTTTTGCGGCGGAGCATTTCGACGACGAAGGCCACGATCACGAAAGCCAAGACGAAGGCTGCGATATAACCCATGGTCATCCCTTCTGTTCCGGCTGGGCTTGGAAGATCTTCGATTGTTTGCGCGTCATCGCCAAGAAGAGGGCGAACACCGACCGGCCCAGGTAGACGGCGGACTTGTACGGGTTGTGGCTGGGGGTTCCGCCTTGCCGGGAGCGCATTTCGACCGGCACCTGGGTGACCGTGCAGCCGGAGCGGATTGCGACGACGAGCGAGTCGATGGTGTCGCCCAAGTATTCGGCCGGGTAGTGGTCGAGGTATTGGTCGATGCCGCGTTCATTCGCGGCACGGAATCCGCTGGTGACGTCGGTCAACCGGGTCTTCGCCAGCGCGGAAATGATCTTGGCCAGGAAAACCATCGCCCAGCGACGCGGCCCGCGAACCTCATAGGTTCCTTTGTCCGCGAACCGGGCGCCGATCGAGATGTCCGCGTTCGCCAAACCGGAGACCACCGCAGCGATGTCCTTGGGATCGTGCTGGCCGTCGGCGTCGACTTGGACCACCCGCCGGTAACCCATTCGCTTGGCGTATTTGAATCCGCAACGCATGGCTCCGCCGACGCCGAGGTTGAAAGGCAGGTTCAGCACCACCGCTCCGGCTTTGGCTGCTTCGTCGGCAGTGTTGTCGGTGGAGCCGTCATTGACGACGACGACGTCATAGCTGTCGCTGGTGGAGAGAATTTCGCGGACGGTGTTCGCCACGGATTCACCCTCATTCCATGCAGGTGTGATGACGAGCACCTGAGCTGGTGATGGCGTTGACATGTTATCTAATCTATCCCAAGAAGTTCTTGTGTTGTCGGAGGTCCGGACTGGTAAGTGAACCGGATCAATCGCCGAGCGCGTAGCGCCCGGTGGAGTGGCGCAGGTAAATTTTGCTGAACGTCTTCGGAGCGAACTTCAACAGCGCGGCGCCCCCGGCGAGCACCGGGTTGCGCAGCGCAGCAGTAGCAATTCGACGGACGGTCAGGGACGTCCGGCACTCGTCGATCGTGGTTTGGGCGGTCGGATTGTTGGCGATTTTCATGATCGCGCTCTGCGCCACGATCATCGTGATCAGCAAGCGCATGCTTGCATAGTACGGAGAGTTCTTTCCGGTTCGGAATGACTCCGGGAGCAGCCGGTGAAGGTCGCGCAGAGCCAATTCCGTATCGGCCTCGGTGGGGATCCGACCCCAGGTCAATGATTCATTCGAGATGTAATACCGGTGCAGCGGTTCCGCGATGCTGACTACGGTCCTGGCCCGGGGGTAGAGGATCACGTTGACGGTCATGTCCTCGAACCGGGTCGAACCGAGCGGGTAACGGATCCCGTCGAAGATCGTTCGTCGATAGAGCTTGTCCCAGGTGAAGGGGAGAATGCGGTCGAGCATCGCGGCGCGCATCGCGTGCTCACCGTTGACGGCTCCGACGAACCGGCTGTGCCGGGGTTCTTCCGACCCATCGGCCTTGACCACGATGTGTCCGCACATGGCGATATCGACCTGTTCGCTCATCTTGCTGTGCAAAGTGGCAAGGAAGGCCGGCAGATATTCGTCGTCGGCGTCGAGAAAGGTGACGTAAGTGCCGCGCGCAGCGTCGAGACCGGCATTGCGGGCTCCGGAGAGGCCCTGGTTTTTCGGCAAGGTGATGATCCTGGCGCGTGGATCCGATGTCTGGTTCAGATGCGCCTGCGCGACGGTGAGCGTGTTGTCGGTGGAGGCATCGTTGATGATCAGCAATTCGAAGTCGCCGAAGGTTTGGTTGAAGACGCTTTCAACGGCTCGGACAATTGTCTTCGCGACATTGTACGAAGGCATGATGATCGTGATGTCGGGAGCAGGGTCCAAGGGGATCAGTGACCTTTCACGGTGGTGCTCAGGTGATTGCTGCGGCGCACAGCTCGGACAATGCCGAGCGTGTGCACTGCGATTCCGCAGAGCGGGCCGATTGCCAGGCTCAGAACAACAGTAGATTCTAGGGGCATTGGCAGGAAAAGCCCTAAACAGGACACCACGGAGGCGACGGCCCAACCGCTCAAATAGATCCCGTGTCTGCTCAAGGCGAGCGCTGTGGTGCCGGTCATGGTCAAGACCGCAAGCAAACCGGCGTCAGCGGTCAGCAAGGCGATCCAGATTCCGGGGAGGGCATAGCCGGAGCCGAATATCAGCATGATCCAGGGACCGACGAAATACGCGGCGATGCTTCCGATGACGGTCAGCCCGACGATGCCGAGCAGTGGTTTGCGCAAAACCGCGAGGATTCGGGTGGAGCCGATGAGCGCCGTCATCAAGACGCCCTGGAAGGCCTGCAAGGGGATCAGGATCGGTGCCCGGGTGAGCGAAACCGCGAGCAGCAGCGGGGCCGCTGTGGCGAACTCGGCCGGATCCGAGGTCAGTTTGATCAGGGCGGGAAATGCCGTGATCAACACCGCGGTAGCCGCAGCAGTCAGCATCGCGTAGAGGCAGCGCCGGATGAAGATGCCCCTGGGCACATCGGCCCGGGCCGCGAAAGCCAGCCGGCCGCCTTTGCCCCCCAGGGCAATTGCGAGCCAGACCACGGTGCCGAACAGTGCGGCGAGTTCGAGTCCGCCGAGATCGGCGAGCACGAGGGCCAGAACGACGATGGCGAGCAGCCGGAACAGCGCTTCGGCCATGGACAGTGCCGAGTAGGTATGCCACCGTTCCAGTCCGGCGCTCGCACCGGCCATCGCGGCGTGACCTGAATAGAGCAAGGTGGCCAGTGCCAAACCGAGCCACAGCCAGGGCGGTGCATCCGGAATCAGCGTGCGGCTCCACCAGGGACTGCTGGCCGCGACGAGCAGTGCCAGCACCGAGCCGATTAGCAATGATGTGCCTACCACGTGAGCGCCGCTTCGACCGCCTGCTGGCTGTGGCAGAACCCGGGATTTCACCGCTCGGGTGGACTCATTCATCAATCCGCTGAGCACCCCGAACAATCCGAAGAGTACGCCCCAGAACGCGAGGAAGTCAGCATTGTCCGGCTGCGATAGGACCCGGGCCGCGATGATGAAGACCACGTAACCGCTGGCCGCGGCGATGACCGATGACAAAGCGACCAGCGGTAGCCCTTTGGCCCGGCCGGGCCGATCATCCGATGGGTCATGCGGCAGCTCGGCAGAGCCGGCTTTCCGGGGCTCGAGTTCCGGCATCGGGGAAGTCAGCCGTCGTTCGATTTGCCGAGCAGCGGAATCATCTGATCCCAACGGTCCGCACCGCAGGTGGTGTTCCGGCGGAAGGACTGGCGGATTTCGATCCCATTGACTTGGCCGAACACATCCGCCACCTTTGGATCTCCAGTTTCCTGGCAAGTTTTGGAGTCTTCAGTGGGTGGTTTTTCAGTCAGCAGCTCGGTGGATCCCTGGACGAAACGGCATGCCTGGTCGCCGCCGTCGAAATCGGTGGGGGAAACCGCGGAATTTCCAGAACAGGCCAGATGCCGGGTCGTGATCATCCCGGCGTTTGAGCTCAACAAGGTGATCGTCAGCTGCGCGTCGAGAGCGCCAGTGGGAGCCGGATAGGTTGCGGCCGCGGTTGCCGGGTCGGATGCACTTGGGCTGCTGGAAGAAGCCGCGCCGGAATTCGAGTCCGGGAAAGTGCAACCCGCGAGCGTACTGGCCCCGAGGACGAGGAGGAGGGCGCCTCCGACAAGCTTTTTCATCTGGCTCCTGGCAATCGACTACACCGAGAAGGTTACGCGAGCCGGGGCGGGCAGTCGATTCGGCGCCCACCCTTAGACTTGAGTCCATGCAGAATATTCTCGTCACCGGGGGAGCCGGCTTCATCGGCTCGAATTTTGTCCGATACGTCCTGGAGCATACCGATCTGTCGGTCACCGTGCTCGACAAGCTGACTTACGCCGGAAACCTCGCTTCGCTTCAGGGGCTGCCCGATGCGCGCTTCCAGTTCGTCCAGGGCGATATCTGCGACGCAGCCTTGGTGGATTCGTTGACCCAGAGCCACGACGCGGTCGTGCACTACGCCGCCGAGTCGCACAACGACAATTCGCTGCACGACCCACGGCCGTTCCTGGACACCAACATCATCGGCACCTACACCTTGATCGAAGCCGCTCGCCGCTTCGACAAGCGGTTCCACCATATTTCCACCGACGAAGTCTACGGCGACCTCGAATTGGACGATCCGCAGCGGTTCACCGAAGAGACCCCGTACAACCCTTCGAGCCCCTATTCCTCGACCAAAGCCGGCTCCGATTTGCTGGTGCGCGCCTGGGTCCGCTCGTTCGGCCTGCGCGCCACGATCAGCAATTGCTCGAACAACTACGGCCCGTACCAGCACGTGGAGAAGTTCATTCCGCGGCAGATTTCCAATGTCCTGGACGGCCAGCGTCCCAAGCTTTATGGCGAAGGCAAAAATGTCCGGGATTGGATCCATGCCGACGACCATTCATCCGCGGTGCTCGCGATCCTCGCCGGCGGTTCGATCGGCGAAACCTACCTGATCGGCGCCGACGGCGAGTTGGACAACCGCTCCGTGGTGGAAAAAATCCTGCTCCATCTGGGGCAGCAGCCGGATGCCTACGACTTGGTCCTGGACCGGCCGGGGCATGACCTGCGCTACGCCATCGATTCCAGCAAACTGCGCGCTGATTTGGGCTGGAGTCCGGCCTTTTCGGATTTCGACGCCGGCCTGGAGCAGACGATCGAGTGGTACCGGGCGCATGAGGATTGGTGGCGTCCGCAGAAACAGGCGACCGAAGCGAAGTACCAGGAGCTGGGACGATGACCGAGTTCGGCAAATCATTGACGGTCACCGGCACCCCGATTCCCGGCGTCCTGGTCGTGGATCTGCCAGTGCACGGCGACAACCGCGGCTG
>SXGS01266752.1_pt1 | contig 17452 bp, 11 predicted proteins | sample 3174681 | NCBI WGS metagenome assembly SXGS01 (sample SAMN11356861, study PRJNA531348) | freshwater metagenome | isolation source: freshwater sample F1-80 | place: China: Fuxian Lake, Yuxi | collected 2017-12-25 | reverse complement strand
CCTTTCAACTCCGGAATGTCCATCAACACGCCGCGAGTGAATATACCGGACTTCGCGTTCCACACCGACAGCTTCGACGCGCCCTTCTCGCCGACCACCTCGCGCCCCGTGCCGTTGTACATCTTGCCGTTCCAGAAGAAATGGCACAGCGCGTCCAGATGCGTGTGCGCCAAGCCGTGATGCGCGACGTTGAACGAATCGCTATGGGCCTGCGCGTTGGGTGTCGACCCGGTTGACAACATCTCGTGCACGAACGGGCGCGGGTTGTCCGTCGCGGTGGACTTCTCGGCGTCGTGCGCCAGCGACACCGTCACCCCTTCCCGCACCAGCTTCGCGGCGGCTTTGCGCTTTGCCGGCGTGATCAGGTTGAGCGACCCTCGCTCGTCGTCCGCGCCCCAGCGGCCCCAGTTCGAGAGGTTCTTCATCCAGTCCTCGAACTGCTTCTGGTTGACGGCGTGGCCGTCCTGGCCGAAGGCGATGGCCGCGCAGGCCACCGAGCGAACGAGATTCTGGAAGGTTCCCATGGCGAATCCCATCCACGATATCGCGATCGCGGGCTCTGGCGCCGCTAACGTCTCCGCGAACGGCGCAAGGCGGCGAGCCCCGCCAGACCCGCCGGCAGCAGCACCGCCGTGGCGGGCTCTGGAGTCAACGTCGCGGCGATCGCCACGCCCGATGTGCCGCGCGCCGGACCTTGGTCGATGAAAACCGAACAGTTGTTGACGCCGGGACAAAGCAGCACGTCGCTCGCGCCGAACATCGCCACGAAAAGCCCGCCGCCCGGAGCCGCCGCGATCTGATTCGGCGCGAACAGGTTGGACTGCGAAATGGAGTCGCAAATTCCGTTGGCTTGGAATGCCGACACCGAACCGGCCGTTGCGCCGTTGGAAACCAGCACCCGCCCCTGGGCGTCGGCGAGCGTGAAAATCGGCGCCGCCAGATTGGTGCTCGCGAAGGTGGTCGCAACCAAGGCCTGCGCGACACGGACGATCAGATCGGAGACGGGAGCGAACGCCGTGCTGGCCAAGTAGAAGTTGCCGTCGGCGGTGGTGGTGACATAGACGTTGCCGGATGGGTCGAACGCGACCTGGAACGGACCGCTCCCGGTGAGCAGCGTCGCGAGCACCGTCTGCGTGCCGGAGACGGTGTCCACTCGATACACACGGTCCTCGCCGAAGGCCGCGATCGGATGCGAACCGCTCGAGTCCACGGCCAGCCCGGCCGGCGTCCGGTAGGTCCCCACAAGGCCCTGCGGGACTCCGGTGACCGGATCGTAGAAGCTCACCTGCCCGTTCACCTGACGGGCTACATATTGGCTGACGCCCGCCCCCGCCCCGGGAACCGCCGACGCATGCTCCGATGGCGGTGACCACCACCCAGTGAAGTGAATCATCCACTCCGCTTTTCCCGGCATTGATTCCCCGTGTTTGCGTTAATCGATAGGTGGGTGTATCGATCCCGAGTATACATCCTTACGCCGGCCGTGGGCGCCGGCGTTAGAATTTCACGAACAGCGAAAACTGCCAGTTCTTGGCTTCCGACTGCGTGTCGGTCACCGTGCCGAACGCCCCACTGGTTGGCGTTCTGTTGGGTGGATTGAAGCTCGCCTGATTGAACGCGTTGTAAAGTTCCGCCCGGAACTGCGCCTTGACGCGCTCGGTGATCGCAAAAGTCTTGAACAACGACCAATCCCAGGCCCGCTGCCCATCGCCGCGGATGCCGCTGAAGCGCAGCGGGAACTGCTGGTAGTTGAATTGAAGTTGCTGGCCGGCGTCCCTGACGAAGCCTTCGGTGGCGAACCAGCGATCCACGCTGCGTCGCGATCCCGCCACCGGCGCAGCCTTGATGTCGCCAACGAACAGGGCGTTGCCGAAACCCAACGGCGGACCCGACTGCACGATCACCACTCCGTTCAACTGCCAGCCGCCCAACAGCAGATCGGCGGCCTTCGGAATCCCCGCTCCAAAGCGGCGTCCCCGGCCAACGGGGATTTCCCAGAGGCCGCTCGCCGAGATCCGGTGCGGCCGGTCCGAGTCGGAGATCACTTCGTAGGGCCGGAGATCGGCGGCGTTCAAATACTCCATCGCCTCCATGAACTTCGACCACACATACGAGACCTGTAGGCTGACCCCGTTCTTCATGCGCCGCTCGGTCCGCAGTTGCAGGGAGTGGTACCAGGAGTAACCATCCGGGGCCACGGCGCTCAGATTGTTGAAATGCGGGTAAGGCCGAAGCAGATTGGTCCGAGTGAGGGTGCGAGGATACGAAGGCGCCAGACCGAAGAAAGGGCTCGGGAACTGTTGCGACAACGAATTGATCGCGGCCGTGTCCCGAACTGGCGACTTGCTCAGATAGGCGATCGGGGTTGCGTTGTAGTCTCGCGAAATCCCCAGACGAGTTCCCCGGTTGGCCACATAGGCGCCTTCCACCAGGAACTGCGCCGGCAGCATGTGCTGCACGCTGAAAGACCAGCGTTGTGAATAACCGTGCTTCAAATTGGGGTCGTAAAAGGAGAAGCCCTGCCCGAGGCTGGTGGCGAGGCCCGCGGCGGAGCCCTGGACGGGAGTCATTCCCTGCGGGAAGGGATTGGCGTTGGTGGCGGCGAAGGTCAATCCATTGTCGAGCGAGGCCTGGATCGGCGTCGCCTGGCTGAAGCCCGTCTGCTGCGGAATTGTGCGGTTCACCCCGATGCTGTCGAAGTAGGTGCCATACCCGGCCCGGATCACCGTCTCGTTGGGCAGCTTGTAGGCCAGACCCACGCGGACCAGGACATTGTCCTTTTCTCCCCGGAACGGGCTCCGGCCATTGCCGCCGGCCGATACGAAGCGCAGCCCCCCCGTGGTCCGGAAGGCCGCCGGCGCGATCTCGGGAATCGGACTTTGCGCGTAGTTGGCGCGCGCTCGCGCCTCGATCGGGTTGGCGCTCGCAAAGTCGTAGCCCTCCACCAGCCGGTCATAACGCTCCGTGATCGGAGCTTCGTACTCGTAGCGAAGTCCCAGGTTCAGCGTAAGTCTGGAGTTGACCCTTCAGTCGTCCTGCAGGAACAGGCCCAGATATTTGTCCTGGAAGGCGCTCGTGGCGGTCCGTTCCATCTGTCCATCCGGAACGCCGAGCAACAGGGAAGCCAGTTCCTGTCCGATGGCGGCGGGAGCCGCGTTGTCGAGCGGTCCGCGGGTGAACGTGGAGGGGTAATTGAGGTCTGGCGAGTTCGCCAGGGGAATGCGGGTGCCGAAGCCCCGGTACAGCCGCGCATCCACTCCATACCTTAGGCTGTGCGCGCCGCGGGCATTCGACAGATTCGCCAGAAGTGTGTGGGTAATGCTGCTGTTGGCGCCGTCGCCGTTGTTCCACTCCGCCAGAGGCGAGTAGGCGCCCGCGCGCACCCGCGGAACCGTGGAGAGCGCGGGATCCACCAGACTGGCCAGCGCCCGGGAGAATCCGAGCGTGGTCAGGTCCGTTCCCTGGGTCTGCCGGGCCTCGCCCTGATCGCCATAGGAAAGCCCGTAGCGGAGGTTTAACACCGTGGCCGGGCCGAGAATCAACACGTCGTCCAATGCCAGTCCCCTCCGGCCGGAGCGAGTGTTGAACCGGGAAACCGGAAGGCCATACCGGTCCTGACCGCTGATCCAGGCGTAGTTGTGAATGCGGAAGAAGACCCGGTGTCCTTCCCGGAACTGATGGTCCAACCGGCCGAAGTGGGTATTGTACTCCTGTTTCCGCACGTCCGAGTAGAAGTGGTTGTTCGTCCCATCGTTCCTTCCCGCCTGATTCGGAGCCGGGTACAGGTTCACGAGGTTCAGCCCCACGGAGTCCAGCATGCTGCTTGGAATGACGTTGCCCGGAATGGGATCGCGTTGAAACCGCCCGCCAGCCGCGGCGCGCGTCGAGAAAGGATTGTAAATCTGATAGCGGCTGCCATTCGGAATGGTTAGCAGCGCGGAGAAGTCGCCAGTCCGCTGCGCCACCGTGGGCACGGTGTTCGTCGATGACGTGGGGCGGCCCCACTGGTTCCCCTCGTAGGCGTAGAACCAGAAGGTCCGGTTCCGCCCGTCGTGGAGCCTCGGAATCCACACCGGCCCGCCGGCCGACGCCCCGTAGCGGTTGTCCTGGTAGACCGCCGGCTTCACGCCGTTGCGGTTCTCGAACCAGTTCGGCGCGTCGAGCGCGGAATTCCGGAACCAGTAGCGGAGTTCCCCGTGCAACTGGTTGGCGCCGCTTTTGGTGCTGATGTTCACGGTCGCCCCGGGCGTATGTCCGAATGTCGCGTCGTAGGGGGAGACCTCCATGCGGAACTCGGAGACGGCGCTCGAAGGCGGAATGAAGGCCACGCGGATTCGCCCATCGCCCAGATCCGCCGTTGTGTTGCTGATGCCGTCGATCTGAAACTCCGTATTGAAGCGCGGGCCGCCCGCTACCGCCATCTGCGAGGTACCGCTCGGGGACGATGCCTTCATCGCCCGAAGGTTGGTCAAGTTCACCACCTGCGGCGAGAGCCGCGTCAGCTCCATCGGATTACCGCCCCGCTGCGGGAGATCCTGAAGCCGGCGCGCATCCATGAACGTCCCCATGCCGGAGGTTCCGGTCTCGAGCAGTGGCGCGGCGCCGCTCACTTCGATCGTCTCGGCGACATTGCCCAGTTCCATCCGCACCGGTAAGTCCAGCGTCTCGCCGACCCGGACTTCCACCTTCTCGATCGAAGTCTTCTTGAAGCCGGTGAACTCGGCGTCCACTTGGTAGACGCCCGGGATCAGGAATGGCAACCGGAACGCGCCGTTCAATCCGGACAACGCGGACGTCACGATTCCGGTTTCGATGTTCCGCGCTCGAAGCCGGGCGCCGGAGACGGAGGCGCCGGATTCGTCGGTCACCCGTCCGGCAATCACTCCTCGGGATTCCTGCGCCGCGGCTCCGATGGCCGTCAAGAGCGCTCCTGCAATCGTCAACCAACGCATTTGGACGGTCCTCCCCTCCTACCGTACCGCGCAACGCCCTCGGCGCGCGCGGCAAGTGGTGGTGGGGTCTTGCCGCTGGCCGCGAGGGCCGAAGATCGACTAAGATTCTTGAAGGTTCCCATGGCCAATCCCATTCACGACATCGTCATCGCCGGCTCCGGCGCCGCCGGCGGCACGCTCGCGGCCCATCTTGCCGCCGCCGGCGTGGACGTCGCGCTGGTGGAGGGCGGGCCGAAGATCGACACGCGCGTCGCCTTCAATACCCACGCGATGCCGTTCCACTTTCCCAATCGCGCGATCCCCACCATGAAGGCCGGCAAGGAAGGCTTCTTCAGCGAACGCGCCCGCGGCGTCGGCGGCAAAACGCTCACCTGGAACGCCGTCGCCTGGCGGTACTCGCAGCGCGACTTCAAAGGCAAGTCCCACGACGGCGCCGGCGAAAACTGGCCCTTCGACTACAAGGACCTCGCCCCCTACTACGACCGCATCGAACGCGAGATCGGAGTCTGCGGCAACCTCGATGGCCTCGAGGATCTGCCCGACGGCGTCTTTCTGCCTCCCGTCCCCATGAAGTGCACCGATGTCGCCGTGAAGAACGGAGCCGCCAAGCTCGGCGTCAAGGTGATCCACGTGCGCAAGGCGACGCTCTCCCGTCCCAGGGGCGGCCGTCCGGCGTGCCACTACTGCGGCAACTGCATGGCCGGTTGCGACGTCGTGGCCAAGTACAACTCCGCCGACGTGCACATCGCGCCCGCCATGAAAACGGGCAAGCTCACCGTGTATCACGACTCGATCGTGCGCGAAGTGATCGTCAACCAGGAGAACCGCGTCACCGGGGTGCGCACGCTGAATCGGGAGACGAAAGCCGAAGGCGAGATCAAGGGCCGCGGCGTCGTGGTCTGCTGCGCCTGCGTGCAGAGTGTGTCGCTGCTGCTCATGTCGAAGTCGCGGCTCTATCCGAACGGACTCGCCAATTCCAGCGGCCAATTGGGCAAGCACTTCATCCCGCACTTCACCGGCGGCGTCCAGTGCTTTCTGAAAGACTTCATCGGCAAGCCGCCGGCCAACGACGAGGGCTTCCTCGACCACGCCTACGTGCCGTCGTTCATGCATTCGCGTAAACGCGACTACGCGCGCAGCTTCGGCGTTCAGTTCAACTATCAGAACCGCCGCTCCACCGGCTGGACCCGCTCGATCCCCGGCTTCGGCAAGTCGTACAAGCAGGCGGTCACGGACCGCTATCCGGCGTTTCTCACTTTCTCGCCCTACGGCGAGATGCTGCCCAACGCGAAGTCGTTCATCGACCTCGATCCGTCGGTCAAGGACGCCCACGGCCTGCCCGCCGCGCGCCGTCACGTCTGGTGGGGATCCAACGACCTGAAGATCTTCGCCGACATGATCGAGTGGAGCAAGCGCATTCTCGAATCCACCGGAGCCGAGATCCTCTCGGTGAGCGACGAGCCGCGCACCAATCACGAACTCGGCGGCGCGCGCATGGGCGAAGACACGCGGACTTCGGTGGTCAACTCGTTCTGCCAGACGCACGACGTCAAGAACCTGTTCGTCGTCGACGGCGCGGTCTTTCCTTCGGCATCCGAGAAGAACCCAACCCACACAATCATGGCCCTGGCCGCCCGCACCGCGGAACATATTCAAGAGCGGCTGAAGAAGGGGGGACTGTAATGGCAAAGCCCGAAGAGCGGCGCGAGGCGCTCAAAATCATCGGCGCGATCGGCTCCACCTGCGCGTTTCCCTTCTCGGCCGACGAGCTCTACGCGCAGCACCAGCACGACGGGCCCGCGGCCACCTTGCCGTCGCAGCCCTCGTTCTTCACCAAGGATGAATTCGCCGCCATCTCCCGCCTCGCCGATCTGATCATTCCCGCCACCGGTACGCCGGGAGCCCTCGCGGCCGGCGTCCCTGCCTACATCGACTACGTGGTGTCCCGCAACCCGGCGGCCCAGACGCTGCAGCGGCAAGGCCTGGCTTGGCTCGATTCGCACTGCGGGAAGCTCCACGGCAAGCGCTTCGCCGAGCTTGGCGAGGCCCAACAGATCGCGGTCCTCACGCCGCTGCTCGAGGCGGCGGACAAGGCTCCGCTACCGGCCGGGCCCCGCACCGGCGGGTTGACGCCGCGGCCGGCCTGGAAGGCTTCCACCGGGGTCAAGTTCCTGCACGCGGTGAAGAGCCTGACCGCCGACGGATTCTTCACGTCGAAGGAAGGTCTGGTGGAAACGCTGCGGTATCCGGGCAACACGGCGATGGCCGAGTTCCCCACCTGCATCCACGAGCACTGACCGCCGAGAGCTGAGCGCTGGACTATCATTGGAGGTCCCCTCCGGCATGCCCTCTTCAAAACGCTGGTGGATCGCCGCTCTTCTCTTCGCGTCCACCACGATCAACTACCTCGACAGGCAGACCCTTTCGGTCCTGGCTCCATCGCTGAAGCTCGAGTTCCAGTGGACCAACACGGATTTCGCCTGGGTCGTGATGGCGTTCCGAGCCTCCTACGCGCTCGGCCAAACCTTTTGTGGCCGCCTGCTCGACCGCATCGGCGCGCGCGCCGGTCTCCTGTGGACCGTCGGATTCTACTCCGCCGCCGCCATGGCCACCTCCATGGCCACCGGACTCGCATCCTTCGCCTTCTTCCGCTTTCTACTCGGGGCGGGCGAATCCGGCAACTGGCCTGGCGCGGCGAAAGTTGTCGGACGCTGGTTCCCACCTAAGGAACGCGGACTCGCCGTCGCCATCTACGACTCGGGCTCGGCCATCGGCGGAGCCGTCGCCCCCTTCCTTGTGCTCGGGCTCGCCGCCGCGTTCGGATCCTGGCGGCCCGCCTTCATCGTCATCGGAGCGCTTGGCGTACTGTGGATGCTCGCCTGGCGGCGCGTCTATCCGCCCGATCCGCCGTCCGTCCCCGGAACTCCCGCCGCGGAGCCACGCCCATCCGCCCGCGAGTTGCTCCGCATGCGAACCACGTGGGGCATCATCCTCGGACGCGCTCTCACCGATCCCGTCTGGTTCTTCGTCTCCGACTGGTTCGCCATTTTCCTCGTCTCCAAGGGCTTCCGTCTGGCCGAATCCGCCGCCGGGTTCTGGGTTCCCTTCCTTGCCGCGGACCTCGGCAACTTCGCCGGCGGATGGGCCTCCGGGTGGCTGATCCGGCGCGGCTGGCCAGTCACGCGCGCTCGCAAGGCGGTGATCGCCGCGGGCGGCCTCGGCATGACGCTGCTCATCCCCGCTGTATCGGCCACCGGCTTTCTTCCCATCGTCTCCCTGTTCGCCATCGCCACGTTCTCCTACGCCGCGCTATCCACCATGGTCCTGACCCTGCCCGCCGACCTCTACCCCGATCGCGCCGTGGCCTCCGTCAGCGGATTCAGCGGCGCCGGAGCCGGTCTCGGAACCATCGCCTCCACCTTCCTGATCGGGCGTGTCGCCGACCACTATTCGTTCGCCCCCGTGCTCATCGGCGCTAGCCTGATTCCGCTCGCCGCCGTCGCCGTGACGCTGCTGCTCGTGCGGACCGAGGCGGTATCATTTCACTATGCACGGAGCGGCGCGGAGACCGGCGGCGAACCTCGCTGAGCCCCTCCGCGTGGCCGGGAGAACGGATTGACCGCTCTCGTCGAGCCCAGCCTGCCTCTCCTGGTCGACCTCCGGCAGGCCAAGCCCGATTTGCTCGAGCCGCTTCTCGCCGAGGAAGTAGAGCTGTGGGCGGCCAACCTCGACTGGGATTTCCGCGCCTCGGCGGAACTCATCCTGCGCTTCATACGCATGCAGTCGCTGAGCGGCTATGCGCTGCTCGACGGCGAACGCGCCATTGGCTACTGCTACTACGTGCAGGAGGATGAAAAGGGGCTGATCGGCGATGTGTTCGTCGGCCGCCGCGATATTGGCGCCGGCGACCACGAGGTTCGCCTGATGGCCGCCGCCCTACGCGCCCTTGCCGCCACTCCCTTCGTCCGCCGCGTGGAGGCGCAGTTCATGATGCTGTCCCGAGCGGCTCGCGCCCGGATGCCCTTTCCCGGCCTCATGAAGCACTTCGAGCGCCTTTTCATGACCGCGGGAATCGGCCGCTTGCGCCAGCTTCCCGCCGGGCCCGGCGCGGTCCGCGCCGAATACTACACTTGGCACGAACGCGAAATGGACGCCGCCGCGCGCCTCATGTCCGCGGCCTACGCCCGTCACGTCGATTCCAAAATCAACAACCAGTACGGCTCGCCGGCGGGAGCCCGCAAGTTCATCGCCAACATCCTCGAGTATCCTGGATGCGGCAGCTTCTTCGAAGCGGGCTCCGTCGTCGCGCTCGACATCGCCACCGGCCGCCTGATCGGAGTGTGTCTGGCGAGCCTGGTCGCCTTCGATGTCGGCCACGTCACGCAGGTCTGCGTGGCGCCGGAAGTGCGCGGTTCCGGGATCGGCTACGAGATGCTGCGCCGCTCCATCGCGGCCATGGAGCGCCACGGCTGCCGCGCGGTGAGCCTCACCGTCACCGCCGCCAATGTCGACGCGGTGCGCATGTACGAGCGCATGGGCTTCGCCACTCGCCGCGTCTACGAGGCGTTCGTCTGGGACGGAGTCGGCAAGTGAGCAAAGAGAGGACAGCGGCATGAATCGGCGCGATTTCGCGTGGACCCTGGCTGGCGGGCTTTCGGCCGCGCCTGACCTGCGAATCGATGTCGACCGGATCACCTCCGGCCCGAATCACCGAAACGAAGTTGGCGGCGCTGCATGGAACCGCCGCCTGCGACCGCGGAGGTGCGGTGAGTTATGGCAACAGCGAGTCCACCGCGATCGGCCCGGCCCCGGCTTTGTCCAGTATCAGCGGAACGAACTCGCCCGTGACGTAATCGCACCGGACGGTGTAGTCGCCGCCGGAGGGCTCGCTGTACGCCTCGATCCGCATGTCCACCAGATTGGCGATCCAGTACACGGGAATCCCCGCCTGGGCGTACATCCACCGCTTCACGGACCGGTCGCGGGCGAGCGACGAGTCCGCCACCTCTACCACCAAACCCACTTCGCTCGCGCCGGGATGCCGGTGGCCGTAGTCCTCTAGCTTGCCTCGCACAATCAGGATGTCCGGCTCCGGCTCGCTGTCCCCGAGCGTTACCGCGTCCTGATTCCTCACGTGCCACGAATTCGGCGCGGCGCGGCTCAGCGCCAAGTCGATCTTCCGGTTACACAGGCTGTGCGGAGGGTGCTTCGACATTTTTGCCTCTAGCCGTCCGTGGATCAACTCGACTTTGTCGTCCGGGCCCAGGATTCCCTTCGCGATCATCGCGTGGTACTGGTCCACGCTGATCGGAAACGACGCCAAGAGCGCTGCCATGCGAAGTCCTCCATCACCATTCTAGCCGGCCTCAGTCAAGGCAACAGCGAGTCAACCGCGATCGATCCGGCCCCGGCGTCGTCGAGCACCAGCGGAACGAACTCGCCCGCGCGTAATCGCGCCGGACGGCTCGGTCTGCGCCTCGGTCCGCATGTCCACCAGATTGGCGATCCAGTACACGGGAATCCCCGCCAGGGCGTAATCCACCGCTTCACGGACCGGTCGCGGGCGAGCGACGAGTCTGCCGCCTCCACCACCAAACCCACTTCGGCTCGCACCGGGATGACGGAAGCGGTGGTTCCCGTGCGGCCACGAACGGCCATCACATCCGGTTCGGGCTCGCTGCCGGCAAGCGTGACCGGGGGGTGACTCGTCACCCGCCACCGAACGGAGAGTGCGCGTACGATCTCACCGCTTCGGCCACGCCAGATGTTTGTGAAGGAAGTCGTAAGCCCCCACCCCATGGACCTGGTGCGGACCCTTGAAATACTCGATCTCCGTCCGCTCCGGCAACCCCAGATACGCATAGAACCGCCGCACCTTGGCGAACTCCGCCGACACCCACTCGTCGATCCCCACTCCGTCGGCATGCCCGCGCTCCACCATGAAAGGCCGGGGCGCGATCAGCATCGCCATTTCCGCGTAGTTGAACGTATGCCCCAGATTGAACTCGAGCATGTCGTACTCCTGCGTGAACATGTAACTGAACGGATAATCCGTGGAAACCACCTTCCACACCCACTCGTTGAAATCGCCCGAGCAGATCGACAGCGCATACCGCGTCACCACCGCCGGCACGCGCATCGCCGTCTTTCCTCCATAGGAAAGCCCATAGAACCCTATGCGCGACTTGTCCACCATCGGCAGCGTCTCGAGCCAGTCGATGATCCGTTCGTGCTGCCCTATGATGAAGCTGAACAGCGATAGTTTCACCGGATTCGCCTTTCGCATCAGGATCCGGAACGTCTCCATCCCGATGTACGGATTCTGCGGCGCGAACACGATGAACCCGCGCTCGGCCAGCTCCGCCGCGAAGTTCCGGTAGATCCCCCGGGTCCGCTCGTCGCCGGCCTGCACGACGTCTTGCGGCCGCCCCTCCAGCCCGTGCTGGCAAACCACTACCGGCCGCCGCTCTCCCGGCTTCAGGTCCTTCGGCAGTAAGAGAATCCCGTAAGCGGAGATTCCGTTCCAAACGGGGATCGACACCTCGTATCCCCTGTAAGCCGGCGTATCGTAAATCGGCCGGGTCTCCGCCGCCAACGCCTCGGTGGGCGGCGGCATCTTGCCCTGCGACTCGCTCCAGAACTCCGCGCGGTACGCCTCCACGCCCTGCCGGAACTTGTCCAGGTCCCGCGGTTCCAGCCGCGACATGTACTGCTTCCGCTTGAACTCGGAGAGCCGCATCAGCTTCTGCGTGAACTCCACCATCTGGCGGAACTGCCGTTCCAGCCGCGCCCCCGTGTTCGGCGCATATCCGCCGAACCGCGCCGGACCGCCATCCGCGGCCAATCCCAAGCTCATCGCTTCGAGCAACGCCGCGAGCGCCGCCTCGCCTCCCGGACCGCCTTCCACCAGCCTCGCCCGCACGCCCGGATACCGCGCCGCCCGCTCCACCTCGCTCCTCACATCGGAAAGAGGCGGCGTCGTGATCGCCCCCGATGCCGCTCCCCGCCGGCCCTCCCGCTCCGGCGGTGGGCCGCCAATCTCCGGGTGCGCCGACGCCTCCACCACCAGCGGCCGCGGCGCGATCAGCCCCGCCAGCTCCGCGTCCCCGAAGTGCTCGAGCTGCGACCAGATATTCCGGTAGAGCGGCTCCTTCCACACCACCTTCCCGCGCGCCTGAAAGTAACCGCTGACCAGCGCCGCGTCGATCCGTGGATCCAGCGCCGCCGCGATCAGCGCCACCATCCCGCCTTCGCCGTAACCCGCCACCGCGATCGGAGCCTTCGGCTGCCGGGCCATCCAATCCACCGCCGCCATTACTTTCTGCGCCTCGTAACCCACAATGTGGCGGCCCATCTCGTACGCCATGCGGTGGATGAACTCGCGATGCGGCTGATTGGTGTACCGGATCGCCGGATTGCCCGAATGCGTGTCCGCCCTGTCGATCATGGTGGGGATCAGCACCAGGCATCCGCTTTCCGCCAGCCGCCGCGCGAATCCCCGCGCCAGCGCTTCCGGCGTTTGATCGGCGTCCGGCAGCGCCACGACATAGGCCCGCGCCGTTCCGCGAGGTCGCAGCAGCAGCCCCTCGGCGTCCATGCCGTCCAGCACCGGCCACCGCGCCGCGAAGATCTCGTAACCCGCGCCCGCGCCCATCTTCGCGTCGTGCTGGAGAGTGGCGTCCAGCACGGGCGCGTCGTATGGAACCCGCGCGTCCACGGCGCCCACCAGCCGCCCCAGTAACTCCCGGCCGCCAGGCCCGGGCGCGCCGCGGCGCGTGGCCGAACTCGCCAGCCGCCCGTCCAGATAACGCCCGATATCGGCGACCATTTCCATCGCCAAGTCGCCCTGGCGCGTCAAGGGCCGTGTCCCGGCCAAAGGCTGCGCGGCCAACTCCGCGCATAGGATCAAACTACAAACGAAGCCAGTCCGCATATACCTTAGTGAAACTCCATCCCTCTGGACGCGCGGCCACACGCACGTTCGCGCCCTTGTATTCGTCCCCCGCCGCCGGAGCCCCCATGGGCGTCCGGGGATCCACCACCCACACCGGCCGCGTGCCCATGGCGCTCGCCAGGTCCGGCAAATCGTAATCGCGCAGCACGCCCGGGACCACCACGTCGAGCACCCCTTCGTGCTGCGCCGCCGTCGCGATGGCCAGATACGACGTCACCGCCCGCTCCACCGCCGCCTTGGTCACCTTCCGATCCAGCGCCGCCGCGTATAGCGCGACTACGCCGCCGTTCCCCTTGCCGAACACCGATACCTGCCCGCCATCCACCTCCGGCCGCGACCGCAGATACGCGAGCGCCCGCAGCGCGTCGTTCACCTGTAAGCCCGGCAGATACCGCCCGACCAAGAATCCGCGCATGTAAGTCTGATACGAGCCCGAGTACCCGCCGCCCCCACGCGGCGACCGGCCCGTCTCGCCCCATCCGCGCGGATCGATCGACAGCACCACGTGGCCCGCCCGCGCCAGCGCCTCGATGTCTCCGCCCGGGGCCGCGTCCGCCGACTTGCCCGCCGCGTTCACGTACAACACACCCGGTTTCTTCGCCGAACCCGCCGCCGGCAGGAACGCCAGCGCCGGGACCGGAACCTCGCCGTCCAGCAACAGCCGCTCGATCCGGTAGCCGTCGCGCCCGGTCTCGCCCAGCTTCTTCGCCGCCGGCGCCACCGGCTCCTCGATCGACAGCCGTTTCCGCGCCAGTTCCACCGTGTTGGCGCCCTTCGCCGCCGCCCGTCCCGCGTGCTGCTCCCGCGCCAGCTTCGCGTTCAGCGACGAGACGGTTTCGCTCCCGCCGGACGTTGCCAACTGGCCCGTCGCGGTCGCCTGCAGGCTTGCCGCCGGCTCCACTTCGATCTCCGGCTCCACGCCCTCGTCGTCCCGCCCGTTGAGCCACTTCTCGAACCACCGGTAAGTCGCCTCGCGCCGCGGCTTGGACCACCCGTGGCCGTCGTCGTACTCGAACATGTCCACCTTGTCGCGGGCCCCCGCCGCCTCGAACACGCGTTGCATTTCGGCGAACGTCGCCCGCGCCCCTTCGATCGGGAAGAAATCCCGGATCGCGGTCATCATCTTCACCGGCCGCGGCGCCATCGCGATCAGGAAATCGGGGAAATCCAGCTCCCGCGCGAGGAAGGAATCGAAGACCTGCTCGGCGTCCTGTGGACCGCCCGCGAACCACTGCTTCTCCCAAGACGTGATGTAGCACGAAGGCGCCGCCGCCGCCAGCCGCGGCTCGAGCACCGCCAGATAGGCGCTCTGCGTGCCTCCGCCCGAGTTACCCGCCACGGCGATGCGCTTCGGATCCACATCCGGGCGCGTCACCAGATAGTCCACCGCTCGGATGCCGTCCCAGACCTCGTACCGCGCGATGTTGGTCCCGGTAAGCAGGCACTGGATGCCCGCCATGGTGTGCTCGCGCGTCCCGATACCCACGCGCGATTTGCCCGTCGCCGCGTCCCAAAACTCGCTGCGTTCGCCCTGGCCCGGCGGATCGTAGGCGAGCACCAGCATCCCGCGGCGCGCCATGCCGATCCAGCCCATCTGATAGAGCGCCGCCGCCTTGCCCACGTCGGAATGACCGGCCACGCCCAGCACCGCCGGGAACGGCCCCGGCTTGCCCGTGGGCACATACACGTTCGCGGTCACCCGGAATCCCGGCATGCTTTCGAAGACCAGCTTTTCCACGCGGTAACCGTTCCGCTCGAACGATCCGGTGATGCGCGCGTGGAGCGGCGTTTTTGCGGGCCAGCCGCCGAGCGAGGCCAGGATCGTGTCGTGGACGTAGGTCTGCCGCTGGCGGACCTGCTCGGCAGTCCGGATGCGGGCCACCTTTTCGGCGCGCGCCTTCCAATGGCCGGCGGCGATGGCGCCATACCAGTCGTCGAGCGCGCCCGCGAGCTTGGGGTTGACGTTCAGCGACTCCTGCGCGAGCAGGGGCGCGGCCAGAAGGAAATAGAGCCGGTGCATGGGCTCTAACTTATCACGACTGGGGCCGTGCGGTCTTGGACCCGCGCGATGCCGAGGCCAAGTGCAATCCGCTCGCGGCGGGTGAACCCCGCCGGAAGCGCCGTTGCGTGGCTGCCTTGACGGACTCCGGTTATCCGCTGCCGCGTCGTCAGTATTGCTTGGTCGTCATGATCTTCTCCTTTTCGTTTCGGCCGCCGGTGAATCACAACCCGGACAAACACGGACGATTTTCCTTGTCCGGGTTCGCCGATCACGTATCTGATTGAAAGATAACCGGTTGTGCGCTTTTCCCATCCCGGACACAAGCCGGACAACCCGGAGAGACGGAGCCAGGCCCTCGGGCCGGAATCGCCCCACCCGAATTCAGCGGCTCCGCGGCGAGTCATGAACCCGGACAAACACGGACGATTTTCCTTGTCCGGGTTCTCCGGTCACGGATCTGATTGAAAAATAACCGGTTGTTCGCTTTCCGCATCCTGGACACAAGCCGGACAACCCGGACAAACCGGCCCCCTGCCACGCCATCGAGCGACGTCGAGGCCCGATATCGAGCAACAGCGAGGCAAAGCGCGGTCCACGGAGACAATGATAGGGGCGGGGAACCGGGACGCGAGCGGACGACCGCGGCTTCCGAGGGGAGGTTGGCCGCAAGTGATTGATAGCAAGGGAAATCGAGTTGCAGCCTTTTTCGGTGAATCGCGGAACGGTTTCCCGGAGGCGTGACGGCCCCGCGGAGAAGATGGAGGTTGCCAACGGAGGATCGTGGAGCGCCCGGGCGGAGATCAAAGCTGAAATCAAGCGCCTGGACATCAGTAGCCACGCGCAAGACACTGTTCCTGCGAGTATGGCTCGAGCGTTAGTAGCGATCGCGCAGTCAGGGCGGATTTCAGTTGCCGGTACATCTCGTCTCGTTGTCCTGGCGAAAAGCCATCGAACGGACTGAGCGCTTGCGGGCACCAGCGAAATGCCGTTCCTCGGGGGTATTGGAAGAGCTTTTCCTCGAGGGCGTCGAGGGTGGGTGCTTTGTATCCACCAACACGAAAGGCGGGCGGATAAATCCAGCCGCCGTCGTAGACGTCGACGATCAGGGCGCCGGAGCCGCGCGGTTGAGACCATTGCTCCCGGCATGACTCATCGAGGCAAAATGCGCTCAGGCGCCGCCTCCTGGGTTCATCGAGGAGCCATGACTTCGCGGAAGCGATCCCCCGAAACAACTCGGAACCCAAGAGGCTTTCCGGATTGGGCGCTCCTCCGGTGATCGGGTGGACTTCGAACTCCGACGTCCTGCCGCGCCAACGTTGGCTCCATGATTCGAGACGCTTCCATAGGAACGGCTCCGCCGCCGCGCTGCCGTGCTCACCAAGGGCTCGAACCGCGGATGCGGCGATCTCCGGATCGGGATCATCGAGTAAAAGGATCGCCTGAGCTTCGAGTACCGGCTTCCAGACGATTCGCGCCACCTCGTCCAGCGGGAAGCGACGACATCCACGTCCCTTGGGGTTCGCGAGAGCGTGCCGCGGAAGTCCGTCAGCAGATCCAGGTCCAGAAGCGGGGAGTATCCGAACAAAGTAGGCGATGAACAACAACTCCTCGACGCACGGCCAGGATTCCGAAAGGTAGCTCCCGCGCATCGCGCCCGCAATCTCCGCGCTGCCAAACTTGGCGATCAACGGCAACGCGCCAACTTCGCCATGGGCCAGCCAGCCGGAAAAGGCTCCATCGGCTTCCGGCAGATCCTGTGCCTTCATTTCCCGTGCCGCGAATCCCGGGAAACGCGGCTTGCCGCTGGCGAGATCCGCGGCGACAATCCGCAGCGGCTCTTCCGGCGAGAGCTCATGGAGCCGCCGGAGCGCTCTCCCCGCGATTGCCTCGTCCGTTCCCCATACCTGTAGAGACATCGCACTCTTGGGCCAGTCCACGGGCTCAGCGTGGCTAATGACCGATCGCAAAGCAGGGATCATCTCCGGACCACGCACCAAATCCCACTTCTTCCCCAGCAGCTCAGACTGCCGCTCCTCAGGAAGGGACGCGAACCGCGCGATCAATTCGGCGCGGGATAGTCCGTAGTCGTCTGGCGGAACGAGGAACGCGGCCTTGGCCTCGGCCGGCGCAATGGCGTCACCCGAGAGTTTCCGTGCCGCCTTGTCCTTGGCCGCGACCGCCGGAATCAGACGAACCGCTTCGGCATGTACGAGTGCCGTGAATCGCTTGTACCTTTGCTCCGCTTCGGCCCGGAGCTTCATCATGTCCATGCCGTCCGGCATCTGCCACGCATACATGGGGAGAGCCTTCGGCGCGTCTTTCCGTACGAACGTGAAAAGCGCTCGCAACCGGATATCCCACTGGGTAATGGGGGTTGTTCGGTCCGCGAGGTAGCGATCTTAACCTGACTTTCGCAGTTCGCGGCGTTTTGGGGCGTTTTCGGGGTCCGCCGCAGGATTTACAATTGGCTAAGTTCAATGCTTGTAATGCGTGTTCTGTCCGGCCCGTCGAAAAAGTGCTTGAAAAACTCAGGGTGAAGACCTT
>SXGS01099347.1_pt1 | contig 17454 bp, 14 predicted proteins | sample 3174681 | NCBI WGS metagenome assembly SXGS01 (sample SAMN11356861, study PRJNA531348) | freshwater metagenome | isolation source: freshwater sample F1-80 | place: China: Fuxian Lake, Yuxi | collected 2017-12-25 | reverse complement strand
GGTGTAGTTGGCCGGGTTGGTGCGGCGGGCGCGGCTCTTGGCGATCAGCGCGTTGGTGTTGCAGGCGTTGCCGACGACCAGCACGCGGACATCTTCGCGGGCGTTGGCGTCGATGGCGTCGCCCTGGCCGATGAAGATCGGGCCATTGCCGCGCAGCAGGTCCGCGCGCTCCATGCCGGGGCCGCGGGGGCGGGCGCCGACGAGCAGGGCCACGCCGACGTCGCCGAAGCACTCGGCGGGGTCGGTCGACACGACCGTGCCGCGCAGCAGCGGGAAGGCGCAGTCCTCAAGCTCCATCACCACGCCATTGCAGGCGCCGACCATCTGGGGCAGGTCCACGAGGTGGATGATGACGGGGGTGTCGGGGCCAAGCAGGTCGCCCTTGGCGATCCGAAACAGCAGCGCGTAGCCAATGTTGCCAGCGGCGCCGGTGACGGCGACGCGCACGGGGGTCTTGCTCATCCTGGGGTCTCCTTGGAGTTGGTTGCAGACAAGGGGGCAGGTGAGTGAGGCTCACCGACGCCGTGGGAATCGCGGCGCAGTGTAGCGCCGCGGGGCCGTTTGGCCAACGCTTTTCCCCACAGGACCCCACGATCAGGCGAGCAGCGCACGGCAGACCCGGCGGCCCAGGCCAGCCGGGAGCTGCGGCGCGCTCACTGGCGCATGGACAGGAAGTCGAGGCAGCCGGGCTCGTCGCCGCAGGTCGCCCGACCGAGGCAGTCGGCCATCTGGCCGCACGGGCTCTCGTCCATGCAGATCTCGGCCGCCGAGCGCAACACTTGACCGAGGCAAGCCCAGTTCGAAAGCTCATTGGGGGGCGCCGGCGCCACCTGGCAGCGCTGCTGCGCCCGCCCGGCCGCCGCGAGCATGTCCTCCAGCGGCTCGCCGCCGCACTCCAGCCCCGAGGCGCACATGGCGATCACGGAGCTGCTGCACGGCATCCCCTCCAGCGCGCAGGCCTCGACCTCGCGGCGCTCGGCGTCGCCGAGGCGGAAGGCGGCGTCGTCGCAAGAGTTCATGCAGGTGCGCATCCGCTCACCGCCGTCATTGCCACCTCCACAGACGCCGGACTGCGCGATGCAGATCCGGTGACAGTCCACCACCAGACGCGTGGACATGATCAGGGAGCAGGCCGGGTCCCCGGCGCAGGCCGCGTTCGACAGGCAAGGCTCAAGCTCCCCGCAGGTCATCTCGCCCAGGCAGGCCGACACGGCCTCTCGACGCGAAGGGAGCAGGCAGGCCCACTGCAAAGGCTCGTGGTAGGGATCGGCCCTGCACGCGGCCTCGTCGAAGTAGCCGCGGCCGTCGTTGGCGCAGCGCCCCAGGCCCTCGCAGTGGGCGGCGATCATGCGCTCTGCGTCGCAGTCGAGCTCTTCAAAGCACACCCACGCGCGCTCGATCTGGCAAGGGTCCTCCCGCACACACGACCACCACCCCGCCGCGTGCTCCGGCTCGAGCGCCTCACCGACCCCCTTGCACACCGCGCGGCAATCCTGCTCGCCCTGACCGCATTGCGCGCAGAGGTCGCAGTCGATCACGACAGGATCGTCCGGCGTCTCCATCTCCGGCTCCGGCTCCGGCGTCGGCTCCGGCTCCGGCGTCGGCTCCGGCGCGGGCACAGGCTCGGGCTCGTTGCCCTCGATCACGGCGGGCTCCTGCTCCGGCGTCCCCTCATCGGGGCCGAAGGGATCGCCGACTGGCTCCCCCTCCGCTTCGACGGGGGTGCCCGGGGTGTAGGACGTGTCCCCGCAGGCGGCCAGCGCGAGGCAGCCTGCAAACACAACAAATTCAAAACCTTGCAGAGCGTATCTGTGGGCGGTCTTTCTCTCGCGATCCATGGCGACCTCCTGTGTTGCCGATCTGACCTCAAGGTAGACCCTGGCGCGAGGCGCGCGGAGCGAAATGATTTTCACCCCCAACAGGCCGGCGGGGTGGGGGCGGGGGGCAAGGGCCCTGGTCGGAGGGTTGGCCGCGTGGGGCGGGCCGCGAGGGGGTGGATGCAAACGCTCTGGAGGAATCCTCGCCCCTCGGGCTGCAAAAGCCGCCCGATCGCTCTCTTATCCGCGCTGTCCAGCGGGTTTTGATCTCGGCGCCTTGTTCGGCGACCTCGACTGTAGCGGGATCGATAGGGAGCGGCATGGCGTGCCATGCCGCTGGGCACCTCCTTGTGTGCAAGCGGGATATCACCTGTAGGGCGCTGATCCCGCCAGCGGCATAGCACCGGCGAAGGGGTTGCTTACCCCGCCCGCCAGCGGCATAGTCTCGGGGAGGTATCCCGCCCGCGGGCGGCATAAGAAAGATGTTAGGCGCCGAACCGTACAGCTCCCGACATGCTCGACCGACTAAACAGCGTCCTCGAAGGGCAGACTTCGTACGCCCGCTTCGCCACAACTACCAGCCTCGTGGCACTGCTCGGGGTAGTTGACTACCTCAGCGGATACGAGGTCTCTTTCTCGATCTTCTACCTCATTCCCGTAGCAATGGCCGCATGGTATGGCCGTGCCAATCCAGCCCGTGCTTTGTGTGTCATCGCGGCCTTGACGTGGCTTGGCCTCGATCTAGCTTCCGGGCATCTGTACTCCCATCCTGCCATACCCTTCTGGAACGCGGTCGTCAGGCTGGGCTTTTTCCTGATTACCGCGACTCTTCTCACTCGCCTCCGGCATGCATTGCTTGCTCAGGCGGCTCTGGCAGAGGTAGACGGCTTGACAGGAATAATGAACGCGCGCACCTTCGCGACAAAGTACGGGGCCGTAGCGGAGTTCGCGCGCCGCCATCATCGGAGTCTCGCAGTCGGATTCGTCGATCTTGACAATTTCAAGACATTGAACGACACTCTTGGGCACAGTGTCGGCGACGAGGTCCTGAAAATGGTAGCGAGTTCCATCGCAGGCCGCATTCGCGCATCCGACTCCGTCGCGCGGCTGGGCGGAGACGAGTTCGCTCTTCTTCTTGACACCGACCTTGAAGGCGCCCATGCACTCTTCGCCGACGTGAGGACGAACCTCCTCGCCCTCGGGGTTCAAAACGGTTGGCCTATCGGGTTCAGTATTGGCGTCGCGTTCTTCGACACGCCTCCGGCCGACAGCGATGCCGCCATCACGGCTGCAGACGAATTGATGTACCGCGTAAAGTCTTCGGGAAAGAACGATATTCTGTTCGAGAGATATAATGACGACAATCACGGCGCCTAACATGGCGTTGCAGCGGACTGTCACTCGCGTGCTTGCGTGCCCCAAGCGGCCCGCGGCACGCTCGTGCCAGCCGCTGAACGCTGGGCGTTAGACCGTCGTGAGTACCATCGCGCCAAGCCAGACTCCGTCTACATCGGACTCGGCGGTCAGTTTTCCAGAACGTTGCCGATCACGACGGTCCAGCTGGCTCGCCAGATCAAAGCCGAGTTATAAGGAGCATCATCTCGATGTCAGTGAAATCAGTGGTGTTATCTGATCAGATTTATCAGATCAAAATCACGCTGCGGGCCAGTAAGCCTCCCATTTGGCGGCGTGTGATGGTGCCCAGTCACTTCAGTCTCTATAAACTGCACCAAGTGATTCAGATGGCGATGGGCTGGACGAACAGCCACTTGCACCAATTCATCATTGATGGCCAATATTACAGTATTCCAAGCTCAGAGGATTGGGAGCCCATCCTTGACGAGCGTCGCTATAAGTTGAGTCAGATAGCACCGTATGCGAAGCACAAGTTTGTGTATGAGTATGATTTTGGCGATAATTGGGAACATGTAATTGTCGTGGAGAAGATTCTGCCGCCAGAGAGCGGGGCGAAATATCCCGTGTGCATCAAGGGCAAGCGCGCCTGTCCGCCTGAAGACGTGGGTGGCGTGTGGGGGTATGCGACCTTTCTGGAAGCGATCAAGGATCCCACGCATGAAGAACATGATTCATATTTGGAGTGGATTGGCGACGAATTTGCTTCGGAAGAGTTCAATCTAGACGACATTAATCAAGGGTTGCGACACGTGAAGTAGAGTTGTGAGCACTGAGGGACGGTGAGTCTTTTCAACCCAAAGGCTGGCTGACCAGGCACTGCAGCGGACGGGGGGACAGCGCTGGTTCTGGCCCAGGGATACAGGCCCTGCTCGGTGGTGGTTTCGCCCCCGCTGTTGAGTTTTGGTGGTCAGGAGGCCCTTTGTTCCCTTCAATTCAGATCGGCGAGGAAGGCCGGAAGCGTCATTGGCCTGAACGTTTGCGATCAGTTGCTCCACAAGTAGTAATGTGATCCAGACGGCAAGCCTTACGAAATTCTTCGTTTCGCCAGATATTTATTGGTGGGAGCCTGACGGCCATCGTGATACAATCTCCTTGAGGATTCCTGATGACGCACCCAGACTCAACTGTCGTTCAAGTTACCGGTTGGACGCTCCTGCGCTCGCTCCTCGGCCTCGCATCGGCTGTTGGCGGCATCCTCCTGTGCGTTCAGGCGATCACCATGGTCTCCGGTCCGTTGGTGGAGGGCCCCTATGAATGGCTTGGTCACGTTATTGTACTGACAGCCTTCATCGGAATCCTGATCTGCGGCTATCTGGGAATCCGGTGCAAGGTTGCGTTCATACTTGGTGTTCGGAAGCTCCTCTTCGGATCCTGAAGCGCTGCCACGTGAACAATTCCCAACCCTCGGCGGGATCCATAAGCGCGCTCGGGGAGATGCTAGCCCCTTGGCGCCAAACGCCTGGTAACGATTTCCATCTGCACAGAAATCACGATCTCCGCGTATGCCATGGGACTCCTGACGTTGGGGATCCCAGCGTCTTTTGCTCCCCGCCTGACAAGTTCACCCGCGTCAGTAGTGCCAGGGGAAGCGGCGGTAGCCCTGGGGCGTTTTTCGAGGAAGGCGTCGCGGCCCTCCTGGACGAGCCAGAGGGTTGGCGATAGGCTCAGAGCGAGGGATGAGAGAGGTGAGCCATGTCTGTCGTTGAACTCAAGACCCACGTTTCCTTCGAGCAGCTGCTCGACGCCGTTTCCAGGCTCACCCCTGAAGATCTGGATCGATTTATCGAACACATCAACAGCTTGAGGAGCAAGCGGAGCTCTCAAGCGAGCGAGTCCAGGCTGCTGGCGCTGGTTCAACAACCTGTCGATCCCCGATCCAACGAGCGCTACCTCCAGAAGCACCAGTCCGAGAACCTGAGCGAGGACGGAGAAGAGTACCAGGAGTTGCTGTCGCTGACCGCTCAAAGGGAGCAACACCACGCCCGCCGACTCGAAGCGCTGGTTCAGTTGGCCGACAAGCGCGACACTTCGCTTGATGAGGTGATGGGCTTGCTCCCCGCTCATGACTGACAAGCTCACCAAGGCCCAGAAGCGCCGCTTGATCCCATCACGGGTCAAGAAGCCCCATTGTTTCATCCCCGTGAGCATCCATGGGGCGACCACTTTCAATGGAGAGAAGGCGCCGCGCTGATCATTGGCTTGACGTCTACCGCCAGGGCCACCCTTGAGACGCTTCGCCTCAACCGCTCTGGCCTGATCGACCTTCGCCGCGTCCTGGCTGCTGCAGGAGAACATCCTCCTCAATAGTTCAGATCATGGGGGCTTTTGTCAGCCTGTCCTCAAAATGATCTTCATCCCCAATGGGCCGGGCCGGACGGGGTGGGGGCGGGGGGCAAGGGCCCTCGCTCGGAGGTGTGGCCGTGGGGGGCGGGCCGCGAGGGGGTGGATGCAAACGCTCTGGAAGACGCAAGCCTTTTGATCGTGTGCTGGACGGAATCCTTCAGACTTCATTGGCGAGCAGCGAGGACCTCAGCGAGGCGACTGACAAGCTCAGGCGCATGCTCCTGGAGATAATCTCTCACGGCTCGAATTCGACCCCGGTCGGCCGTTTGAACCAGCAGAACCCGGACATCATCCTGGTCGCGGGCACGAAAGGCGTCGAGCTTCATCAAGACGAGACCACGAAGGGAGATGACAGGGATGTCGTCTTCAAGGCGGAGCTCGTGGGCAAGCCCAGGATACCTCTCAGGGACGCTCATGATGTCGGTTTCACCGACCCTGACGAGATCCTTGAGTTCATCTCGGTAGATCAGGAAGGGGGTCGTCATCGAAAACGCCTCCTCTCCAACCATGAAATCCACATCTTTCGTCGAGCGTGGATATCCATGAATGCCTACAGCAAGGCCACCTATCAGAACATGAGGGATGTCCAACCCGACGAGGAGCCGAGAGATGTCCGCGGCCCTCCTCAGGATGGCCGGGGAGACCACTTCCTGAAGAGCGTCTATCCTGCTCATATCCCCTCGCCCACCAACGCGATCGAGCCGTTGGCGTAGCGGACGAGGCGCACCTCTCTGGGCTGCGGCACGGAGGTCTGTGGGATCTCCTCAAGCGCGGCTCGCGAGATGGAGAAGAGCGGCTCATGCTGGGCCTCGTCAGGCTCGTCCAGATGCATGATCCCCGTGGGCGTCAACAACAGATTGGGATCCAGCTCAAGAGGGGTGACGCCTTCGCGCAGTGCGGGGCGTCGAGCGAGTTCTTGCGCGTCGTAGTCCACTTGCATCGACAACCACCACTTTGCGGGCACCTGAAAGTAGGCGCCCAGCCGGGCCGCGATCTCAGGCGTGACGCGCTGCTCACCTGCGATCAGACGCCCGATGGTGCTGCGATGGACCCCGAGGCCAATGGCGACCTTATTGGCCGTCAACCCCAGCGGCGTCATGAAGTCTTCCAAAAGGGTTCTGCCAGGGTGCTTGGTCATCGCGCCTCCTTCCTCATGTTGCGCATCACGCAACACTTGTCAACAACAGTCGCCAGTGTCGGCGTCAGTAGTGCCAGGGGAAGCGGCGGTAGTCCTGGGGGCGTTTTTCGAGGAAGGCGTCGCGGCCCTCCTGGGCCTCCTCGGTGCCGTAGGCCCGCCTTGTGGCCTCGCCGGCGAAGAGCGGCTGGCCGACGAGGCCGTCGTCGACCCTGTTGAAGCCGAACTTGAGCATCCGCATGGCGGTCGGGCTCTTGGCGTTGATGGTCGCGGCCCAGCGCAGCGCCTCCTCCTCCAGCTCGGCGTGGGGGACGACGGCGTTGACCATGCCCATCTCGAAGGCCTGCTGGGCGCTGTAGTTGAAGCCGAGGAAGAAGACCTCGCGGGCGCGCTTCTGGCCGACCTGCCGGGCGAGCAGGGCCGAGCCGTAGCCGCTGTCGAAGCTGGCCACGTCGGGGTCGGTCTGCTTGAAGAGGGCGTGTTCGGCGCTGGCGATCGTCATGTCGCAGACGACGTGGAGGCTGTGGCCGCCGCCGACGGCCCAGCCCGGCACCACGGCGATGACGATCTTGGGCATGAAGCGGATCAGGCGCTGGACCTCCAGGATGTGGAGGCGGCCCAGGCGCGCCGGGTCGACGACCCCGGCCTCGTCGCCCTCGTACTTGTAGCCGTCCTTGCCCCGGATGCGCTGGTCGCCGCCGGAGCAGAAGGCCCAGCCGCCGTCCTTGGGCGAGGGGCCATTGCCGGTGATGAGGACACAGCCGACGTCGCTGGACATGCGCGCGTGGTCGAGGGCCGTGAAGAGCTCATCGACGGTCCTGGGCCGGAAGGCGTTTCGGACCTCGGGCCGGTCGAAGGCGATGCGGACCGTGCCCTGATCCACCGCGCGGTGGTAGGTGATGTCCTTGAAGTCAAAGCCCTCGATCGATCGCCAGCGCGCCGCGTTGAAGATATCCGAGACCATTTTTCAGCCCCCTAAGTGCTCATTCAATCAATGTTTTCATGGGGTTCGGCTCACCAGGAGGGCCACGGCCTCCTCCAGCACCTCCTCGCCGAAGGCGCCGGCGATCAGGCTGTGGAGCTCACCGGCCAGGAAGGCGTCGTGGCTGCAATAGCGCGAGGTGCTGTCCTCGGCGCTGACCAGCTCCCAGCATTCGACGAAGCGGGTCGTGATGTCCAGGCCGCGCTCCGGGGCGCCATTGCCGCCCGAGCGCCACGATTTGAGCGTCGTCTCCGTCTCCATTGCCCTGTCGTCCTCCCCGCGCTCGCGCCCTGCCCCACCGCCGGAGCGCCCGCGACCATAAGCCCAAGGGCTGAAGGCTTCAAGGGTTCGAGAGCGCCAGGGGGAGGTCGTTCAGGGGCGCGCGATGATCGGAAAGCCGAACTTCAGCGCGAGGTTGTCGCGGTCGACGGTCGGGTGCTGCTGATCGCCGGTGATCCGGGGCACGGCCTCGGAGACGTAGGATCGGAGCTCATCGACCGAGAGGCTGCCGTCGCCGTCCCGATCGGCCCTGGGGGTGTGGAGGGCGTTGAGCAGCTCCTCGGTGAAGGCGCCGTTTTCGAACTGCGGCCCCTCCAGCGAGTACTCCAGGCCCCGCGAGGAGGAGAAGACGATCGCGCCGGAGCGCCTGGCCAGATCGGCGTAGATGAGGCGATCTCGCCCGAGCCACCGATCGGGCAAGGGGGCCTGGACGGCGGCCCCGAAGGCCTTGGCCGTGCGCGCCTTGAGCGGCACCGCGCGCGCCTTGAGGCCCCGCGCCCCCGAGGTCGAGGCCGCCAGGGGGGCGTCCAGCGAGGTGTCCACCTCGCCGCTCTGGCAGGTGTCCATCAAGAAGAGCTTCTTGCGCGGCCTGGAGTCGTAGAGCAGGGCCTCGATGGCCTCGAAACGGACGGCGGTGCCGGGCAGGTCGTCGAGGCGGGCGCCGTGGGTGAGGTAATAGTAGGTGTGGTCCTCGTCGGTGTCGCGCACGCCGTGGCCGGCGACGAAGAGCACGAGGGTGTCGTGGATCGAGGCCGAGGCCAGCAGGCCGCGCGCCCGCTCGATGGCCTCGGGCGTGACCTGGGCGTTGGTGAAGGTGTGGAGCTGGACGCTGTCGAAGCTGGCCGAGGCGGCGCGGAAGCCCTCGGCCAGATCGAGGACGTCCTGGTGGGCGTACTGGAGGTCGTTGATCTGGTCGTCGTGGAGGTAGTCCGAGACGCCAAAGCCGATGAAGATCAGGGCGCCTCTGGGTGCCTGGGCGCGCTCGGCCAGGGTCAGGGAGCGGGGCGACTCGACGCCGCGCACGTTGACGGCGGCGACCTCGACCTTGTTGGTCCCGCCGCTCAGTTCGAAGGCCTCCTCGATCCGGGCCCGGTCGCCCTTGATCTTGCGGGGCTCGCGGTAGAGGGGCACGTCGTTGACGTAGACCTGATAGCTGTCCAGGCCGCGCTGATCGCGCAGGTCCAGCGTCATCTGGAACTGGCCGATCTGGCCGCCCGGGCCTGCGCTCAAGATCCGTACAGTGGGAAAATCAAGGCCGCTGACGCGGGCGACGCGATCGTCGATGTCGGCCTTTCGGAGTCGCTGTCGGGCGCGGGCGAGGTAGTGGGCCTGGAGGCGGCGCAGGGAGGCGGCGTGGTCGCCGTCGTAGAGGGTGGGGGTGCCGAGCCTGTCGATGATCACGTCGGGGCGGTTGCGGGTCAGGGCGAGCTGATCGACGCCGAAGGCGCGGCGGCCCTGGGCCATGGCGGCCAGGGTCGAGCCTGTCGGGGAGGCGTCGAAGAAGCCGTCGGGGGTGTAGATCAGCCATCGGTCGCCCTGGGCCAGCAGGGAGACCTGGGTGTCGGTGGCGAGGTTGAAGAGGTGGACGAGGCTCGTGCTGGTCGAGGTCGCCAGCCTGAAGCCCTCGGGGCTGAAGGCCAGCGCTACGATGGGCTCGCGGGCCTCGAAGGTGCGCAGGTGGGCGCCGAAGATGTCCCAGAGCTGGACGCGGCGGTCGCCGCCGATGGTGGCCAGGTGGTAGCCGTTGGGGGCGAAGGCGACGTCCTCGACCGCGCCGAGGCCGACGCTCAGCGCCGTCGTCTGTTGTCCGAGGCCCACGTCCCAGAGGGTCACCTGGCCGCCGCCGCGCAAGCCCTCGGCGCTGATCGTCGCCAGCGTCGAGCCGTCGCCGTTGAAGACCACCTTCTGGATCTTCGCGGCGCCCATGGACAGTCGCACGCTGGCCTCCGGCGCGCTCATGTCCCAGAGGCGCACCTCCCCCGCGACGACCACGGCCAGCGCGCGGCCGTTGGGGGTGAAGGAGAGCTGTTCGGCCTGCGCCCCGTCGACGGCCAGGGCGGCGAGCTTCTGCCCCGAGGCCGTGGACCAGACCTCCACGGCGGCGCCCGAGATCGCGGCGACCCGCTCGCCGTCGGGAGAAAAAGTGATGTGTTCTCGAGAAGATGCCGTAATTTCGAGGGTGTGGATCAGGTCGCCGGTTTCGGTCGACCAGACCTTGACGGGGCCAAGGGAGAGGGTCAAGACCGAGGCGCGGGCGCTGATCAGGGCGGAGAGGCGCTGGCCGTCGGCGCTGAAGGCGAAGCTGGGGACGACGGCGCTGGAGTCGGGCAGGGCGCGCTGGAGGTGGCCGTCGGCGGTGGCGGCGATCTGGATGGGGCGCTCGGGGGTGGCGAAGGCGATCTGTCGGCTGTCGGGGCTGAAGGCGGCGCTGGCGAAGAGGGCGTTGGTGTCGTCGAGCAGGCGGGTCATGCGGCCGACGTCGGCGTCCCAGAGGCGCACCCCGCCGCCGGTCGTCACCAGGTGGTGCCCGTCGGGGCTGAAGCGCGCCTCGCCGCGAAACGAGAAGGCCAGCGCGTCGAAGGTGTGCAGGGGCGCGCCGCTGCGGGCGTCGTTCAGCTGCCCGGCCAGATCGTCGGCCGGCGAGAAGATCGACGCGCCGTCGGGGCTGAAGGTGAGCGCGCCGGGCTTGACGTCCGAGCCCACCTTCATCGCCACCGGCGCGGCCTCTGAAATCACGGCGAGGTCGTGTATATCGGCATTGCCATCCCTCCATGAGAGGGCGATCCGGGGGGGGGAGGAGGGCGAGAAGGCCAGCGCCGTGAGCGCGTCAGGGCCGTCGATGCGCCGGTGGAGGGCGCCGGTGTCCGTCTGCCAGATCCAGGCACGAGGGGACGATCCGGCGAAGGCCAGCAGCGCGCCGTCGGGGCTGAAGGCGATGGACCAATCGGCGATCAAGCTCAAGAGCATGGTGTCCGCGGTCTCCTCGGGCGCCTCGGCCGCGAGCGTCTGGACGACCTCGCCGTTGTCCAGCCGGACGACGCGCGCGATCCAGTCGTCGGAGGCCAGGGCGAGGCGCTGGCCGTCGGGGCTGAAGGCCGCCGCGACGAGCTGGCCGCCCTGGAAGGGCCAGCCGGAGATCAGGGCGCGGGACTCGGCGTCGATCAGGTAGACCCCGCGGCCGCCGTCGTGGACGAGCAGGCGAGCGGGGCTCTGGGGGGCGAAGGCGACGAAGCGCGGCGAGGCGTTCAGGCGCAGGTGCTGGTGCAGGCGACCCTGGGCGGCGTCCCAGATGGAGACCGTGGTCCCCTCGCTGATCGTGGCGACCCAGAGCCCGTCGGGGCTGACGGCCATGGCCTTGATGGGCTCGGTGTGGTGCTTGAGGTCGTGGAGCAGCGCTCCGGTGTCCACGTCCCAGATCTTGAAGGTCCGATCCGAGGAGGCCGACATGAGGCGCCGCCCGTCCGGGCTGAAGGCCACCGCGACGATCTCCCCCGTGTGGAGGTCGAGCGCCTGGACGAGCCGGCCCGTGTTCGTGTCGCGGACCTCGATCACGCCCCCGGAGCTGCCCAGCGCCAGCAGCTCGCCCTCGGGGCTGAAGGCCGACGCCCTGACCAGATCGCTGCGGGCGCTCTGGAGCTGGACGCGCAGCGGCTGATCGCCGACGGCCGGGGTCGCCGGGCGCAGCCCGCGCGCCACCAGCGCGTGGCTCAAGAGCCGCGAGGCCGGCACCGCGGCGTCGTAGAGCGCCACCTCGTCCAGCTCGCCGGTGAGCCCCCGCTCCAGACACCCGCCGCCGCACCCGAGGCGCTGACCCAGCACGATCCGCCCGCCGCCCTCAAGCCCGCCGCGCGCCACCTCACCGCCCCAGACCTCGACGCCCCCCTCCGTGAGCGAGAGCCGACCCGCGCCGCCCTCCCAGGCCACCGCGAGGTGCCTCCACACATCCCCCGACGGGCACTGAACCCCCGTCAACACGACCTCGCCGTGAATTTCGATCGCCACCCCGGCGGCGCCGCACTCCAGCGCCAGCGCCACCGGATCGCGCGCGCCGCTCATGGCGATGAGCGTCCCGCCCTCGATCCGGCGCGCCCACAGCTCCACCGTCCAGGCCTCCCCGCCGAAGGCCGGCGCCACCAGCTCGCGCGAGGTCCGCCCGTCAAAGCGCCAGGCCCCGTCCAGCTCGATCTCCAAGGCCCCATCCTCGGCGCCGTCAAGCCGGAAGTGCCCCACCGGGGCGTCCGCCGCGATCTCCTGGGCGTAGGGCGAGCGCGGCCTGTGATCGATCGAGGGCGCCTCGATGAGCTCAAGCGGCCCAGCGCACCCCACCAAGGCCCAGAGCGCCCACACCACCCACGCCCCACGGGTTGTGATGAACATACAAACCTCCTCGCACCGCCCCACGCTCGACGATCACCCCACGCGACGCTCACTCCACGCGACGATCGCCCCACGTTCGACGAACACCCCACGCTCCACAAGCGCCCCACGCTCCACGAGCGCCCCACGATCCACGAGCGCCCCACGATCCACGAACCCCCACGCTCGACGCGTACCCCACGCTCGACGCGCACCCCACGCTCGACGAGCGCCCCACGCTCGACGAGCGCCCCACGCTCCTCGCACCGCCCCCTCCGGGGGACGGGCTCGTCGGGTGGGGCTGGAATCTCAGCGTGGGCTGCGCCCTGTCGGTCGCAGGCCCGCGCGCGACCCAGGTCGACACCAGGGGGAGTAAAAACCCCAATCCACAGACCCACTTAGGCGATGGCGCCCTGCCCCTCGATCCGCTGTCGGCCGCCCGCTGGCCTGCGCCCATCGGGCGCAGCCCACCCCGCGCATCCAAGCCCCACCCGACGAGCCCGTCCCCCGGAGGGGGGCGGTGCGAGGAGCGTGGGGCGCTCGTTGTCCGCTCGACACAGGCTTGCGCCTGTGCCTACAGTTTGTCCAGAGACGCCCCTGCGGGGCTGGCGACAGGATCGAGGCGGAGGCGGCGGTGTACAGCGTAACGATCACCCACAACTTCGAAACCGCCCACAGGCTCTCCCACCCGGAGGCCCCGCTCAAGTGCCAGTCCATCCACGGGCACTCGTGGTGGGTCACGGTCACCATCGAGGGGCCCGATCTCGATGAGCGCGGGATGCTGGTGGAGTTCGGCGCCTTCAAGCGCGCCTGGCGAGGCTTCCTCGACGAGCAGGTCGACCACCACCTCGCCCTCAAGGACGACGACCCCCTCATCAACGCCATCCGCGCCGTCCAGCCCGACGCCAGGATCCTCCCCCTGCCCTTCGACCCGACCACCGAGCACCTGTCGCGGTGGCTCCACGAGCGCGCCGTCGAGGCGCTGGAGGTGGCCGGGGGCCAACAGGGATTGAGGATCTCGGCCATCCACCTTCAAGAAACGCGGGTCAACGCCGCCGAGTATCGATCGCGCGGGTGATCGCCGCCAGCGTCAGCTCCCCTGACGGCGCTCCAGCTCGTCGTGCATCAGGAGCAGCGCGGCGTGAAGCGCCCGCATGTGCTCGGCGCCGATGATCGCCCCAAGCTCGTCCTCCATCTCCCTCAAGACGTTCAGGCCGTGCAGGAGCCCGCGCTGACCCGTGGCGGAGAAGCGGATCAGCCTGGCGCGGCCGTCGGTGGGGTCGGGCACCCGCTCGATCACCTCCATGGCCTCCAGATCCGCGACGAGCTGCCCGACGGCCTGCTTGCTGATCTCCATCCGGCGCGCGATCTCCGTCAGGCGCGTCCCCTCGAAGTCGATGTGCGCGAAGACCGCCGTGTGCGCCGGGCGCAAGCCCTCGTGCCCCGTCAACGCCCGCACCCGGTCGAGCGCCTGGGCGTTGAAGAGCCGCGAGCACTTGAACAAGAGCTGGGCGACGCTGGCCCGCTTGGCCGCCTCGACCTCCTGGATCGTCGACTCATCGCTGCTGGACATGCAACCTCCGCCGCTCGCCTCGAATTTAGTCAAGCGTACTTGACTGATTGATGAGGCCGCTTTACAACCGACAAGTCAAGCACGCTTGACCAGTTTTCACAAGACGGAGGGCCGCGCGATGTTGAAGCCTCTGGCCGAGGGGTTGTGGAGCTACGAGTTTGATCAGTTCATGCCGGGGGGGATGCACTTCCCGGGTCGAATGACGGTCGCCCGGCTGGCGGATGGGGGCTTGTGGCTGCACTCGCCGGGGCCAGTGACGGACGCGGTGGCCGAGTCGCTGGACGCGCTCGGCCCGGTCAAGCACATCGTGGCGCCGAACCGGCTTCACCACCTGCACCTGCCCAGCGCGACAGAGCGCTTCCCCGAGGCGGCCGTCCACGGCGCGCCGGGGCTGGCCGCCAAGCGCAAGGACGTGTCCTTTGACGCGGAGTTGGGCGGCGTGGCGCCGGAGGCATGGCGAGGGCAATTCGACCAGCTCGTGATCGAGGGCAACCCCTTGCTCAACGAGGTGGTCTTCCTGCATCGGCCGAGCCGGACGCTGATCGTCGCGGATCTGGCCTTCAACATTCAGGAGAGCAAGGGGTGGGTGGCGCCGGTGGTGCTGCGGATGGTGGGGGCGTGGCGCAAGCCGGCCCAGAGCCGCGTGTGGCGCTTGACGACGCGGGATCGGGCGGCGGCGGGCGGCTCGGTGCGGTCCATCCTCGACTGGGACTTTGATCGGCTCGTCATGGCCCACGGGACGCCCATCGAGGCGGGCGCCCGCGAGCAGCTCGCGCCCTTGCTGGGCTGGATGGTCAAGGGGCTGCCGCCGCGGCTGACCGGTGGAGCGGACCAGGGCTGACCCGACGACCCGACAAAAGTCTTTCCAGTCAACAACATACATGACATGGTGGGGTTCTGGATGGCTGTGAGCGCCGCTGGTCCGGGTGGCTCTGGGTGACGATCGGCGGTTGACGTCGGGCACACCATCCACAACACTGAGCGCCGGGCCAGAGGCCCCGCGCTGCGCCTCTCGGGCGCGGCGCGTGCGATCCCTTCAACGACGAGGCGCCATGACCGGACCTGAATGGACGCTCGACGGCTTCGCGCCGGCCACGGAGGCCGACTGGCGCGCGCTGATCGACAAGGATCTCAAGGGCCAGCCCTTCGAGAAGCGGCTCGTCACGAGGGCCGATCAGGGCATCCAGATCCAGCCCCTCTACACGCGGGCTTCGTGGACGCGGGCGTCGGAGCGAGAGGCCAGCGCGGCGCGCGGGGGCTCGGCGCGGGTTGAGCTGGACATCCGGCAGCGGCACGAGGCCAGAGATCCGGCGGGGGTCAACGCCGCGGTGCTGGATGATCTGAGGCAAGGGGCGACCTCGATCGCGCTGCGCTTTGACAGGGCGATCCGGGCAGGTCAGGGCGAGGGCTTCGGGCAGGAGGGGGCGGCGATCCACGACCTGGAGGGGTTGAGGGCGGCGCTCGACGGCGTGTGGCTCGACGGCGCCGTGATCGCGCTGGAGGCCGGCGCGGGCGCGGTGGCGGCGGCGGCGGCCTTCGGGGCGCTGCTGGAGGATCAGGGCGAGGGCTTCGAGGCCGCCGGGATCGACCTGGGGGTTGATCCGCTGGGGGTGCTGGCGGAGGTCGGGGTGCTGGAGGCGGGCCTGGAGGGCGCCGTGGCGCAGCTGGCGGCGGCCGCCGCCTGGGCGAGCGGGCGACGGGGCGCGCGGGCGGCGCGGGTGGACGCGGGGGTCTACCACGACGCCGGGGCGGACGCGGCGCAGGAGCTGGCCTTCGCGGTGGCGACGGGGCTCTTCGTGCTGCGGGGGCTGTGCGGCGCGGGCCTGTCGGTGGAGCAGGCGCTGGGTCAGATCGGGTTCAGCCTTCGGGTCGACAGCGCCTTCTTCATGTCCATGGCGAAGTTGCGGGCGTTCCGGATCTTGTGGGCGCGCGTGGGGGAGGCGTGCGGGGCGGTCGGGGGCCGGGCGCACTTGAGCGTGGAGGCGGGGCAAAGGGGGCTGACGAGGCGAGATCCGCACGTCAACGCGCTGCGCAACACGGTGGCGGTCTTCGCGGCGGCCGTGGGGGGCGCCGACGCGGTGATCTCGGTGGCCTTCGACGCGACGCTGGGCGAGCCGGGGGAGCTGGGGAGGCGGCTGGCCCGCAACACCCCGATCATCCTGGAGCGCGAGTCCCACTTGGGGCGCGTGTCGGACCCGGCCGGCGGCGCGTGGTTCATCGAGTCGCTCACCGACGAGCTGGCCGAGCGCGCCTGGGGTATTTTTCAACACATCGAGGGACTTGGGGGGATGGACGCGGCGCTCGTCGGCGGCCAGGTCGCCGCGTGGATCGAGGCGGTGGCCGAGCCGCGCGCCCGCGCCGTGGCCTCTCGGTCGCGCCCCATCACCGGCGTGAGCGAGTTCCCCAACATCCACGAGGTCGCGCGGCCCGCGCCCGCCGAGGTCGCCGCGATCCGCGATCCGAGGGCGGGGGCGGCGCCCTGCCCTGCCATCGACCCGAGGGGCGGCTTCGAGGCGACGATCGCGGCGGCGCGGGTCGGGACGATCGGCGCGCTGCAGGCGGCGCTGGACGGTCAGGGCGAGGCGCTGAGGATCGCGCCGCTGCCGGTGCGGCGCGACGCCGAGCCCTTCGAGCGCTTGCGGGATCGGGGCGACGCGGCGGCGCAGAGCGGCGCGGGGCGGCCGCGGATCTTCAGCGCGAACCTCGGGGCCGCGGCCGATTACACGGCGCGGGCGACCTTCGCGGCGAACCTGCTTGAGGCTGGCGGCTTCGAGGTGATCCAGGGCGCGGGCCTCGACGAGCCGGAGGCCGCAGGGGCGGCGCTGGCGCAGGCGGGGGCGGAGGTGGCCGTGATCTGCTCCAGCGACGCGATCTACGAGGTCATGGGCGTGGAGGCCTGCGCGGCGCTGGCGCGGGCCGGCGCGCGGGTCATCCTGCTGGCGGGCCGGCCCGGGGGGCTGGAGGGGCCGCTGCGCGCGGCGGGCTTGAGCGGGAGCCTGTACCTGGGCTGCGACGCGCTGGCGCTGCTGGGCGGCTTGTGGGACCACGTCGAGGGGCGGGAGGCGCGCGGATGAGCCGGATACCTGACTTCACCGGGATCCCATTGCGGGCAGAGGGCGCGGCGCGGGCCGGCGCGGAGGGCGCGCAGGCGGGGGCCGCCGCGATCTGGCAGACCCCCGAGGGGATAGGCGTCAAGGCGCGCTACGGGCCGGAGGACCTCGACGGGATCGAGCACCTGGACACGATGCCGGGCCTGCCGCCCTTCGTGCGCGGCCCCTACCCGTCGATGTACGTCATGCGGCCGTGGACGGTGCGCCAGTACGCGGGCTTCTCGACCGCCGAGGCCTCCAACGCCTTCTACCGGCGGAACCTGGCCGCGGGGCAGAAGGGGTTGAGCATCGCCTTCGACCTGGCCACGCACCGGGGCTACGACTCGGACCACCCGAGGGTGGCCGGGGACGTCGGCATGGCGGGCGTCGCCATCGACAGCATCGAGGACATGCGGATCCTCTTTGACGGCATCCCGCTGGACCGCATGAGCGTGTCGATGACC
>SXGS01576678.1_pt1 | contig 17461 bp, 12 predicted proteins | sample 3174681 | NCBI WGS metagenome assembly SXGS01 (sample SAMN11356861, study PRJNA531348) | freshwater metagenome | isolation source: freshwater sample F1-80 | place: China: Fuxian Lake, Yuxi | collected 2017-12-25 | reverse complement strand
GCGCGCTCGATGCCATGACGCGCGAGCTGATGAACATGGAGCTGCTGCGCATCTGGGGCGAGAGCCGCAAGACGGTCCTGCTGGTCACCCACAGCATCCCCGAGGCGGTGTTCCTCGCCGACCGCATCATCGTCATGTCACCGCGCCCCGGCCGCATCACCGAGATCCTCAAGGTCGCTCTGCCGCGTCCGCGCGGACTGTCGCTGATCAACTCGGCCGAGTTCGGCCGCTACGTCGAGGGCATCCGACGCCACTTCAACTCGCAGGGACTCGATTCATGAGGCGCGCCGGCATCCTGGCAAAACCGGAGATCCCGCTGTCGATCGCGCTGTTCGTCGTGACCGTGGGCGGCTGGGAGCTGGCCTGCCGGTTCCTCGACGTGCCGATCATCATCGTGCCGCCGCCCAGCCTGGTGATGGCGGCCTTGTGGCAGATGCTTTTCAACGGCGACATGCTCGTCCATTTCGGCGTGACGGCCTACGAGACCCTGGCCGGTTTCGTCTTCGGCGCACTATTTGGGCTGGTGCTGGGCGGCCTTGTCGCCCAGTTCCCGCTGCTCGAACGGACCCTCTATCCCTACATCGTCGCCTTCCAGACGCTGCCCAAGGTCGCCATCGCGCCGATCATCGTCATCTGGTTCGGTTACGGCGTAGCCTCGAAGATCGTCATCACGGCCACCATCGCCTTCTTCCCGCTGCTCGCTAACACGATCGTTGGCCTGCGTGCCGTGCCGCAGGACCAGGTGGAGCTGATGGTCGCCTTCACCGCCAGTCGCTGGCAGGTCTTCTGGAAGGCGCGTGTCCCGCAGGCTCTGCCCTATATCTTCGTCGGCCTCGATGTGGCAATCGTGCTCTCGGTGATTGGCGCGATCGTCGGCGAGTTCGTCGGCTCACAGGCCGGTCTCGGCTACCTGATCCTGCAGAAGAACTTCCACATGGACATGTCAGGCGTGTTCGCGATCCTGATCGTTCTGTCGCTCTTCGGTATCGGGCTGCACATGATCGTCAACGCGATACAGCGCCGTGTGGTCTTCTGGATGGAGAACGCGACCGACCGCGTGATGGGCGCCTAGAGTGGCGTTACACTGAGGACTCTCTGGGAGTAAGGTAACCATGTCATTTGCATCGTCCCGTCCGATCTCGTCCCGCCCCGCTGTCGCGCCGCGCGCGGCGACCCGCGAGGAAATGCCGGTTCTCGATCTCACCCCCCTCAACAAGGGCGAGCCGCTCGACAAGCTGGCGCGCGAGCTGCGCCACGCCTGCGAGACCATCGGCTTCTTCTACGTCGCCAATCACGGTGTGCCGCAATCCGTCGTCGACAACGCCTTTGCGGCGAACAAGCGCTATTTCGCGCTGCCTTTCGACGAGCGCATGAAGCTGCGTATCGACGAGCGTTTCCGCCGCGGTTTCATGCCCCAGGGCATCAACAAGCATCCCGGCTACGAGGCGGACCTCAAGGAGAGTTATGAGTTCGCCCTCGATCTCGGGCTGGACGATCCGACTGTCGTCGCGAACCTGCCGTTGCACGGCCCCAATCGCTGGCCGGCGGAGCATCCCTGGCTGCGCGAGGCCTGCGAGGCGTACTTCAACGAAACCCTGGCGCTGGGCAAACGGCTGCTGCGTGTCTTCGCGCTGAGCCTCGGCATGGATGAAAAATTTTTCCTGCAGTACTGCACCAAGCCGATGGTGCAGTCGCGCCTGTTCCACTATCCGCCGCAGCCGCCGGTGAGCCCCGACAAGGAGTTCGGCGTCGCCCCGCACAGCGACTACGGCATGATCACCCTGCTGACCCAGGATCCGATCGGCGGGCTCGAGCTGCAGAAGCGCGATGGCGAGTGGGTGGCGGCGCCCTATGTCGACGGCACCTTCGTCATCAACCTGGGCGACATGTTCAAGGTCTGGACCAACGACGTCTACGTTTCCAACCTGCACCGCGTGGTCAACCGAAGCGGCAGGGAGCGCTACTCGATCCCGACCTTCTTCAACCTCAATTACGACGCGCCGGTGGCCTGCCTCCCGACCTGCCAGTCGCCGGACAATCCGCCGAAGTATCAGCCCATCAAGTCGGGCGACTACCTGGTCAGCCGCTTCCGCGACGTCCAGCAATACGGCAAGCCGATCCCCGACAAGATTTCGGCCTGAGCCCCGGCCTCGAGGGCTGGCTAAATGCTTGACGGCACGGCTTGTTTAGCCGCGCCGCTTGCGCCTAAACTCCATCCGGCCTGATCCTCAGGGGCCGGGAGTACTGGTGGTCTTCGATCAAACATTTGCCGTCGCCCTGATCCTGGCAGCCGTGGTGCTGGCGGGGCTGGCGGCGTTTGTGGCCTTGCGCGAGCGTCAGCAGGCCGTGCGCCTGAGGGCGGAGCTCGACGCCCTGAAGGCCTCCGGGCGGGAGGCCGAGCAGAAGCACCAGGTCGAGCAGAGCGTCGCCAGCACCCGTCAGAACGAGGTCGAGGCGGAGCTGGCGCGGCTGGCGGCGGTCCGCGACCGGATCGGCCACGCCCTCGACCGCCTGCCGCTGCCAGTCTGGCGACGCGACGAGCACCTGGAAATCGTCGACTGCAACGCCGCCTATGCCAAGGCGGTGGAAGCCGATCGCGAGCGCGTGCGCCGCGAGGGCCTGACGCTGGGCGGTCACGCCATGGCCGGCCGGGCCCGGGCGCTGGCCGAGCTCGCCCGCGCGGCGCAGACGCCGCAGAGCGAGGAAGGCCACGCGGTGATCGCCGGCTCGCGGCGCCTGCTCGAATTCACCGAGGTGCCGCTGCCCGGCGGCGGAACGGTCGGCGTGGCTCTCGATGTCACCGACCGCGAGGAGATACAGAAGGAATTCGCCCGTCACGTCGCGGCTCACGGCGAGGTGCTCGAGAACCTGGCCACCGCCATCGCCATCTACGGGCCTGACCAGCGGCTCAAATTCTTCAACACCGCCTTTGCCCAGCTGTGGAAGCTCGACGAGGACTGGCTGCGCACCGAGCCGGGCGCCGCCGAGCTCCTGGAGATGCTGCGCGAGAAGCGCCGCCTGCCCGAATACGCGGATTTCCCGGCCTTCAAGAGACAGCGTCTGCGGCTCTTCACCTCGCTGCTCGATCCGCTCGAGGAGCTGATCTACATCCCGGATGGCACGACGTTGCACAGCCGGATTGCCCCGCATCCGATGGGTGGCCTGCTGTTCACCTACGACGACGTGACCGACCGCCTGTCGCTCGAGCGCTCCTACAACACCCTTATCGCGGTCCAGCGTGAAACCCTGGATCACCTTTACGAGGGCGTGGCGGTGATCGGCAGCGATGGCCGGCTCAAGCTGACCAACCCGGCTTACTCGCGCATGTGGCGGTTGACGGTGGAGGATCTGACGGACGAGCCGCACATCGCCAGCATCACCGAGAAGACCAAGGGTTTCTTCGATCATGGCGGCGACTGGCCGTCCTACAGGGATCGCCTTCTGTCGCGTCTCACCTCACGCGAGCCCCGGGCCGGACGGCTGGAGCGTACCGACGGCTCGATCCTCGATTACGCCACCGTGCCGCTCCCGGATGGCGGGGTGCTGCTGTCCTATCTCGATGTCACGGACACCTCGCGCGTCGAGACTGCGCTGCGCGAGCGGGCCGAGGCGCTGGAGGCCGCCGACCGGCTCAAATCCGAGTTCATCTCCTCGGTGTCCTACGAGCTGCGCACGCCGCTCAACACGATCATCGGCTTCGCCGAGATCCTGGCCAATCTCTATTTCGGCTCGCTCAACCCGCGGCAGCTCGAATACTGCCGGGGTATCCTGGTCTCGTCCGAGCGCCTGCTGTCGATCATCGACGACATGCTGGACCTTGCCTCGATCGAGGCCGGCAAGATGTCGCTCGATCTCGGCCCCGTCGACCCGCGCACGCTGGTCGACGAGGTGGCGGCGGTCATGCAGGATATGGCCCGCTCGCAGGATCTCAAACTCAGCGTCGAGTACGCGGCGGAAATGCCGGTGCTCGAGGGTGACGGACGGCGTCTCAAGCAGGCGCTGTGCAACCTGGTCTCCAACGCCATCAAGTTCACCCCGGCCGGCGGTTCGATCCGCCTCGCCGCACGGGTCGAGGCCGAGACGACCGTGCTGACCGTGACCGATACCGGTGTGGGTATCCCGGCCGAGGATCAGGCGCGGGTGTTCGAGGCGTTCGCGCGGGCGCGGCCGTTCGGCGTCGGGCGGATGCGGCGCTCGGGACCGGGGCTTGGCCTCTCCCTGGTCAAGCACATCTTCGAGCTGCACGGCGGGCGGGTGTGGCTGGAATCGGAGCCGGGACGCGGCACGACGGTGGTCTGCACGCTGCCGGCGCAGGCTCCGGCGGTCATTGGTGAATCGGCACCAGCGGATTCAGCACAGGCTTGAGAGAGACCTCTCTCACCTAAGCGATGTCGAGAGTGCCGCGCCGCGACACAACGAAACGAAGCCAGGCGCCGGACAGGACGGATGTCAGGACGGCGACTATTACGAGTGTGACGAAAAGCGACGCGGCGATAAGTCCGAATTCGTAAGCAATAGTCGCAAGGACTATGCCGGGGCCACCTCGCGTATTCATGGCCACTGCGAAATTGACCGCCGGCTCCCAGCGATGTCCGGCCACGCGCGCGCCGATGGCGACGCACCCTATCTTCACGATGCTCGATACCACGAGAAAACCGAGCGTCAGGCCGACATCAAAGTCACGTATCAGGTTTAGCTTGAATCCGACAATGGCGAAATAGAGCGGCACGAGGAGACCGAGAGATACGTCTGCGATCCGGCCGCGAACTTCTTTGAACTCTTCCGCCGGCAAAGTGCCGACGAGGATGCCGGCAATCAGCGCGCCGAAGACGATATTGACATCAAGCGCAGCGGCAAGCGCTGCGAAAATGAAGCAGACAACCAGGACAAAGCCGGTCCGGGAACCCTTGAGAGCGACGTTGAAGCGAAACCGCGCTGCCCAGTGCAGCAGGGGCGGCCCAGACCAGATCGACAGCCCCAGAAACAGGATGGTGACTGCGACGGCGCTGGCCAGGGTGGTGGGTTCGACCGCCGAGTGGGTTGCCAGTTTGGTGGCGACAGCGAGCGCCATCCAAAGCACGATGTCCTCGATCGTTGCGGCCGCGAGAATGATCGCGGCGAAACGTGTCTCCATCATGCCGAGGTCGAGAAAAATCTTGGAGATGACGGGGATGGACGTCACGGCAAAGGCGATGGCAAAGACCAGGCCGAATGACAGCGTGCTGGCTGCCGGCCCGCGATGCGCCGAGAGGTCGACGAAGGCCGGCGCCAAGATTCCGGCGGCGAACGGTAGAATAATGGCAGCCAGCGTAATGATGGTGACGGTCCGATTGTCCTCGGATGGCAGCTTGCCGCGCAGCCGAAAACCGGCAACGAACATCAGCATCACCAGCCCAATCCAGTAGAGCGCGCCGAGAAAACGTTCCTGACCGGGGAATGCAGCAAAGACACCGGCTTGTAGCGCCGGCGCGAAATAGCCAAGCCCGCTAGGCCCGAGCAGCAGGCCCCCGGCAATCTCGCCGCCCACGCGCGGCAGCCCCAGCTTCTCGAAAAGGTACCCGCCAAGATGCGCAGCGGTTAGCAACGCTACGACCGCGAGCAGCATCGCTGCAAGCTCGGCATTAGTCATCGGTCAGCCACCCGGCACACCTTTCGTCGTCGAGTACTCGAAATGCAGCACCTCGCCCGGGTGGACGAGGGGATGGATCGCATGTGCCGCCGCCGCAGCTTCGGCGAAGCCGGTCAGGATGAGCTTGAGCTTGCCGGGATAGGCGGCGATATCGCCGATGGCGAAGATGCCGGGCGCCGAGCTGGCGCTGGTCGCCTGGTCGATCTTGATGTGGTTGCGCTCGAGATTGAGGCCCCAGGTGGCGATGGGGCCGAGATTCATCGCCAGGCCGAAGAAGGCGAGCAGGGCGTCTGCCTCCAGCCGCTTGACCTGGCCGTCGAGCGTCTTGAGCACGACGCTGGAGATCTGTCCGTTACTGCCTTCGAGGGCCTCGAGCTGGTAGGGCACGACGATGTCGATCTTGCCGGCGTCGGCCAGCGCCTTCATCTGGCGGGCGCTCTCGGGTGCGGCGCGGAACTTGTCGCGGCGATGCACGACCATCACCCGCGCCGCGACATCAGCCAGCGACAGCGCCCAGTCGACGGCCGAATCGCCGCCACCGGCGATGACCACCCGCTTGCCGCGGAAATCCTCGCGCCGCTTCACCAGGTAGTGGACGCTCTTGCCTTCGTAGGCCTCGAGCCCGGCCAGCGGCGGCCGGTTGGGACCGAAGGCCCCCACGCCGGCGGCGATGATCACGGCCCGGGCCTGGGCCGTGCTGCCGTCCGACAGGCCCAGGATCCAGTCCTCGCCCTGGCGTATCAGGCTCTCGACCTGCCGGCCCAGCCGGTAGACCGGCTTGAACGGGGCCGCCTGCTCGCCAAGGCGGTCGATGAGCTCGGTGGCGCCGATCTTGGGATAACCCGGGATGTCGTAGATGGGCTTTTCCGGATAAAGCGCCACGCATTGCCCGCCGGGCGCGTCGAGGGCATCGATGACCTGCGTGCTCAGCTTGAGCATGCCGCATTCAAACACCGCGAAGAGGCCCACCGGGCCGGCGCCGATGATGGCGACGTCCGTGCGTGTCGCGGTCGGGGGTGAATCAGCCATCGTTCCTGCCATATGCATTATAATTCATGAGAGAATGACCCTTTCCCATCGCCTTATCAACCTTCCAGAGGCTCCGGGGGCAGCGGATAATCGCGCCCGCATGATCGATTCGCCGAGCCTGCCCGGGGCCAGCCGGGTCTTCGAATTGCCGGATCTCGCGGCGACCGAGGCGCTTGCCGCGTCCCTGGCGGCAAACGCTGAAAAGCGCGACGTCATCGCGCTGTCCGGCGGCCTAGGGGCGGGTAAGACGGCCTTCGCCCGGGGTTTCATCCGGGCCCGGCCCGGCGGCCAGGAAGTTGCGGAGGTCCCCAGCCCGACTTTCACCCTGGTCCAGGTCTACGACCTGCCCGGTGCGCCGGTCTGGCATTTCGATCTCTACCGCCTCGCCAGACCCGAGGATGCCTGGGAACTCGGCCTCGAAGAAGCGCTGGTCGACGCCATATCGCTGATCGAGTGGCCCGAGCGGCTGGGCAGCCTGCTGCCGGAGACGCGCCTCGACATCGAGCTCTCGCCGGGAGCGCAAAGCGAGGCGCGCCGAGCGAAGGTGACCGCGCGGGGCAGCTGGGTCGCGCGGTTTGCAGGTCTGGCCCATGGCTGAGCGCGGCACCGCCATTGCCGGGTTCCTTGAGCGGGCCGGCTGGGGCGATGCCATGCGTCGCCCGCTGGCGGCCGATGCTTCGTTCCGCAGATACGAGCGGCTTGCCGGCCCGCGCGGCCGCGCGGTGCTGATGGATGCGCCGCCGCCGCAGGAGAACGTGCGCCCGTTCCTGAAAGTGGCGCGTCATCTCTCCGGCCTGGGCTACAGCGCGCCGCGCATCCTGGCCGAGGATCCGACGCTCGGACTTCTCCTGCTCGAGGATCTCGGCGACGACACCTTCACCCGCCTGCTCGCCCGCGGTGCCGATGAAGCGGAGCTCTATTGCTTGGCCATCGATCTGCTGATCGACCTGCATCGCCGCAGCGAAGCTTCCGCCATCGATCTGCCGCCCTATGACGACGAGCGTCTGCTGCCCGAGGCGTCGCTGCTCACGGACTGGTACATGCCGGCCATCGGCAAGCCGGCCTCGCCGGCGACGCGCGAGGAGTACCTCAGACTCTGGCGCCGGGTCCTGGCGATGTTTCACGGGAAACAGGCGACGCTCGTGCTGCGCGACTACCACGTCGACAACCTGATGCGGCTGCCGGGGCGCGCCGGCGTTGCCGCCTGTGGCCTGCTCGATTTCCAGGACGCGCTGATCGGGCCGGCCGCCTACGACCTCGTCTCCCTGCTCGAGGATGCGCGCCGCGACATCGCACCCCCGCTCGTCACGGCGATGCTCGAGCGTTATTGCGCCGCGTTCCCGCAGATGGACCGGCAGGCCTTTATGACGGGCTATACTGTTCTTGGCGCGCAGCGAAGCGCCAAGATCGTCGGCATTTTCACGCGGCTGATGGCGCGCGACGGCAAGCCGCTCTATCTCGGCCATATTCCCCGCGTCTGGCGGCTCCTCGATGCCGGCCTGGCGCATCCGGCGCTGGCCGAATTGCGCGCGTGGTTCGACGAGCAGCTGCCGCGCGGTGTGCGGACGATTCCCGCCATCCCGGTGCCGGCATGAGTGCTGGGCTGCCGAAGGTTGCGATGGTGCTGGCCGCCGGGCTCGGCAAGCGCATGCGTCCGCTGACCGACACGCTGCCCAAGCCTCTGGTGCCGGTCGCCGGCCGCACCCTGATCGACCGGGTGCTCGACCGCATGGAGGATGCCGGCATCGAGCGGGTGGTGGTCAATCTCCACTACTTCCGCCCGACCCTTGAAGCGCATCTGCGCCAGCGCCTCCGGCCGCGCCTGCAGTTCAAGCATGAAACCGAGCTGCTCGAGACCGGCGGCGGCGTGAAGAACGCGCTCGACGAGCTGGGCCCGGCCCCGTTCTTCGTGGCGAACGCCGATGTCCTCTGGCTCGACGGCAAGCAGTCGGTGCTGGGACGCCTGGCCGCGGCTTGGAACGACGCGACGATGGACGCGCTGCTGCTGTTGCAGCGCACGACCGGCGCTTTCGGCTACGAGGGGACGGGCGACTATTTCTGCGATCCGCTCGGGCGGCTGCGCCGCCGGCGCGGCAACGAGATCCCGCCCTATATCTTCGCCGGCATCCAGATCCTGCATCCGCGGCTCTTTTCCGGCGCGCCATCAGGCGCCTTCTCGCTCAACAAGCTCTACGACAAGGCCCAGGAAGAAGGCCGGCTGTGGGGCCTGGTGCATGACGGGCGCTGGTTCCATGTCGGCACGCCCGAAGGCCTGGCGGAGACGGAAGCGGAGCTTGGCGTCATGCCGGCGCCGCGCGTCGCCCGCCCGCGGTGAGCGACGCGCCCCACCGGCAGGTCTTCACGATCCCGTCCGGGGTCTCGTTTCTCGACGCGCTGGTTGACGGGATTCACGCGCGCCTTGGCGACGATCCCGCGGCGCTGACCCGGGCGACCATCCTGCTGCCAACGCGCCGCGCCTGCCGCGCCCTGCGCGAGGCCTTCCTCCGGCGCAGCGCCGGCCGCCCGACCCTGCTGCCGCAGCTGCGGCCGATCGGCGACGTCGACGATGACGAGCTGGCGCTTGCCGCTGACAGCGATCTCGAACTGCCGCCAGCGATCTCCACCCTGCGCCGGCAGCTCGTGCTGGCGCGCTCGATCCTCAAGATCCGCTCCGAGGAAGGGCCGATGACGGCGCCACAGGCTGTCGAGCTGGCGGCGGAGCTGGCGCTGCTGCTCGACCAGGTGCAGACTGAGGGACTTGGCTTCGATGGGCTCGAGCGCCTCGTGCCGGAAGAGTATGCCGAGCACTGGCGCCGTACGATCGAGTTCCTGAAGATCCTTACCGCCCACTGGCCGGACATCCTGGCGAACGAGGGTGCCATCGACCCGGCCGAGCGGCGCAACCGTGCGCTCGCTGCCCTGGCGGCGCACTGGACCGCGCATCCGCCCGATTATCCGGTGATCGCCGCCGGCTCCACCGGCAGTATCCCGGCGACGGCCCGGCTGCTGGGCGTCATCGCTGGCCTGCCGAACGGCAGTGTCGTGCTTCCCGGGCTGGACAGCGGACTCGACGAGGAAAGCTGGACGGTTCTCGACGAGACGCACCCGCAATTCGGTCTGAAGCAGCTTCTCGCCGCGCTCGGTGTCGGGCGTGAAGCGGTCCAGCCATGGACAGCCGCTATACCGCCGCGATCCGCACGTCGGGCGTTGCTGGCGGCCGCATTGCAGCCGGCCGCCGCCACCGGGCGCTGGCGGGACAACGCCGACATCGGCGCGACAAACATCGAAGGGCTGGTCCGCATCGACTGCGCCCACACCCAGGAAGAGGCGCAGGTCATTGCGCTGCTGCTGCGCGAAGCGCTGGAGACGGCGGGTCGCACGGCGGCGCTGGTGACACCTGACCGTGAGCTGGCGCGCCGCGTGGCGGCGGAACTCGCGCGGTTCTCCATCGCCATCGATGATTCGGCGGGCCGGCCACTGGCGGCCTCGCCACCCGCGGTCTTCCTGCGGCTGATTGCCGAGGTGATCGCCACGGGGACACCGCCGGCCCCCCTGCTCGCCCTGCTCAAGCATCCGCTGGCGGCCACCGGCCTGGCGCCGGCTGAATGCCGGCGGCTCGCCCGCCTGCTGGAGGTCGACGCCCTGCGCGGGCCGCGACCCGCCGCTGGCTTCGCAGGGTTGCGTCAGGCGCTGCCGAAAAGCACGGAGTCGACGCTGGTCGAATGGGTCGAGCGTCTGGGCCGCGAGGCGGAGCGTTTCGCTGCCCTGGCCGCGACCGAGACCTCGCCGATGGAGCTGCTGCAGGCGCATGTGGCGCTGGCGGAGGCCTGGGCCGCGACCGACGGCGAAGCGGGGGGCGCGCGGCTGTGGTCCGGCGAGGCCGGAGAGGCCGCGGCCGATCTGGTGGCGGAACTGGCGGAAGCGCTGCGCGACTTCCCACCGATCCCGGGCTCCGCCTATCCCGCCTTCTTCGGTCACTGCCTGTCGGGCCGCGTCCTGCGGCCGTCCTGGGGCGGGCATGCGCGCCTGCAGATCCTCGGCCCGCTGGAGGCGCGGCTGCTGTCGTTCGACCTCGTCGTGCTCGGCGGACTGAACGAAGGCACATGGCCGCTGGAAGTGGAATCCGACCCGTGGATGTCGCGGCCGATGCGCAAGGTCTTCGGCCTGCCGGCACCCGAGCGGCGCATCGGCCTGGCGGCGCACGACTTCGTGCAGGCTTGCGGCACTGCGGACGTGGTGCTGACCCGCGCGTTGCGCGTCGAGGGTGCACCCACAGTGCCGTCGCGCTGGCTGCAACGCCTCGATGCCGTGCTGCGGGCCTCGCATCTCAAGGTAAGGCTGAAGACACGCGATGAGCTGCAGCGCTGGCAGGTAGCCCTCGACCACGCTGAGCCGCTGCCGCCTGCGGGTCTACCGGCGCCATGCCCGCCATTTGAGGCACGTCCCCGCAAATTGTCGGTGAGCGATATCGAAACGTGGCTCGCCGATCCCTATGCGCTCTATGCCCGCAAGATTCTGAAGCTGGACCGGCTCGACCCTCTGGACATGGACCCGGGCGTGGCCGAGCGCGGAATGTTCGTCCACGCCGCTTTGGCAAAGTTCGTCAGCCGGTTTCCGGATCGCGTCCCGTCCGGGGCTGTGGAGACGCTGCTGGAGATTGGCCGAGAAGCCTTCGGTGCGGCCCTGTCGCGCCCCGGTGTCTGGGCCTTCTGGTGGCCGCGGTTCGAGGCCATCGCGCATTGGTTCGTCGCGCATGAGCAGGAGCGCCGCACCATTGCCAGGCCGGTCGTCACGGAAGGTTGGGCGGGGCTGGATATTGACGGGCTTAAAGGAGGCTTTCGCCTGATCGCGCGCGCTGACCGCTTAGACCGGCTGGCCGACGGCTCGCTGGCGATTATCGACTACAAGACCGGCAGCGTTCCCCATCTCAGTCGTGTTGTCCTCGGGTTGGCGCCGCAATTGCCGCTCGAGGCAGCGATGGCCCAGGCTGGCGGTTTCGCCAACGTGCCGGCAGCGCCCGTGTCACAGCTCCGTTACTGGCGCGTCACGGGTGGAGAGCCGCCGGGTGCCGAGGTGGCCATCGATGGCGCCACCCTGGACCGCCAGCCGATTCCGCCCGTCGACCAGCTCATAGCGCAAGCCCTGAGTGGCCTGCGTAATCTTGTCACCCGCTTCGACAATCCGCAGACGCCCTACATGGCACGTCCACGGCCTGAGTATGCGTTGCGCTACAACGACTACGCCCATCTGGCGCGCATCAAGGAATGGGCGTCGGAGGACGGCTCGTGAGCGCCGTTCGCCGACCGCAAGCCGCCACGGTCGCCGCGCAGCGTCGCGCCGCCGATCCCGGCTTCTCGGCCTGGGTCGCGGCCTCGGCCGGTACCGGCAAGACCAAGGTGCTGGTCGACCGCATCCTGCGCCTGCTGCTGACCGGCGTGCGGCCGCAGCGGCTGCTCTGCCTCACCTTCACCAAGGCCGCCGCCAAGCAGATGGCGCTGCGTCTGACCGAGGTGTTGCGCGACTGGACGACTCTCCCCGACGCGGCGGTGGAGACCGCACTGCGCGAGCTTCTGGGTGTGCTGCCGGACGATCAGCAGAAGCAGCGCGCCCGACGCCTGTTCGCCGAGGTGCTGGACACACCCGGCGGCCTGCGTATCGATACGATCCACGCCTTCTGCCAGTCGCTGCTGCGGCGCTTCCCGCTGGAGGCCCGGCTGCCGCCCAACTTCCAGGTGCTCGACGAGCGCACTGCGGGTGAGCTGCTCGACGATTGCCGCAACGCCGTGCTGGCCGCTTCACGCGCTGAGCCCGATGGCGAGCTGGCGCGGGCGCTGACGGCGATCATCGAGCGCACGACCGAGGACGGCTTCAGCGAAATCCTGTCGGTGATGATGGCCGAACGCGCACGCCTGCGCCGCCTGCTGATCGGCCCGCGCGGTACGCGAAGCCTGAAACGGGCGATCGATCGGCTTTATCGCCGCCTGCAGCTCGATCCGGCCGAGACGGAATCGTCCATCCTGAACAAGGCTTGCGCCGATGCTTCTCTCGAGCTGAAGGAGCTGCGCCGTGCCGCGACCGCGTTGCTGAACGGCTCCACGACCGACCAGAAGCGCGGGACGCTTCTGGATTTGTGGCTGGCGAGCCCGGAGGGTCGCGTCGCGGGCTTCTTGGATTACACGCGGGCCTACTTCACGAAGGATGGCGAGCGGGCAAAGCGGCTGGTGACCAAGGACACGCTGCTTGCAGCGCCGGGTATCGACGGCATTCTTGTGGCCGAGATGGTGCGTCTCGAAGACGTCATCCGGCGCTGCAACGCCGCGCGCAACGCCGAGGGCACGGCAGTGCTGTTGCGTTTCGCCTCGGCCCTGGAAGAGACCTACGCGGCCGCCAAGGTCGACCGCGCCGTGCTCGACTATGACGATCTGATCCTGGAGACACGCAACCTGCTGAAGCGCCCGGGCATTGCGCCCTGGGTGCTTTACAAGCTCGATGGCGGCATCGACCATATCCTGATCGACGAGGCACAGGACACCAACCCCGAGCAATGGGAGGTGATCGAGGCGCTGGCCGGCGAGTTCTTCAGCGGCGAGGGGGCTCGTGCGCTCGGCCGCACGGTCTTCGCCGTGGGTGACACCAAGCAGTCGATCTACTCCTTCCAGCGTGCCGACCCGCGCGCCTTCGTGCAGCTGCGCGGTGATCTCTCCGCCCGCGCCGCGACGGTCGACCAACGCTGGACCAACGAGGAACTGATCGAATCCTTCCGCTCGACCGAGGCTGTCCTGGGCGCGGTCGACGCGGTGTTCGCCCAGCCGCATGCGGCCGACGGCGTGGCCCTCGATGGCGCTGCTATCCGACATCGAACGGCCCGCGGCGGCGAGGGCGGTCTGGTCGAGCTCTGGCCGACGGTGAAGCCGCGCGAGCGGCCGACTCTTGATGCCTGGGCTCTGCCGGTTGAACGGCACGAGGAGGATTCACCGCCGGCCCGGCTGGCGCAGGCCATCGCCGCAACCATCGCCGGCTGGATCAAGGCGAAGGAGCCGCTGGAGTCCAAGGGGCGCCCGATCCGCGCGCAGGACATCATGATCCTGGTGCGCCGGCGCAACGCGCTGGTCGATCTCATCGTGCGCGAGCTCAAGAAGGCGGATGTCGAGGTAGCTGGTGTGGACCGTATGGTCCTCGCCGATCAGCTGGCGGTGATGGATGTGATCGCTCTGGGGCGATTCCTGTTGCTCCCGGACGACGACCTGACGCTTGCCACTGTGCTCAAGGGTCCGCTCTTCGGCTTTTCCGAGGAGCGTCTGTTCGAGCTGGCGTACGGACGTGGAGATAGAAGGCTGTGGTCCGAGTTGCAGCGTCGCACCAGCGAGAACGCCGATTTCGCGCGCGCGCAGGGCGAGCTGGCGACGCTCCTGGGCGAAGTTGATTACACACGCCCTTACGATCTCTTTGCCAGAGTGCTCGGGCCACGCGGTGGCCGGCGGCGGCTGGTGGCGCGGCTGGGTGTCGAGGCCAACGATCCGCTGGACGAGTTCCTGGCCGCGGCGCTGGCTTTCGAGCGCCAGCACACGCCGTCACTGGAGACCTTCCTGCACTGGATCGAGATCGGCCGCGAGGAGATCAAGCGCGATCTCGAGGCCGAAGCCCGCAACGAGGTGCGGGTGATGACCGTGCACGGCGCCAAGGGGTTGCAGGCGCCGATCGTGATCCTGCCCGATACGCTGCAGGTGCCCAGGCAGGGGGCCCGGCTGCTCTGGCTCGGCGGGGCCGGCGCCGATCCCGATATCCCGCTCTGGTCGCCTAAGGTCGGGCGCGATGATCCCGCTGCAAAGTCGGCACGCGAAGCATTCCGGCTGGCGCAGGAGGCGGAGTATCGCCGTCTGCTCTATGTCGCAATGACCCGGGCCGAGGACCGGCTCTATGTCTGCGGCTATGAGGCCCGCACCCGCGCACCCGAAACCTGCTGGTACAACCTGATCGTTGGCGGCCTTGGGCAGGCGGCGGATGTCGAGCGCATCGCCGTGCCGGGTTTTGACGGTGAGGGCCTGCGGTTGCGTTCGCGCCAGAGGCAGCCGGTGGAAGAGGAACGGCTCGCTTTGGCAGGTAGCGGCGACACCGCATTGCCGCCATGGTGGAACCAGCCCGCTCCCGACGAGCCCGACCCGCCGCGCCCGCTGGTGCCGTCGAGGCCCGAGGGTGAGGAGCCGCCGGTCCGCGGACCGTTTGACGGCGACGACAGCGCGCGTCGTTACCAGCGCGGCCGGATCATTCACCGGCTGCTGCAAACCCTGCCCGACCTGCCCGCCGCCCAGCGCGACTCAGCCGCTGCGCGTTTCCTGGCCCGCCCGGTCCACCGTCTTGATGAGAAGAGCCAGGATCAGATCCGGCGCGAGGTGCTGGCCGTGCTGTCGCATCCCGACTGGGCGCCGCTGTTCGGCGAGGGCAGCGTCGCCGAAGCGCCGGTCGTGGGCCGGGTCGGAAGCCGGATCCTCTCCGGGCAGATTGATCGCCTGCGGGTAACCAGGGATCAGGTTCTGATCGTCGACTACAAGACGAACCGTCCGCCCCCCTTGAAAGCCGGGGAGACCCCGCCGATTTACCTACGGCAGATGGCGGCCTACCGGGCTGCGCTGTCGGCTCTTTATCCCGGGCATTCCGTGCGTTGCGCCCTGCTCTGGACCGACGGACCGCGGCTGATGGAGCTGCCGGAAGCCCTGCTGGGGCCGTTCATGCCGTGATCCGGCGAGTTATGCACACCCCGCCCCCGGTCGGCTTGACCGTGTCTTTCACCGCCCCTTAGACTCGCATATTCGACAATTTGTAAACGAGGTCCCATGCAGCCCGCGAAAGTTACCGACGACAGTTTCGAGGCGGACGTCCTCAAATCGGCCGGCCCCGTTCTCGTCGATTTCTGGGCCGAATGGTGCGGTCCGTGCAAGCAGATAGCTCCGGCCCTCGACGACCTCGCCAAGGACTTGCAAGGGAAAATTAAGGTCGCCAAGATCAATATCGACGAGAATCCCAACACGCCGAGCAAGTACGGCGTGCGCGGTATCCCGACCTTGATGGTCTTCAAGGGCGGGCAGGTGGCAGCGACCAAGATCGGCACGCTGCCCAAGACCAAGCTCTACGAGTGGGTGCAGTCAGTTCTCTAGCCGTCTCGATAGTCCCGAGTTGGGACCCGGATAATCATAAGAAAGCCCCGCCATGTAGCGGGGCTTTCGCTTTTCAGCCGTTCTCCGCCAGCACCGTTCCGGCCAGGTAGAGCGAGCCGGTGATCAGGATGCGTCGCGACGGCTGCCGGGCAAGGTCGGCTACCGCCTCGCGCACGCCGCCGGCGACCGCCACGTCGCGCAACCCGGCACATTTCCCTGCTTCGGCGACTATCTCTGCGCTCAGCGACAGCGGCTCGTTGGGAATGGCGACGGTGCGCAGCCGGTGCACATAGGGCGCCAGCGGGGCGAGGAAGCGCTCGGGCTCCTTGGTCGACAGCATGCCGACCACGAGATCAAGCGGTTCGCCCAGATCCGCGGCCCAGTCGGCAAGGACCCGGCCGGCGGCCTCGTTATGACCGCCGTCGAGCCAGAGCTCGGTGGCGGGTGGAAGTTGCGTGAGCAGCGGTCCCCGGGTCAATCGCTGCAGCCGTGCCGGCCAGTCGATCCGCGTCAGGCCGGCACGGAACTGCGCCTCTGAAAGGGTGAAGGTCCCGATGCGATCGAGGGTGGCGACCGCCAGGGCGGCGTTGTCGACCTGATGTCGCCCGGGCAAGGCGGGTAGCGGCAGATCGAGCGTGCGCCGCCCCTCGTAGCGAAAGCCGTTGGCCTGGTGGCTGACGTGCCATTCGTGGCCGCGGCGGAAGAGCGGTGCGCCGATTGCGGCCGCTTTGGCCTCCACCACGGCAGCGGCCTCGTCCGGCTGCAACCCGCTGACCACCGGTACGCCAGACTTGAGAATGCCCGCCTTCTCGGCCGCGATCTTGGCCAGGGTGTCGCCCAGGTATTGCATGTGGTCGAAGGAGATCGGCACCAGCGTGCTCGCCAGCGGCCGCTCGACGATGTTTGTGGCGTCCAGCCGGCCGCCCATGCCGACCTCGAGGATCACCGCATCGGCGGGGTTGCGGGCGAAGGCGAGGAACGCCGCCGCCGTGGTCACCTCGAAGAACGTGATCGGCTTGCCGGCGTTGACCCGTTCGACCTCCGCCAGCAGCTCGGCCAGATAGGCCTCGTCGATCAGTGACCCCGCGAGCCGGATACGCTCGGCGAAGCGAATCAGGTGGGGCGAGACATAGGCGTGCACGCGATAGCCGGCCGCCTCGAGCATGGCGCGCAGCATGGCGACGGTCGATCCCTTGCCCTTGCTGCCGGCGACATGGAGGACGGGCGGAAGCTTGTGCTCCGGATGGCCGAGATCGGCCATGATCCGCCGCACGCGGTCGAGCGAGAGGTCGATCGCCTTGGGGTGCAGCGCCTTCAGGCGCTCGAGGATCGGATCGGCGCTCAGATCGGGGCTGGGCCCGCGGTCGGGCCGGGCGGCGGCATGTCGAGACCGGGCCGGAGGAGCGGCACGATCTCCGCCGCGGGGCTGGGCTGCAGGATCAGCTTGAGGGTGCGTACCAGCGCGTCGCGCAGCTGGTGGCGGTGCACCACAATGTCGACCATGCCGTGCTCCAGCAGGTACTCGGAACGCTGGAAACCCGGCGGCAGCTTCTCGCGGATCTTCTCCTCGATGACGCGTGCCCCGGCGCAGCCGATGACGGCGTCTACACCCGCATCGAACTGCCCAAGACACCGGCTGACCCGCTGCGTT
>SXGS01149855.1_pt1 | contig 17462 bp, 10 predicted proteins | sample 3174681 | NCBI WGS metagenome assembly SXGS01 (sample SAMN11356861, study PRJNA531348) | freshwater metagenome | isolation source: freshwater sample F1-80 | place: China: Fuxian Lake, Yuxi | collected 2017-12-25 | reverse complement strand
CGGGACGATCACGGCGGGGGCGGCGGGGACGACGGGGACGTGGACGATCACGAGCAGCACGCTTGCGGACGGGATCCACTCGCTGACGGTGAAGGCGCGTGACGGTGCCGGGAACCTGAGTGCGGCGTCGGTGGCGCTGGCAGTGACGATTGATGCGACTGCACCGGTTGCGCCGACATCGATTGATCTTGCCACCGCATCAGACAGTGCCGGGGTTTCGGCAGGTGGAACCACCTCTGACAACCTAACAAGCACCACGACGCCGATCATCACCGGTACAGCTGAGGCGTCGAGCACGGTCACGATCTACGACGCGATCAGTGGTTCGGCAACCGCGCTTGCGCCAACGGCGGTTGCGGACCCGTCAACGGGTGCCTTCAGCATCACACTGACCTCGGTCCTGGCTGTGGGTATCCACCCGATCACCGTGAACGCGATTGATGCTGCCGGGAACGTGAGTTCCTACTCCACATCGCTGGCCATCACGGTCGACACCTCGTCGGTGACACCCTCAAGCGTCGACATGTCGACCTCGAGTGACACGGTGGGTTCTGGCACCTCTGGCACGACGATTGACAACTTAACGACGACGACAACCCCTACCTTTACAGGCGTCGCCGAGGCGCACAGTTACGTCACCTTGTACGACACCGATGGCACTACCGTGCTGGGTACCGCGACGGCCACGGGGACCATCATCAACGGGGCGGCCGGCACAACCGGGACGTTCAGCATTACTTCAAGCACGCTGACCGATGGGGTTCACTCGCTGACATTCAAGGCACTTGATGCGGCCGGCAACGTCAGCGGTGCGTCGACGCCGATTGCGGTGACGGTTGATACGGCGACTGTGACACCCAGTGCGCTCGATCTTGCGACGGCGAGTGACACTTCCGGGGCGGGAACGGTTGGCACGACGAGTGACAACCTGACCACGGCGACGGCACCTACGATCACTGGCACGGCCGAGAAGGGCAGCTACGTCGTCCTGTATGACACCAACGGCTCGACAATCCTTGGGACCACGGTGACGGGCGGTACGAATGCTGAAGGCGCTGCAGGTGAAACGGCCACGTGGACGATCACTTCGTCAACACTGGCCGCAGGGATCCACAGCTTGACAGCGATCGCGACTGACGCTGCAGGGAATGTCAGTTCGTCGTCCAGTGCGCTGGCCATCACGATTGACACCGCGACGGTGACGCCGACAGGCCTCGACCTGGTCATCAACAGTGACAGTGCCGGCCGATCGACATCCGACGACATCACCAACGACAACACGCCGACGATTACCGGCACCGCGGAAGCGGGGAGCTCGGTGACGCTGTACGCGACCCTCAATGGCGCCACGACGGCTGTCGGTACGGGTACGACTTCAGGAACGATCACCAACGGCGCACCCCCGACTGCTTTGACGGGTACGTGGACTATCACGACCTCGGCCCTAGCCGATGGCGTGAACAGCATCAAGGCAGTGGCAATCGACGGTGCGGGGAACCGCAGCAGCGACTCGACGGCACTTTCGCTCACGATCGATACGATCGCACCGCGCCAACCCTGGTCGGTCCGCCTCGATTCGGCGTACGACACGGGCATAATCGGGGATGGATACACGTATCTGCTGACCTACAAGATCACGGGTATGGCCGAGACCAACAGCGATGTCATCGTCTACGCGGGCGGAACCACCATCATCGGGACGGTGACGACAGCGCTCGCCAATGCGTCGGTTCCGGGGTACTGGGAAGTGACGGTCACGTCACCGATCGGAACTTACGCGATCACGGCGAAGTCCACTGACATTGCCGGGAATACCAGTGTGGCTTCAACTGCGGTGAACCTGCGTGTCATCAGTTCGCCCACGGTGTCCCCAACGGCGACGGTGACCAAGACGATGACCCCGACACGGACAGCTGTGTCCGGGACCGCGACCCGTACGACGACGAGAACGCCAACCCGGACGGTGACCACAACGCGGACCCCGACGCCGGTCTATTCGACAACGAAGACGCGGACAGTGACGGTGACTCCGACGATCACGAAGACGCGGACAATCACGCCAACGAAAACGTTGACGACGGTTCCATCGGCAACGACGATAAAGTCAAGGACGCCAACGAGGACGGTGACGACGACGCGGACAATCACGCCGACGCGGACAATCACGCCGACGCCGACCAAGACGCCGACCCGGTCCGTGACGCCGACCAGGACTGCAACACGGTCTGTGACGCCCACTCGAACCGCAACCCCGTAGCGAGAACATGACAAGCATGCCGCCGCATCTCACCCGCCGGATGGGTGGAGGTGTAGTCCCTCTTGGAACGCGCGCCACCTAACCGGCGGTTATCGGCCGGCGAGGCACCAGTACTCCGGGACGGACGCCGGATTGATCAGGCGGTTGATGGCATGTCAGGCGTGATCCGGCCAGTCTGGATGGCGATTACCAGGTGTTCGATCATCCGGGCGGTCGCGCCCCAGATACGGTTCGTCCCCCACGGATAGAAACGGATTGCACGGCGACGCTGTTCCGGTGTCGCATTCTCAGGTGGTGCCGTCCATGGTTCACCAGGAAGCGGCAGGTCCCAGTCCTCAGTGAGTGGTAATCCGGGGACGAGGAAGGCGGCGAGAGGGATCTCAAGTATTTCCGCAACCTCGTCAGGTTGGCGCACAAGGACCGGATGGGACCCAAGACGTCCCACATAGGCCGTGATTGCGTAGTTTGTGGTGATCGTCTCAACCGTGGGCAGCGAACCGAGAATGGTCACATCAGCCGGGTTGATGCCGACCTCCTCGTGAGCTTCGCGCAGTGCGGTCGCACACAGGTCGATGTCGACACTTTCGGGGCGACCGCCAGGAAAGGCGAACTGGCCTGAATGGTGACCTCTGGCCGTACGACGGATCATGACGACCGTCGGGCCGTCGGTTCCGTCGTAGATCGGCACCAGGACGGCAGCGGGACGGCGCCCCGGAGTGATGGCAGGTTGATCGTCGGGGCCAGCGGAAGGCACGGGCATCGCTGCCCTATTGTACGGACGACTGTCCTTTGTACCGTTGGCGTTGCAGTCGCGTCGCATCTGTGGGGTTCGTCTGGATTGCCAGTGCTGTTCGCGCCGTGAACCATGCGGGTACGGCGTGATCGGGGTGATAATCGTGGGGTTGACAGCGAGGCAGGTGACCAGATGAACGCGTTGATGCGACTGGCGCGCGTGATGTCCCCGGCGACCACAACGGTAACGGGCCTAATCTTTGGAGAACTCACACGAGTGGTGTGGGGGCTAACCCAGCGAAGTGGCCTGTCCCCCGTGCGTCCGAAGCGCCCCGACCCGAACCGCACCTATCCACGGGTCACGCTGATCGTCCCGGCACGGAACGAGGGTCAGACAATTGATGCGTGCCTTACCGGAGCTGCGGGACAGGATTACCCCGATCTCGAAATCATTGTGGTCGACGACTGCTCCCAAGACGATACGGCCGCGCGTGTGAGGGCGTTTGCTGCCGGGGATCCTCGGGTGCGACTGGTTTCCGGGACCACTCTTCCAACCGGATGGGCGGGAAAGCCGTGGGCATTGCACCAGGGTGTGCATGCGTCCACTGGAGAGTGGCTTCTGTTCGTCGATGCCGACACAAACCTGCATCAAGGCGCGGTAACGGCAGTGGTTGATGCGGCGCGTGATGGGTGGAGTGGTGTCAATGATGAGTCCACCGAACCGACACCAGTCTTCTCGATCTTGACTGGGCAGGCCCTGCCGACGGTCTGGGAACGGATCATCCAACCGGGCGTGCTGGGCATGATCATGGAGGCGATGCCGGTGAAATTGGTGAACTCGGCGCTTTGGCCGGGCATCGCCATCGCAAATGGTCAGTTCCTCTTGGTTCAACGGGATGTCTATGAGGTGATGGGTGGGTACGAGGCGATACGGGGAGAGATTGCCGAGGATGTGATGTTTGCCAGGCGAGCGAAGGGGATGGGATACCGTTTGCGCCTTGCCGATGGCACCGACTTGGCGACAACCCGGATGTACACCACACCGGCGGGGCTATGGGAAGGTTGGACCAAGAACCTCCATGTGGGATCACGCTTGATGCCGTACATGGCGTTGCCAGGGATGGCGTACCTGCTCGCCACCATCATTGCACCGTGGGTCCTGCTTTCAAGCGCACGGCGCATGGGTACTCAGGCGTGGCGGGCGCGATTGGCGGCGATGCTGATTATGGCGCTTGGCCTCGCGCAACGGGTTGCCGTCAACCGTTCCCTTCGGGTGCCGGCGGGGTATGCGCTTACGCAACCGCTCGGGGTGATTGCCTTTGTAACCCTGATGACTGCAAGTCAGCTCAAGGTGCGAACCGGCACAGGCGTGACTTGGAAGGGTCGTCGCTACGCCGGTTGAGACGGCAATCGGCGCGCATGTGCCTGCTCGAGACCGGCAAGGCTAGCCTCGGCGATCGACCAGTTCAGGGACATCCGGGTTCTGGATCTGGTACGAACCTAGTCTGGCGCGCGATCCGCGAACCTGAGCCAATTGATTGTCGTTAGCTTGGACGGCCGAGACGATCAGGGCGCGCAGACGCTGATCACGGGAAATCAGGTGGGTGAGTGCATCCGGGACCTCGTCGGGTAACGGATCGGACGTGGCATCACCCAAGGACTTCAGTGACGCTCCGGCCAACTCGATGAGTTCGGCCCGTTGGTCAACCAGATCATCGACGAGTTCGAGCCGGTTCTGTTCAAGCGCGTCGATCAGGGTCTCGGTGATCGTGTCGATGGTTGCGTAGGTGTCGAGCAACGACGCAAGGAGACCGATCATCGTTAGCCGGCCATATTGGTGGGAAGGCTGCCAATCGGAGGCGCGGTACCTGCGGCGAGTTCGGCGTGATAGGTCTTCACCGCCTCCTCCCACGCCGGAAGCAACCCTCTCAAGAGACCTTCGACTTCAGCGGCTGCCTCGGCATCGCGTCGGATGTTGGCATCGATAAGTCGCCGGTACATGTAGTCGTAGAGGCGCATCAGGTTGTTGGCAAGGTCACCGATGCTAAGGTTCAGGCTGCCCATGAGTTCGGCAATGATCGCTTGGGCCTTGAGCAGGTTCTCGCGGGACGTGGTGAAGTCCTTCTGCTCAATCGCGGTCTTGCCGAGGGCGGTGAACCGGATGCATCCCTGATAGAGCATGACGATGAGTTGGGCCGGACTGGCGGTTTCGGTCGCCGAACGCTGGTATCCCTGCACCCCCTGCGCAACGCGCTGACGGTTCAGGGCAGTGAAACCGGGGGGAAGTCCTTCCACGTTGTCACGTCCTGGGTGCGAATAGGGTATGGGTGAAATGCATGGTCTGCACTACGCCTCACAAGAACCAGATCAGGGTACCACTCTGTGCGGATGCAATTGTCTGTCCAAGAAAAAACGTACGTGGGCCGGCTGCCGGCATCGAACGGATCCCGCCCGAACCCGGCATGTCGCTCCGGTGGTTGCCAACGCCTAGCTTGATTTGTTGAGGCCGGCCAACTGGGAACTGAGGCTTGAACTTTGAGCCTGAAGCTTGGACATGGCAGCCTCGAGGTCCGAGTACTTTTTCTGTAGGGACGCCTGCTTGTCATCGAGGCGCTGCTGCATTGTCGATATCCGCTTGTCGAGATCCCGCAATTGCGTGTCGGCCGAAGTCTGTGAGGAGAAGATGAGACCGCTGAACGACGTGGCGGCCACGAGGTAGGTCTTCAGGGTGTCGAGCGGGCCACTGCTGGATCCGAAGAGCGATGAGACGGCGGTAGGGTCGGCTGCGAGGGCAGCTGCGAACTTGCTTTCGTCAAGCACCAGGCTGTTGGTTGTGCCGACGGCAGATCCGACGGCACCTGATGAAAGGCCGACGGACGGGAGGGTTTTGTAGGCCGTCGAGATGGTGGAGGACGCCGAGTTGATGGCCGCGCGCAACTTGCCCTGCATCGCGGAGATCGCCCCGTCGCCGGCGAAGACACCCCGGCTCTTTGTGGCTGCATCGACTTTCGTGTTTTCGATTACCCAAGCCATTGCGTCGTTGTAGGCAGTCACGAAGGCCTTGACATTGGAGATCGCCGTGGAAGGATCCTGCGCGATGGTGACGGTGGCAGTCGTATCCAGGGTTCCTGCCAAGGTGATCGTGGCCCCGGAGATGGCGTTCGTGATGGTGTTGCTCGTGCTGGATTTGCTGGCGCCACCATTGATGCTGTAGACCGCGTTCTGACCGAGGGTCGTGACGGCTGAAGACGCGCTGTCGAGTTTGAGTGCGCTGATCAGGCCGGCATTGTCGTTGCCATTGTTGTCGTCAACCGTGACGACACTGGCACCGGTGCTTTTGTTCTGCATCGTGACCTTGCCGGTAAGGGCGTCGTAGCTGGCCAGAACGTTGGCGCCGGACGAGTTGATGCGCGAGATGATGCTGGACAGGGTGTCAGTTGACGTGTCGTAGGTAATCAGTGTGCCGTTGACACGGATCTCACCCGTCGTTGATGTCAGGCCAAGACCACCCGTGGAACCGGAGTCGAGGGTCGCACTGGAGGAAAACTCGGTGACGCCGGCGTCGGAGGTGATGGTCTGTTCGTTGATCGAAATCGTTGCCGATGACGAAAGCGGTGTCGAAGTGGCGGTCGTGGGCAGGTTCAGGGCGGTGACCAGACCGCGGTTGCCTATGGTTTCCGCGGATGTGCTTCCGGCAAGGTTGCCGATGGTCAGGGTGCCAGCATGTCCGCTGATGGTGAACTTACCGTTGGCGAACGATGCGGTGACGCCCGTCAGACCAAGCCCGCCAGACCCGGTGGCAGCACCAAGCTGGGTGTTGATGGAGTTCACCACGTCGTCCATGGTGCTAGATGAGTTGGCGCTGATTTGGGTGGTGTTGATGCCATCGGTGATGGTGAACCCCGTGGCATCCGCCGACACGCCTGCCTTTGAGAGGGTCGACGTGCTGAGTGCGGTCGTGGATGTGCCGGCAGTTGCGAGGTTGGTGATGGTGAAAAAGTTCGACGAGTCATTCGGGCTTCCGAAGATGACGTTGTACGAGGACGGCGCAACGAAGCTGAACTTGCCGGCGCTGATGCTGCTGGATACGCCCCCACCGGAGATCAGATCGTTGTTCAGGGTGTCCTCAATGGCTTGACGGACACCACCGACGTTATCCGTTGCGTTGATGGTCAGGGTTTTTGACGTCACGACACCGGTCGTGGTGTCTCTGACGCCAATGGTGATGGTCGCGGACCCGGAGGTGAGGTTACCTCCTGGGATGTCGGAGATCGTTGTTGCATCGCTGAGCGCCGCGCCGATCACGCCTCCGCTGGTCAGGGAGGAACGGGTAGCCAACTGGCTGGTCTTGATCGTGAAGGATTGCAGGGAGGCGTTCGCCCCGGCGGTCGCGGTGGCCACAGCAGTGTTGGTGGAAGTCGCCGTGCGCACCTGCGTTGCCGTCGAAAGCATCAGGGTGGACGTTGCCGTCCTCAGGGAACTGAGCTTTGTGGAGATTTCCGACAGGAGCGACTTCCGGTTCTGCAAGGTCGCCTGCTGGTTCTGCATCTTGACGAGTGGGCGCTTCTCGATCGACATCAACTGAGAGACGATGGCGTTGGTATCGAGACCGGACGCAAGGCCACCGAACGAAAACATCGGATTCGTGGATGACCCACTGGAGTTCGTGGTCGTCGAGATTGGCGAAGTGGCCATGTCGGAAGTGCCTTTCAGGAGGCTTGGGCCCGCAGACCGCGGTGGCCGGCCAACGATTGATCGTGCAGTGAAGTTTGTGCCAGACAGTGTACTGTCATGACGACATCGGACAGTCCGCCGAGTTGCCCGGACGCCTTGCTCAAGTATCGGCAGGAACGCACCCGCAGTGAAGGGGCATTGACAAAGTTCGCAACGATCGCGTCTCCGTTGGGTGGCGCGTTGCGAGTGCCTTCAGGCCGGATTGATAGCCGTTTGGTGGTCCTTCAAGGTTGCCCACAACCTCGATGTTCTGTATCGTAAAGCAGTGATCGGAAGTGTGTTGTGGACGTGCCGTTGGTCGTCTGGATGCACGCTCCGGACAGTGTGGTGTCTGGTTGTCGGCGGTTCCTGACCGATAGTTCCGGGCACTTCGAACCGGTCGTGGATAGTCGGTCAAGAGGAAACGGGTACGGATGTTTCTCGGGTGCCGGGTGTCGGCGTGAGGGTGTTTCGTCGTGTTGGCCTCCTGGCTAACCACTTCGCGCTTGCCAGCCTCATTGCGGTGTCGCCGATCTTGCCGGTTTGGCAGGGCGCGGTGGCCGAGGCCGCTCCGCGGTTCCAGACAGCTTCGACCACGGAAACCCGGCTTGATCCGCACCTGCAGGCATACCTCGTCGGTTCGCCATCACGGATGACTGTGGTACCGGTTCGGCCGGTGAACGGAACCGTGAGGACACTGGGCGTTGCACAACCGGGCGGGGTGAACGTCCTGATTGAGGCGGTGCGCGACATCCGCGCCGATCTGCGCGCCCTGGGGGCGAACGCCCGGACCCGCGTATCCCGCTCGGGGATCTACACCGCCACAGTGCCCCTGAATGCCCTTCAGGCGGTGGCGAACCTCGAAGGGGTGATCAAGGTCACGACGTCATTGCCGACAACGCCTAGCCTTGACAAGAGTTTGGCGGGGGCAAAGGTTACTGACGGAGAGGGTGGCCCGCGACCGACCGTCACATCCGGAACGGATGCTGACGGTACCGATACGCTGGTAGCTATAGTTGATACTGGCATTGATTACACACATACAGATTTTAAGACTAATGGGAATACACGCATTGTTGCCCTGTGGGATCAGACGGGCAACGGATCGGGAACAGTCGCTGCCGGTCAAGGCTCACGGGCAATCGGTGCGTTCGACTACGGCACCGAGTGCACAAGCTCCGATATCCAATCGTCGTCGTGTTCGCAACAGGACACGAACGGACACGGGACACACGTGGCCAGCATTGCCGCTGGAACGTCCGGCGTTGCGCCTAACGCCGGGATCATCGTAGTTAAGTACGACTTCACGACAGCCAGTGCGGTTGACGCCTGGGCGTGGGTGATCGCCAAAGCTTCCGACCTTGGCAAGCCCGTGGTTATCAACAATTCGTGGGGATCCCACAACTGGGCACACGACGGCACCGCAATCGAGGAGCGTGCGCTCGATGACTACGCCCAATTATCGGGTGTGGCGTTTGTTGTGGCGGCTGGAAACAATGGCGACGATGCAATCCATTCACGCGGAACCGTCGCGTCTGGCGGCAATGCCTCGGTTGGCTTCATACCTCCCGGGACAGCTGCGAGCATGAACTTCTGGTATGGAGCGGACGACAACTTTTCGGTAAGCATTGCCCAGAATGGCCAATCCACCTCCAAGGCCATCAAGGGTGGGAAGACCAGGAATTACACACTGGGCGGTGCGAACTTCTCGATCTCAAACTGCAGTACGGCATCGACAAGCCGCAATCTTTGTCAACTTTCGGTCACGGCGAACAACCTGAGTGGAACCGGATGGTCGGTTGAACTGGAACGAACCACCCTGGCCCGTGCCGGTAGCACGGGTGAATGGGATGCATGGGTAACCGGGGGTGCGACGTTTTCCACCCAGTCTTACCGGACAACCCTTGGTGAACCGGCGACTGCGTCTGGTGCAATCTCGGTCGGCTCGTTTGTCTCCAAGGACAGCTGGACAGCAATCTCCGGCGGTGGTTTGACCAACGGTCAGACGATTGGGGCACACAGCAGCTTCAGTTCACTCGGTCCGACACGCGACGGTCGTTCAAAGCCTGAACTTGCGGCCCCGGGCGAAGTAATCGAGGCAGCGCTTTCCAGACACGAGTCTTCTCCCAACGCGCAGCGGATTACTGTCGGCGGTGCAGGGGTGCCGAATAGCCGGATTGTTCTGCAAGGCACCAGCATGGCAGCCCCGCATGTTGCGGGCATTGTTGCCATGATGTATCAGAAGAATGCGGGCTACACGCAGTCGCAAATCCGCGATGCCCTGCTTGGCACCAACGTTTCTGCCAACACCGACGTGGACAGTTTCACCAACTTGACTGGTGTTTCGACTGAGGATGACGTGAGACTAGGGGCAAATGCCTCGGGTAATGCCGGACGTTCAGCATGGAACAACCGTTGGGGGTACGGCAAGGTTGATGGCAAGAGGGCCGTCGATGCAGTGACCTACGATCCCTCGGGTGCAACGGCGACACCCACTGCAGCTCCAGCTGCGTCGGCAACACCAACAGCTGGTGCCACTGCCACATCCACGGCGAGTGCCACACCGACCGCGGGTGCCTCCGCGACATCGACGGCGAGTGCCACACCGACGGTGACGGCGTCGCCAACGCAGACGCCCGGTGCGGGGACACCGAGTGCGACGACCGGGCCGAGCAGCACGCCTTCCGAGACATCGACGGTGAGTGCCTCCGCGACATCGACGGCGAGTGCCACACCGACGGTGACGGCGTCGCCAACGCAGACGCCCGGTGCGGGGACACCGAGTGCGACGGTCACTTCGTCACCGACGTTGACACCGACGTTGACACTGACGGCCAGCAACACTGTGACCGAGACGCCGACGCCGACGGTCACTTCGTCACCGACGTTGACACCGACGTTGACACTGACGGCCAGCAACACGGCGACCGAGACGCCGACGCCGACCGCCACGAACACGGCGACCGAGACGCCGACGCCGACCGCCACGAACACGGCGACCGAGACGCCGAGCAACACGCCGACGAACACCCCTACCTACACGCTGACACCTAGCAACACGGCAACGTCGACGTCGACCCCCACCTCGACCCCAACCGATACTCCGACCCCCACTTCGACCCCAACACGTACACCGACCAACACGCCAACGGCCACCCCGACTGTTCCGCCGGGTGGGGTCATGACTGGGTTCTCGCCCCAGAGCATCGATATCGTCCAGAACCGGACTTCTTCGGTCACGGTCAGTGTGGTCCTGGGTTTGAACACCAACTTCAAGCAGGCGACCTTTGACCTCGCCTATGACCTGAGCGAAATCTTGATCCTCAGTTGCAACGTCAACAGTTCCATCGTGACGGGAACGTGCACGGACCAAGGGAATGGCAGCTACGTGGTCAGCCTGACGACAAACAGTGCCAGTGGTCAGACCGGCACGGTCCAGGTGCTGACCCTTTCACTGAGGGGCTTGGTGGTCGGGACGTCAAATGTCACGTTCTCAAACCTGAACTTCACCAACAATGCGGGTGCCGCACTGACAGTGAGTGCCACCCAACAGTTGAACCTCAACATCATCGAACCGACGGCGACGCCAACTGCCACCTCCTCGAACACGCCGACGTCGACCCCTACGAACACACCCACTGAGACACCCACTTCATCGCCTACGCTTACACCGACCGAGACGTTCACCCCATCAGTGACGCCGACACCGACCGAGACCTCCACGGTGTCACCAACGCCAATCGCGACCGATACGCCGACACCGATTGCAACGGCTACGCCAATCGCGACCGATACGCCGGTGGCCTCCGCGACTGCAATCCCAGGTGTGCCAACGGACACTCCGACGGTGACCAGTTCGCCCACGACTGGACCCAGTGCAACCGCGACCAGTTCGCCCACGACTGGACCTAGCCCGACACCGAGTGAGACATTCACCCCTTCGAACACGCCAACCGCATCAAACACGCCAACCGCATCAAACACGCCAACGGTGACGAACACTCCGACGATCACCAATACGCCGACTGAGACACTGACCCCAACGTTGACATCGACCAGAACACCGACGAGGACGGTGACGGTGACGCCGACGGTGACCCTGACGCCGACGGTGACCCTGACGCCGACCATCACGAACACGCCCACGATCACGCCGACACGGACTGCAACCACGGTGCCGCCGACCAAGACGATCACCAGGACGCGGACGATCACGCCGACCAAGACGATCACTCCTACAGTGACGCGGACCGTCTTCAAGACTGCTACCAAGACGCGGACGATCACGCCGACCAAGACGATCACCAAGACGCGGACGATCACGCCGACCAAGACGATCACCAAGACGCGGACGATCACGCCGACCAAGACGATCACCAAGACGCGGACGATCACACCGACCAAGACAATCACCCGGACACCGACAATCTCACCGACGATCACGATGACCCGGACGATCACGATGACACCGACCATCAGCGTGACGAGGACGATCACGGCCACCCGGACCATCACCGTGACGAGGACGCCGACGCGCACGGCGACGCCTACCAAGACGGCGACGGTGACGCCGACACCGTCAGGATCGGCGATGTCGGTGCAGTCGCTGCGTGTTGAGTACGACTACACCGAATTAGAAACCGTCAACGAAGTTGTTGCGTCGCGGTTTATGGACACTGGGCCTCCGGCGGGAAGTGCGCCGGATCAGGCACCCCTGATGGGTGAGGTGTCGGTCGCCTGGTAGGGCCGCACGAGGCCGATGGATGAGACGCGTTGGGCCACGTGTTCTGAGAGGTCCAGTCTTCCGCTCGTTGGCCTCAGCGGCCCAGTATGTAGCGGATGGCTTGCACCCATCCCGGAACAAGGTTCCTCCGGGCGGTGGAAATTGCGCTTGCAACGGCTTGGGTGACCCCGTCTCCAATCAGGCTGAGGCCATGCCCTGGATAGAGGCGTGAGACGGGGAACGCCTGCAGGCTGACCGGCGGACTGAGGCGGAAGAGGGGGTGTGCACCAACGGTGTTGGCAGCGGCGAAGTATCCGGCCGTTCCAAGGGTGTCGCCGGTGATGAGGAGGCGGTGTTCGGGCCACCAGATGGCACATTCCTGCAACCACGCCAATGCACCCCGCCCACCGCACGGCACAAGGTGCAGGGGACTGTGAGGGATCTGCCCGGCCACTCGCACCGCCGGTCCACCCCTTGGCGCGAAGGTAAGGTTTCCCGGAACGTAGAGTGGCACGTCGTAGCGTTCGGCGAACCAGATGGCGTCGCGATCATGGAGGCCGGTGGTGAGGACTACCCCGGCAATTGTTCCGAGGGTCTCGATTTCGGCGTCAATGCCGGTGGTATAGACCGGATCAACCACCCACACGCGTCCGTCATGCACGAGTGCCGTAGATGAGCGACGCATGAACTCGTTCGGGTAGGCGATCCATCCTAAGCCACCGCTGAACCGCCCGTGGATCAAGGCAGTCATCGGGTAGGGGTGCGAAACGTTTCCGGGAGGCGCGGTCTGGTTCATCATCTGGCTTTCCGAGGCAATCTGGCCTGCGAGACAGTCTCGCAGTTGTCGCCGTGCCTGCGCGACCATGATGTGGGTGGCCCGGAACAGCGGTATTTCTGGTCGGCATGCCCGGCGGGATCAGTGACCAGAGGGTGGGATCTCTCGCTGGTTGGCATTGTCATGGACGGCGTCGCTGCCAAGTGTCCGGACGGTGGCCAGTGCCCGGTCTTCCTCGCGACGGCGATAGGCATCCGGACGGGCGCCGAAGTCGGCCAGGACATCGTGGAGTTCCTCGGCAGATCTGGCGCGGGACAGGGCTCGCCGGGCGTCGTTGGCACCGGGTGTGCCCCAGACATACCACATGACGTGAGGAAGCAGGTGTCCTAGGGCGCGTCCAGTGGCGAGGCCATGGATGGTGGTTTCGGCGCGACGGGCATGGGAAGGAACGCGCGCGATGCACGCTGCTTCATATGCAACCTGTCGGCAGACGTGGTCGAGTCCGAGGGCGATCCGGGATGCAGTATCCGGATCAGGGGGAACCGGTCGCCCGGCCATTGCGGCGGCAATCTGCCCGAATATCCAGGGACGCCCACGCGCCGCGCGACCAATCGCGACACCGGACACGCCCGAGGTGCGCATTCGGTGCACGACATCCGCGGGCGTCTGGATATCGCCGTTGCCGATCACGGGTACAGAGACCGCCGCGGCAACGGCAGCAATGGTGTCCCAACAGGCAAGTCCCTCATAACGCTGCTGTCGCGTCCGTCCGTGGACGGTGATCATGCGGGCGCCGGCGTCGACAAGTCGCTTTGCGAGCGAAACGGCAACACCCGATTGCTTGTGCGCATCGTCCCACCCCACTCGAATCTTCACGGTGGTGGGTGTTGGAGCGATTTCCTCGGCGATGCCCCGTACGATGGCAATGGCGCGGTCCGGATCACGCAGGAGGGATGAACCACCCTGTCCCGCGGTGACCTTAGGGGCAGGGCATCCCATGTTGATATCCAGGACATCCGGGGATGCATGGGACATGACGAAGGCAGCAGCGCGACGCATCGTGTCGGGGTCGGACCCGAAAATCTGCACCCCGGCCGGGCGCGAATCAAGGCTGAGGTCTATCAGGTCTACCTGCGCCTGGATACCCCGGAGAAGGGCCTCGTCACGGGAGAACTCGGTGGTGGCATATCCGGCACCCGCTTCACGGCACAACTGCCGGAACACCGCATCGCTGACGCCTGCCATTGGGGCAAGAAAGACTGGTTGTCCAATCACGACACCGTTGCCAAGGTTGATGGATGAATGTGGGACGGTTGTCATCTTGATGTCGGAGACGCCTGCTGCTCACTGGTTGCGCGCAAGAGACTGGGACGTGCCGGGAGAGACTACCACCCGTCGCCGGCAAGCCATCCCCGGATGACCTGGGCAACCCCGTCATCGTTGTGGTGTGGTGCCGTGCGCGTGGCGACGGCGTGGACTCGCGGATGGGCATTTTCCATGGCATAGCCGGCACCCACGAAGGCGATCAGGTCGCGATCATTGCGTCCGTCACCAAAACCGGCGGTATCGGCGGGTGCGATGCCCAGTTCGGCACAGACATGTGCGGCGGCTACGGCCTTGGTGGTTCCCATGGGATTGATGTCTCGTCCCTCGATCAGTGATCGTGGACGTCCGACCATTGCCCCGACACGGCTTGTCCAGTGTTCACACTGGGCACCGAAGAAGTTGGTGTCGTGAACGTTGGCATCCAGGGGACGCAATGCCCGACTGGTCCCGATGACCCAGCAGCTGAGCGTCGCTGGTGCTTCGGCTTCCGGGAGGTTGGCGATGGCGCGCGTGCGCCGGGTTTCCCACCCGATGGGTAGGGGGCGAAGGGGCACGTTTCGACTGTCGTTCGTGGTCCCGGCCGGTGGACCCCAGATGAATGGTTCCAGTTCGGGTCGGATGCGCCCAGCCGAATAGACCTTGTTGTTGCCGTCGTCGACGGCTTCGAAGATCGTCCAGAGGGTCGGACCACTGACGGTGACAGCGGCATGCATGGCAGCGTGAGGAAGCGGCGTGCGCCGGACGAGTTGGCCGGTCGGGTTCCAGATAGCGGCCCCATTGTGGGTGATCATCCAGACTGCCGAGACGCCGGCATCGCACAGGGCATTCGCGACGGTCCGGGTTCGCGCGGTGAAGCCTCCAGTGGCAAGGATGATGGTGGTCCCGGTCCGTGAGAGGTCTGCCAGGGCACTGGCGGTTTTCCGACGCAGGTGTGATCCGGTGGCCAGGAGGGTGCCATCGAGATCGAAGAAGACGGCACGCGGACATCCTGGGTGGCGTCGGGCAGTTGCGGATTCGGCAGGATTGGGAGTAGTGGCGGTCATGACTGTTCAACAGTACCGGAGTTCGGGTCGGTCGCCCGCACTTGACGGGTTGGTACGGTTCGCGTGCGGTCCGCCACGGTGGAACCATGAGCGGAACGAGGAAGGTCGCAACGATGACGGTTGGTTCCGGGGTGATGGCGATCCGTCCAGTGGTGCTGTTTGATCTGGATGGGACGCTCCTGGATTCGTTCGGTTCAATTGGGGACATGATTGACGCGATGCTGGCTGATGCCGGTCACGTGCCGTGCGACCGGGTGGCGCTGCGCAGAATGATCGGCGCACCGCTGGATGAGGTGATCGGGCAGGCGTGGACCGGGCCTGATGGGGTTCTCGACGCCACGCGCATGGAATGGGCGATCGCAACCTATCGTGCGCATCAGTTACGGGGGAAAGCACCGTCGTTTTTTGCTGGTGCCGGTGAGTTGCTTGGTGCATTGCACGGATCCGGACGGCGTTTGGCGGTGGTCACGACCAAGGGGGCAGCGGCGGCGAACCGGGCACTGGCGGATGGTGGTTGCCTGAACTACTTCGACGCGGTCATCGGTGGTGACATGGTGTCTCACATGAAGCCACATCCAGCCCCGGCCCAGATGGCCCTGCGACGGTTGGAGATGTCTCCCGACGATGCCGTGGTGGTTGGGGATACCTCCCACGACATGCACATGGCCGTGGCGGCCGGATGCCTGGGGATTGGAGTGACGTGGGGTGCGCACGAGGCTTCGCAACTGCGCGAGGCGGGTGCGAGTGTCGTGGTCGACACGATGGCGTCGTTGCGCACACTTCTGATGAGTGCCTGAAAGGGTGGGACGGCACCGGGACCGTTCCCACCCGATGTGGTCTGGGGACGACCCTCAGGCAGCTGTCACGCCGGTGTGGCGAGTACCGATCTGCCGTGCCATGATGGCAGCGCCAGTGACGCCGGCATCGTCTCCGAGGGCGGACTGCACGATCCGAAGTGGTCCGGTCGTGGCCGCGAACGGCTGCGCCCGGACAAGTGCGGTCACGCGGTCGATGTATGGTGCACCGAGGGCCTCGACGACGCCTCCTCCGAGGACGATGAGTTCGGGGTTCAGGAGGTTTGCGACACTGGCAATACCGATCGCAAGGTAGCGGGCTGTTCGTTCGAGAACGGCCAGGACAAGCGGATCACCCAAAGAGGCGGCCTCGGCAATGTCACTGCTCTTGGCCTTGAGGATGTTCTTTCCGGCAATGCGGGTGAGGCGCGTCCGGTGACCGCTGCGCACCAGTTTGTGCAGGCGCTTCACGATGGCGGTGCGGCTGCAGTAGGCCTCGAGATGTCCGCGCCCGCCGCAACCGCAGGGGGCACCCCCAACCTTGACGGTGATGTGGCCGATTTCCCCGGCATAACTGTCAGCACCGGTGTAGATCTGGCCGTTGATGATGATGCCTCCGCCGACGCCGGTTCCGGGCCAGATGGCGACCATGTTTCGGGCCCCCTGTCCGGCACCGGCGCCGTGTTCGGCGGTGACCGCAACGCGCACGTCGTTGTCCACGGCGACCGGGATACCCAACCGTGACGAGAGTTCATCTCGCAGGGGCATGAGTTCCCAGCCGGGGATGTTCGGGGTCACATGGACGACGCCGGTGTCCGGGTTCACCGGGCCGGGCACGCCGGTGCCCACGGCGGTGATCTGCGAGAGGCTGAGGCCGGCAACAGCGGCAGCTTCGCGCACGGCGGCGGCCAGCCGGTCGATTACGTCGAAACCACCGACGCTGCCGGTGAGGACCTTGGACCGGCTGACGATGGTCCCATCAGGTGCGAAGATCGCAGCGAGGATCTTGGTTCCCCCGAGGTCGATGCCGGCAACGTACCCTTCGCCAATCAATGCAGGTGAGGCTGCACGGGTGTGCGCCTCAGTGTGGGCCTCCATT
>SXGS01083880.1_pt1 | contig 17462 bp, 9 predicted proteins | sample 3174681 | NCBI WGS metagenome assembly SXGS01 (sample SAMN11356861, study PRJNA531348) | freshwater metagenome | isolation source: freshwater sample F1-80 | place: China: Fuxian Lake, Yuxi | collected 2017-12-25 | reverse complement strand
GTCACCTGGGCCGAGCTAGAACGCGTCGCAAATCTTCTGAATAACCGCCCGCGCCGCTGCCTCGGCTACAGAACCCCCAACGAAGTCTTCCTCAAATAATCTGCAACCTCAAATTGCATTTGAGATGACGCAGCGCCTTCGTAGTTCTGCTTTCAGGCGGTCGTCGCATCAAGTCCCCGTTTGCTTGAGCCTCTCGGCTGCCGCCTCCAGCAACTGAAATTGACGTTTGCCGAGGCGAACAAGCGGACGCTTCGATTGAACAAGTTGAACAGCCTCAGCCGCCGATGCCGCTTGGCCTCTGATAAGCAGCAGTAGTGCCGCCATCAATCCAGTTCTTCCGTGTCCTTCAGCACAATGAATGAAGACCGGCGGCGGCGCGGAATTGATCGCACGCGACCAATCCAGCAGTTGTTCGACCGACGGTACAAACCCATCGAGCACTTGGAAAAGAAGGTACGACTTTGAACGGAGTCGTCGCGGTTCAGAAAATTCGCAAGTGAGATCAATGACCGTTGCGATCTCGTCGGGCAACTCTGAAGACAACAACCGACGGCCAATGATGACTCCATCAGTCAATTCGTTGTGAGCCGGTTCGCGTTTCACAAGGCGCAGCGCGTACCAAGCACTCCACAAGTAGATCAAATACGGCAGCAACACGACGAGGTTCAGCGGCGCGAGCGTCCCGTCGGATTGCTTGCCGAATACTCGCGGACCGAATCGCAGATAGCCCAATGCAACTGTCGTGAAACTGATCGCCGGCCAAAGCAAAAGCAGATACCAGCCTCCTGAGAGCAAGGCGCGAATGGCCATCAGGCCGGCTGCGATCAAAAAAAGAATGCCGTACTTCATCGGACTCTGAAATCAAAGAGAAACGCTCAATCCACGAACACAAACTCGCTCACGTTGAACAGCACCCGGCAGAGATTCTCGAAGCCGTGCTTCTCGGCGTAGGCCGCGAACTCGGCTCGCGAGCGTTGTATCGGGCCTATCCAGAATTCACATCCGGCGGATGCCAACCAGCGGCAACCCAGTGGCGGCGAACGACGACGGAGATCAGATTGTTGAGTTGCAGAGCCACGATGGTCGCGCGACCAATCGGCGTCTTGCCGAGGATGCGTGTGCCGTCATCGCTCCAGACAAAATGCTCCGACCAACTTTGGCGGCGCGGATTGAACAACGGCACCAATTGCCCCGTGATTGGGTCGCGACACTCGGTTTGAGCGGACTTGGCGTTATTGCACAGCCGGCACGCGAGCCAAAGATTGTCTTCCTCGTCAGTGCCGCCACAGGCCGTCGGTTGCAGATGGTCCATTTCCAATTGTCCCAGCACCAAATGCTGTGGACTGAGGCAACAGCCACAACGCTGACCAGCCGCCTGCCGGACTCGGTCCCGCAGTTCGTCTGAAATGTACCCGCTCGTCACGGCTGCACCGGCTGTCGCAACCCGCGTTGAACCGCCTCACGCAGCGCCTCAGCCTTGCGAACCAATCCCTCTTGATAGACCTGCATCAGCGAAGCCAGTTCGGTTTGCTCGCTTGCCAACAATGATCCCGCCTGCTGCCGCTGGAGAAGTTCTGACAACCGACAGTCGTCTTCCGTTGAGAGTTCCAAGTCACAGGCTTTGAGCACTTCGTGGTCGGCGCACTGGTGAATGTCGCTATCTGAGGCCGTTCCCCACGGCTTGAGCGACAACTCGATGCTCTCGGCGAGCAGATCATTGACCGACTGCCCCGCACGCTGAGCGATGGACCGTGCCCGCGCAACAAGGTTCTCCGGAAGATCAATCGTTAGTTGAGTGCTCATTATTCGCCTCTCTCGAATCAATCACGTCGAAACGTTTCAAATTGACCGGGACGATTGTATGGTCGCGCTGATGGATTACGACACGTCAAAATCAGCTCGCTAATCCACGAACACAAACTCGCTCACGTTGAACAGGACTCGGCAGAGATTCTCGAAGCCGTGCTTTTCGGCGTAGGCCGAGAACTCAGCTCGCTCGCGATCGGTCGGAGACCGGCCGGCGATTAGCCGCAGCGCGAGGTCGATGCGGTCAGGGCCAGTTTTGTTCTCTTCCCCCAGCCGCCGAGCGAAATGCCGAGACATGCTCAGGCTGAGCCGGTTGTTGAGCAGCGACAGCGCTTGCAACGAGGTCAACGTCTCATCCCTTAGCGGCGTGCTCTGCGACGAGTCGGCACAGTCGAGCGTCGTCATGTACGGGTCCGGTTGCGACCGCACGATGAACCGATACACGCTGCGGCGATGCGAGGCCACGTCTTCGGGATCAAACTTGTGGTACTCGTAGTGCGGCGAGTGAGCGGTCTGCTCCAACGCGAACAAGTAGTAGCCCGGCCCGTTCATGCGGTGATTCATCCGGCCGGAGACGGCGAGAATTGAATCGCGAATCTCCTCGGCTTCCAGCCGTCGACGATTCATTCGCCACAAGAACCGATTGCCACCGTCGATGGTCGCGGCGTCGTCTCGATGAGCGGACTGTTGGCGGTAGGTCGAACTCGTGACGATCAGACGGTGCAGTCGCTTCAGCCCGGCTGTGGGCTGTGGGCTGATGGCTGTCGGCTGTCGATCCAAAGTCGAAGGGTTGGGATCACGGCCATCAGCCATCAGCCTACAGCCATCAGCCAGCTCAGAAGCCAGCCAGTCCAGCAACTCCGGATGCGACGGCAAGCGGCCCATGCGGCCGAAGTCGTTGGGGCTTTCGACGATCGCTTGGCCGAAGTGAAATTGCCAAACTCGATTCGCGATCGAACGCCATGTCGTCGTGTGATCGGGGCGAGTGATCCATTTGGCGAGCGCGGCTCGACGATCACCTTCGCGATGATCGGCGGGCAGCGAGAACTCGACGTGGACTTCGTTCAGAATCGGCAAGACTCCCGGCTTTGCGGCTCCGCGCGGTTGCAGGACGTTGCCGCGATGCAGGACTTGCACGTCGCGCGGTTTTCCTTTGGTCGGTTGAAATCCGCCTTGTGGATTGAAGTCGGTCGCGGCGGCGAGAACCATGCGGCCTTGCGGCAGCGTCGCGAGTTGTTGCTGGGCGGCCTTCAGGTCTTTGTCCAATTGCTCTCGGAGAGTGCGTCGTTCGGGAGTGTTGATGCGGTCGAGAATCGCCTGATGTTGCTTCTGAAGCACGGCGAGTTGCGTGATTGCGGCGGCGTCACCGGCTTGAGGCCAGATGCCGTCGGTCAGATTCTTCCTGCCCCAACGGATCGGGGCTTCGATCGAATCGAGAGCTGTGACTTCGGCCTTCAGGGCAACGTTTTTGCCGTCAGCGGTCAGCACTTCGACTTCGGCGAGCGCGAAGATGAAGTCCTTCGTTCGTTCTCGCAGCTTCGGGACCGTGATGCGCACGAAGCGAGCCTTCGTTCCCTTCGCGTCGATCATGATCGGCACGAGGCCGGGGTTCGGAACGTCGGTTTGTGTTTGGTCCGACACACTAGCCCGACGCGCAAGCGAGGGGTCGTCGGTCTGTGGCGACTTCGACCCCTCGCTTGCGCGTCGGGCTAGTTTCTCAGCGGCCTCAGCGACATCGACGCGATACCGCAACGGGAATCCAAACCCGGCTCCGATGCCGCCGAATTCGTCGTGGCAAGCATGCAACACGATGCGGTCGATCTCGATGACTTGGCCCAGATCAATCTGCGCCCACTTCGTCTTGTCCGGCGACGCTTCGATCCCGCTGTGATAGCCGTACTCCGGCTTCTTCGCGAGCGGCTGAGCTTTCGGCGTCAACTCGCGAATCTCTTTCTCCAGCCGAGCGAACTCTTCTCCGCCAGCGGTGCGAATCTCGGCATCCAGCGTCGCGATCTTCGCTTGCAGGTCGCGTTGCTTCGCCAGCAGGTCGCGTCGCTGCTGCTCGATCGACGGATCGAGATCGTAGGGCCGCTCGGCCCGATCGACGGCCGCGAAGACCGCTTGCAGGCCGTAGTAATGCTGCTGCGTGAACGGGTCGAACTTGTGGTTGTGGCACTGAGCACACTGAATCGTCACGCTGCAGAATGTGTTGAGCGTGGCCGTGACCATCTCGTCGCGGTCGTTGTGCCGAGCCACCTTGCCGTCGATCTTCGATTCGGGAACCTCGACGTGCCCGATAAAGTCCCAAGGCCCGGCCGCGATGAAGCCAAGTCCGAGGATTCCGTCCGGAGTACCGGGAAACAACACGTCGCCCGCGATCTGTTCTTCGACGAACCGCGCGTACGGCTTGTCTTCGTTGAACGAGCGAATGACGTAATCGCGATACGGCCAAGCATTCGGCCGCAGCTTGTCCTTGTCGTAGCCGCAGGTGTCGGCGTATCGAGCGACGTCGAGCCAATGCCGACCCCAGCGTTCACCATAATGCGGCGAGGCGAGCAGCCGATCGACCAAACGCTCATAGGTAGTTGGATCGGAATCGTTGACGAACTCGTCAACTTCATCCGGCGTCGTCGGCAGTCCAGTGAGGTCGTAGGTCAGCCGGCGGATCAGCGTGTGGCGATCGGCTTCGGGGGAAGGCGAAAGCTTCATCTCGCGCAGCTTCGTGAGAATGAAGGCGTCGATGGGATTTGAGATTTGAGATTTCAAATTTGAAATTTCAGATTTCAAAATGTTCACTCGCGGCCGCACGACCGGCTTGAACGACCACCAATCGGTGTTCGTGATGACTGAGTCCTCGATACGAAATCCCTCCGGCCACTTCGCCCCATCGGTGATCCATTTCTCAAACGCCGCGATCTCTTCGGCCTTGAGTGGTTCGCCGTTCTTCGGCATCAGCGGGCGCTTGCCATCTTGTGATTTGAGCACGCTTAGTAAGTGACTCTCTTTCGGGTTGCCCGGTTCGATGAATCCGCTTTTCGAGAGTTCCTCCAGTGACTGCAGTGCGAAGCCCCCTTTGTGATCGACGGAGTTATGGCAGCTCAAGCAGCGACGCTGAACGACCGGAACCACTTGATCGCGAAACAAGTCAGCTGCGGCGAGTTGCTCGGAAAGAGCCAAGCAGGCGATGACGCTGCTGAAAAGCCAACGGCCGATCTGTCGTGAAGTCATCAGTGAACCTCGAAGAGTGACGGTACCGCTGGTCCGTAGAATCCTGATTTTTTACCCCCGATGTTTTGCCTGCCCGTCTGAAAGTCGATCAAAAAGCGGGCAGGCAAAACATCGGGGGTAAAAAATCCTCACGGCTTCCGCACCGAGAAAAAGAAAACCACACGGATAAACCTACGGTGTGCGATCGCTAACGCCAAGAGTGTCTGGCGGATTGGCGAGGGCGCGAGCTGCAAATACAACCCGCTCCACAAGTCGATCGTCCATCGGAAACTCATCAGGAACACGACATGCCGCAGATCAACGCGAAAGTCCCTGTCGTCACGCAGCGGCTGGAAGGGGGGATCGTCAGCGGCGAGGTGCTTGGTTTTTCGGAGGTCTCTTGTAGCGACGATGAGATCGACGAAGTGCGGAATCAGCTTGTCGAGAACGTGTTGTATTGGCTGACGGACGTTGAAAACGCCGAGTTGCATCGACGCTGGTTGCCCGCTGGCGTCACGCCGTTTGAGGTGCGAGTGCGGCTCGAGCCAACTCGACGCCCCGGCTTGTGGCGCGAGCCGCTGGAGCTTGTCTTCCCAGCGGTTCGTTGGTGCCAGTCCGAGGACGCTCACGTTGCGTTCGTGCCGACGTTGGGCATCGAGGTGCTGGTCAACAAGGAAGACGAACTGCTCAAGCGGGCTGAAGACGAAGTCCGAGCGACATTGCTGCGAACCAAAGCCACGAAATCGTTGCGGTCACTGGTTGAGTTGCAGCGCGGACGCGACCTGCAAGTCGTCCTCGGCGACGTCGAGCACTTCGTATCGACGCCGAAGCAGCAAGCTCAGGACGAGGACAAGCCGGACGAGCCTGAGAAGAAAGAGTTGGCAAAAGTCGCGACGAAGCTCGACTGGCTGACGATGCCGCGTGCGTTCGAGCGGGACGAGTTGGTCCAACAACTCGCCGAGACACTCACCGGTCGAGCACCGCGCAGCGTGCTGTTCGTCGGGCCGAGCGGTGTCGGTAAGACGGCACTTTGGCACGAGCTGGTGCGACGACGTTCCGACTTCGCACTGTCGGATCGACCGTTCTGGGCCACGAGCGGTTCGCGATTGGTCTCCGGCATGACCGGCTTCGGAATGTGGCAGGAGCGTTGCGAAAAACTGCGGCGTGAGGCGGCGGATGCGCGAGCGATTCTGCATCTCGGCCCGCTGGCCGAATTGATGGAGGTCGGCAAGAGCGAGTCGCAAGGACAAGGGATCGCGTCGTACTTGCGGCCAATGATCGCTCGCGGAGAGTTGCTGGTCGTCGCCGAATGCACGCCGGAGCAACTCTCGCTGATTGAGCGGCAAGACACCGCGTTGCTGCGAGCGTTTCAACAATTGAAGGTGGAGGAACCAAGTCGCGAAGTCGGACTAGCGATCTTGCGGAAGGTCGCGCAGAACTCCTGGAAGACAACGGCCGAGTTGTTCGAGCCAGCCGCGATTGAAGAACTGGATCGGCTGCATCGCCGGTTCGCGACGTACTCAGCGTTCCCCGGTCGGCCGCTGCGGTTCTTGCAGAATCTGCGACGGGATCACCAGTCAGCGCCGGTGAGCCGGGGTGCGTCAGCCCCCGGACAAGGTGACGAAAGCGTCCGGGGGCTGACGCACCCCGGCTCACCGGAAGACAGGCAATCGCTGATCGCGCCGCGTGCTGTTGTCGCGGCGTTCGCGCGGGAGACCGGCTTGCCCTTGTGGCTGCTCGATGATGCAGTGCCGCTCGATTTGTCGGCGACGCGCGATTGGTTCGCGGAGCGAGTCATCGGTCAGCCGGAGGCGGTGTCGTTGGTCGTCGATCTGTTGGCGACCGTGAAGGCGGGACTGAGGCGTGAGCACAAGCCGCTCGCGTCGTTTCTGTTTCTCGGCCCGACCGGAGTCGGCAAGACGGAGATGGCGAAGTCGCTCGCCGAGTTCTTATTCGGAGCGTCAGCCGGTCACGATTCGCGGCTGATCCGGATCGACATGAGCGAGTTCTCCGATCCGCTGGCCGTGCAGCGTCTCATCGGCGGATCTTCTGAATCTGAGGGAATCCTGACTGCTCGTGTGCGCGAGCAGCCGTTCGCCGTCGTGCTGCTCGATGAGTTTGAGAAGGCGCATCCCGCGCTGTTCGACCTGTTGTTGCAGGTGCTCGGCGAAGGCCGGCTGACGGACGGGGCCGGGCGTCTCGCCGATTTTCGCAACTGCGTTGTGATCATGACGTCCAACCTCGGCGCAGCGACGTTTCAAAAGGGATCGGTTGGATTCGCGGGACAAAGTGTTGATCGCCAACGCTCGGCCGAGCACTTCGTGAAAGCGGTGCGAGAATTCGTGCGGCCGGAGTTGTTCAATCGGATCGACGGCATCGTTCCGTTCGGACCGCTCGACGAAGACACTGCGCGGAAGATCGTGGCTCGGCAGTTCGATTTGGTCCGCGAACGAGACGGCGTGAAGTTTCGCCGCATCACGCTCGACGTCGCTGACGGAGTCGTTGATCGTCTCCTGGAACGTGGCTTTGAATCGAGATACGGAGCACGCTCACTGAAACGAGTGCTCGAACAAGAGGTGCTCGCGCCGCTGGCGGAGCGGATCAATGGCTACTCCGGCGACAAAGTCTTGCGAGCCTCGGTCGCGATCACCGACGGTCAATTGGCGATGACCGTGCGAACTCAGGCCGATGCCGCAGGCCGGTTGCTGACGTCGGTCGGGGCGGATGTCAGCCAACTCGAAGCGGTCACGAAGCTGCAAGACTTGCGAGCCTCCGTGCAACGCTTGCAGCGCAGCCCGGTCGTGCTGGAGTTGGAGAACGAGGTCTTTCGGCTCGGCCAGCACGAGAATCGACTCCGCAAATCGCCGCGTGTGACCGAGGCGGAGATGCAGCAACTGCACCGCCTGTCCGAACGCCGCGCGATGCTGGCCCGGTTGTCAGAGTTGTTTGATTCACTGACGCAGCAAGAAGACGCCGCGTTGCTGTCGTTGTACGGAACCGGCGAACGTAGCCGCGTCAGCGAAATCGCGCCGACTTTGAGCGGAGTGGCGCTAGCCACCGGTGCCTCGGAATCGACGGTTTCCGGCGAATTACCGGCGGCTAGCGCCGTGCCGCTCACCTTACGAGACCTCTTGCTCGATCTGCATGACCTGTCGTTGACGGAGCCGAATCGGATTCGGATCTCGCTCCTCGCCGACGACAACGACATCTTGCGGCGCATGGCCGAAGCCTACTGCGACGCGGCGGCGGCGATCTCCGCGAACGTGACGATGTGGCAACTGCTGCCCAGCAGCGGAAAGCGGATCAATCTCGCGGAAGGGGATTGGTCGCTCGACAAGCTGACTTGGGAGCAAGCTCGGCAACCGGCCGAGCCGCTCAAGACCGAGACGTGGCAATTGCGACTGAAGACACAGCCAGGCGAAGCGATCCCGACGCCGTTGTTGCTGCGTCAGCGAATCCTGAATGCTCACGACTTCGTGAGCCGCGAACTGGCCGGCGTTCTGGGGCTGGTGTTGGAGATCGACGGCCCGCGCGTCTTTCACCGCTTCGCCGGAGAGGCGGGGTTGCATCGTTTCCTCCTCGCTCAATCGAAGCCGCAGTGTGTGATCGAGACCGCTCTGCCGAAGCTGATTGAATGGCTGCCGCCGTTCGGAGTCGGGCGCAAAGGGAGCTTGCAGCACTCATCGAAGTGCCGCGAGTACGACAACGTCAAGAACATCGTCGTCGATTCGGCGGTAGTGAAACCGCAGTGGTTCGCGCTCGATCGGTTGGTGGCAACGGTGGCGGAATTGATGGAGACCAAACACATCCGCACGGCGGAGGCGTTGATTGTTTAACCGCAAGCCGCAGGCGTGCGCGTCGCAGCACAGGCTGGCCAACGCGCACGCCTGCGGCTTGCGGTTAAACGACTCGTCGTCCAATAAGAATCACCCATGAAACTCACCATTCCCATCTACATCGAATCCTCCGCTCCCGCACCGGGGAAGCCGGTCGAGTACACGGTGCGGCCGTTGTTTCATTTGGAGTGGCGAGGCCGTTCGACCTGGTTGCAGAAGGCGATCAACGAGTTGGTGCGTGACGTGCGTGAGGAATTGATCAAGCTGGGTAAGTCGCTGCGGCACGACAAGCTCGCGGCGTGGGCGTTCAATCCGCCGGTCGAAACACAGCGGTGTGAGATTCGGTTGGAGATCGGCCAGCAGGGAGCGACGGTGAACCTCTTGGCGGTCGTGATGCCCGCATTTGGTCGTCGCGTCGCGTTCACGCCGAGCGTTCCTGAGGCGTGGTTTGAGCTACTTCCGGGAGAAGAGATCGAGACGCGAATGACCGAAGCATTGACCTCGCATCAGCGACAGCAAGAGCGTGGCGAGGGATCGCGTGAGCCTGCGGCTCGTGAATCAACACCGCGCGGATCGACGGACTTGAAAGACCTCACACTGAAAGGTTCCGCGTGGGTCAGCGAGATCGAGATCAGCCTCAAGCCGCCGCGCGTGCGGGATAAGCCGAAGCGGGATTTGTTCGCGTTCCTCGGCTCACAGGAAACGCTCGACGGCGAACACGAGTTGTACAAAGTCGGTCGCTGCTTGAATCACCTTTATCCCGACGATCTCGACCGCGTACTGCTGCGCGATCGGGAAGTGGCCGAGCTGTCGCGATTGTTGCTCGACGACGACAAGCGGCCGGTGCTGCTGCTGGGGCCGAGGCAATCGGGCAAGACCGCGATCATTCACGAGCATGTCTATCGCCAAGTGGAGCGGCACAAGAATCCGCATCGGGACAAAGAGGCGGTCTGGCTGCTGTCACCGCAGCGGTTGATCTCCGGCATGTCGTATGTCGGCCAATGGGAGTCGCGGCTGCACGCGATCGTGAAGCATGCCCGCGAGCGAAATCTGGTGCTCTGCTTTGACGATGTTCTGGGAATGTTCCAAGCGGGGAAAACGTGTCAGTCATCGCTGAGCGTGGCAGGAGTGCTCAAGCCGATCATCGAACGCCGCGAAGTGCGCGTGCTGGCAGAGATGACTCCCGAAGCGTTCCGCGTGTTGCGTGAACGAGACCGTGGGCTGGCCGATCTGTTTCACATCCTGCCGATCCACGAGTTGACCGGCGACGACAACCTGCGAGTGCTGATCGGCACGCAGCGGCAATTGGAAGCGCGACATCGCTGCCGATTCGGGATCGACGCGCTGCCGATCGTGATCGACCTGCAACGCCGGTACGCACGCGACACGGCGTTTCCGGGAAAGGGAGCGGGGTCACTGCGGCGGCTGGCGGTCAAGCAAGAGAATGCCGACGAGCCGATCACACGCGAGCATGTCATCGCCGCGTTCCACGAGCAGACCGGCTTGCCTCGTTCGTTTCTCGATCAGCGTCAAACGCTGTCGCCCGAGGACGTGCAGCGTGCGCTGCGCGAACGCTTCGTCGGCCAGTCGGATGCGGTGCAGGCGGCGGTCGAGATCATCGGGCTGGCAAAGGCGCGGCTGAACGATCCCGCTCGACCGCTGGCGTCGCTGCTGTTGCTGGGACCGACCGGCGTCGGCAAGACGCAGTTTGCGAAGTCGCTGGCCGCGTATCTCTTCGGCAGCGACGACCGGCTGTTGCGATTCGACATGAATGAATACGTCTCGGCCTCTGCCGTGCCGCAGTTGGTTGGCACGTTCGCTCAACCGGAAGGCTTGCTGACTTCGGCAGTGCGTCGGCAGCCGTTTGCGGTCGTGCTGTTCGATGAGATCGAGAAGGGACATCCCGACGTTTTCGATCTGCTGCTGCAAGTGCTCGGCGAAGGACGGCTGACCGACTCGCTGGGCCGCACCGCCGACTTCACGAACACGATCATCGTGCTGACGTCGAATCTCGGAGCACAACGGTCGGCCACCGGCTTGGGCTTCGGCTCGCGCGACGAAGATTTGCAGCGCGTGTCGATCCGCGCCGCCGAGAGCTTCTTTCGACCAGAGTTCTTCAATCGACTGGACCGAGTGATCCCGTTCGATCGGATCGCGCGCGAAGACTTGCAGCAGATTGCTCGCCTACTGATCGACAACGTTCTGCGCCGCGAAGGACTGGTTCGTCGACAGTGCGTGTTGAACATCGCTCCCGCCGCGCTGGAGTGGATCATCGACCAAGGGCACGATCCAGCGCTGGGTGCTCGCGCGTTGAAGCGTTCGATCGAACGGGAGCTGACTCGCCCGATCGCCGAGTATCTTGCGGGCATCCTGAGCGGCACGGCGCTAGCCGCCGGTTCTGCGATCGGTATCGGTGTGCTCGACGAACATCGGGGAGGCGAAACCGCGACACCGGTGGCTAGCGCCATTCCGCTCAAAGAGAGAGACCGTGTCGTTACGCTGATCGACCTGCAACGAGGCGAGCGTGGTTTGTTGGTCTCTGTGACGGAGCTGAACCGCCGGCTCGATGCGAGTCCGAACGATTTGGCAGACGATGTTGCCGTCCTAGCGGATTGCCAGTCCCGACTCACGGCGTTGAAAGCCTCGTTGTCTGAGTTACGACCGAGTGGGAGTCTGACCTCCGGAAAAACGACGCCGGCGCAGTCTCGATATCTCATCGCGCAGGACGAGTGCTTGCAGATGACAACTTGGTTGGACGAGCTTTCGATTGCGATTCGCCTGGCGGCGGAATCGGGCAGTAAGACTGACAATCAACCTCAATCCGCACACGCCGCGAAGGCCGTCTGGGACAAATTTCGCACGAAGCCAAGATCTCGTGGCAATGTGGCCCGTGCATTCGATGCCGACGACGAGATCGAAGAGTTCCTGTCCGAAGGGAATCTGCCGACACTGACTCGCGATGTTGACGTGCCGCGCGAATTACCGCAGGCCGTGTGGCGTTTGAGTTGGCTGGAACGTTTGGTGGCAGCGGATGAGTGCCGACTCGCGGAAGAAGTCACCGTGCGATTGAAGTTGCTCGATCGTTTGCGGACAGAGGTCTTGGATCGTTTTGTGGCTGGGTATCTTGCCGCATGGTCGGACGACGTCGGCTTGGAAGCACGCCGCATCGCCGAGCTGGAAACCGACGAGACCGAACGAGTGTTGGTCGTCAGCGGTTTGTTGGCTCAGGATTTGGTCGCGGGCGAATTGGGATATCACTTGCTTCGCAGCTCACCGCAGTCGCCACCGAGACTGCTGCTGGTCTCGGCCGGGAAATCGGCGGATGAATTGATTCGGGAACACGACGAAGCGGATGGAGAACTCGGACAACTGAAGATCGAGATGCTGCGCGACGCGGCGTTTGAACGACTAAATAACCCGAAGCGTTAGCGAGGGCGAACGTTTCACCGGACTCCGATGACGAGAACACTGCCGTGAATGTTGTTGTTTGAAGCGTTCGCCCTCGCTGACGCTTCGGGTTATTTTTTGGAGACCATTCATGCCAACCACCTACCGCTTCTCCGCTCTCGTGTGGCAAGACGCCGCTGGGTGTTTCTCCGCTAGCGTTGTCGAGTGCAGCGAGCGTGCGTCGCTGGGACGCACCGCGAAAGAAGCGATCGAGCAGTTGCGGGACTTGCTCGAATGGCGTTACCGACAGGAGCCGTGGCGCGATCCGCCTGATCTGGAGGAGGCGGAATTGCTCACGCTGAAAGTCACGTTGCGCCCGGAATACTTCGATGAGAAGTCGCGACGTCGCTCGCCGCTGAATGAACCGTTTGACCTGCGAGTCCCCTGCGTCGTTGGTCGGCAATCGAGCGGGTTGCGATTGGCGGCGGCTCCGTTGCTCGACCTGCGGTGGAACGTTCACGAACAAGATGATGTCAAGGCGTTGATCACTCATTCGGTGCAAAAACGGTTGGAAGGGATGACTCCGCAGCAGTTGTCGCGCTTCGTCCCGCCCGGCGGTCTGCGGTTGGAGGATGTCTTCGTCTCCGTCGAACGGCGGCGCGAGCCAACTCGACCGATGATGAAGTTGGCGACGCTGCCGCGCGTCGCCGAGCCGCTGGGTGATCCGAAAGTCCGCTCGCTGTTTGGCCGAGCTTGGGAACGAGACCGAGAAATTCAGGAACTCGCCACGCGACTCTCCGCCGATCGCACGAGCCTCTTGCTGTTGGGCGAATCGGGCTGCGGAAAGACGACGCTGTTGTGCGAAGCGCTGCGTCAGGTCGAACGACAACTCGGCGAACAAGACAAAGCGGACGAAGACTCCTGGGAACGCAAGCCCAGCCGCCGTTTCTGGCAGACCAGCGCAGGACGGCTGATCTCCGGCATGAAGTATCTCGGCCAATGGGAGGAACGGCTGGAAGAGGTGATTCGCGAACTGCACGAGATCGAAGGGACGCTGTGCGTCGAGAGTTTGCTCGATCTGGTGCGAGTCGGCGGTCGCGAGCCGACCGACAGCCTCGCGGCGTTTTGCATTCCGTACATCCAACGTGGCGAACTGCGTCTGCTGGCCGAAGCCTCGGCGACCGAGTTGGACGCTTGCCGCCGATTGCTCCCTGGTTTGGTCAATCTTTTCCAAGTGGCGAGCGTCGCGCCTCTGGATCGCGCCGCAACAACGCGCGTGTTGACACGGATCGCTGGCAATCGAGAGGGCGAGGCTCCCGCCGAGCCACGAACGGTACATCGACTCGGCTCGGCGGGAGCCTCGCCCTCCCAACTGCGACCAAGCGACCTCGCCGCCGAGCGAACCGTGCAGTTGTTTCATCGCTTCGAGCCGTACCGCGCTTTGCCCGGTGACGCCGTTCCATTTTGGCGAGACGTACTCGAACGAACCGCACGCGAGAAGTTGCCGGAAGTGACGAGTCCTTTCGTGGTGACTCAATTCGCACGTCGCACCGGAATCTCCGACCTCTTTCTGCAAGACGATCTGCCGCTACCGCGCGAGGATGTCCTGACCGCGTTTCGCCGCGACATCATCGGCCAAGACGCGGCGTGCGAAGCGGCCACGGATGTCGTTGTGCGATTCAAATCGAGCATGAACGACCCACATCGGCCGCTGGGCGTGTTGTTGTTCAGCGGCCCCACCGGTGTCGGCAAGACGGAACTGGCGAAGGCCATGTCGCGCTATTTGTTCGGAGCCGATCGCGAGTCCGCGACAACGCGGCTGATTCGGCTCGATATGAGTGAGTACGCCAGTCCTTGGGCCGCCGACCGACTGCTGCTCCGGGCCGACGGTGAACCGAGCGAGTTCATTCAACGCATTCGCCGCCAGCCATTTTCCGTCGTGCTGTTTGACGAAATCGAAAAGGCTCACCCGAACATCTTCGACGTCTTGATGAACGTCTTCGACGAAGGCCGGCTGACCGATCGCTTCGGACGTGCGACGATCTTTCGCAGCGCCGTGATCGTGCTGACGTCCAACTTGGGGGCGAGCAGTTCCCGCCAACTCGGCTTCGGCGAACGAGGCGACTCCGGCCGGTACGAGGCGGCGGCTCGCGAATTCTTTCGTCCGGAGTTCTTCAATCGGCTCGATGCCGTCGTGCAGTTCAACGCGCTGCCGGCGACAGCGATCGAAGCGATCACCGAGAAGGAGCTGCGCGACATCGCATCGCGCGAAGGTTTGAAGAAGCTCAACCTGCGACTGAGCTGGTCGCGCGAGGTGGTCGCACATCTGGCCCGGACGGGATTTGATTCGCGTTACGGCGCTCGGCCGCTTCAGCGAGCGATTGAATCGCAGGTCGTCACGCCGTTGGCTCGACAGTTGTTGGATGAGCCAGTTGCTGCCGGGGCCACCGTCGCGCTGAGTTTGAATTCCAGCGGCGAGATCGTGCTGTCGTAGCCACGTTCGCCAGAATGTGGGTTGCCCGCAGCCCCACCCACGTTCTGGCGAACGTGGCTACGACTGCTATCTTTTGTTCGGCTTCTTGTTGTTCTTGTTGTCGTTGGCCTTGTCGGCGGCTTCGGCTTGTTTGACTTGTTGGATTTCGCGCCCGAGCTTGGCGGAGTCGGCGGCGAGTTTGTCGCGAATACGTTGCATCTTTTGGCCGGCGACTTCGGTCGCGTTGGCGGCGGCTCGCATAGCTTGCAGAGAGGATTTGATTTCCGAGTCGGCGTCGATCAGATCGCGAGTCTTCGCACGGATTTGATTGACTCGGTCCTGAGCGTCTGCGAGTTTCGCGCGTGCGGACTTCGCTGACGAATCGGCTTCGAGTGCGGTCAATTCCAGGTCTCCGGTGGCCATTTTGTCCTTGCTGGCCTGAGCGATCTCTTTGCGTTTCGCATCGGCCGACAATCCCTCGTCGGCGCGGATGGTCTTCAGGCGAGCCTCGGCCTCGGCGACCTTCTTTGCGGCGGCTTGATACTCGGGCTTGGCCTTGAGCGTCTTGAGCACGGGAGCGGCGGCCTCGTCATACGCTTTCTTGGCCGCATCTTGATCCGCCAGAGCCTTCTCGATGCCGGAAGTCTTCTCGTGCTTGGCCTCGATGCGTTTTCGGACTTCGTCCAGTTTTTGACGAGCGGTTTTCTCTTTGCCCTCGGCATCGGCCAGCACCTTCTGAGCGTCCTGCAAATCTTTCTGGTCGTCCTTCAATTTGTCCTGCGCCTGTTTGACGTCCTTCTTTTCGTTGTCGATCTTCTGGTCGTCTCGCTTTTCCTGCGCGGACTTGCCTTTGTTGTTCTTGTTGTCGGCCAGCGACGGTGAGGCGAACACCAGCAGGGTGAGCAGCAAGCAAGCGGACGAAATCCAGAATCTCAACATGATTGGCTCCAGACACACTGAATCAGAATTGCTCACTCCGAGTCCTCTGTGTCTCTGTGGTAAGTCATTTCACCACAGAGACACAGAGGGCACTGAGAAGAAGGATGAAACACGACCCTATGATGGGGCGTTCTTTCGATTAACTCAGAACCTCTTCGATGACCTGGCCGTGATCGAGAACGAACATTGGGCGGCCTTCTTTGTTGGCGACGCGAGATTCCTGGTCGATGCCCAGCGAGTGGTAAATCGTGGCGGCGATGTCGGCCGGGCCGAAGTGTTTCGTCGTCGGATACGCGGCTTGCTTGTCGCTGGCACCGACAACTTGGCCGACTTTTGTGCCGGCTCCGGTGAAGAAGATGGAGCCGCAAGCACCCCAGTGGTCTCGGCCACCACCCTTGTTGATCTTCGGAGTGCGGCCGAACTCGGTGAGGAACACGACCAGCGTGTCGTCGAGCAAACCGCGCTGCTTGAGGTCATTGATGAGCGCGGCGAACGCCTTGTCCATGCCGGCGACGTGGTAGCCGCGCATCGCCATCTGGCTGATGTGCGGAAATTTCTGTTCGGGAACATTGTGGTTGTCCCACAGGTTGCCGTAGTCCGGGTCGTAGCCGTAATCGACCATCACGAATCGCGCACCCGCTTCGACGAGCCGGGCGGCCATCAGACATCGACCGCCGATTTTGGTTCGGCCGTAGGTTTCGCGAACAGCTTCCGGCTCTTTGCGAATGTCGAAGGCGTCCCGAATCTTGCCGGAGGTGAGCAGGCCCAGCGCGCTGGAAAAATTGCCGTCCACCGCTTCGGCCAGTCGTTGTTGCTCGATGTTGCGCTGCGCTTGATCGAAGGTCTGACGCAGGGCAACTCGGCGATCGAGTCGCGTCAGCGAAACACCATCCGGCATGTCGAGCATTTTGGGACGCAGGTCTTCGTCGCTGAGCGGCGACGGGTTTTCGGATTTCTCGCCGACGGTGAAATCGGGCTGCTCCGGTTGTCCGCCGACGCAGAACGGAGCGTACTGGTCTCCCAACCAACCACCGACGAACAAGGCATACGGCGGCGGGCCGGGCCGAGTGATCCCCGGCACGGCGATGTAACCGGGCAGTCCATTTCGCGAGCCTTGCAGATGCCACACGAGCGATCCGATGTTTGGCTCGGAGAAGAGCTGAGCCATCGTCACCTTACGGCCGGAGAGCGTGTAAGCCTGGCTCAACAGATGATCGTTGCTGTCGTGCGAGAAGCTGCGGACGACAGCCAGTTGATCGGCGATCTTCGCGAGGTTTGGACAGGCTTCGCAGAACTGCACACCGGGAAGCTTTGTGTCGATGGCGTTGAGCGTTCCGCGAATCTCTTCGGGGGCTTCCGGTTTCGGGTCAAACGATTCCAGATGCGTGACCCCGCCTCCCATCCACAGATAGACGACCGACTTGGCTTTGCCGAAGCTGGCGGAGTGAGTCTCGTTCGCCGTGGCAACCGTTCCCAGCGCGGAAGGCACGAGCGTCGCGGCGACGCTGACCGAGCCGACTCGCAGCACATCGCGGCGATTGACCAGCGAGTGGCCGGGACCGAACAGAGGATCGAGTCGAGACAGTTGTGGCATGGTGGCGAGACCTCGTCAGGAAAGTAGCCGTCATCGCTCCGCGTGACGAGCCGAACGTGCGACCGGCGTCGCTTGGCGATTCGGCTCATCACGCGGAGCGTGATGGCTAGTGCGTTTGCAAGTGGATTGAATCAGTGAGGTGTAAGTCCTCGTCGAAGTTGGTTTGAACTTTGTATCCGAACGTAACTGCGTCGTCGTGAGACGGGGTGGAGAGCAACGG
>SXGS01017329.1_pt1 | contig 17462 bp, 16 predicted proteins | sample 3174681 | NCBI WGS metagenome assembly SXGS01 (sample SAMN11356861, study PRJNA531348) | freshwater metagenome | isolation source: freshwater sample F1-80 | place: China: Fuxian Lake, Yuxi | collected 2017-12-25 | reverse complement strand
TGCAGCAGTGCGATACGCCGCTCAACCTTTACTACCATCCCACCAACATGTTCGTGGCCGGCTTCATCGGGAGCCCCAGTATGAACTTCGTGGATGCGAAGGTGGGGAGAGCCGGGGATGCCATCGTCCTGGACTGTGGGAGCTTCAAAGTGACGGCTCCGGCCAAGGCGCGCGAGGCGTTGAAGGCGTATGACGGTCAGACGGTCGTGTTCGGCATCCGCCCCACCGACATCTTCGGCAAGGACCATTTGCCGCCGAACGTGACCGCCCAGCCCGGCAACACGTTCAAGGCCCTCTGCGAGGTGACCGAGCCGATGGGGGACCGCATGCACCTGTATCTCTCGACCGGCGAAACCAGCCTGGTGGCGGATGTCGCGGCGGAGACCAAGGTTCAGGAAGAGCGCGACCTGGAGGTGGTGCTGGATATGGACCACTCGCACGCGTTTGACAAGAAGACGGAACTCGCTCTGTATTGACCTACAGCGAGTCGCTGGACTACCTCTGTTCACTCGCACAGTTCGGGTGGAAGCTCGATCTCGAGCGAATTGTCCGGCTTTGCGAACTGGCGGGTGAACCGCAAGATCGGTTCAAGTCTCTCCTTGTCGGTGGAAGCGCCGGCAAGGGGAGCACCTCCTCGCTGATCAGCGCCATCCTGCGAGCCGGCGGGTTGCGCGTCGGATTGGCTCCCAAACCCCACCTCGTCACCCATCGGGAACGGATTCAGATCAATGGTCGGCTGATCACCGAGGGGCGCTTCGCCTCCGGGATGACGGCCATCGTTCCCCTGATGGAGCAGGTGAAGGCGGAACTGGGTTCTCCCACCGTCTTCGAGTGCCTCACCCTCCTGGCCTTTGGGGAGTTTGCACGGGCGGCCGTCGACTTCGGCGTCGTTGAGGTCGGGCTGGGCGGGAGATTCGATGCCACCAATGTGCTGACTCCCGAGGTCGCGGTGATCACCATGATCGGCCTCGACCACACGGATCGCCTGGGTGACACCGTCGAGGCCATTGCCGGCGAAAAGGCTGGAATCATCAAGCCCGGCATACCGGTGGTCACCGGAGCACACGGTGCGGCGCTGGAGGTGATCGAGGGCGCGGCAAGCGAGCGTGGCTGCGAAATCTGGCGACTCGGACGCGAGATACGGCTGGATCGAGTGGATCCGTCTCCGAACGGCTCGACGTTTGATTTGAGTCTCCCCGGCGAGACCTATGCGGCTCTCCGCGTGCCGCTGGTGGGAGAGCATCAAGTGCGAAATGCAGCGCTGGCGGTGGCGGCGGCAAGTCTACTTGGCCGCAGGGGCAGGTCCGTGGACTCCGAGGCCGTTCGGCGGGGACTGGCTCGAACCCGAATGTCCGGGCGCCTCCAGAGGGTGCTCTCGAAGCCGCTGTTGCTGCTCGATGGGGCGCACAGTCCCGATCGCGCCGAGGCTCTGGCGACGGCCCTTCAAATGTTCCGCCGTCCAGGGCGTCGGTTCGCGGTGGTCCTGGCGCTCACGGCCGGCCACGAGCCCGGAGACGTGGTTCGTGCGCTGGCGCCGGTCACGGATCGGGTGTATGCCACTCGCAGTCGCCATCCCTCGGCGCTGGAGGCGGACCAGGTGGCGGCGCTCGCCCGGGAGGCCGGATGTGAGACGATCGTGGAGCCGAACGCCGCCGCCGCGCTCTCTGCGGCGCTGGAGTGGGCGCAACCCCAGGATGCGGTCGTCGTGACCGGGAGTCTCTTTCTGGTGGGCGAAGCACTCAGTTGCCTGGGATCCCTGGGACGGGTGTAAACTACGCCGTTTGTACGTGTTGAGGGAGTTTCGAGCGTGAAGATTCTTGTCACCCTCCTGGTTGTGTTGCTGACCGCTGCCTGCGCGCCGGAGGCCCAGGCGCTGACGCTTCAGGGTGAGAGCGTGGTCCGAATCGAGATGGAGTTGACAGGGATTCGTTGAAGCGCCTGCGTTGCGGCCGTGCGCCGTCGCCTGGACCTCTTCCCAGAAATCCTGAATGCGGAGATCGACCTCAAGACGGGTCGTACCGTGATGCATGCGCTCGACTCATTCAACCAGTACGTCGCTCTGGAGCACTCCATTGAGGACGGCGGCGGCGCCATTCAGATGTTCCATCCGCGGTATCTGAACCCTCAGGTGCATCATGCGGCGCTGGGGACCCGCGACCGCTCTCCTGAAGCAATCGCGGCGCTGGAGAACGCTTTGAAGGCGCTCCCCGGCGTGCGCTCGGTGTCGGTAGACCCGGAGCGGTGGTTCACCAATGAGAAGGGGTTAGAAGTCGGAGGAGCTGTGCTCTTCGCCGACAAGGATCCCAAGCTGGAGCTGGCCATCCCCGAAGCCGCGAAGAAGGCCGGCTTCATCTGGGAAGCCAAGGATCACGGCGGACATGGTGGGGGTGGCGCGGACGACCATGACGAGTGGTCGGAGATGAACCACGCCTTCTCAGGGGTGTGCCTGCTCGCGCTGGTGATCCTGGGTGTACTGCAGTTGGCGATCAAGCAGCCGCCGGCCATTGTCAGGTTTGGGCCGGTCTTCATCTGGCTGGCGCTGTTCGTGTTTCTCTTCGTCCGCTCCGACCGGGGAGCCTGGCCCCTGGGGCCGGTGAGCTGGTGGGACAGCTTCCGCGACTGGGACACCGCCCAGCATCGGGCAGGCATCGGGATGATCCTCGCCATCGCCATCGGCGACTATGTCCGAATCAAACGGGGAACCCCGATCAACCCTGCGTTAGGGAAGTGGGGCGTGCTCGTCATCGGGGTCGCCGGCAGTGCGATGCTCTTCACGCATCTTCACACCACGATTGATCCGGCCCACTACGCCATTGTGAATCGGATGAACGTTCAGCACCTGGGCATGGCGACCTCAGCGCTCGGATTTGCGCTCAGCAAATTCGTGTGGGAGACGTGGCGCACTCCCAGGAATTGGGGCCAGTACCTCTGGCTGATCTTCCTGGGAATGCTGGGGATGTTCCTGACTCTCTACGTCGAGTAGAGAGTCAGGTCGGGATCAGAGGCCCAATCTTCGCTGGCGGTCGAGGAGAAGGGGATCCTGGGAGAGATAGGCCGCGATGGCGTTGAGATCCACGTCCGAGAGGGACTCCACCGGATACTTCGGCATCATGCTCTTCTCTTGCCCTGAAGCATCCTTCGGCCGCAGGTCGCCCCGGACGTAGGCCTTGAACCGCTCGTAGAACGACAGCTCTCCGACATTGGGGTGGCCGGTGACCTCGTTCAACAGGGTGTGCCGACCAATTCCGGAGAGGTCCGGACTCGTTCCCACCTTAAAGTCGGCGTAGGCCTTGTGGCAGGCTGAGCACGGCACCGGCTTGACGTTGCCGAAAGCCATCTTGCCGGCCTGAACCTGAGCGGGATTCAGTTCCTCCTCTCCGCCCTTTGTCAGGTGACCGTACACGCTGTCTTCGGGCGTGGCGTTTGGATGCAGAGTCGTCATCGCACGGGCCGTGAAGCCGCCGACGGCTAGCCCCAGCACCACCAGGACCGCCAGGATGAGCGGACGGCGAGTGAGTTTGCGTTCGGGGCTCCGATCGATCCACGGCGCGAGCGCCAGGAACGTCATCACGGCGCCCGGAACTCCCAACGCGAGCATCCAACTGGGGATCTTGAGCGGGAGCTTCGAGGCGTCGTTCAAGAACTGGAACAGGAAGAGGAAGTACCAGTCCGGACGGGCCTTGTAGCCCGTGTCGGCGGTGTCGTACCGGAACTCGAGTTCAGCCGGCTTGAAGAGGGAGAGAGCGATCAGAGCCAGGACCGCTACCCCGGCAGCGATGAGCTGCCTTGGCAGGAGTACGCTCGACCACTTTCCGGCGCGCTCCGGCGGGGATCCCACCGGAGTCGCGGGCGCCGGACCATGACGCAGGGCGAGCCGACCATGGATGGCGACGACCGCGAGCAGGAGGGCGGGCAGCAGCAGCGCGTGGAGCGCGTAGAAGCGGGTCAGCGAGAGCGCGCCGATGTCGGGTCCGCCGAGCAGGATCTGCTTGATGTAGGGACCCACGATGGGAACATCCGCCGGGAAGCTGCTTCGGACTTCCGTGGATCGAACGCCCTTTTGATCCCAGGGCAGGAGGTGGCCTGTAACGCCGAAGATCACGACGATGTTCAGCGCGATGATGCCCAGGAGCCACGACAACTCGCGCGGGCGTTTGTAAGCCCCGCGGATGAGCGTTGAAACCAGATGCAGCCCGAGTACGGCTATTAGAGCGCTGTCGCAGTAGTGGTGCAAGCTGTACAGGAGCTTCCCGCCGGGTACGTGGTTTCTCAGATAGTACGTGCTGTCGTAGGCGCCATCCGGGTGCGGCGAATAGTACATCGCCATAAAGATGCCCGTTACCACCTGCACCAGCACCAGCGCCACGAGCACGGCGCCCAGTGTTTGAGCCCACCCTACTCCCGGTGGTACGTCCCGGTCGAACTCGGATGAGCGATTCTCGGGGATTCCCAACCGCTCCCGAAGCCAGGAACCGATTTGAGCATTCATGATGGGCTTCAGCTCTCCAACACTTCCAACTGGCCGGTGGACGCGTTCAAACGCGCATCCAGGCGCTTCAGGGGCTTGTCGGGTGGCGGAACCGTGGGGTTCCCCTCGGAGTCAAACTCACCGCCGTGGCATGGGCAGAAGAACTTCTTCTCGTCCGCTTTCCAGACCACCCCACAGCCCAGATGTGAGCACTTGGTGGAGAGGACGTCGAATTCATCGCCGTTTCGGGACACCACGACTCGTCGCACCTGAAGGGACTCGTGAAAGCCCTCCTTCCGCACAAAACTGTACGTGTGCTCTTTGCGGTCGGGTCCGAAGGCGTCCCCCGGGCCAACCGGGATCCAGCTTTCATCGCCTGCGCTCGACAGTACGGGCGCCACAAACGTCGAAATGAGGGGCACAGAAGTCGCCGCGGCGGCCAGGCCCGAGACGACCCCGCCAGCGAGCAGCAGTTGCCGTCGGGACGGCGGGCTGCCAGACGGCTCTTTCGGATCTTCTTCTCGCGGCATACTTTCAATCTCCCCCATAGCTCGTGACCCGGAGCACGTTTTGGCTGTGCGACATCCGTGGCTTAGAGTTCCCTAAGCCACGCTCGTTTGTTGGCGTTTCATTATGGAATCGTCCTGCAAAATGGGTCTCAGGTCCCGGGTCCGTCGGAACAACTGCGCGCACACTTATTCCAGACACCCCGAGCCTGGTGGGTGGCGGAGTTTGTGGGGAGATGTTGATGCAGGCGCTGAATACGGGTCGGCTGAATACTTCTCGTCGCGATGGACGGGTGGCCCTCGAGAATCTGTCGCTGATGCGCGGTCTGTTTGAGAACGGGAGGGCACATCTCCTTCCCGTGCTCCCGTCGGCGCTGGCCAGCGACATTCTGCTTCGAGGCTATGATCCCAGAACGCTGGACCGGGTCTACCGGGACCGCGCCGCAGGATCGTTTGGACCAATCGGCCGCGTGGTGGATCGAATGGTCCTCGACATGCCGCTCCACGAAGCCCTCCGAGAACGCTTCGACGCGGCCGTGGGCGAACTTTGCGCCGCGGTGGTGGTCCGAGCCCGAGAGAACAAGCTTCCCTGTCGGGTGCTGATGGCGCCGTGCGGTCTGGGCCGCGAGATCCTGGCCGCCGACGCTCGACTTCGTATTCGGCATCCTGAGTTGGTGAACGGCGTGGAATGGATTGGCGCCGAGAACCCCGTCGATCCCGGCGTTCTCGCGGAGGCCGCCGAACGCAGCGCAGCCGCCGGAGTCACCGTTCGCTGGCTCGCTCGAAACCCCGTCACGCTCAAGCTGGATGACATCGGTGGCCGTCCTTGCGATGTGATCGTGGGTCTCGGCTCCACCTTCCAGCGGTCGGTTGGAGCTGTCGGGTCCCTCATTCGGACGCATGCGTCGCTCCTCAACTCGGGTGGCGTTCTTCTCGTGGATCGATGGGATGCCTCGGGCAAGCACAGGCTATCGAGGGCAATGAGCGTAGAGTCGACGCCCGTGTCGAGGACTGAATTGCACCGCATCCTCCGCAGCGCGGGGCTCTCGGTGGAGCGGGAGCACCCGACCGGCTCAGGCGGCTGCACACTTACGGTTTGCCGGAAGGCTTGAGCGCCACCCGCCCGACGAGGGCCGCTGAAGCGGCGGCCCTCGGAATGCTCCGGAGTACCGAAGTCGGGCAGCCAACCCCGCTTCGGTCGCTGTGATCGGACTCGCCCGCCGGCTGTGCCTGCTGTTCAGGCGGCACGATTAGCCGGTAGTTGGCGTCCCTGGCAGAGAACGCCGTACCGATCCGCTCTTCGAACTCGGTCAATCGGCGATGTTTTGGACGTCCGTGGTCGTGCCCTTGAGTTGAACTTTGTCGAGATCGAAGGTCTGAGCTTCATCCCCGCGGCCGACGACCTGGCGCTTGACGGTACGTGCGCCCGTCAGGTTTAGCGTGAGCTGGTAGGCCACGTCGCCGATCGTGCCGGGCGGCGCCGGGTCTCCGTTGTTCAGATAGATCTGGGCACGCACGGTTGCAGGTGCAGCGAATCCACCCGGAGGGGTGTTCAACCCGTCCACGATCTCCTGGGCGAACAGGCCGTTTGACCCGAGATCGTTGTCGATAATCCCCTTAACGGTGAAGTTCATCACACTAGCGGTCCACTTCAGGTTGATCGTTACGAGCTTGACCGTTCGACCGGACTGAGTCGTCGCGCTGCGCGTGATGGTCACTTTCTTCGCGGACCGAACGTAGCGTGGGTCGTCACCCAGCATCACGATTAGGCCATCCTCGCCATCGCCCATGCCCATCAGCCCGCCCAGTTCTCCGTCGAACTTGATCTGAGTGTCGAAGAGGAAGTTCGCGATATCGATGCCCGTCAGTGGGATCGCGCCGGACACCTGGAATGTGCCGGATCGGACTTCCACCGGGAAACTGTGGCCGTTGCCGGTGACTTTCACTACCTTGTCGGCGAACTGCTCTGTGAGCGTGGCAAATGCCGTGCGGCTCGGTGGGTCGGCGGTGACATGCCGCGGCGCCGGACAGACGGCCGAAAAGACGATCGCGGCGAACGCGACCACAGACGTAACACGACGTGCCATTGAAGAGCTTCCTCCGATTGCTTTCCTGTTGGGGTACAGGCAAGCCGGAGTTCAATTGAGCACTGTCGACCGGCAGACCTGCCTGCAGAACTCACTGGGGGGAGTTAGCATGAGAGGGTGTGAAGCGGATCCGCGGCCCGGATCCCACTACGGGTGGTTCAGGACGCCCGCGCCGTACCGGCCGCCCCAGCGGACAGTGGAGCCCGGAGCCCGAGTTTAGCTCGCTTAACTCCGGTGGAGCCGAAGTCGAAAGAGAACTCCAGTACTCCCGTCGCAAACCAACCGAAGGGGCCCTTCTCAGATCGAATCTCGTCGCGGATCCGGAGCCGCCACCGATCACTCTCCGCCGCGGAGAGGCGGTACGAGCGATCCGAAGCAACCGCGAGGAAGGCCCTCTGGGCGGAATTGGGGAGCGCGGCCGCTGCGACGCCTTCGGACCGTGCCGCGTCTCGAAGTTCCGGAGTGAGGGAAGAAAAGAGTACCAGTGCGCTTCGGATGAGCTGAATCTCGGAGTCATCAAAGGACTCGACCGGAGCGTGTCCTGTACCGGCTCCGGCGTGGGTCAGGTTCAGCGTCATCAACTGGCCGTCCGTGAGAGACGCCAGAGAAGCTACGGTGGATGCAGAGAGACGGCTGCCGGCAGACGCGTCGGCGCCGATGGCGTTGGCAAGTCGCGCAGGTACCTGCACCCGCCGCTCCTCCGACCAGAGCCGGCGACGGACCAGATAGGTGTCGCCCAACTTCCACCACAGGAGTCCGTATTCATCGCAAATCCTGCGGAGCATCTCCAGCCCGGTCCCGGACTTCAGTTCCCGAGAACCCGCGTCCCGAAAGACCACGGGCCTCACAAACGAGTCGGAGACGAGGCTCACGCCCGCAGCATCGGCGAACTTCTCCAGCGCCTGATCGCACGAGGTCCTGGCGAGGTCCAGGTTAAAGTCCAGAGTCTTGTAGAGTTCCGATCCCGCCGTGGGGGCCTGAGCGTCGCGAAAGGAACCGGAGTCATCCGGGATCCCGAGCACGTTTGACGGCAATTCCACGGACGCCCAGCGATCCGGAATCCCCACCCGGCACAGGAACAGGGGACCTGTCACCACGTCGCCATACACGATCTTGAACTCGACACGGGCGTTCGGAAGCCGCAACACGGCCAATCGGTCGTCCTGGCTGAGAGCCTCCCCGGAAACGGGATCGCTCATATAGAGCTCGCCAAACAGCTTCAGATAGGTTGGTGTCAGACGGGCGAAAGGAACCCAGGCCGCGCCGGTCTCGGAGAAAGTCGCGCCGATCCGGCCGCGGAGGGGGAGCGCGAATTCGGCGGTGCTGAGCACGGCGTCCCCGGCAGCCACGGCTCGGCCCCGCAGGGATGCCGCGAGGCCAGAGGTGTTCCCTGCGTGAATCTGCTCGGCAGCGCTTTGCAGGGCCGTAACAAACAGCTTCCGTCTCTGCGCGGTTCGCTGAAAGGAACTCGTCTCAGCGGAAATGCTCGAGGTCAGCACGTATCGAGCGGGTTCACCCGCCGAGGCGGGCGTCACCTGCCACGTGGCGCCCTGAAGGTGGGCGAGACTTTGCATCACGCCCAGGACGGATGCGCTCTTGAGATGCAACGACACAAACTCTTCCGAGAGATTCTCGTTCGTCGTGAGACGCAGTCCAACCGCGCCGCCCAACTGGCGTACCACTTCGGGCATGGATGCTGCGCGTACGGTCACCGACACCCGATCCGCGAGGCGGGGCTCCGATCTGAAGTCCAGTGTGCCTTCCGCGGTCGACCCGGGTTGCGGCGCCTGCTCGGAAGCCGCCCTCGCGAAGTCTGCGTTTACGCCACCCAGCCAGATGCCTGTGGCTCCGACCAGCAACTCTCTACGGCCGGACCGCGCCCCGGACATCAGTCGATACCCCCGTCGTCCCGGTGGTAAACCTCAAACATCAGGTCCACTTCGCGGGCCTGCTGTTGGCGTACCTCACCCAGCAAATCCAGCGCATGGGTTCGGACGGCCATAAATGCGCCCCCCAACCCTCCGGCGATCCGCTCCACCTCTTCGAGCAACAGTTCGCCGCGGGCGGCAATGAAGTGGTTGGAATCCTTCAGGTACTGCACGCGCTGGGCCAGGTGGGGTTGGACCTCGGACACGGCTTCGTACAGTCCGCCGGTGCTCTCCGTGGCCGCGCGATGGTCCGCCATCGCGGAAAGCAGCCGGCGCGTCGCGTCGGCGGCGGTTCGGGCCCAGGCTTCTTCTCGGCCCGGCGCCGGCGCGGAGATCGCATCTGCGAGACGGTGCATGGCTCGCACGAGGCTTGTGTGCTTCCCGCTGGTCAACTCCACCACGCCGTGACCGTTCACAGCGCGGGCTTCTTCTTCGTGTGCATGCATGGGCTGGCTCATGGGACGGACGCTCCTATTCGGGCCGGGGCCGGCTTGAGCGGTTGGCTGCCCAGTCGGGACTTCAGCAGTTCGATCCCCTTCAAGAGTTGGGGATCCTTTCGAGCCAGAAACTCATCCTCCGTCACTTCGACCACCACGTCCGGCTCAATTCCGCCGCGGCGATCTCGGGTTCGGTTGATATCGCGACCACTCGGCGTCAGGTACTTTTGCGTGGTGATCACGCACGCCGCGCCGAACTCCAGGGGGATCACGGTTTGCACCAGACCCTTTCCAAAGGTGGTGGTCCCGACAATGGTGCCGGACTTGTTGTCCTGGATGGCGCCGGAGACGATTTCGCTTGCCGACGCGCTCGTGCGGTTCACGAGCACCACCAGCGGGATCGCGCCTCCCAGGTACTTTTTCCCAACAGTCGTACGACGGTCGGGCTCCTGCCCGGGTTCCACGATCACGACAACCGCCCTTTGGGGCGGCACGAAGCGGCTGGAGACATCAATTGCAGCTTCGAGAAGCCCCCCGGGGTTACCGCGAAGGTCGAGCACGAGCCCTTTCAACTGATTGCGCTTGAGGTTGGCAAGCGCCGCCTCCAGCATCGGGTCGGTTTGCTCGTTGAACTCGTCGAGTTCGATGTAGCCGATGCCGTTTTCCAGCATGCGCGAGTGCACGATCTCGATGGGAACCGGAGCTCGCTTGAGGGTGATGGACTTGAGCGACTTGGATCCGGCGGAGCGGATCTTGAGCCGGACCACGGTCCCGGCGCGGCCACGGATGATCTCCACCACCTGATCAACGGACAGGCCCTTAACCGCTCGGCCATTCACCTGCACGATGCTGTCCCCGGAACGGAGTCCGGCTTTCTGGGCGGGGCCCCCGGGGATCGTGCGCTGGATGCGAACGAAGCCGTCACGACCGGTTTCGGTGCTCAGTTCCGCGCCGATGCCGTCGAACTCGCCCTGGTTGCGCTGCCGCATTTCGGCGTACTCAGCCGGATCGAGGAAGCGGGTGTACGGGTCGTCGAGCGTGGACAACAGGCCCCGGATCGCCGCGAACGTGAGACGGCGCTCGGACGGCGGCGCCGTGAGCGACCGCTCCAGAATGAGATTCACCGTGCGTTGATAGGCATTGAGCGGCTCGAGTTCTTTTCCGACGCCCACCGGGCGACTGCGGACAAAGAGTTCGGGCAACCCTCCCTGCGCTCGCAGCTCCGGCTCGAAAAAGCCCGCAGCAAAGCTGCCGGCCACCACAGTTCCGGCGAGCACGTAAGCGGCCGCGCGAGGCGTCGAGAGCTTCATGCCCCGTCCTCCAGCCAGCGGATCGCGATTGGTTCGGCGTCCGAGGCGTCGACGTCGGGCGCAATCCCCTTGCCGTCGAATAGCTGCCCGTCGGGGGTCAACATCCGGGCGTGGGTAATGCAGATGCCGTTCCCGTTTTCGAGGCGGATGATTTCCTCTGCGGTGCCGTCACCAAAGGTCGGCTTCCCAATCAGTCGCGCGCCTCCCACCGACTTGAGCACCGCCGCCAACAGTTCTGCGGCGCCCGCGGTACCGCGATCCATCATGACCACAGACCGTTTGGGTTTGAACGGCGCAGCGATGGACGTGGACGACAGCGCTCGATCCTCACTCTTTCCCATTCGTCCGCGTCCGCGCAGGATGCCGAGGCGGACCGAGCCCAACAATGCTCCCGCGACTTCCGTGGCTTCCTCCAGCGAGCCTCCGGAGCACTGGCGCAGGTCGAGCACGAGGTGCTGCACTCCTGACGCTCCGAATCCCTGAAGGGCGGTGCGAACCTGGTCGGCCGTTGTCTTCCCGAAGGCTCTGATGCGGAGTACGCCGAGTCGGGGGCGCGGAGTCTCTGCAACCACCAGGGGAACCGTGGCCGTTCCGAGTTTGACCTTTACTTTGACGGTGACAGCCGGCTCTCCGCGGGCAACGGTCAGTTCGTGCTCGCCGCCGTTCGGGTTGCAGAGCAACTCCTGGGCGCTCTTCAAATCCAGCGAACGGGTGATTCGCTTTCGATCGGCTTCATCCTGCGGGCGACGCCGACGGATTTCCTCCGCGACTTCGGGTGGGATGGGTTGACTGGGATCTAGCGGAGCAAAGTCCTGGGCTCCCAGCCCGTCGGAAACTTGAGCGAGATCTCGGTAGGAGAGTCGCATCGGGGCGATCCACCGACCGTCAATTTCGGTGATGCGATCGCCGGCTTGAAGTCCCGCGGCAGCGGCGGGCGTGCCCGGAAGTACGCCGACCACAGTGATCACTTTGACATTGGAGTTGCCGCCGCCGCGAATGGGCACCGGCTGCACGGTGGTAACGACGCCCAGTCCGGTCATCTCGCCCGAGGCGGCCTTTTGAATTGCCGTCATTTCCACCGGGCTAAGGAGCCGTGTGTTCGGGTCGCCAACCGCGGCCAGCAGGGCTTCCATGGTTCCGGCAGAGAGTTCCGAATTGGTGGGAAGCGGCTCGACGTAATAGACGCGAAGCTTGTGAAGTACTTCGAGGTAGAGCGTCGCGGAGCGTAGGTCGTCACGCGGGGAGAAAGCGGGATCTGCTGAGGCAATTCGGGGGTAGGCGCCGGCTCCATCCCGGTCCAGCCGGACGCCGGGAGGCCGAAGGATGCTCCGGACCCCGATTCCGGCGGCGAATGTGAAAGCCGACACAGAGGAGACCCCGAGCGCTACCAACCAGAGCTTGCCTGCCCGCATAGTGCTTTGGGATCGTCCCCCGCGATAGCTTGAAAAAAGTCGAAACCGAACGCCGGCGAAGCGGCGCCTACATGGGATTGACAGGGACTCCATTGCGGCGAACCTCAAAATGGAGGTGGGGCCCCGTGCTGAGTCCCGTGCTGCCTACCGCCCCGATGCGCTGTCCACGTTCCACCGGCTGACCGGATCGCACATCGATCCGAGAGAGGTGGGCGTAGAGCGTAGAAACCCCGTCGCCATGTAGCACGATTATACATTTGCCGTATCCGCCGCGCCAACCCGTCGAGAAGACCTCTCCGCCGGCCGCCGCAAACACCGGGCTGCCGCTGCCCGCGCCGATGTCCACGCCGGTGTGGAGCCGGGAATAGCCGAGAATCGGATGGTATCGGTAGCCGAACCTGGAGCGAATGGGTCCGTTGGCCGGACGCGCCAACCGGCCGGACCACCGGGGGAGTCCGCGGAAGCTCCCGGGGTTTGCACGACGCCGCGCAGCCTCGTCTTCGAGGGACCTCTGGACGTTCGCAGAGTCCTCCTCCAACTGCGCGAGGCGTTCTTCCTGGTAGATTCGCTCTTTCCGGAGCTGAATCAGCATCGACTTCCAGTTCTTGGCCTGGACCTGCACCTCTACGACGAAGCGGGCGTTCTCACGGTGCGCCTCTGCGAGCGCGTCCTGTCGCCGGAGCAGGTAGGCGCGTTCTCTCACCACCGTCTGGCGAGTTTCATCAAGTTCCCGCAGCAGGGTGGCGTCCTGCCGCATGATGCAGTTGATGTAATACTGGCGGTCCAGGAAGTCGGACATGTTGCGAGCGCCCAGCATCACGTCAGCGAAGCTCACTGGGCCCTCTTGATACGACACCGAGAGCCGTTTTCCCACCCGGTCTTGTTGTTCTTGAAGTCGCTTCTCGGCTCGCTCGAGCCGCGCGGTCGAAGCGGAAACCTGCCGCATCACCAGGCGCACCCGTAGGGCTGATCGATCCAATTGATCCTGTGCGGCTTCCAGCTTCTCGTAGGTCTCCTGAAGCAGATCGGAGAAACGCCGCTGCTTTTGCTTGGTCTGACGAATCCTCGCTTGCTGCTGCTTTGTGGCCTGCTTGAGGGCGCCCAATTTGGACTTTAGACTCCTAACTCGGGACTTCTTGTTGGCCCGCGCCTTTTTGCTTGAAGTGGCCTGCTTGCGCGTCCCGGGCCTTTTGCGAGCGGTTGGCTTCTTTCGGGCCGCAGGCTTCTTGGCGGGTCGTCTGGTACGAGCCCGTGACGCTGATCGAGCAGTGGGGCCCCCGCGGGCTCGCGAGGGCCGTCGTCGGGCGGCATCCACATCTCCGGTGTTCAGGAGCAACACCACGCACAATGCGGCGCTCAACCAGCGATGCAGGCCTCTGGAGAGACTGGAAAAGATCACGGTTTTGTTCTAGTCCAGTGTCAGGTAACGTCTTACAGAGACGATGCTGCCCGTCAGTCCGAGGACGGCGCCGGCGATCGCGAGTGAACCGCCAACCAGCGTCGGGTCAATGGCGAGCTGAAGCTCGCTGACGAGGGGGATCTCCGGCAGTAGCGTGTTGCTCAGGTGTGTGAGACCGGCAGCCAACAATGCTCCGGCAAGGACGCCCCCGATCGTGCCGGCCGTCGTGCCCTCGATGATGAAGGGGAGCCGAATGAAGGCGTTGGTAGCGCCGACAAGCTGCATGACGCGGATGTCTCTTCGCCGAGCATGAAGAGTGAGTCGAATCGCGTTGCCCACCATCCATGCGGCTCCGAGAGCCAGCAATACCGCGGCGATCAGGCCCCCGGCTCGGATGAAGCCCGCAACGGCCAGCAATCGCTGCAGCACCTGAGCGCCGTCGCGCACGCTTTCGCTTTCCGGCCAGGCACGGACCTCTCGGGCCAGCGTGAGGGTTCGATCGGGGGATGTCGTCACCACCTCGATTTTGTCCGGCAGCGGGTTGTCGTTCAGCCCGTCCAGCACGTCTGGGCCGGGCCAGCTCTTTTTGAACTCCTGCCAGGCGATCTCGCGGGGAACCAGTCGCACCCGACTCACTCCCTGGGACCGCTGGAGTGCGGCCATGAGTTCATTCACGCGCGTTCGGGGCACGGTGGGTCGCACGAAGATGTGCACTTCAATTCGGCGGGGCAGCGCATCGGCGATCAAGTGTACGTGCCAGGCGAGGAGAGCAAATCCGCCGAGAGTCGTCAATGCCACGGCAGTGGTGGTGACGCACGCGAGAATCATCAACCGCTGTCGAAATCCGTTCAACCATGCCTCCCGAAGGAGGAACATAAAGGTGAAGATCATCCCGGCTCAGACCCCTTCACCGCTCCGGAGCCGCCGGTGGCTGGGTGCAATTCTTCTAAATCCTGTTGGATCTCGGCGGAATCATAGCCTCCCTGCGCTTCGTCCCTGACCAGGCGCCCGCCCTGGAGCTCGAGAACTCGCCGCCCAACCGCATCGACGAGGGGCTGGTCGTGTGTGGCGATGAGCATGGTGGTTCCGGAACAGTTGATTTCGAGGAGTAGATCCATGATGCCGCGGGAAGTCTCCGGATCGAGGTTTCCGGTCGGTTCATCCGCCAGAAGGAGCTGCGGCCGATTGACGATGGCTCTGGCCAGGGCTGCGCGCTGCTGCTCTCCGCCGGAGACCTGGTGTGGAAACATTCTTGCACGAGGGAGGATCCCCACCCGGTCCAGGGCTTCGATGGTGCGCTGATTCAGCGGCTTCCCATGTACTCCGATAACTCGAAGGGCAAATGAAACGTTTTCAAACAGCGTGCGGTCCGGCAACAGCCGGAAGTCCTGGAAAACGACACCCAGTTTTCGTCGCAGGGAAGGCACCCCTCGTCGATGCAGTGAGGTGACTTCTGTCCCATCCACCCAGACCTCTCCTCCGGTCGGCTTCAGCTCCCGATTCAGGATCTTGAGCAGTGAGCTCTTCCCGCTTCCCGTCTGGCCGATGAGGAACACGAACTCCCCCGGCTCCACTTTGAAACTGACGTCCTCAAGCGCCAGAGCCCCGCGGGCATGTTGAAGGCTGACGTGCGCCAGCTTCACCGCCGGCGGTTTGGCTCCGAGTCGAGCAGGCATCGAACACATTCGAAAATGAACTCTCGGATGGCTGATCGGGGCGCCCGGAGATGCCGCGGGCGCGAGCCACCCATTATCACTTCGGTCTCTGGAGCGCGGAGAGTGCAGGCTATGAACACTGAATCCCGGTTTGATCGACTCCGGTCCCATCCGGATGTGGCGCTCGACATCGCCATTCGTCCCCCATGGGCGGACTTCGGCGAGGTCCCGAAGAGCCGTTCGGCGTGGGAGGCGATGCGTGGTCGCGTTGAAGCTCGGTGGCGGGAGTCGCTCGGTCCCTTCCCGGACGCTGCCGCGCTGGAGCCCCGACTCCTCCGACAGGAGGTGCTCCCGGATCATACGCGAATCCATTTGCGCTTTCGAGTGGACGGAGGGGTTGGACCCGAAGGAGAGCCTGATGCCTACCTTCTCATCCCCAGAGAGCTCAAGCAACCGGCTCCAGGTTTGGTGGTTCTTCATCAAACCACCGATCAACACATCGACCAGCCCGTCGGGATCTCCGGTCGCGAAGGAGTTCACATCGCGCTGCGTCAGGTGAGGCGCGGGTATGTGTGTCTGGTCGCTCGAAACTTCCTGTGGTGCCGGAGCGGCGTGCCGCTCCAACAGATCACGCGGGATCTGCTTGAGACTCCCGTGCCCCAGCGAAACGGTCGGGGATTCCGCTGGAAGACCGGCATGGCCAAGATGCTCTGGGATGCGATTCGTTCCACGGACTACCTGGTGTCGCGTCCCGAGGTGGACCCCACGAGGATCGGGACGATCGGGCACAGTCTGGGAGCCAAGGAAGTGATCTACCACGCGGCGTTCGATCCGCGGGTGAAGGTGGCGGTGAGCTGTGAGGGCGGCATCTCACTCCGCTTCAGCAATTGGAACGCCGACTGGTACCTTGGAAAGCAAATCGACGCGCCCGGCTTCCAGGCGGACCACCAGGAACTGCTGGCCCTCACCGCGCCTCGCGCCTTTCTCCTCATCGGTGGGGAGAGCGCCGATGGCGGCAAGAGTTGGCCTTTCGTGCGGTCCGCCCTTCCTATCTACAGGCTCTACGGCGCGGAGGAGCGGCTGGGCTTACTCCGACACCCAGCGGGGCATGACTTCCCCCACCCGGGCGTGGATCGGGAACTCGTGGATCTCTGGTTGGACCACTCTCTGCAGCCGTAAGGGCCGGAAGCGGCTGGGTTTGCCGTGTCCGCCCCAGGGTTCAGGCGGTTTGCCAGGTGGAGTTGCCGGCAAGCTCGCGGCGTAGGCGGCCGCGAATTCGGAAGAGGCGACCGCGCACCTGGCTCCGCGTAACACCCAACAGATGGCTGATCTGATCGTAGTCGCGGTCCTCGAAGTAGAACATGCGGAGGAGCCGGCGCTCTTCGAGGGGCAGACGATCCAGAGCGGCATCCACGGCGGTGCGGGTCAGGCGAATCCGCTCGCCGTCGAGCAGCAGGTGCTCCGGATCCACCTGGGCTCCGTCGGCTTCCACTTCAATTTCCGTATCCGGGGCATCCAGCTCAATGGCGGGGGCTCGCCGACGGCGGAGTGTGTCGAGCGCGACTCGCCCGGCGATCTGGTAGAGCCAACCTTTTCCAGAGCACTCTCCGCGGAAGCCGGATCGGGCCCGCCATGCCTTGTAGAAGGTGGTGAGCATCGCGTCTTCAGCCTCTTCGTGGCTCCGAAGTCTGCGGAATAGAAAGCCCTGGAGCCCGTCTCGGTGACGCTGAAAGAGCAACTCAAACGCCGCTTCGTCTCCGTTCGCTGCCCGACGAACGAGGCTGGTGTCATCGTCCGGGACGCACGGGAGGGCGGCAGTGTCGGCGTGGCGGGTGCTGGTTGAAGGGTGCATCGTCGCTCTCCGTTACTCTCATCGCTCGCCGAAATCAACCGGCGCTGTGCTCTGTTCAAGAGGATAGGCCGAGCGTATGAAGAGGTTATGAAGCGCGGGTGTGACGCAGTTCTCACTCTGAAGCGAGGCGGGCTCACCCGGAACCCGCCTCGATATCTAAGTTGCTCCGGACCCTGGGTCGGGAGCAACTGGGCGCACTACTTGCCCTTGCCGAGGAGCATCTGAAGTTCTTCCTCGTCGGCGAGATCGTCGCGAGGAGAGGCTTCGATCAGGGTCGGATCACGCTCGACTTTCAGCGGGCGAGATTGCTCCTTGCCGTCGACCACCAGCACCACGCGGTAGTCGCCGGGAGGCACTGCTGCCCCAAAGCCGCCAAATCGACCGCCGGCCGGCGGCGCCGGCGGCGCC
>SXGS01077764.1_pt1 | contig 17463 bp, 13 predicted proteins | sample 3174681 | NCBI WGS metagenome assembly SXGS01 (sample SAMN11356861, study PRJNA531348) | freshwater metagenome | isolation source: freshwater sample F1-80 | place: China: Fuxian Lake, Yuxi | collected 2017-12-25 | reverse complement strand
GACCGCGCGCGATCGGCCAGACCCACGCGCTCGAGCATCGCCTCGGCGCGCTGCACGGCGAGCTTGCGCTTCTCGCCCAGCACGAGCAGCGGCACGGCCGCGTTCTCGGCGGCGGTCAGCGCCGGCAGGAGGTTGTACTGCTGGAACACGAAGCCCGTCGTGCGGCCGCGATGCAGCGCCTTGGCGCGGCCCTTGAGCGCCTTGACGTCCGCTCCATGGACCACGACCTCGCCACGGTCCTGGTCGAGGATTCCGGCGATGATCGAGATGAGCGTGGTCTTGCCGCAGCCCGACGGCCCCACCAGCATCATCAGCTCCCCCGAGCGCACCTCGAGATCGACGCCGCGCAGCGCGTGCACGGACTCCTCGCCCGACCCGTAGGTCTTCCACACCCCGCGGCAGCGCACCGCCAGCGGCGCGCTGCCGGATCCTTCGAGTCCATCCATAGCGCCCTCCATCATGACTTGAACACCAGCGCCGGGTCGACCCTCAGCACGCGCCACAACGCGATGCCGCCGGCCAACGAGGCGCAGACGAGGATGGCGAGCAAGCCCACTAGCGGGACCTGCCACGGCATCTGGAAGGCGAGGCCGGTGCCCTCGGCGAAGACGCCGGTCAGCGCCGCGCCTCCAGCCCCGATGCCGTAGCCGACCAGCGACACGACGCACAGCTGGACGAACACCATGCGGGCGAGGAGCGCGTCGGAGGCGCCCATCGCCTTGAGCGCCGCGTAGTGGCGCAAGTTGTCGAGCACGAACATGTAGAAGGTCTGGCCCGCCGCCAACACGCCCACGACGAAGCCGAGCAGGATGGTGAAGCCGAAGTTGACGAGGATCCCCGTCTTGTCGAGCACGTAGCTCATCGTGGCGTCCTCGAACTCCTTGGGCGTGCGCGCCTCGAGCCCGGTGCGTTGCTCGATCCTCAGCGCGACCACGGCGGGATCCTCGCCCGGGCGGCAACGCGCCAGCACGTAGCCCGTCATGCGTCGATCGGGCGGCGCCACCTGCAGGGCGCGCGAGTAGGTCGTGTACACCAGCGGATCCCAGAAGAACTCCGGCGACGAGCGGAAGGTGCCCACGACCTCCAATCCGTGGTCGCGCACGCCCACGGTGTCGCCCACGCGCAAGGGGCGCGGCCCCTCGCCGTCGAGCCCTCGCTTGAGGAGCAGACCGTCGCCGACCTGGTCGGCGTGCACGATCACCGCGCGGTCGCGGCGCAAGTCCTCGAGGCGGCCCGCGACCATCTCTGGCGGCCCGCCGACCAGCGAAGCGTCGTCGAGCCCGATCAAGCGCGTCGTCACGCGCGTTCCATCCGGCAAGCGCAGGTTCAACCAGCCCTTGTACATCGGCACGGCCCACTCTACGCCGTCGACGCCGCGCACCTGGTACAGGGCGCGCTCGAGCATGGGCTTGTTGTCCTCGGTGAAGACGAGTTGCGGATCCATGACCCACAAGTCGGCCGCGCCAGTGTCGCGGATCCACGAACCGGTGCGCAGCGTGTAGCCGGCGAAGATCGAGGATTGCTGGGTCACGAGCAGCGCCGCGAAGGCGAGCCCCGCCACCAGCGCGATGTACTTGAGCCGATCCCCAAGCAGCATCTTGAGCGCGATGCCGATCACGCGCGGCTCCTACGCGCCGCCGGGCGCCGCGCCGTGGGCGCGACCCACCCGGCGAGCGCCGCGTCGACGAGCTCGCGCGCGGTGGATCCAGCCGAGCGCCACGGCACGTCCGGCGAAGGCCCGAGGATCGCGTGCAGCGCGACGACGCCATGCGCGGCGCCCCACAGCGCCTGCGCCAAGGCGTCCACCCCGCCGGGACGCCGCGTCAAGTCGCCCTGCTGCAGCGCCGCGCGCACGGATGCGCGCAGCAGCGCGTAGCACGCCAAGGCCGGGTCGTCCTCCGCGCGAGCGGCCGAGATGCGCCGCAGCTCCTCGGGTGGGATGGGCGTCAGGAACATCAGCCGGAACTGGGCTGGACGATCCAGCGCGTACTGGATGTAGGCGCGCGCCATGCCGCGCAACCGCGCCAGCGGTGCGTTCGCCCGCGCGGCGTGGCGCATGCCAGCCAAGAGCTCCGCCGCGTCCTCGGCGCACAGCTGGCGCAACAAGTCCGCCTTGTCGGCGAAATGCGAGTACAGCACCGGCGCGCTGCAACCGACCTCGTCGGCGAGGCGCCGCATGGTCGCGCCCTCGACGCCATGGCGCGCGAACAGCGCCCGCGCCGCGTCCAGGATGCGGGCGCGGCGCTCGGCTAGCTGGCGTTGGCGTCGTGTGGCGGTGCTGGCCATGGAAGCGCGCATTGGCCTAACAGTGTTAGGATTCCTAACGCCGTTAGCAAGCAGGCGCGCGCCTTAGCCCCCCCCTCACCGCCAGCGTGGCGGCGAACCGTTCACTTGAACACGATCGCCGGCTCGAGCTTGATCACCTTGCGCAGGGACAGGATCGCCGCCAGCGAGCAGATCACGGCCACGGCCGCCGCGGAGATCAGCAGGATCTGCCACTGCAGGCGGAAGGCGAGCTCCGAGTTGCGCGAGATGACGCCGAAGGTCGAGGCGACTCCCACGCCGAGGCCGTAGCCGACCGCGCCGACGAGCAACGCCTGCAGGAGCACCATCGACAACAGCGTCCACGCCGTGGCGCCCATGGCCTTGAGGGCCGCGAACTGCCGCAGGTTGTCGATCGTGAAGTTGTAGAAGGTCTGCCCCGCGATGGCGGTTCCCACGAGGAAGCCCAGCAGCACGGCCGTGCCGAAGTTGATCGGGATGCCGGTGTACTTGAGGTAGTAGTACACCGAGCGCCACTTGAACTCGTTCGCCGGCAGCGCGACCAGGCCTGTCTGCCGCTCGATGCGCGCGCACAGCTCCTCGAGCGCTTCGCCGGGCTTGGCGCCAGCCACGATGAACGACAGGAGCTTGCGCTCGCGTGGCGCGAAGGACACGGCGCGCGAGTAGGTCGTGTAGACCACCGGCTGCGACTGGAAGGTGCGCCCGTTGCGGCAGATCCCGACGACGACCGCGCGATGGTCGTTGAGCTCGAGCACGTCCCCAACCTTGAGCGGGATCGGCGGGCCCCCGGCGGGGTCAGGCTTGGCGAGCCGCCCGCGCGCCCCGTTCTCGTCGACGATCACGCCCTCGGCTCGGCGCAAGTCCTCGAGGCGCCCCTCGACCATCGTCGGCGGCCCGCCGACCAGGGTCGCGTCGTCGAGCCCGAACAGGTTGACCGTCTGGAACCGCCCGTCGGCCAGCCGCGCCTTGAGCAGTCCCTTGTAGAAGGGCATCGCCCAATCGACCCCCTCCACGCCACGCACCGCGTAGAGCTTCGTGTCCTGCATCGGCTTGACGTCGTCGATGTACTGGACCTTCCTGTCCATCACCCAGATCTGCGGGTAGCCCGCATCCGCGACGGTGCTGAAGGTGCGGAACATGATGCCCGTGAAGACGGACATCTGCTGGGTGATGAGCAGGGAGGCGAAGGCGACGCCGAGGATGATGCCTAGGTAGCGGCCGCGGTCGCCGACGAGCATCTTCAGGGCCACGAACCACATCGCCCGAGGAGATTAGTGGATGCTGGCCCCGATGGCTGTGCGAATCCCGCGTCGTTCCGACGCGAAATTTCCGCTGTGCTTGCTGCATCGGCCCCGGCCCCCATCGTCCATCTCATTACGGCCGTCGAGCAGGGCCTGCTTCGAACTGCGCCAACGGAACCCACCAACTACCGCGAAGCGCCGCTTGTGGGCCCGTGGCGAGGGACGGCCAGTCCCCAAGTCCAACGCCGACGGTGGGCTTGTCGCGCAACGGCTCGGACCGTGCGTGTGCGAACCTGACCGGAGTCCGAGGTGGTCAGCGAGCATCGAGGCAGGCACCGAACAGCCTGTCGCACCCAGGCCACTGGCCTGCGCGACCAGACCTCGCCCTGTCTTGCCGTAGACGGCCCGGGTGCGCGCGGGACCGAAGCAGTCCGGATCCGCCTCCAGAGCTTGGAAGCTCAGCCCAAGACGCATGGCGCGGGTTCCGTGTGGCAGCCAACGCGGGGATTCCGGCGTGACATGCGACGGAAGCTCGTCCATCCGCGCACAATCACCGGGGCCAGCATCCAAACCCTGCCAGCCCCCGTGCCTCCCTCCCCCCCGCGCCACTGGTCCATCCGCTTGCTGCTGCTCCCCGTCCTGGGCATGACAGCCGCCATCCTGCTCCTGCACGAATCGCCCGCCGACCGAGCCTTCCTCTCGTGGCTGTGGGACGCCAAGGCGCGCGTCTTCCCGGCCAAGCAGCACTGGTTCTTCAGGACCGTGGTGCACGAGGGGATGAAGGACGCCGTGATCGCGCTGGGGGTGGTGGCCTTGGGGATGCTGGTCGGCAGTTGGCGACTTGCGACCTTGCGGCCGTGGCGGAGGCCGCTCCTGCTGGTGGTCGTTTGCGTGGCGGTCGTCCCGGCCTTGGTCGGGTGGATGAAGTCGATTTCGCCGCGGCATTGCCCGTGGGATCTCGCGCTGTACGGCGGCTCGGAGCCGTGGGCCAGCCTGTGGGAGCCGCTGCCCGCGGGTTCTCAGCTGGGCAAGTGCTTCCCCAGCGGGCACGCCTCGGGCGGGTTCTCGCTGCTGTCGTGCTGGCTGGCGCTGCGGCCGACGCGGCCGGCGCTGGCGCGCGTGGTCCTCTTGATGGCGCTCGCCTACGGAGGCGCGATGGGACTGGCGCGTTGCGCCATGGGGGCGCACTTTCCCTCGCACGTCGTCGGCTCGCTCTGCGTGGCATGGACGGTGTGCGTGCTGGCCGCGCGTCTCGTGCTGCCGGAGGCGCTGGAAGTTCAGCCGGCCAGCGCGTGCAGGCGGGCGTAGCCGCCGTTCTTCGCCAACAGCTCGTCGTGCGTGCCGATCTCGACGACGCGGCCGGCCTCGAGCACGACGATGCGATCGGCGCGCCGGATGGTGGAGAGGCGGTGGGCCACGACGAGCACCGTCTTGCCCTGCATGAGGCGCTCGAGCGACTCCTGCACGACGCGCTCGCTCTCGTTGTCCAGCGCGCTGGTGGCTTCGTCGAGCAGCAGCAAGGGTGCTTCCTTGAGGAAGGCACGCGCGATGGTGATGCGTTGGCGCTGGCCACCCGACAAGCGCGAACCCGCGTCGGCGACATTGGTCGCGTAGCCGTCGGGCAGCGCGGAGACGAAGTCGTGGATGCCGGCGAGGCGCGCCGCGCGCTCGATCTCCTCGCGCGTCGCGTCGGGCTTGCCGTAGCGGATGTTCTCCTCGATGCTCGCGTGGAACAGGAAGGGCTGCTGGGAGACGAGCGCGTACTGCTCCGTCCACGAGGCGAGCAGGATGTCGCGCAAGTCGCGGCCATCGACCTTGACGGCGCCCGCGGTGGGATCGACGAAGCGCGCCACCAAGTCGATCAGCGTGCTCTTGCCGGACCCGGAGCCTCCCACGAAGGCGACCGTCTCGCCGGGTTGGATGCGCAAGTCGATGCCACGCAGCTCGAAGCCGTCCTCGGCGCCGTAGCGGAAGCCGACACTTTCGAACGCGAGGCCGGAGCCCAGACTGGAGATCGACGCGGCGCCCGGACGGTCGACCACGTCGGGCTGCTGCGCGAACAGTTCCTCGATGCGATCAGCCGCGCCCGCGGCTTCCTGCGCGCTGTTCAAGGCCTTCACCAACTCCTTGGTCGCTTGGTACACGGCAGCGATCGACAAGAAGAAGGTCGTGACGCCCTTGGGATCGGAGAACTGGCCGACCTCGAAGGTCAACCATCCCACCAGCACGATCATGAAGCCGATGCCCGCATGGCTGGCGAAGAGGGTCCAGGCCTGGGCCACACCCTGCGCACGCACCAGCTTCATGGACTGGCGGGCGTACTCCTCGCTCGCTTGGCGATAGCGCTCTCTCTCGCGCCTCTCGGCCCCGTACGCCTTCACGGTGCGCACTCCCGAGAAGATCTGGGTCAACAATTGGACGCTCTCGCCGAGTTGGCCAAGGGAGCGCTTGCTGCTGCGGCGGATGCGGCGTGTCTGCTTCCAAAGCGGCACGGCGAGGATCGGCATGGCGACGACCACCGCCAACGTGGGCCACGGTGCGACCACCGCAGCCACCATGAGCGAGGCCGCGACCATGAGGGGTTGCTGCACGAGCTCGCGCACTGCGCTGTTGAGGATCGCCAGCGTCGTGCTCGTATCGGAAGACAATCGCGACAGCAAATCGCCGAAGTGGCGCTGGCCGTGGTACGAGACCGACAGCCCCATCAAGTGACCAACGATGCGTTCGCGCAGGTCGACCACGAGCCGCAAGGCCAACCAGCGCGACAGCACGAGGAAGGCGTATTGCGCCACGGCCGCCAGCAAGCCCACGCCAGTCGCGATGGCCGCCACGCGCCACAAGGACGCCATCGGCTCGTCGCCGCCCACGATCCAGCCATGGAGCGTCGCAACCGCACCGCTCCACCACGCCTCCTTCGACGCACCGTCGCCTTGCGCGTAGCCCGGGAAGAGGATGTCGATGGCCGGATAGACGAGCAGCACCACCGAGCGTTGGCCCAAGGCGGAGATCCAGCCCAAGGCCACCAAGACGACGAAGGCGCCCCACTGCGCGCGGATGTGCGGCGCCAACACGCGCCAAAGAGTGCCTAGGCCCATCGTAGCGGCGCATTCTGGCCTGAAGCGCGCCCGCGGACCAAGCCTGCGCCGCGCAAATGGGCGCGGGCCGCGCGCCTCGCTTGGAGGTGCGCGGCCCGCGCGAGGATTCCAGGCGGCGAGCCATCGAGGCCAGGCGGCCTTCGCGGCTCGGATCTGGACCAGGGAGTCCCCCGGGTTCAGAGCCCTTCGATCTTGGCGCCCTTCGTCGACTGCACGCCGAACGCGTTGAAGGCCACGCGCGTCCAGTCGTCGGTCAGGAGCTCGATGTGCTTGGGCTCGGCGAGGTTCAGCGGGCGCGACGGCGGGGTGCGACGCTTGACGCGCGTGATGTACCAACCCTGCGGACCCTTGAACGGCCCGGCGATCGTGCCCTCGGCCTGGTCGAAGAACACGAAGTCGGTCAGCGAGAAGCCCGTGACCCACTCGCGGTAGCGCGTCTCGCCCACGAAGCCCACGAGGTCGTTCCTGTAGCGCAGGCCGAAGCGTCCCTTGTTCTTCATCGACACGTCCGAGCCGCGCTTGCCCTGGCCTTCGGGGGAAGGCGGGTCCCAGTACTCGCTGGCCTCGGCGATCAGCTCGTCCCAATACACGGCCGGGTCCTTCTCGGCGGCCGGATCGGCTGCGTGGCGACGCTGCTGGTCCTCGAGCTGCTGCTTGAGCTGCTTGGCGCGCTGCTCGGCCCAATTCCAGCCGTCGTCCTTCCACTTGAAGTTGGGGATGTCGAACGCGCTCACGAGCAGCACGTCGACATCGACCTGGCCGAGGCCCATGACCTTGTTGGCGCGGTCGAGGTGGTCGCGCAGCACCTTGGCGATGTCGCCGTTCTCCTGGCGCGCCAGCTCGGACTTCTTGAAGCGCTTGAACGACTCGAGCAGGCACCAGTACTCCTGGAAGCTCTCGGCCGAGGGGAACAGGTACTCCTGCGTGGCGAGGATGTCGATGGTGAAGTAGGTCCCCTCCATCGTCTTCTTCAAGTCGCGGACGGCCTGCTGCTCCTCGTCGCGAGTCAGCAAGATGCCCTCGCCGGCGGCGCGCAACGCGTCGCGCGTGGCGATGGTGGTGGCGAACCACTCCTTGGCCTCGCGGATCTCGGTCTCCGCCAGGGTCGGCGCCACCTTGGCCCACATGTCGGTGGTGCCGACGACCAGTTCGGGCAGCCCATCGCCGTCCTTGTCGCCGGTCAGGATCAGGTCCGGCGGCAAGCCGTCGAACGCCGTCTTGTAGCCGACGGTCGCGAAGCAAGCGTCGCGCACGATCTGGCGCATCATCTGCGTGTAGATCGGGTCCTCCTTGGACAGCGGCTCGCCGGTCTTCTCGGCGTACTCGCGGCGCATCTTGTAGCTGTCGAAGGCGTCCTGGATCATCGCATCGCCGCTGTCGGCGCGCACGGCCTCGACCGTCGTCTCGGGCCAGTTGGCCGGATCGTCCGGGAAGAACACGCGATCGAACAAGAGCGTCTGGCGCAGGTTCTCGCGGTACCAGTCGAGGTTGCGGAAGGCGCGCGCCACCTCCGCCTCGGCGTTGAGCGTCGGATAGCTCTTCACGAAGTCGTCGATGGTCTTCTGGTACTCGTTGGTGAACTCCTCTTCGGGGAGCGCCACCTGCTCGCGCACGAGCGACAGCTGCTGGTCGTACAACTTGCGGTACGCCGCCACGACCTCCTCGGTCTGGTAGAGCAGCGCCTTCTGCGCCTCGCGCTCGTCGCGCAAGGCGACCACGCGCTCCTCGGCCGTGGCGTACGGCTTGTCCTTCTCGCGCGCGGCGATCGCGGCTTCGGCGGCGGCGTCGAGCCGCGCGGCATTCTGGCCGTCGATCTCCTTGAGGGCCGCGCCCTGCGCGCGGCGCGCGAGTTCGTCCTCGATGATCAAGGCCACGCGCTGCATCTCCACCTGCAGGCGACCTGCGCCGTAGATGAGGAAGCGTTGGATCTCGATGTCGGGCACGCGCACGCCGTTGACGACCAGCGGTGCTCCGAAGATCGAGCCGGCATCGCCGGCCACGGGCGCGGGACCGACACCCTGCGCGGCTGCGACGGGGGCGGAGGTGGCCGCGCCGAGGACTAGCGCAAGGGCGGCGAAGTAGGATCGAGTCTGCATGGTGTCGCTTGGTGTGTGTCCGGCCCGCTGCGCCACCCGCGGCCGGTGGGCCACGCAGCAGCGGGGGGGTGCGTCGGGAACGTGGATGCTCGGGAGGAGGGCGTCGAGGGCAGATGTCGCGGCACCTGCCCGCCCACCACCGCAGGCGGTTTGGGGCGCACAGGATACGGACTCCCCCCCGACCCGTGAGCGGCTGTTTATGGCGCTGTCCCGGCTCTGGGGGGCTGATCTAGATCGGCAGCCAAGGCTTGGAGGTTCTGAGATTTCGTCCCAAGCTCGGGCCCCGAGCGGTATTCCTGTTAGCAAGTTTGTAAGATCGCCGGATAAGGCCGGTTCGATCCCAAGCACCCCTCGACCTGAGGCGCCTTCGGGGTTACATCCTGCCCAACGGACGCGACAGCCCCCCGGTTGCGCCGCACCCGAATCGTGGAGGTACCCGCATGGCTCGCTTGATGCTCTACGCCCCGCGCACGATGTCCCTGATCAGCGAGCTGCACCACGCGGCGCTGCCACACGACCCCGACGCGTACGAGCGCCTGCACCAAAGCCTGCGCCAAGGCGCCCACAGCCCCTACTCGCATCTGCAGTTGACGCCGCAAGGCGCCATCTTCGCCAATCCGCCCGAGAATGGTGGCGCGAGCCTCGCGACCTGTCTCCCGGACCGCATCGTCTTCCGCGAGGAACTGTCGAGCCTGACCCACGACGACTTCGCCACGCGCGTGCGCGCGGTGGCGCGCCAGTTCTGCGCCTTGCGCGAACTGGGCGAGTACACCCAACAGACCGTCACCGTGCGGACCTTGGTCAATCCGCAAGCCTTCGACGACTCGCGCGCCTACCTGAAGCACGCCGTGTTCGGCTTCGACGACGAGATCGAAGCCGGCTTCGGCCGCCCCGCCGCCCTCTTCGGGCTGCGCCTCGTCTTCCCGCCGACCGAAGAGAGCTCGGCCACGCACGCCTTGCGCATCGAGTCGTGCGCGGCCGATCCGCGTTCGCTGTACCTCGAGGACCACGCCACCTTCTCGGGTGCGCGCAACGACGGATTGCTGGACGCGGTCGAAGCGAACATCCTCGAGACCTACCGCTTCGTCACCGAGTCGACGATGCGCTTCCTCGCCACCTTCGACATCGTCGTGCCGCCGCCCGAGCGCGACGAGGCCGGCGAGGATCTGGACGACGGTCCCAACTGAAGGCCGCTAGCGCTCGAGACGGCTCGAACCGAGCCTGCCTTGAAAGCGCCAAACCTGCACCGGCGGCGCCGAACCTGCACTGACCGCGCCAAGCCAGCTCGGGACGCCCTGAACCTGCGCAAGGCGCCGAGGAGTGCAGACGTCGCGTGCGCGTGACTTGCGCGCGCGCGTGAGGTACATCGGCTGCCTCACCCACGACCATGGTCCGCGAGCAGCCAAAGCACAAGCTTCCCCAAGTCGCTCCATCCCCGCTCTTCCCACTCCCGCTCTTCCCACTCCCGCTCGTCCCAGCGCCGGTCCTCGTCGCGGCATCCCATCTGGAATACCGCCGCGTGCTGGCGAGCCTGCTGCTGGCGGCCCTCCACTCGGTATTCGGCGGCTGCGCTCCCAAGGTGGAAACGGACAGCGCGCCGCCCGCGCCACCGGGGACCGTGCTGATGCTCGACGACGAGTACCTTGACGCGGCGACCATCGACGCCGCCGCGGGTGCGTGGGCACGGCTCGATCCCGTGGCGAGCCTGCCGCATCTGCGTCAACTCGCCTTGACAAACGCGCTGTTCCCCCTGCTTGGCGCGCGCCTCGTGGACCGCGCCGGGCGCGCGCAGGCGCTGGCCGCCACCGAACGCGCGCGCGCGGCGGTGCTCTCCGGAGCGCAGTCGGGCGAACTCGAGGGCTTGCTGATCGAGGAGCGCGAGCTGGCGGGCGGCTGGCAGGTCCTCACGCCGGTCTTGTGGAACTGGGCGCTCGATGCCGAAGTGGGCGACCTCTCGCCCGTCCTGGAACAGCCCGGAACGTGGTGCTTCGCGCGCCTCGTCTCGCGCGGCGACGCCACCAATCCGCGCGACTTCGTCTGCGCATTGCGCGTGTATCATCGCGGGTGGCTACCGCCCGACTCGGCTCAACGCGGCATCGAGGAGCGCTTCGCGCGCTCGACGCTGCGCTTCATCGATCCGAGCTGGCGCGACGTGGTGCCCCTCCACTGGCAGAAGAAGCTGAACGCCCGATGAAGCGACTCGTACACCCACTCGCCTGCGCTTGCGTGCTCGGTTGCCTCGCGGCGACGAACTTGGCGGCGACGAACTTCGAGACGAGCAACTTGGCGGCATCCTGCTCCAACGCGACGCCCTCCGCCGCGCAAGACGGCGCAGCGCCCGCGAAGCCCGCGTCGGAAGCGACCGCCGCGACCAAGTTGACGGCTTGGCCCAAGCCCGCCGACAAGGAGGTGCTGCTAGTGGAGATCGAGAAGCTGTGCAAGGCCTCGACCGAGGAGATGGAACGCACCGCGCGCGAGTCGCTGGCGGCCGCGGGCGCCTCGGCGGTGCCGTTCCTGCTCGACCGCTACGGCAAGGAGAGGGCCGACGGAGCGCGCGATCGCCTGCTCGATGTCGCGACGAGCTCCACCGACGCTTCGATGACGCGCCTGCTCGCCGCGCGCTTCGAGGACAAGAACCAACCCGTGCGCGCCTTCGCCTTGTGGCGCGCGGCCGCCTTCCCGGACCCGGAGTTGAAGGCGCCCGCCGAGAAGGCCTGGGCCAAGGTCCAAAAGCTCGGCGAGAAGGCCGACGCCAACGAACGCTACGCGGCCGCCTTGTGCTGCGCCTCGGCCGGTTCGACCGCGGGCTTCGAGGCCTTGCTGGAGGCGGCCGGCGCCAAGTGGGACAAGAAGAAGCGCGAACTGCGCGCGGCCTTGGAGGGCGCGCGCGCCAAGGAAGCCAGCACTTGGGCCTTGGCGCGCGTCAAGCCGGACGACCGCAAGGCGACCGTCGCCGCGCTGCGCTTGCTGGCGGGCTGTGGCGTCAAGGAGGACGCCGGCGCCATCAAGGGCCTGCTCGACAACGAGGACAACTCGATCCGCGTGGCGGCGATCAACGCGCTGCGCGGGATGGTCGATGGCGAAGGGCCGCTCGAGGACATCTCGGCCTTCGAGGCGATCGAGACGGCGAGGAAGTGGAAGGGACGCATCTGATGCCTCGCGCCTGGACACTGCCGTCCTTCGTCGCCGTGCTGGCCGTGCTCTCGCTCCTGACGCCGGGGGCGGAAGCGCAGAAGAAGAAGCGCACCGATCCCGCCAATTGCACCTGGTGCAAGAACGATCCGCAGCTGCTGGCGGCGGCCGGCATCGTCTCGCATGGGCCGTTCCCCTTCGGCAAGAAGGGTTCGGACAGCGCCAAGGTCGACGAGCTCCTGTCGACGGCGGACATCTACTGGATCGAAAGCGCGAACTACCGCGTGGGCTTCGCCGCCGGTCCGATGAAGGTGCGCCGCGAGGAGAAGAAGAAGGTCATGGAGGAGCTCGCGCGCCTCAAGGTGGCGCTGCCCGCCGTCGCCGTCGAGGAGGCGGCGCTCGACGAGTGGCAGCGGCTGCACCTCTACGCGCAGCGCCTCGAGGATCTGTACTTGCGCTTCGGCGAGCTCGCGGGCACCAAAGGCATGGTGTTCGCACCGGGTCGTTCCGGCAGCGCCGGCGGCTACATGGGCGAAGGCCCGTTCATGGGCATGAAGGAGAAGTACGAGATCCTCGTGCTGCCCAACGAAGTCGCGCAGAAGGACTTCCTCGTCGAGCACGCCGGCCTGCAGGTCACGCGCACGCAGCGCTGGCACTACACCGACCGCGGCGCCATCGCCGCCATCCTGCACATCCGCCAGGCGAAGCTGCGCGAGGACTCGGCGCTGCACGCGCACCTCGGCGCGCAGATGGCGCACAACTTGTTCGACGGCTTGAAGTCGTACAACTACGACACGCCCATCTGGATCCACTCTGGCCTCGCGCATCACATGGAGCGCGAGATCGATCCGCTGCACAACAGCTTCGACGCCGACGAAGGCTCGACCTTCGAGACGACCTCGAAGACCAACTGGAAGGCCGAGGTCTACAAGCTGGTGGCCGCCAACCAAGCGCCGCGCATGGCGGAGCTCGTGTCCTTGAAGAACTACGGCGAGCTCAAGCTGCCGGCGCACTTCGCGACATGGTCGATGGTCGAGTACCTCGCCACCGAGAAGCCCGAGGCGCTCGCCAAGTTCATCCAAGGCTTGAAGTCGAACTTCGACGAACGTGGCCTGCCCACGGGCGCCAACCTCCCGGATTGGCATCGCAAGCAGTTTCTCGAGTGCCTCGGGATGAACTACAACCAGTTCGACGAGGCCTGGCGCCAGTACGTCTCGACACGCTACCGACACAATCCCAAGAAGGACGATCCCGCCCAACCAACTGGGCCTACGGGGCCGGGTGGGCTGCCGTTGCGCCCAGGCGGCTGAACAACAATCACCGCAAGCCGTTGACTCACAACATCTTGCGCCAGATGCGGGCAGCGCATGGAGCGCCGAGCCAGCAATTGGGGACGGCAAAGGCTGGTCGGTATTTACCCAGCATTCGCGCGCAGCGGGTATCGTCCTCGTGGCAACGGACCGTGCTGTGACTCCCGAAAGGGTCAGGGCGAGGACCGTACTTGCCGATAGGGGGACACTCGCCGTGCCCTAGTTCCCCTAGCGCAAAACCGCCGACCGCGACGATACTTGCATGACCTTCCGTGCGCGTCAGGGTTGCCCCCTGCTCGCCTTCGGAACTCCTGCACGCCTCGCCAGCACCGCACCGGGATGATCCAACGCCGCAAACGCATCGTGCTGTTCCTGCCCCATCGCGCCGATCCGGCGCAGGGCGTGCGGGTCAGCGCGGACTTGACGCCGCTGGAACTGCTGCAGATCGCGGCCATCCCGGACCAGGAAGGCTACGAGTGCGTGCTGATCGACGCCATGGTCGAACCCGACTACATGGCGAAGGTCATGGAGGCGTGCGACGGCGCCTTGTGCTTCGCGTCCTCGTGCATCCTCGGCTTCCAGGTCGCCCATGGCGCGCGCGTGGCGAAGGCCGTGCGCGAGAAGTTCCCGAGCCTTCCCATCATCTGGGGCGGTTGGTTCCCGAGCGTCGTGCCCGAGCGCTACTTCCTCGACGGCATCGCCGACGCGGTGGGCATGGGCCAGGGCGAACTCACCTTCGCCGAGGTCGTGCGCGCGCTCGACGCCGGCGAGGATCTCGCCAAGGTGCCGGGCCTCGCCGTGTGGCGCGATGGGCGCATGGTCTACACCGATCATCGCGCGGTCGTGGGCTTCGACAAGATCCCCGACGTGCCCTGGCACCTCCTCGACTTCGAGAAGTACGTCGCGCTGCAGAACGACAAGGGCTCGGGTTGGAAGCTGCGCCACAAGTACGCCGATCCGTGGGACATGCAGCCTGGCACGCCATTGCGCGGCTTCAGCTACTACTCGAGCTACGGCTGCCCCGAACCGTGCACCTTCTGCTGCTCGCCGCTCGTCACCGGTCGGCGTTGGAAGGCGATCCCGGGACCGACGCTCGCCGAGCGCGTGCTGGCGGTGCACGACCGCTTCAAGTTCAACATCCTGCGCTTCCAGGACGCCAACTTCGGCGTGCACGAGAAGCGCAGCAACGAGTTCTGCTCGGCGCTGGTCGCGGCGGGTTCGCCGTTCTGGTGGAACGGCACCTACGAGATCGAGACCATCGCGCGCTACAAGGATCCGTCGCTCGACCTGCTCAAGGAGTCGCGCTTCCACATGGCGGCGCTGGGCGCCGAAGCGGGCTCCAAGGAGCAGCAGGAGCGCATCAAGAAGAAGATCGACATCGAGAACGACCTCGAGAGCTCGTTGCGCCGCCTCAACCAGCGCGGCATCCAGACCGGCGTCTCGTGGATCATCGGGTACCCCAACGAGCCCGTCGAGTCGATGCAGGCGACGCTGCGCGTGGCCGCCGAGATCAAGTACAAGTTCCCCAAGTCGCCCTCGGACATCTTCCCGTTCCGTCCGATCCCGGGCACCGAGGACTTCGACGCGGCCGTCAAGAACGGCTACCAGCCGCCGCGCACGCTCGAGGAATGGGGCGCCGTGCTCGAGTACAAGTACGCCTTCGACGACATCGGGCTGCCGCTGGACGTGGTGCGTTCGTGGAAGCGCTACGGCGTGGCGTCGACCTTCTACGACGAACTCGCCAAGGAAGGCGCCGGCGCCGTGCGCCGCTTGATGCGCTCCATGTCGGGCTGGCGCCTGCGCAACCAGAACTACTCCTTCCCCATCGAACAGAAGCTGTTCCACATGTACGTGCGCGTCTCCGGCAAGAAGACGCAGGGCGACATGATCAAGAAGGACACCACCTCGGGCGTGACGCCCAACGCACCCGCAGCGTGACGCCGTGATCCAGAAGAAGAAGAAGATCGTCCTGTTCCTCCCGCACCGCGCCGACCCGACGCGGGGCGAGATGTTCAGCGCCGACCTGCTGCCGTTGGAGCTCTTGCAGATCGCCTCGGGTCCGGTCGCCGACGGCTTCGAAGTCGTCATGGTCGACGCGATGATCGAGCCCGACTACATCGCCAAGGTGCTCGAGGCCTGCGACGGCGCGCTGTGCTTCGCGAGTTCGTGCATCCTCGGCTACCAGGTCTACGACGGCTACATCGTGGCCAAGGCGGTGCGCGAGAAGTTCCCGAGCCTCCCGATCATCTGGGGCGGCTGGTTCCCGAGCGTCACGCCGCGGATGTACCTCGACGCCGGCATCGCCGACGCGGTGGGCATCGGCCAGGGCGAGCTGACCTTCCGCGAGGTGGTGCGCGCGCTCGACGCGGGCGCGGACCTCGCCACCGTGCCCGGACTCGCCATCAAGCGCGACGGGCACATGGTGTACACCGATCACCGCGCGGTCGTGGGCTTCGACAAGTTCGAGCCGGTGCCGTGGCACCTGCTCGAATACGAACGCTACGCGGAACTGCAGGTCAAGCCGACGCGCATGAAGGTGCGCCACCGCTTCCCGCTGCCCGGGCATTGGACGCCCGAGAACCCGCCGCGCGGCTTCAGCTACTTCTCGAGCTTCGGCTGCCCCGAGCCGTGCACGTTCTGCTGCTCGCCGCTCGTCACGGGACGACGCTGGAAGGCCATCCCGGGCCGGCAACTGGCGGAGGAGATCGCCGAGCTGCAGCAGCGCTTCAAGTTCGACGTGCTGCGCTTCCAGGACGCCAACTTCGGCGTGCACGAGAAGCGCACCAAGGAGTTCTGCGAAGGACTCGTGGACTTGAAGGTGCCGATCCACTGGAACGGCACGATCGAGATCGAGACGATCATGCGCTACAAGGAGGAGACGCTCGATCTGCTCGAGTCCTCCAAGTGCCACCTGCTCTGGCTGGGCGCCGAGACCGGCACCAAGGAGATGCAGGAGCGCATCAAGAAGCACATCGCGATCGAGAACATCCCTCTCGCCATCGGCAAGCTCGCCAAGCGCAACATCGTGCCGGGCACGTTCTGGATCATCGGCTACCCGGGCGAGACGCGCGAATCGATGCTCGCCACGCTGCGCCAAGCGGCCATGGTCAAGCACGCCTACCCCATCGCCGGCAGCGAGGTGTACCCGTTCCGCCCCATCCCCGGCACGGAGGACTTCGAGAGCGCCTTGAAGCTCGGCTACGAGCCGCCCAAGGACTTCCACGAGTGGGGCAAGTGCTTCGAGTACAAGTACAACTCGCACAACACCCCCCTGCCCGAGGACGTGCGCGAGCACTGGCGCCTGTACAACAACACCGCCGCCATCTACGACAAGCACGTGCAGGAAGGCCCCGAGTGGATGCGCGACACGCTGTCGCGCATCGCGGGTTGGCGCCTGAAGAACGGCCGCTACGGCTTCCCGATCGAGCAGAAGCTGTTCGACGTGTATGTCAAGGTGACTGGACAGACCCAGCCCGGCGCCAAGGACTACCAGCCGGCCGTCGACGCCTGAGTCGCGCGCTGCCATGGCCGCCACCGCGACCTTCACGCTGGTCCCGCTCGCGCGCCTCGCCGAGGCCTGCGAGGCCGCCGAGGCAGGCTCGTTCCCGGCCTGGCGCAAGGAGCACGCCAAGACCGCCGCCCAATACGCCAAGGACGGGTGGCTGGTGCCGTGCGCGCTCGGCTACCTGGACGAGGTGGTCGAGGCCAACCTAAGCTCGTCGGCCCACGACGAGGCCGCGGCCCGCATCGCCGAAGCGCTCGACTGCCAGTGCTTCGTGCTCGAGGCGTCGCACCGGGCGGCGCACTACGACGACCTCGACCTGGACAACTTCGACCGCGAGGATCTGCAGGCGCACTTCGAGGAGCTCAACGGCGAATCGACGCCGGGCATCGGCGCCCAGGTGCTCGACGCCATCCGCGCCTTGCGCGAAGCGCTGTCGAAGGTCGACGACGCCAAGGTGGTCGTGGTCACCATCGGCTGACCGCGCCGTGGCGCGCCGCCTCCTCGTCCTGCTCGCTGGCGCGCTGCTTGCGTGGTTCGCCTTCGAGGCCGTCTTGCCGTTGTTCCTGTCGCCGCTCGCGCGCTTGCGCCTGCAGCTCGCCGAGGCCTGCGAGGCCCACGCGGAAAGGCGCGCGGACCCCATCCTCGAACTCGTCGCGCCCAGCTGGCGCGACGTCCCGACGGGCGCCACGCGCTCCGACCTGGCGCGCGCCTTGTGGTGGAGCTTCGACGAGGACCGCCGCGCGGGACCTTCCGCCGCGCGGCGCATCCACCGCGTGCCGCCCGAGTCGGTCGAACTGCTCG
>SXGS01693219.1_pt1 | contig 17468 bp, 17 predicted proteins | sample 3174681 | NCBI WGS metagenome assembly SXGS01 (sample SAMN11356861, study PRJNA531348) | freshwater metagenome | isolation source: freshwater sample F1-80 | place: China: Fuxian Lake, Yuxi | collected 2017-12-25 | reverse complement strand
GGATTCGGTCGCAGCGTTGTACGCCTTGCAGACTTCCATGATGTTGACACCGTGCTGACCAAGTGCAGGACCGATAGGCGGTGCCGGGTTGGCGGCGCCTGCCTGGATCTGCAACTTGATGAGGCCGGTGACTTTCTTTTTGGGAGCCACTTCAGGTCCTTCTCTTGTACATGTTTCCTCGGCTGCCGGAGCGCATCCGAGGCGGTGGTCGTCATGGCAAGACGACCGACGTCGCCCCCCGCCTAAAGCATGGCAGGAGACGACTAAGTCTTTTGGAACCTATTAAGTCTACTAGATCTTGGTGACTTGGCCGAACGAGAGCGTCACCGGGGTCTCGCGCTCGAACAGGGAGACCAGAACCACCAGGGTCTGCGACTCGGGTTTGATCTCCGAGATCGTGGCCGGGAGGGTCTCGAACGGGCCTTCCTTGACGATCACGGATTCGCCGATTTCGAAGTCGACTGCGATCGGCGCCTGCGCGGCCTTGGTCGCCGAACCCTTGCCGTTCTCGGCGGCCTGCTCTTCTTCGAAGACCGGGGCGAGCATCGAGAAAACTTCGTCCAGGCGCAAGGGCACCGGGTTGTGCGCATTGCCCACGAATCCGGTGACGCCGGGAGTGTGCCGGACGACGCCCCAGGAGGCATCGGTCAGTTCCATCCGCACCAGCACGTAGCCGGGGATGCGCACACGGTTGACCACCTTGCGCTGCGCGTTCTTGATCTCGACGACTTCTTCCATCGGGACCTGGATTTCGAAGATGTGCTCTTCCATATTGAGCGACTGGCTTCGAGTCTCCAGGTTCGCCTTCACCCGGTTTTCGTAACCGGCGTAGGAGTGGATGACGTACCAATCGCCTTCTTGGCGGCGGAGTTTGGCTTTGAATTCTTCCACCGGATCCACTGCGGGGACGGCGTCTGCCGGCTCCTCGCCAGCAGCGGCCTCGGAATCGTCGGCGGAATCAGCGTCTTCGGATTCGGCGGCTTCCGCCTCGGCTTCAGTCTCGGCGACTTCCTCGGCCGGCACTGCAGTATCGACGAGTTCGTCCTGGGCAGCATCCTGCTCGGCACCGGGCTCTTCGCTCTGTTCCGTCATATCGAGCTCCTGCTCAGACACGTATTTCCTGCTTTCTTAGTGCGGTAAACCTGTTGCGCCGGGCCCAGCTGGGCCCGCGTCCGGGACGGCTATCGTTCAACCGATCCGGTGCCGCCGAAGACCCAGCCGACGCCAAGCCCGAACGCCAAATCAAGAATCCAGGTGATCGCCATCATGATGATGACAAAAATCAGCACCACAATGGTGAAGCGGATCAGCTCTTTACGGGTGGGAGTGACCACTTTGCGCAATTCGCCGATGACCTGGCGAACGAAGAGCGCAATGCGCCCAAAGAATCCCGGCTTGCCGGACTTGGCACCCTTGGCGTCATTGCCAGACTTCTTGGCAGGACGGTCCTGGGAGCTACTGGCAGCTGTTTCGGTCAACTGTGCCTCACTCGATTTGAAATTCGACTTGACTCTGCGGATTGCATATTGCGCAGGGCAGACAGGACTCGAACCTGCAACCTGCGGTTTTGGAGACCGCTGCGCTACCAATTGCGCCACTACCCTAGGTTGGTGCGTTGAAAGGCCTTTTCAGACCGCCATGAAGGCGCAAACCATCATGGTGATTTCAACACCGAGGTACAAGTCTACGCAATCTGCGCGCCGACGTCGAACTCGCTTTAAACCCCGGTTGTTTTGGGCCTAAAGTGGGCTGTATCGCCCGCACACTCGAAGGAATGCCATGACTTCCAGCCGTATCTCGCAGCGCATTGCCGCGATCGCCGAATCCGCAACCCTGGCCGTCGACGCCAAGGCCAAGGCGCTCAAGGCGGCCGGCCGGCCGGTGATCAGCTTCGGCGCGGGCGAGCCCGACTTCCCCACTCCGGGCTACATCGTGGAAGCGGCAGTCGAGGCGGCGCGGGATCCCAAAAACCACCGCTACTCCCCCGCCGGCGGGCTGCCGGAACTGCGCGAGGCGATTGCCGCGCAGACCCTGCGGGATTCCGGTTACCCCGTTGACGCCGCACAGGTGCTGGTGACCAACGGCGGAAAACAAGCCGTGTATCAGGCCTTCGCCACGCTGCTCGATCCAGGCGACGAAGTGCTCGTTCCAAGCCCCTTCTGGACTACTTACCCCGAAGCCATACGGCTTGCGGGCGGCGTTCCGGTGGACGTTTTCGCCGGAGCCGATCAGGGTTACCTGGTGACCGTGGAACAGTTAGAAGCGGCTCTGACGCCCAAAACCAAGGTGCTGCTTTTTGTTTCACCGTCCAACCCGACCGGTGCCGTGTATTCTCCGGAACAGACTCGGGAAATCGGCCAGTGGGCTGCGGCCAAGGGGCTCTGGGTGGTCAGCGACGAAATCTACCAGCACCTGACCTACGACGGCGTGCCGTTCACTTCGATCGCCACGGCGGCCCCGGAGTTGGGCGACAAAGTGGTATTGGTGAACGGCGTGGCCAAAACCTATGCGATGACCGGTTGGCGAGTGGGCTGGATGATCGGACCGAAAGACGTGATCAAGGCGGCGACCAATCTGCAGTCCCATGCGACGTCGAATGTTTCCAACGTCTCGCAGCGCGCTGCTTTGGCCGCGGTTTCCGGACCCTTGGACGCGGTGCACGAGATGGGGGTGGCTTTCGACCGGCGCCGGAAAGCCATCGTGGCCGGGTTGAACCAGATCCCGGGGCTGGAATGCCCCACTCCGCACGGGGCGTTCTACGTCTATGCCGATGTGCGCGGGCTGTTGGCCCGCCTCAACGTCGCCACCTCGGCCGAATTGGCAAATTTGATCCTGGAAAAGACTGAGGTTGCCGTAGTCCCCGGAGAAGCCTTCGGGCCCAGCGGGTATTTGCGCCTGTCTTACGCCCTGGGCGACGAGGACCTAGCCGAGGGTGTACGGCGATTGCAGGAGTTCCTGGGCTAGGCACAGTTCAACAACAATTCTTTTAATGCCGAATCCTTCGAATGTTCAACTACTACTTCAATGGATTTTCAACCTCGTGGGCCACTCCGACACAGCGGTAAAGCAACCCACGAGGTCGAGAATCTACGCCAAAACATCGAGTGAAGGCAGCACTTCGGCTCTAAGAATTCCCTTCGAGCAGTAAATCCGCGTCAACACCCACCAACAGCGAAGATGTTCGTTACCGGGTTCCAGATCTGATAGCGGATCCATGTAATGCCAGGCGAGACACAACGAAAATCGTTACCCACCTGGTAATCAATTTGCACCCTAACATTACCGCTTCCACAGTGATTGTAGTTTGCATTCAGATTTCCCGCATTAGTCCCAGTGTTTCCCAAGTAGCCACAAGGCGTGGCAGCCGCCACGGCCGCCGGCGTCAGTGACTGAGCCTCAAGAGAAGTCGAGGCCTGAGCCGGGGCGGCTGCAAGGAACGGCGCCCCTAACACAAAAGAAAAACCGAGGAGTCCAGCAGAAAACCTACTCTTCAATCTCATAAATACTCCTGGATATATTTGAAATAGTTATTTATATAAATGAAAAATACAAACTTACAATAGCATGTGTTCCACAATTACTCAACGAGAAATTAAGCATTCACAGGAACAAGTGCCGGAATCAACCGGAGCCAATGGCGAAGCCGTCGACATGATGCCGGGCTTATCTGAGTCGTTGATCCAAACCACGTATGTTGCAACCCTGCGCTACTGACGAGGGTCGGGATATATGACAACCTCAATCCTCGACTTAGCGTTACACCTGCCACTCCAACACCATTAACCACACAAAATGTGCTGGATGGAAACTAGAGCAGTCTGCGGCTGGCCGCCCAGCGGGTGAGTTCGTGCCGGTTGGACAGTTGCAACTTCCTGAGCACCGCCGAAACATGGGTTTCCACGGTTTTGACCGAGATGAAGAGTTCCTTGGCGGTCTCCTTGTAGCTGTAGCCCCGGGCGATCAACCGCATCACCTCCCGCTCCCTCGCGGACAGCCGGTCCAACTCGTCTTCCACGGGACCGCTGCCGCCGAAGGCGTCCAAGACGAATCCGGCCAACCGCGGGGAGAAGACCGCATCGCCGCCGGCCACGGTCCGCACCGCAGCCGAAATTTCAGCGCCCGAGCTGGCCTTGGTGACATAACCCCGGGCGCCGGCCCGGATCACGGACACCACGTCCTCCGCCGCATCCGAAACACTCAGCGCCAAGAACTTCACTTCGCCGAGCAACGCATTGGACCGTTCGATGACTTCCCGCCCACCGCCGCCGTTCCCGCCAGGCAGATGCACGTCGAGGAGCACCACCGCAGGCTTGTGCTGGGCGATCAGCGACACGGCTTCATCCACCGAAGCCGCTTCCGCCAGGACTTCCAGATCGGCGGCCAAATCGGCGCGCAGGCCGGAGCGGAAAATCGCGTGGTCGTCGACCACCAGTACCGGGATCATGTTTCGTCTTTCTGATTGGTCTCCAACAAGGGCAAGTGCAATTGGATCTCGGTGCCGGAGCCGGAGGAGGATATTTTGGCCGATCCGCCGTGCCGGCCCATCCGGCCGAGAATCGATTCGCGCAACCCCAGACGGTCCTCCGGTACCTGATCCAGATCGAATCCGGGACCCCGGTCCCGGACGAAAACCTCAACGAGTTCCTTGCTCGCCTCGACATAGACCGAGACGCTGGTCCCGGCATGCCGCACCGCATTGAGCATGGCTTCCCGGCTCGCCTGGACCAGGGCATCGACCCGGCTGTCCACCGTCGCATCGCCGACCGCGATGAGTTCGATGCCCACGCCGTGGGCGTCCTCCAATTCGGCTGCGACGGCCCGCATCCGGGCCACCAGATTGTCCGGATTCCGGCTGGCGTCCTGGTAGATCCACTCGCGCAACTCCCGCTCCTGGGACCGCGCCAGCGAGGTGACATCCTGCTCCGAGCCGGCCCGCCGCTGGATCAATGCCAGGGTCTGCAATACCGAATCATGCAGATGCGCGGCGATCTCGGCCCGTTCGGTCTCCCGGACCCGGGCCGCCCGTTCATCTTGCAGATCGCGCCAGATCCGCAGCCCCCAAGGAGCCAGCACGAGCCCGACGCCGGCCAGCACCGCGAAGGCCGCGGCCACGGCCGGCACCACCCGGTCCCAACCTCCGCCGCCGACCACCAGAACCAGCAACCCCAGCACCAGGAGCAGCAGCCCGGCGGCCAAGCGCAGCAATCCCAAGGAATTGTTCGCCTGCGCCCGGTCCAAGAGCAGCGAACGTCGTGACGCATCCAGCTGCAACCAGACCAGGACGGCACCCACCACGATCACGAACACCGGCAAGACCACGCCGAGCTGCAGATCGAAACCGGCGATTTGCGCCACGATCAACCCGGCGACGAACAACAGCCCGGCCCCGGTCAGGATTTCTTTCACACCACGCCGGCGCCACCAGGATCCAGGATCCGTGCTCAGCCGTTGGAAGAACTCGGCCCCGGCCGGCTGCGGAGCCGGCGCAGCTTCCGGACCGGCCTGATCCGCTGCGGAGCGCTCCGGGACCAACGCCCACAACCAGGCGTAAAAGAGCGCTCCGGCGCCGAAAAACAGCGTACTCAGGACGAACGCGGCCCGGATCAACCCGACGCGCCAGCCGAGATGCTGGGCCAGCCCCGCGCAAACGCCCGCAAGGATGCGGTCCTTGCTGCGGTACATCCTGGCTTCCATAGTTCGATTCAAGCACGTTCAGGGCCCCGAGGAGCTGTCTCTGGGGATGTCTTCAGGGTTGAATCAGGGGATCCCCGGATACCCCCGGACACCGGTGCCGAGCAGGATTGAAGCATGAGCGAACAGCAACCGGGCCACTACGGCCCCCCTTCGACGAATTACCGTCCTGCCGATTCCGGCCCGGGCCAGCCCACGGAACCGCTCGGCAGCACTCCGCCCGCCGGCCCGCGCCCCGGAGTTCCGTCCGGCGGCCAGGCCAGGGAACAGGCCAACCGGTTCTTCGACTGGATTCGCGGTCTGCAGATCACTCGCGGCCAGGACCGTTGGATCGGCGGGGTGGCCAGCGGCCTGGCGCACCGGCTCGGCATCGACCCGATCATCGTCAGAGGGCTGCTGGTCGTCTTGACCCTCTTCTTCGGCCTCGGCATCTTCGCCTATGGCGTGGCCTGGGCCTTGCTGCCCGAACCGGATGGCCGGATCCATGCCCAAGAAGTCAGTTACGGACGATGGAGTTCGGGCATGACCGGGGCCGTGATTTTCACGGTGCTCGGCATGACCCCGCTCTGGCGCGGTGCGCTGTCCGTGGTCTTCGGTGCCCGGGACTGGTGGTTCCCTTGGCCGCTGCTCTGGGTCGCCGGCATCGTCGGCGTCATCGTCTGGGCGGTCAACTCGGGCCGGAAGAACCGTTCCGGCCAAACAGGGTCCCCGACGCCGGCGCCGGCGGCCGCGAGCGGGGCTGCTCCGATGACCGCGCCGGCACAGCCCTACCGGCCGGCGGATCCAGGGGCCGCCTATGCTCCGCCGACTCAGCCCTATCAGACGTTTCAACCGGTGCCGCAGCATACTGCGCCGGTCTTCCGCCCGGAGCGCATGGTGCCGCGGGTGCCCGGTCCGGGTGCCGCCACGATCGGCATCACCTCCGGGGCGGCGATCCTGCTGGCCGGCGCCATCTTCCTGGCAGACGTTGCCGGCTGGTTCCCGGATTCCAATGGATCGGTGGCGACTTTGGCTTGGGGCACGGCCGCAGTGGTCTGCGCCTTGGGCATCGTGGTCTGCGCGGTCCGCGGACGCAGCTCCGGAGTCCTGGGATTCTTCGCGGTACTGGCCATCGCGGTCTCCGCAGCTTTCGCGGTACTGCCTTCCAGCGGCAGCTGGGTCTTCGCCCGTTCCGCGACCTGGAGCCCGACGTCGGCCGAACAGGCCGAGCAGGGTTACAGCATGGCTGCCGCGACCGGCAGTCTGGACTTGGCAGACCTGGGCAACCCGGGCGGCGATGTCAACATCCCGGTCTACGTCAACGCCGGCAGCGCCAAGATCAGCGTGCCCAGCGACCTCCGGGTCGTGATCAATGAACAGATGTGGATCCGCTCGCTCTACGTGAACGGCCAGAAGCTGAACAACTCAGTCCAGAACACGGTCGTCAATCCGGCCGCCACCGGCGGCACCGTCACCTTGCAAGTGCGCGGCACGGTGGGCGATGTCAGCGTCACCACCACGAACCCGAGATGAAAGAGATGATTCAGATGAGCACCGAGTTGAATTCCGACCCCCTGAGCGGGCAGCGCCGATCGGTGCGGGTGGGGACCCTGGTCTGGGGGGTGGTTTTGATCGCCGTCGCCACCCTGATCATGGTCGGCCGCTACACCGCCGTCGAGCTTGATCCGCGCCTGGTGCTGATCGCCCTGCTGCTGCTGGCCGGGCTCGCCCTGCTCGTCGGCGGGGTGCTCAGCGGAGCCGCCAAATCCCGGGAACGCAGCCGGAACGCAGAACCGTCCGCGGAACCGCTGACCCTGCCCAGCGAAGAAAGCTAGGCTGGCGGCATGGAATCCTTTTACCGGACGATGCGATCCCAACGACTGCGCCGCGGCCCCAAACGGCTGCTCGGCGGGGTGCTGGGCGGACTGGCCGCGGCGATGAACATCGATGTCGCCTGGGTGCGCATCGGCTTCTTGCTCTTCTGCCTGCTTCCTGGCCCGGCCTTCTTGCTCTACCTTGCGGCGTGGGCAATCGTGCCGGACCAGGATGGCGGAATCGTCATCGCGAAGCTCTTGGCCCGGAAACGGGCCTGAGCCGAAGCTGCGGGACGACGGTTATTTCTTGACCGAATCGAAGAACAGCTTGAAGGTGAACCCGGCCAGCAAGGCACCGGCGATCGGAGCCACAATGAAAACCCAGACTTGGGAGATCGGCACGCTGCCACCGAAAATCGCGGTCGCGATCGAACGCGCCGGGTTCACCGAGGTGTTGTCCACCGGGATGCTGATCAGGTGGATCAAGGTCAAGGTCAGGCCGATCGTCAACGGTGCGAATCCGGACGGCGCCCGGGCACTGGTGACACCGAGGATCACATAGACGAAGACCGCGGTCAGGATGATTTCGATCAAGAGCACCGAAACCAGATTGAATCCGTTGGGCGAACCTTCGCCGTAGCCGTTGGAAGCGCCGGCGAATACCGAGGACTGGAATCCACCCGGGGCTCCGGCGACGATCGCGGCAAGCAACGCCGAGGCGATGACACCGCCGACCAGCTGCGCCACGATGTAGCCCAACACGTCTTTCCACGCGAACCGGCCGGAGGCCGCAAGGCCCAAGGTCACCGCCGGGTTGAAGTGGCCGCCGGAGATCGAACCGACCGCATAGGCCCCAGCCAGCACGGTCAGGCCGAAGGCCAGCGCGACGCCCAGGAAGCCGACCCCGAGCGGATTCCCGTCACCGCCGAATTTCGCCGCGAAAATCGCGGTACCGGCACCACCGAAGACCAGGAGGAAAGTGCCGAAGACTTCGGCACCCCAACGTGCGCCCAGCGTGCTTTCCACGGTGGCGCTCGGACTCGCTACTGCAATTTCGACTTCTTCGTGCTTAGCCATTGAAGTCTCCGTTCTCTTTTTAGGGATCTCTGCAAATCCCCCCAGTCTCGAAGATAACCGAAATCCCCTGTATTCCCAGGCATTTCAGGCCGCGATTGCGCAACAAAAGTTGCCCAGATCACATCCTGCCGGAGAATTGTCTAGAATCTTCACAGAGCTCAATGGAGCGCTCCGCTCCTGACCACACTCCACTCGAGGATTGAGCCTTAATGAAGATCGGAATCCTGACCAGCGGCGGCGACTGCCCCGGACTCAACGCAGTGATCCGCGGCGCGGTGCTCAAAGGCATCAAAGTCCACGGCCAGGAATTCGTGGGCTTCCGCGACGGCTGGCGCGGCGTCGTCGAGGGCGACATCATGGATTTGCCCCGGCACAACGTGCGCGGAATCTCGAAACAAGGCGGCACGATCCTGGGCACTTCCCGGACCAACCCCTTCGACGAGGGCGGACCGGAAGTCATCAAAGCGCACCTGGAGCGGCTGGGCATCGATGCGATCATCGCGATCGGCGGCGAAGGCACCCTGGCCGCGGCAAAACGATTGACCGACGTCGGGCTGAAAATCGTCGGCGTGCCCAAAACCGTCGACAACGATTTGGACGCCACCGACTACACCTTCGGTTTCGACACCGCGGTGCAGATCGCCACCGAAGCCATCGACCGGCTGCGCACCACCGGGGAATCGCACCACCGCTGCATGATCGCCGAGGTGATGGGCCGGCATGTCGGCTGGATCGCACTGCACGCGGGCATGGCATCCGGAGCGCATGCGATTCTGATCCCGGAACAGAAGGTCAGCATCGAGCAGATTGCCGACTGGGTCAATGAAGCCCACGAACGCGGCCGGGCACCCCTGGTCGTGGTGGCGGAGGGCTTCGTGCCGGACCATCTGGAGACGCCGCATTCGGTCCGCGGCTTGGACACCTTCGGCCGGCCCCGGCTCGGCGGCATCGCGGACCAGCTGGCTCCGGAGCTCGAAGCGCGGACCGGCATCGAGACCCGGGCCACGATCTTGGGCCACATCCAACGCGGCGGGGTGCCGAGTGCTTTCGACCGGGTGCTGGCCACCCGGTTGGGCATGGCCGCGATCGATTCCGTCGTGGACGGCCGATGGGGCACCATGGTGTCCTTGAGCGGCACCGAAATCAAGCACGTCGGTTTCGAAGCCGCCCTGGGCAACCTCAAAACCGTGCCGCAGAGCCGGTACGACGAAGCGGCGATCCTGTTCGGCTGAGTCCAGCACCCCGAATCCTCCGGACAAGGATCCCATGAGCTTCGAACCTGCTTCCGCCGCGATCGTGCAACTGGCCTGGGAACGGCTGCTCGGATTCGACGATGGCGCGCTGAGCGATCGCCGGACTGCCCGGCTCACCCGGGCAACCGAATCCGCCGGGTCTGCGACGTTCGTGCGGCTTTTCGGCAGCAGTGCTCTGGTTGCCCCGCAATGGTTTCTGGACCGCGCCGCCGAACTGCCCGACGACGAACTCGCCCGGCATGCCAGCATGCTCGCGCTCAGTGCCGATCACGGCGGATCCGGCTTGGGCGCCGCCGAGTTGTTCTTCGCCGACGACCTCGCCCCGGTGGAACCGGAGCAGGAGGTCACGGTTTCGCTCGGGGCCTGGGAATCCCAGCTGCTCTGTGCCGCCTGCCCGCCGGACGACGTGAACGAATCCGGCCTGGCCGAGGCCGGCGAGGTCTTCACGGTGCTGGCCGGGGAGACTCCCCTGGCCGGTTCCGGATATCAGGAATGGCAGGGGCTGCTGGCGCAGCTGAGCGTCCTGGTCGCACCCGGCATGCGGCGCCGGGGCCTCGGCCGCATCGTGGCGGGCATCGCCGCACACGAAGCTCTCGCCACGGGCTTGATTCCGCAATGGCGGGCCGCCACCGGGAACCAAGCCTCGCAAAGACTGGCCCGGAAGCTGGGCTTCGAATGCGCGGGCAGCCAAACTACGGTCTTGTTCAACCCCTGAACCGGCGCCGCGCCCGCAAAGCAGAAACAGCTCCGAACTCCGGCACCGGCCAAACTCCGGGGCGCGGTTAGCGCACCGGCTTCAGGAAGCCCTTCTGCCGGCCGACCACTTGGCCGGCATCGGTCGTCACGATCAGTTCCTGCGCGGCAACGTAGGCCTCGGTGCCGTCGAGCACGGTCAGCTCCGCGGCCGGGTCGACATTTCGTTTCACCACGGCCAGGCCGATCGGCCCCATTTCATGATGCTGTGCCACTGAAGTGAGTGTTCCGACTTGGCGTTCACCGAGTTGCACCGGGGACCCCGCTACCGGCATCGTGTGCTGCGACCCGTCGAGTTGCAAGAAGACCAGACGGCGCGGGGGGTGGCCCAGGTTGTGCACCCGGGCGACGGTCTCCTGCCCCTTGTAGCAGCCTTTGGCCAGATGCACCGCGGTACGCAGCAAATCGAGCTCGTGCGGGATCGTTTTTTCATCGGTCTCGGCGCCCCAGCGCGGCCGCCAGGCGGCAATCCGCAGCGCTTCCGCAGCCAGGCTTCCAGCCAAGGGCAGATCTGCGGCCACAGCATCCAGCAAGGGCAACGGCACCAAGTATTCGAACCACGGCCGGTCCGCACCGGGATGACCCGCCTCAATCGAATACGAATAACCTCCGACCGCGACTTCCGGCCAAGGATCCCGCCAAACCAGCAGCGCCGGCTCGACGCCCTGGAGCAAGGGGGCCGTTGCCGCCAACACGCCCCAATCCGCCGAAACGTCCGCGACCTCCACACGCAGCATGAACTTCATCGAGGTCAACCACGCAGCCAGCCCGGCCGCCTCCGGTGCCTCGACCAACAACCAGGCAGTCGCGCCGTCGTCGATGATCCGGGCGTCGAATTCGATCCTGCCCTGCACGCTCAGCAACAACAGTTCGGCGGAATCGCCCGGAGCCAGTCGGGAAACGTCCTGCGAGGAAAGCGTGGTCAACCAACTCAGCCGGTCCGCGCCACCGACCGTGACCACGCCGCGCTGCGAAAGGTCCACGACCGCGCGGCCTTCGGCCAACGCTCGTTGCTCGCGCATCGGGTCGCCGTAGTGGGCGGCAACACCGGCATCCAGGCCGGCAGCTTCAACCGCACCGGGCCGGGACAAGAACGCGCTCTGATAACTCATACCAGTGCCAACCCCACCGTCTGGCGCACTATTCCGCCGCGTCGGGGGCCGGAAGCTTCTTCAGAATCGCCGAGGCGTGGGCTTCGAGCGAATTGCCTTCTGCCGCGACGTCCCACCGCCAGAACAGATCCCCATTGACCAGGCCGAAGATCCGGGTTGCCGCAGTGTAGTCCTTGGCTCCCTCCCGGCGCATCACCGCGTCGGTGGCCAATTGGATCTGCGGGCCGGTGATGGTGCCGTAGTACAACTCGGAAATGCCGCCGGGATGCACGATCGTGGCGGTGATGTCGAAACCGCCGGAATCGTTGCGCAGCGCTTCGACGTCGTCTGCCGTGGTCAGCGCGGGGACGATGTCCGCCGGGATCAGCCCGGGGCCGCCATCGGCGTCGCCGAGCTTGCGGTCCAGCGCCCAGAACCCCATCTCCACGCTCAACGGTCGCAGCGTCATGCCGTCCTCGTCGGTCAGCCAGCTTTCCGCGACGTATTCGAGGTAAGGCAACCCGTTGGACCGGAAGCTCACGCGTTGGAAGAAGTGTTCCGAGTCCGCTTCACCGCTGCCCAATCTGCCGCGGCCTTCCCACTGGCCGATGAGCCAGGAAAGCGGAACCAGTTCCGGGGTCAGATCCGTGGGAATCTCAATCGGCATAGTGGCTACTTCTGACCTTTGAACAACCGCCAGACGACCAGACCCGCGAACCAGGCAATTGTCAGACCGGCAATCACCAGCAGAACAATGAAGAAGATTTCCAGAGCGAGTATCGACATGGCTTCATCTTATCGCGGTCGGATGACGCTCAAGTCACCAGCAGTTTGTCGATGAAATAAACCATCGCACCGAGCGAAAGCACCGGTGCCAAACCCATCGCCACGGCACCGGCGACATGGCCCAAAGGGGTTGCGATATTGGCCAGCCTGCGGAAACTGAGCAGTACCGCGGCAATCACGGCACCGATCACCGCAGCGGGCAGGATGTGCAGATCGGAGAACAGCAATGCGGCGAGCGGGCCGGCCAGTGCGCCGAGCAGCAAGCCCAGCGGCGCAATGATCCGGTCCGGCCAGGGGATCATGCTCAGCAACAACACCACGACGGCGCAGATCCCGGCGATCCAGGTCATCGCGCTCTCTTGGGTGAACCGGTGGGCGGCGATCCAACCTGAACCCACCGAGGCGATGAACACCCCCACTACGCAGCCGAACGTCGATTCGAGCCGGTGGCTCTGCCCGGTGCCGCGGATCAGCTGGATCACGAAAACCGCGATGATCCCCAAAGCCATGATCACCGGCAACCCGGACAGGATGTCCGGCCCCGGGGCGAATCTGGCCACGAGCACCGACAATGAACCGCAGAGTGCGATCACTACGCCCAAGGTCTTCTTCGCCGGAACGCCCAAATAGTGCGGCCAGCCGTAACCGAACAACACGGAGAAGAGCACGCCGACGAACACGGACAATCCGGAAGGCCCATAGGAGGCGGCGACGATGGTGACCAAGCCGAGCAGCCCGGCCATGCCCACACTCCAAGTTTTCACATACTCATCCTGCCTTATCCGCGCCCGGTGTGTCCTCCCCGACGCTCGTAACCGACCCGGCGGCCGCGAGCGCTGTGGCTATACTCGAAGGCAATCGGTTTCGTCGGTCAAGCGCTGCAAGCGCCACGCAGAAGCCGAAGACGCCCGAAGATGCGCGCCTGAGCACATTGGAGGAAAGCATGTCCCACATCCTGATACTGACCAATAGCACCGGCTCTTCGGTGGACATCCTGCCTGCGCTGGAATTGCTCAATCACCGGGTGCACATCCTTCCTGCCGAGCCTTCGGCTTTGCTTGATGCGGAGCCGGCGGACATCATTTTGCTGGATGCGCGCAAGGACCTGGTCGGCGCCCGCTCGCTGACCCAATTGCTCCGCGCCACCGGTCCGGGCGCACCGCTGCTGCTGGTTCTCACCGAAGGCGGAATGGCCGCGATTTCCGCGACCTGGGCCGCCGACGACATCGTTTTGGAATCCGCTGGACCCGCGGAAGTCGAAGCCCGGTTCCGACTGGCCATCGCGCGGACCCACGAGGAGACCGAGGACACCGGGCATGAGATCCGGGCCGCCGGCGTGGTGATCGACGAGACCTCTTACACGGCAAGGGTGAACGGTGCAGCCTTGAATTTGACCTATAAGGAATTCGAGCTGTTGAAGTACTTGGCGCAACACCCCGGCCGGGTCTTCACCCGGGCCCAATTGCTGCACGAAGTGTGGGGCTACGACTATTATGGCGGCACCCGGACCGTCGATGTGCACGTGCGGCGGCTCCGGGCGAAACTGGGTTCGGACCACGAAAACCTGATCAGCACCGTGCGCAATGTCGGTTATCGGTTGACCCTGCAACGGATTCCGGAGGAAGAGTTGTCCGAGGCCTGAACGCCCGGATCGCTTTGGTGGAGGACATACGGGTCGAACGTATCGAAGGCGTCCCAGTGACGCATCCCCCTGGCAGCCGCTTGCGGCCGTCCGACTACTATACCCGAAATCCTCGTTGCCGGATTCCGCTGGTCGCCTGATTCGTCCGGGCACTAGGCTTGCGGCATGACGAATGGGCCAGCCCAGAGTGCACAAGCCATCCCACCGAACCGTCCCGCTGCCAGGATCAATTCTGCCGACGGCCTTCCGGAGCCCGGCGGGTTCGCGGAGTTCCGCGCTCTGGCCGACGCCGCCGAGGAAACCGACGGCCATCCACCGTTTTCGGAACAGACCTTGGTCCGGCTGCGCCAGCAGCCGACCGCCGATCAGGTCCGACCGCGGCTGCTGCTCGGCTTCGTGCCGGACGAACCCCAGTCGGTGCCGGTCGAAACTCCGGGCCCGTTGGCCGGCGTCGCCGTGCTGCTCGCCGACGCCGACGGGGTTGGCGCAACCTTGGAACTCACCGTCCATCCGGTGTTCCGCAACCAGGGGATCGGAACCGCTCTGCTGGAACAGCTCCGCGAGGAGCGCGGATTCGCCGGCCTCCGCGCGTGGTCGCACGGCAACCACGCCGCGGCCGAGCGGCTCGCCGGACGCTTCGGCTTCCAACCGGTCCGCGAGCTGCTACGTCTCCGCCTGGCCACCGGCGCCGCGACCGACCAGGCACCGGTCTGGCCGGACGGAGTACGGCTGCGGAGCTTCGTGCCGGGCCAGGACGAGCAGGCTTGGCTGGCGGTCAACGCCGCAGCCTTCGCCCACCACCCGGAACAAGGAGCCATGACCCTGGGCGATCTGCAGGCCCGGATGACTGAGGATTGGTTCGATCCGGACGGCTTCCTGCTGGCCGTGGACGACGCGGACCAGGTCCTGGGCTTCCATTGGACCAAAATCCACGCCGGGGCCAACGGCCACGCCGATCTGGGCGAGGTCTACGTCGTCGGCATCGCCCCCCAGGCCCAGGGAACAGGCCTGGGCAAAGCGCTGACCTTGGCCGGCATCGATTACCTGCACCGCCGTGGTCTGGCCGCGATCATGCTGTACGTCGACGCGGACAACACCGCAGCGGTGGCGTTGTACCGGAAATTGGGCTTCAGTCCATGGGACGCCGATGTCATGTACGGGCTTCCGGACGCCGCTGCCGGCGCAACAGTGGAGTAGTTGCGGCCCGCCGCTTGTAGGCTTGGTACTGAGCAACGAAAGCAGAGGAACCATGCAGGCCGAACCCACCGGAACAGCAATCACTTTACGGACCGGATCCGAGCGATTCGGCAGTTCCGAGGTGCCCGCTGCCCGCGCCACCCAGGACCGCATCGACATTCCGGAATTCGCCCCGAGTCTGATCCCGGACGGCGAAATCAGCGCGGACCGGTTTCTGGACCGCGAATTGAGCTGGCTGGCCTTCAACGCCAGGGTATTGGAGCTGGCTGAAGACCCGGACTTGCAGCTGCTCGAACGGATCAACTTCCTGTCCATCTTCGCCTCCAACCTGGACGAGTTCTTCATGGTCCGGGTGGCCGGGCTGAAGCGGCGCATCGCCACCGGTCTTGCGGTGCCCTCGCCGGCCGGGCTCAGCCCGATCGAAGTCCTGGAGCAGATCAGCGAGGAGGCGCACCGGTTGCAAGCCCGGCACGCACATGTCTTCGCGGACCAGATCCGGCCCGCCTTGGCCTATGAGCATTTCCACCTGGTGCGCTGGGATGAACTCGACGATGCCGCGAAAACCCGGTTGAGCAACATGTTCGCGGAAAAAGTCTTCCCGATCCTGACTCCGCTGGCCGTCGATCCGGCGCACCCGTTCCCCTATATTTCGGGCCTTTCGCTCAATCTCGCCGTGGTGGTGCGCAATCCGGTCAGCGACAAAGAACTCTTCGCCCGGGTGAAGGTTCCGGACCAGCTGCCCCGGATGGTCGCCGTCGACGGTCCCCGGGCCGGCACCGTGCCCGGCCGGGTGGCCCGCTTCATTCCGCTCGAAGAAGTCATCGCAGTCCACCTGGACCAGTTGTTCCCGGGCATGGAGGTCTTGGAGCACCACACCTTCCGGGTGACCCGCAACGAAGACCTGGAAGTCGAAGAAGACGACGCCGAGAACCTGCTGCAGGCTCTGGAGAAGGAGCTGCTGCGGCGCCGCTTCGGCCCGCCGGTGCGTCTGGAAGTCACCACCGATATCAATCCGAACATCAGGGCGCTGCTGGTGCGCGAGCTGGACGTCGAAGAGTCCGAGGTCTATGCCCTCCCGGCGCCGCTGGACTTGCGCGGGCTGAGCGTGATCGCCAATATCGACCGGCCGGATCTGCGCTATCCGAAGCAGGTTCCGCACACCTCGCGGTATTTGAACGAATCGGAGACCTCGAAAGCGGCCAACGTCTTCGCCGCGATGCGCCGCAGGGACATTCTGCTGCACCACCCCTACGATTCCTTCTCCACCTCGGTGCAGGCGTTCCTGGAACAGGCTGCAGCGGACCCCAAAGTGCAGGCGATCAAGCAGACGCTTTACCGCACCAGCGGTGATTCGCCGATCGTCGATGCCCTGGTCGATGCCGCCGAAGCCGGCAAACAAGTGCTTGCCCAGGTCGAGATCAAGGCCCGGTTCGACGAGCAGGCGAACATCTCCTGGGCGCGCAAACTCGAACAGGCCGGCGTGCACGTGGTTTACGGCATCGTCGGGCTGAAGACGCACTGCAAGCTTTCCCTGGTGGTCCGGCAGGAGCAGGACGGTTTGCGCCGCTACTGCCATATCGGCACGGGGAACTATCACCCGCGAACCGCCCGTTACTACGAGGATCTGGGCCTGCTCACCGCCGATGAACAGGTCGGCGAAGATTTGACCCGGTTGTTCAACCAGCTCTCCGGCTACGCGCCGAAGTCGACCTTCAAACGCCTCCTGGTGGCACCGCGGTCGGTGCGCTCCGGACTGATCGACCGGATCGAACGCGAAATCGTCAATGCCCGGGCAGGTCTGGTCGCCCGGGTGCAGATCAAGGTCAACTCGATGGTCGACGAAGCGATCATCGATTCCCTGTACCGGGCCTCGCAGGCCGGCGTCCGGGTCGACGTGATCGTCCGTGGCATCTGTTCGTTGCGCCCCGGGGTACCCGGGCTGAGCGAGAACATCACGGTGCGCTCGGTACTGGGCCGGTTCCTGGAACACTCCCGGGTTTTCGCCTTCGCCAATGGCGGCCAGCCGGTGGTGTTCATCGGCTCGGTGTCGTCGCAAGGCAACAAAGGCCAAATCTCCTACGCCACGGGCAAAGTCGGTTTAGAAGGTGCTGCCGCCACGCTAATGAAAGAGGCCATGTACTACGGCGTTAGATGCACGGTAATTCACCCGGGATTCACGGATACG
>SXGS01726905.1_pt1 | contig 17474 bp, 10 predicted proteins | sample 3174681 | NCBI WGS metagenome assembly SXGS01 (sample SAMN11356861, study PRJNA531348) | freshwater metagenome | isolation source: freshwater sample F1-80 | place: China: Fuxian Lake, Yuxi | collected 2017-12-25 | reverse complement strand
GACGACATTCACTATCTGTATTTCAAAGACCGACTTGCATCTCGAGCAGCAAGTGCTCGTTTTGCAGGGTGCGCCACTTAATGCCTATTCGTAAAGGCGTCAAGGACACATCGGCGTCTCGTTCGCGGCACACATTCGATGCGAGCCATCAATCGCGACCCAGCCAAGTTAACGAACCCAAATGGCCCCGTCAACGGCTCACGGCAAAGAAGTGGATCATCTCTGGCAGCACGACCGCGACTGTTTTGCCATTGTTTCCGGTCAACACGGATTCTCCTGCACTCGGAGTTTCTGTAGAAGCGATCGGGGCGCCATCGGCGGCATCCAGCGTCACCAACTCTCCCGAGCCATCTTCCTGCTCCACCATCACCATTACAGCGTTCTGTCCTACAAGATCATCAATCGACTGGACCGTCCCATCGAGCGACGTCGCCCACAGGGTGTCGCCCCCTTCATTCAACGCTTTAATCCAATCTTCTCCCCGCTCGGCCAGATACAGCACTTCCGCACTTGCATCCCAAGCGATCAAATTGCCTTCCTCAGGAACGATCGAGGTCCCACCCGCATCCACGAATACGACGGCCGAGCCATCCGTGGCGATCAACGTCGCTGATTCGCGTTGAGCGTCCGTCACGCTATGGCCGCAGTCGATGGACAACTCCACCTCTTGCTCGCCCACAAACGCCCAACAGCCCGCGTGGTCTCGCAATCCGATCGTCGCCCCATCGGTCAAAAATGCCGATATGACACCACTTTTTTGCGCGGAGGATTCGATCTCCAGCGTGGAGCCTTCGGCCAGAGTCACCAAAGTGCCCGAGCCCCCCACCAAGGTGTGGCCCGCATAAGTGTCGTGCACCCGGTCTTCCTCGTCGGCCACCACATCGTGATCGTCACCGATGAGCCCGTTGGAGGTCTCGACAGCGCAGGTATTTCCCACCATTCCCGCCTGAGCCTTGGAATCGGACGAGCTCAACGCGAAGCCGACCACGGGCCCTTCCAGGGTGGACTGCTGCTGCAGATGAACGGCATCCTGCGCCGAGCATCCCGCGATCAACAAAATCCAAGCTGGAGCGCGCATTCCTACCCCCGCACGAACGGTAGCACGCGCAGTCCAGCAACCGCTACTCAAAACTCGGAAGGATCACGTCCATCGGTGCATTTGGTGTCGAGACCGTCGGCTTCACCGTCATTGTCGTTGTCGATGCCATCGTTACATCCGCCGTCCCCGAACCCGAGTTCGGTCTGCAATGCCGGGTTTCGAGGCTCGCAATCCGGATCGGCGCCGTCAGTCCACCCGTCAGCGTCATCATCTGTACCGTCGGAACAGCTGTTTCCGTGATCCAGGCCTTCGTCGGTCATGAACCCATCCGGTTCAAAATCCAAATCCGCCCGCCAACAGCTGGAGTCACCGGCGTCGATGGATCCATCGCCGTCGTTGTCGATACCATCGTAACAGGCCGGGATCACCGGCTCATCATCGAAGAACGAAGCGTATTCTCGCACTGCGATGTCGCAGTCCGGATCGAAAGCGTCGATGTAACCGTCGGCATCGTCCTCATTGTCGAGGGTGTCTTCGCACTTGGCGCCCGGATCCGCCGGCGACTCCTCGGTGGCGGCAGCTCCCTCGTTGGCACAATAGGGGTCCAAGGCATCGATATCGCCATGACCATCGTTGTCGGTACCATCGTTACAGGCGTTATCGCCAAAGCCGTCATTTTCGTAGTCGGCGCCGGTGGTGCAGCCTGGATCGTCCACATCGGTCCAACCGTCGCTGTCGTTATCCACCCCATCGGAACAGGTCGCCGAGGGGTCATCCTCTCCCGACTCCTGGCCATCTTCGCCTAGACATTCGGAATCGAGTTCGTCAGCCCAACCATCGAGATCGTTGTCCTCGCCGTCCGTACATGTGGTTTCGCCGCTGGCGCCGGTAATGCACAATGGATCTTCGGAATCGATGAGCCCATCGTCGTTGTTATCGATTCCATCGTTGCAAGTGGAGTCGCTCGTCGCATTCGTTTCGCCGACGGGATCTTCCCCCATGCAATCCGGATCTTTGTCGTCGGTCCACCCATCGCCGTCGCCATCGATACAATCGTCACAATCTTCCTTCAACGCAGGATTGTTCCAGTCGGTGAACGTCAGATCGCCCGTCACATAGCTGAAAATCATCGGACCATTTTCCGTCGAAATACGGAAATCGGTGACCCGATAGACTTCCATCAACATATAGGCGGCCTGGCTGTCGTAAGTGCCGAGCGAACCGCCCATCAGGCCTTCCGGACCATTAAAAGGGTCCGTGGTCCAGGAGAAGTGCGGTTCAGGGAATTGGTACAGCACCGAATTCGGCACCGTCACCGAAGCCCGACCGTCCTCCAAAGCATTGTCGTCAGGCACCACAATCGACGCCCGAGGAGCCCCCGGCAGCAGGCCAAACCATCCCAACGGAAGGTAGGTGACCGACACGTGAACATAGGATCCAACGGCCTCTACGCCTGGCCCACCGAGGCCAACGTCACCGACGGGCTCCCACGACAGCTTCACGCCGTCCTCGTTCAAAAGAGCCTGTCCATCGCCGTCCCCGTCGAGGCAGCCGTCGAACTTGCCGGTCACCCAGTCTTCGGCGTCGTTAAATCCTCGCTCGTACCCGAGCTGGATCGATCCTGGCAAAACCAAGTCCTGCCCTGACACTCCAGCGCCCGGCACGTTCAGCTCGATGCTGACCGGAGAAAAGTGCGCGTCGTCGTCGTCCGGATCCGACTGGAAGAAATTGTGTTTGATCGGCCAATCGGCACGATAACGGTAGTCGCCACCCGTTTCTGGATCCTGTCCTTCGCAGAATTGCATGGTGGAACGGTCGTATTCAATCACTCCGTCTTCATCGCAGTCGACGGTGGCATCTTTGGATTCCAAGTGCGGATCCAGACACGCAACTTCGCCATCAAACAGCTCATTCTTCAGAGAGAACTTTCCTACCCGCGTGCGAAGGTCATCCACTGCGCCCGCAAACGCGATGTCGTAGTTTCCTTCGACGTGCCACTCAGCGGAATAGTCCGTGGAGCCAATCCAGCCGTATTCCGAGGTTTGAAGGCGGGGGTACGCCGAGCGGTACCACTCCGACGCCCCAGTCACTCCGGTCTCACCGACGTAGGCGATGTCCTCGCAACCCCCCACCTCAGGATTCGACCACATACCGCCCAGGCACGATGTCCACAGGTTCTCGACTGCAATAAAGCTCGTCTGCCCATCGTATAGCGCTGAGCCGTCCGCCGACGTCACCTGGTAGGTGTACGCATCGGGGACTTCCAAATAACCCCGTTCCGTGGCGACCAACAAGTCAACTGGGCCGCCGGTGATCGGACCGCGCGGCGTGCGAACGACCACTTCGGTGTCGGACACCGAAAGCAGCGGAGCATTGTGGTTTCCAATCAGGACGACCAATTGTTCAGGGTCGTCGCCGAAACCGGATCCCTGGATCGTGAGCTCCTGTCCGCCCGCATTTCCGGCCTCAGACTCGGAACTTAACGACGAAACCGCTGGATCCGACCGATCGCCGTAGTAGTCGCTGAGGGAATCCTTGCAGCCGACCAGAGCGAGCGTCACCAAGGGCACCGAAAACAATATTTGGCGGCTCATTCACCACCTCCCGAAGCAGCCGCAGACCAATGGAAACGGCCCACCCGCACCGCCCGTGTGGTCACCTTGATCGGCGTAATTTCATGTTTTTGGTCGTATTGATCTTTGGCGTCCGGCACTTCGACCTCCGTCTCCGTCCCGCGCGAAAGGAAAAACACCGCTCCGCCCGCGCCATGCGCCTGGGCATAGGCAACAGCATCTTCCAACTGCGAATTTTCGAGGGTGTATTCCCCATCATCCGCCAACAGGCAGGTGACTTCCACCATCCGACTCATCGGATCGCCTTGCAGCGCCGGCCCCGGCTCACCGTCAGGGAACAGAGATTCATCCGTCACAAATTCCGCATCTTCTTCTTCGCATGCCAGCGCCGGCCGATCGTCCACCTGCGGCAGCAAGTAGTCGGGATTGTGCGGGTCCGCCGCTGCCATAAACCGAACCGTCAATGCCACCTGATCGCCGTGTTCCTGCGGCGTCCAGTGCAAATTGACCTTGCCGTCGGCCGTATCCCATGGCCCGGTGTAAATTTGCCCGGTGAAACTGTCATAACCTGAATCGTCGGGGAGTTCGACCGGAGTATCGCAATCGGTCGCCACCGCTGGCGCCAACTCGCGCTCGCCGTAGTACTCAATGCATCGGCTTTGTAGGCCGTCTTCGACGAGGATCTCGCCCAAGTTATCGTACCGCGGCCCTTCCCAATCGATCAACACCCCACCCAGCGGATCCGGCATTTGCACCGAGGTATTTCCCACCGAGGAGGACGGTCGCGGGATCGAACCCACCGGCTGGTCGAATCGCGAAAACCCACCTGGAAACGAGAAAATCATCTCTGAGCCAAAAGGATAGTTCGCGTACTTCCACACTTCCTCGACCATGTCGCGTGGATCGTCCGATCCCGCCGCGGGCGCTAAGTGAGTACGCGAATAGGGAGCATATTCCTCCACACTGGAGTAGTAGATGAAGAGATCCTGCGGATCCGGAGGATAGTCCGCGGGAACGCGCCCCATACGGAAACGGCTGTTTCCATCTGCCGTTTCAAATTGCATGTAGTCGCCCACATCGAGCGTGGTGAACGACCCAATCGGGCCCTCCGGCGAAAATGCCGTATAGCAGGTATCTTCCGTGGTAGGCGGGGTAGCCCCCACGAATGCCAGCGTGTCCGCCGCCGTCAGCCGGGTATCGAACAGATAGCTGAACCCAATGATACCCGAATAAGGAGGTGCAAAGCCGATGGTCTGGGGACCGATCTCATCGTAGGACCCCAACCCCATGTGCGCGAGCGACAGGCCACCGCCCGCCAACTCCACATGGTCGTACTCCACCACTCCGCCGTAAGCGGTGGGAGAAGGGCCGATCTCTTCTGGATCGCTTCCAACCCCCACCATCCGCACGTCGGCATCGGTGGCATCACGTCCGCAAGCAAACAACCCTAAGAACAATAGCGCGCGCATCGCGTTCCCCTACCAGCCGGTCCCGAAGCCAATGTATAGCCTCGGTCCTGGTTTTTCTGTCTCGGACGACAGCGAATTGCCGAAGCCCGTCTCGGTGGTGTCCTGAATGTCGTCGCCGTTCACATCGCCGACGCCGCCAATTTCGTTAAAGCCCCATGCCAAGCGCACAAAACTGTTCCAGATGGCGTTGAACAGGGTGGCGCTCACCCGCACTTCCAAGTTGGCATCCGTAACCAAATAGTTTCCGTTCTTATAGGCTTTATCTAGGAACGGAATCTCACGACGTACGTCCTTGGGATCGTACGCGACCCGCTGCCCGGATCCATCGTAGTAGTACGGCGAATTTCCACCTTCTTCCGGCGCTCTAAACGACCAGAAGTTGCCCGTGGTCCCCCCGAACTGGGCGTACACGTCGTAAATGTACAAAGGACCAATCTTCTTGTTGATCTGCCGCGCGATCGGGAAACGGTATGCGAGCGACGCCATCAACATGGTTTCGCCGACCAGCGATGCACGAGGATACCCGGCAAAACTTCCATTCGGAAGAATAGCATCGGCGCCCACATAGAAGGGGTGCTGACCACCGCCTCGGAATTCGTCGTAGAAGTGGACGTTTCGGTCGACGAATCCACCCTGCACGTCAACCAGCAAGGTGTGCCGGGCCTTTCTCAGGCTATCGATGCCGAAGCTCGGCACCGGAATGTGCTCCGTCCAACGGCCCTCGACCTTGTTGTACTGGTATTTGTCAAGCACTTGACCATCGTCCGTGTCCCGGCCGTTGTAGGCCTTGTAGACGACGTCCGTGAAGCCATGGGAGTAGTCCAGCGAAAGCACACGTCCACCGCGAGGATTTGCGCTGTAGGCCTGTCCTCCCACATTGGAGAAGCTCCAGTTCAGTCCACCTAAAACTCCCTGGACGTACGGCTCAAACTTCTTGTCGGAGCTGCCACGGAAGGCGTATTGATAGCCAAAACCGTACGCGCCCAGCTGCATGGAGTGATTGATCGGGTAGTCGATACCGCCAGCAAGAACATTGATTGAGGTGTTTTGCTTGCCCTCGAACACCGATTGATCGTCTGTGGTCGCCAGATCGTCGTCGTCGTCGAGCAAGAAGGCGTAGTCGGTTTTCACTTCCATGTGCTGCCCCGACACACGAAAGGTCGGATGCCAACTGTGGTTTTCGTAACCAAAGGCGACGTACGGATCCTCTCCGAGCATCGCGATACCGAACAGCGTGTGGTCTTCGACAAAGTCCTGGGCATACACCTGAACGCCCATCGAAAGCCCAAAATTGGACATCGAATCGTTATCGAAGCGGATGATCGGCACCGCGGTGGGCGACATCCACTTGCCCAGCGCCGGGTACTTTTCTTTGTTCGCTTCAAACGACGAGAGATCCTCGACATAAGCCAGATCCGCCGCGACCTCCGCGGGATCAAACTTCCGCGGAGCGCCCTCGGCCGTCGGATTGAAGGCGAACAAGCCGGTGACATCCTTTTCCAGGAAATCCGACTTTGGAAGCGCATAGTTCTTCCAGCCGTGGGCAGTGAAATTCGTATAAAACAGATTTCCCTGCGGCGTAATCCACGGGCATTCCGCGCCACCGATGGTGTTGGTGAGCTGAGTGACCTTCCCCGTGGCAGGTTCGTAGCGGAAAATATTGAAGATGCCCGTGGGTTCGGACGAGAAGTAGATGTTGCCGTCTTTGCCCCAATGCGGATCCTGATCTTCCCATTCGTCGCGGTTCAACGCGGTCAATCCCGTACCATCAGCGTTGATGATGTACAGATCCTGCCGGAAGTTCCGAATCATCGAGAACACCAATTGGGTGCCATCCGGCGACCAATCGACATTCTGCAGCCAAGTGCCGTCGTTGAAGTTGGTCAGGTAACGCTTGTTGGAGCCATCCAGGGAGATGGTCACCAGATTCAGCGTTCCATCCGCGTATTCCATATACGCGACCGTGCCTCCATCGGGGCTGACGGCGGGGTCTGCCGATCGCTGCGTGTTGGGAATAGCGGTGTAACGCCATTCATCCATGGGGTACCCGCCGACAGTCTTGGCCTCCAGCGTTTGGTAAAGCTCTTTACCATCTGCGTGCTTGCGCTTCTTTTCGACCGGCTTGAGGTCCAAAACGTAGAGTTGTCCCCAATCATAGCCATCGGTTTCGAAATGCAAGGACGGAAGTGCACCCTTGTGCATGTCCTCATTGCCCGACACCACCACCTTGTCCGCTCCTGGGACAAAGTCGTACGAATGCCCAAAGTTCGAGCCTCGCGTCGGCATCAAATAGGCCGTTTCGTAGGCCTTCCGCAGAACATCCTCGGTCCCTGCGCCCGGATCGGCGCCGGCGATCGGCGGCAGGATCTCCTCCGGCACCTGCGTAAACCGGAATCCATACGCGGAGTGTTCCCCGATCCACTTTCCATCGTCCGATGACTTTGGATAGAAGTCCCAGGTGCCCGTGCGCTCCTTGGCGTCCTCAGCATCCGCTTTCTTCCGGCTCTTACGCTTGGTCGCCTTCTGTTCGAGCCACTCATCGCGTTCTTCCGGAGTTTTCGCCACCCATTTTCCGGTGTTGAACTCCAACTCCCCGCCGGTGACCTCCCCCTGCGCTTTGATCTCTTCATATTTGGCGGTGTATTTGACTTTCAGGTAAGCCGCCCAATCGTCATACAACGTCTTCGCGGGAACCCCCGTCACAGCCTCGACGATCGTCTCCCAATTCGCGCGCCAACGCTTCGACGACGCCTTGGAAAATTCGGCATACGTCTTGTCGCCAAAACGTTCACGCAAGTACAAAGCGAAGCTATATCCCTGCTGATACCCGCGCTCGCCATCACCCCAATCGCGCTTTTCGATGCGGGTGATCCACTCGTCGAACGTCAACAGGCGATCTTCGAGCACGGTCGTACGCAAGTTGGCGTCGCGAGCGGAGGTCCACCAGTTATAACCGGTGTTGTCCGACCAATATTCCGCACCACCCTCTGTCCACCAAAACGGATCGGTGTCTTGAATGGTGATTTCGGCGGCCGAGTCCATGTCGCGAATGCCGTCGCCGTACATCGCGCCAATGGAGATCGCACCAACACCTTCACTGATCGGCGCATTACGTTTCAGCGAAACCACGTGCGCAAACTCGTGCACCAACACGTCGGAGAACCATTCCATCCGGCCGCGCATCCGGTAGAAATATCCACCCGGATTGCCGGAGATTTCGATCCAGTTCCAGGCCGGGATCGTAAATCCCTCGAGATCGTCGGACTGATCGAGGAGCACAATGTGCACCTTCTCGGTCAGGTAGTAGTTGAATTCGGAACACATCGGTTCCCACATTTCTTCCGCCACTTTGGCGGATCGCTTCGCCATAAATTCGGCGTCGATATAGTGGTCATTTCCCTGCTCGCGAGTGCGCTTGCTGATCGGGTAATGCACCATGAAATGCTCGGTTTCGATGGTGTACCATTCCAAATCTGGATGGTGGTACGGAAAACTGAACTTGCCAGCGTAAGCGGACTCCGCACTCGCTGCGAGTGCTGCCGTTACCACCGAAAAACGAAGGAAGGAGTTCATCAACCGCATCAGTATCGAAGCTCCACAGCGCCACCGAAGGTGGGCCCGCGAGTGGGATGAAGATCTTCAATGGGGAAAAACTGCAAGTCTTCGCCAACCAATGGAATGTTCGCGTATCCGGACACATCCACACCGCGAGACAAGTTCAACACAATCCCTGGGCTCACATCAAAGGCAGTTCCGTCACTTTCAGCGACGACGTCCGTATTCGAATTCGGACTGCTGCCCCGCGAGGACGTACCAATGCGGGTGACATCGCGCCATTCGACCTTTCCGGCGGTGTGAAGCCACACGGGGCCGAGCTGCACACCAACATCCAAGTCCGCTTTCACCTGATCGCCCGGTTTGATCCGACCCAAGAACTGGTTGTTCTCCAACTCGACCAAATACTGCACCACCCCCGAAAACCGGTGCACGTACGCCACATGGCCAGTAAAACCTACCGGTCCCACCTGCTGTTTCGCGCCCAAGCCCACCGAGAGGTCCGGGGTGCCCGTCGTGAACACGAATCCGGTAACATTGTTGGGGCCACCGATGTAATTCGCAGGTGACTCTTTTGCGGCGGGGCCCTTATACCCAAACTCCAGCACAAAGGAGGTGCGAGGAACATCGCGGCTGATCAAGTTGAACTTCGCGCCAAACCGCGGATCGCCCATACTCCAGTCTTTGATGTCCGTCCCCAACGGTTCATTGACAAGCCGCGCCTGATGAACTGGGATCTCGGCCCACAATTCCACCCGGGGACCAAGGCCGTACCGCAGGGTGGCGCGCTCGGTCATGTAGTGCCAACGCGCGTCTTCCCACTTTTGACGCGAACCATCCGCGCCCCAGGCACCCACCCCCAATTTGTAGTCAAACCCCAGCGATAGCTCGAGCCAACCCTTGGGAAGCAGCAAAGAACGGTCTACTTCGCGCGTGGAGAACGACTCACGCATCGCTTTGGCGCTAAACGGCCCCCCGCCGGCGTGCGCAGTCTGCGCATATCCGAGAAGAAACGTTGCAAACATCACTACAAATCGCATTCCGGTTACCTAAGGAGACGAATGGTGACTTCTGGGCAGAGTCTGGTAGCACAGTGTGGCCGTTTGGGAAAACGTTAAGCCGCAAGGCATCGCCGAGGAAATCGCATGACCGTAGGCCGCATCTCCCCGCTCGATGAGCTCCGCGCCGCGGACTGTACCCATCTGACGGGCATTTTCTGTGACATCGACGACACCCTCACCTGGGACGGACGACTGATTCCCGAAGCCTTCACAGCTCTGCAACGCGCTCAGCAAGCTGGTTTACGAGTGGTCCCGGTTACGGGTCGGCCGGGCGGTTGGGTCGATCATTTGGCGCGCATGTGGCCGGTCGATGGGGTGGTCGGAGAAAATGGTGGGTTGTGGTTTTATCGGACAAAAGACCGACTCGTCCGTTCTTTTCTGCAGGATGCCGCCACACGTGCACGGCACCGCGAACGCCTCGATCGCCTCGGGCGCCACATTTTGGCGCAGGTTCCAGGGGCGGCACTGGCCTCCGACCAACCCTACCGCGATCTCGACTTGGCCATCGATTTCTGCGAGGACGTTCCCCATCTCGGTGACGCGGCGATCGACAAGATTGTCGCACTGTTTTCAGAGGCAGGCGCAACCTGCAAGGTGTCTTCCATCCACGTCAACGGCTGGTACGGCGCCTTCGACAAATTGGAGGGCTGTCGACGCTTGATCGCAGAACGTTGGGGAGAAGTCCTCGACGAACATTTCGAGCGCTACGCGTATTTCGGCGACTCTGCCAACGACGAACCCATGTTTGCGGCGTTTCCGCTCTCCATCGGCGTCGCCAATGTCCGCCATTTTCTGCCAAGAATGAAATCCTGGCCGAAGTTCATCACCCCCGGAAACGGCGGTCACGGTTTCGTGGAAGGAGTCAACCGTATTCTCCAGCTGCGCAGCCACTAAATGCCCACGGCCTGCAACAATTGCGCCTCCCCGCTTTCGGGGGAATACTGCAGCCAATGCGGCCAAAAGTCAACGCAGGAAGAGTACGATCTCAAGCAGCTTTTGGTGGATACACGGTTTCAGATCTTCCCCAGGGCTTCGTTCGTTCGAAATCTCGTCGCGCTGCTGTTCCGTCCCGGGCATTTGACTTGGCTTTTTTCGCAAGGCTCCCGCATTCAGGTGATGAACCCGATCCGTCTCTACTTGGCGACCGTCGCGCTCTGTTTTGTTTTGGACGCCTGGTTGACGCCTTTGGGCGAATTGTCCTCGGAAATGCGTTCCAATTTCCCGAATGTCCCTGCGGCCACCGTCGACGCCTGTGTGCAGTACGGCTGGCAAGCCGCCAAACTCACCTCCTACATCACCCACATGGCCATGGGCGGCGCTTATGCCCTCGCCATTCGCCGCATTGCACGCGCATATCACCCCCCTAAGGTCTGGCCATGGGTGTTCTCTATTCACCTGATGGCGCTGGTTCCGCTCTTCGAATTTGTTTTTTCGGTCATCGTCGACAACTTGCTGATCGTCGAAGGCTTGGCCGGGACCATTGGGTGTATCTACACCTTTCTCGCCTTCCGGAAGTCATTGTCATTGCGATGGTCTGAGGCTGGTTATTTGGCAGCAACCGGAGCGCTCGTGCTAATCCCGTTGTTGTTCCTCGGCTTTTTGGTCCGCGCGATCGCCCTCACCGTCGCGCTCTTGCCGCTCCTGATCCTGGAGATCACCTAGCCGAGACGGTCGGCGATAAGCACAAAAAAGACGCCCTCCGCCGAACGCTCCAGTGAACCGATTCGAAAGAACGAGGGGTCAACACACGCGGTACGCCGGCACTTCGCCGTTTTTCCAAGCAGCGAGCGCCTTCCCGACGCCTTCCGCCACCTTGCGCCCCAGGTCGACGACAAATCCTGCGCTGTGCGGTGTCAACAAAACCCCAGGGATCGCCGCCGCTTCCGCTAAACCCGGCCAAGGCTCCTCCGGAAAAACGTCGACCGCCAACCCGCGGAGCCGTCCCGATTTCACCCGTTCCAACGCTGCTTCCAAGTCGAGCACGTCCCCTCGCGCTGTGTTGACCATCACCGCGTGGGACGGCAGCAACGCCAACCGCTCACGAGAAAGTAGGTTGCGACTGCTCTCCGTCAACGAACAATGGAGAGTCACCGCGTCGGCGCCCGGCAGGACGTCTTCCAACCGCGGGGCTTCCGGGAGTAACGGATCAACGCCGAACACCCTCGCACCCATCCCACGCAGCACCTCCGACGCCCGAATGCCGATCACGCCCTGCCCCACGACAACAATGGAAGAACCCTGAATCGGACGCGGAGCCAGCTGTGGCAACTGCGCACGCGCCCACTCGCCTCCCCTCGCGGCCGCCTCCAACGCCGGAAAGCCACGCATTAGCGTTACCAACTGGCCAATCGCTTGTTCCACCACCGCATCGCGACGAGCTTCAGCACATCGCACCAAGGTTTTCCCGAACTCCTGGCAGCTCGCCACATCGATGTGGTCCACCCCTGAGGTGGTCGCGACGATCAAGTCTCCCGTAAATTGGGCGATCACCGCGCGATCCACCCGTACACCGCTGACCACCACCAACACGTCGACACCCCGAAGATCGGGCTGCTTCCCCACATCCAGTCGCCAGTCCAATCCCAGTCCCAGCGCCGCCGCACGCTCGCGTTTCAGGTCGCTGTCGGTTTCATAGGAGGAACGCCCCCATCGCAGAACCAGTCGCTTCACTCTCGCCGCCCCCTGCGTTCGGGCTCTTCCGCCGGGCGCTCCAATAACGGGCTCACCTCCTCCGGAAGGTTCACAGACCTCGGTCCCTCCAAGCGAGTGCTCTCCACTTGAATCAGCGAATTCAGTGCTTCCAAACTACCCGGCTCCGGCGCTTGGGCCGGTCGTGGCCTGTGTTGACGCAAGGTGCCTCCGACCCAAATCATAGCCGGCGCCCAACGCGACCGCCCCATTTGGTAAAGTGCTTGACTACGTGGCCGACTGATGAACGCCGCGCACACTCCTTCCACTTGGATCCGCGTTCCCTCGAAAGCTCGCATCCCAAGCGATGGCTGCCGGGGTGCTGCACGCCACGCTCGGGCCACTCGGAACGCAGGCCGCGGCGCTCGGCAACGGAAACAACTCATCGAAGATCGCCCGATACGCGTAGGCCTCCTTGGTCGCAGGCGCGCCGATGGGAAACCGTTCGGCCGATTCAGCGAGCTGCCGGTCCGATACTTGGTTTTCCGCTTGCGCTTTCAGCGTGTCGATCCAGGAATACCCGACACCGTCGGAGAACTGCTCCTTCTGTCGCCACAAAATTTCCTTCGGGAGCCAACCTTCGAACGGCTCGCGAAGGATGTGCTTTTCGATCTTGCCGCCGCCGCACATCTTGTGTCGGGGGTGAATCCGCATCGCGGTATCCAAAAAATCCCGATCGAGGAACGGAACTCGCGCTTCCACACCCCAGGCCGACATCGATTTGTTGGCGCGCAAGCAATCATACAAATGCAGATTTTGAATCTTGCGAACGGTTTCTTCGTGAAACGCTCGCGGATCGGGCGCCTTGTGGAAGTACAAATACCCGCCAAAAATCTCATCGGATCCTTCGCCCGAGAGCACCATTTTCACGCCCATGGCTCGAATTCGCCGAGCCATCAAGTACATGGGGGTCGATGCCCGTATGGTCGTTACATCGTAGGTTTCCACGTGCCAGATCACGTCCCGAATCGCGTCCAATCCTTCCTGTACCGTGAATGTGAACGCATGGTGCGCCGTACCCAACGAATCTGCGACCTTCTTCGCGGCGGCGAGATCGGGGGAGCCCTCCAACCCAATGCTAAAGCTGTGCAAACGTGGCCACCAAGCGCGCTCTTGGTTTTGGGACTCCACCCGCTTGTCCGCCATGGTCGCGGCGATCGCCGACACCAAAGAGGAGTCCAATCCTCCTGAAAGAAGCACGCCATACGGCACGTCGGACATGAGGTGGGCGCGGACACTGTCCACCAATGCGTCTCGGAGAACCTCCGGTTGAAACTGCCGTTCTGGAACAGCATCATACTCAAACCACTCTCGGCTCCACCATTTCACGGGGGCAGCGTCGCGCTCCGTTTGGTAACACCCAGGGGGAAACTCCTTAACCGTCGTGCAAACCGCAAGCAGAGCCTTCATTTCCGATGCCACGGCGAGGGTCCCGTCCGCGGTGCGGCCCACGTACAAGGGAATGATTCCAACCGGATCCCGGGCGATCAACCAACCTTTTGTGCGGGAGTCATAAAGCACAAAGGCGTACATCCCGCGCAACCGGTTGAGAAATTTCGCGCCATCCCGCTGATAAAGCGGCAGGATAACCTCACAATCCGAATCCGTAGCAAAAGCGTAAGCGGGAACGTCCGCCCGCAACTCGCGATGGTTGTAGATCTCCCCATTCACCGCCAAGATCTGAGTGCCGTCCGCGCTTTGCAGGGGCTGCGCCCCATGCAGCACGTCCACGATCGCCAGTCGCTCGTGCGCCAATACTGCTCGTTCATCGGACCATACACCGCTCCAGTCGGGTCCACGATGGCGAAGCACGCGCGCCTGGCGAAGGGCCTGCTCACGACGCAGACCGGGATCCGCAGCAATGTCCAGAAACGCAAAAATACCGCACATTCGTATACTCCAGGCCGCACGTGCCAACTGAGCGGTCATTCATTTTTGAGCAGGAATCCTTAGCGTACCGACCCCACCGCCTGCGGTCAACGCCGGCGCGCGGTTTGGCGCCGCCGACCACCCGCGCCTGATGATCAGGTCCGCCTCGCCCCGTCGGCCCCCAGAAACGGAAATTCCCACGCCATGCTCCCCGCCCCCCACCCCACCGAGCTACCCCAAAAGGGGGGACCCATGGCTCGCACCAAGATCGTATATGTCTGCAGGGAATGCCAAGCGCGATCGCCGCGAATGGACGGGAAGTGCCTTCGATGCGGAGCTTGGAACAGCCTCGAAGAACAGGTCGAGGAAGCCGGTCGCACGAAGATTGGGGTGGAAAGCGCCTCCCGAGCGATTGCGCTCAACGCGATCGACACCAGCGGCGAAGGCGAAGTTCGCGTTCGCACCGGCCTCGAAGAACTCGACCGCGTGTTGGGCGGCGGATTGGTCGCAGGAAGCCTCGTTCTCATCGGCGGTGATCCAGGTGTTGGTAAATCTACTTTACTATTGATGGCGATGGACCGGTTCGCCAACAAGGGGCTTCCGGTTCTGTACGTTACCGGCGAAGAATCCACGAGACAGGTACGCCTGCGCGCGGGACGGCTGGGGGTTTCCGGAGATACCCTGTTTGTGCTCGCCCAGACTGACTTTGCATTGATCGAGGAGCAAGCAAAGGAACTTAACCCTCGAGTGATGGTGATCGACTCCGTGCAGACGGTGCATGTTCCCCAGGTCGACAGCATTCCCGGTTCGGTCTCCCAAATTCGGGAGGTCGCCCACCGCGCCATGGTCCTCGCCAAAAAGACGTCCACCGCTGTGTTTCTGGTCGGGCATGTCACGAAGTCGGGCGAAATTGCGGGCCCAAAGGTGCTCGAACATCTGGTCGACACCGTCCTGTATTTCGAAGGAGATGGTCGCTCCTCTCTACGTATTCTTCGTTCCGTAAAAAACCGGTTTGGGGCCGCCGGCGAACTCGGCATTTTTGACATGGTCGAAGAAGGCTTGGTCGAAGTTCCGGATGCGTCGGCTCGACTGCTTGAGGAACGCGTCGCCGAAGCCGCCGGCACCGCCGTGGTGGCCAGCATCGAAGGTTCGCGGCCACTGCTCGCGGAAATTCAAGCACTGGTCGGGCGGCCGTCCCCTTCCATTGCCGGTCGAACCTGCGTCGGGGTCGATCGCAGCCGCGTATTGATGTTGGCGGCCGTACTGGAGAAAGTCGGCCTTACCGTGTTCGATCGCGACATCTTCGTCAACGCCGCCGGAGGGGTTCGCTTGTTCGAACCCGCCTCCGATCTCGGAATCATCGCAGCGATCGCCAGCTCTCTCGAGGACCGACCGATTCGACCAGACACCCTCGTCTTTGGAGAGGTGGGATTGGTCGGTGAAGTGCGCGCGGTTTCTCAGCCCGGACTACGCCTTCGCGAGGCCGCGCGACACGGCTTCCGACGGGCTGTTTGCCCCGCTGCATCGGTCAAAGACGCCCCTCCCGGGATCGAGGTCGTCGGCGTTCGCACCGTGCGCGAAGCGCTCCAGGCATTGAGGTAAACGTTCGCCTCGTCCAAACTCCGCACCGATCCGCCCGACCCAAATCTCTGTCGATCGCGCGGTTGCCCCAATCCACGCCTTCCGCTAGAGAATGAATGACCATTCATTCTGCCGGCGGTCCCGGCCGGAGGACTCATGAGCGCCACCAGTTTCAAAGCCGATCTTGAGGACATTCACTTCGTCCTTTTCGATCAACTGGACATCCACAACTCGCTCAAAGACGTCCCTAAGTACGCCGCTTTTGATCGCGACATCTACGAGTCCACGGTCGCCGAAGCGCACCGCGTCGCCACCGACGTGCTGGCGCCGATCAATCGCTCCGGCGATCGCGAAGGGGTCAAGTTCGACGGCAAAGGAAATATCGTCACCCCGAAAGGCTTCCAGGAAGCTTGGAAAGCATGCGCTGAGGGCGGCTGGGTTGGTGCCTCGGCGGATGTTGAAGCGGGCGGCATCGGCTTGCCACAATCCATCGGTGTAGCCGTTTCTGAGCTGTTTTCCGGCTCGGCGATGGCGTTTACGATGTACATCGGACTCACGGCCGGCGTGGCCCGACTGCTGTACCACTTTGGCCCTCCGGGCAAAAAAGAGCAGCTTTCACAGAAGTTGTTCAGCGGCGAATGGGGCGGCACCATGTGCCTCACCGAAGCCGGCGCGGGCAGCGCCGTCGGCGACAACCGTTGCAAAGCCATTCGCAGCGACGAGCCTGGGGTTTACTACCTCGAAGGCGAGAAGATCTTCATCTCCGGTGGCGACCAAGATCTGACCACCAACATCATCCATTTGGTGCTGGCCCGCACGCCAGATGCGCCCAACGGAACCAAAGGTTTGTCCCTGTTCATCGTTCCAAAGTACTTGATCGACGACGATCTCAACATGGGCGAGCGAAACAACGCTTTCGTTGTGGGCGCCGAGCACAAGATGGGCATCCACAGCTCCGCCACCTGCACGATCGCGATGGGCGCTACCGGCCCGTGCAAAGCTTGGGTGATCGGCAAAGAAGGCGACGGAATGGAGATCATGTTCACTCTGATGAACGAAGCGCGGATCGGCGTCGGCGTTCAAGGGTTGGCCGTGGCATCCGCCGCCCACCAAGCCGCTTTGGGCTACGCCAAAGAGCGCATTCAAGGTACCTCTATCGCAAACTTCAAAGACGCGAACGCGCCGCGAGTCGCGATCATCAATCACCCCGACGTTCGCCGGGGCTTGATGTTGCAGAAGGTCAACGTTGAATTGATGCGTTCCTTCGCCTACCGTCTCGCACACCGTTTCGATGTCGCCGAGACCTCTTCGGATCCAGCGGTCAAAGAGAAGTTGATGGGAGAAGTGGAGCTGCTCGTTCCCGTGCTCAAGTCTTACCTGTCCGATGTGGGCTTTGAGACCACGGTTTTGGCTCTGCAGACCTTCGGGGGCTACGGCTATACCGCGGAATACCCCGCCGAACAGGACGTTCGCAACGTAGAAGTCCAGGTTGAACAAGTTGCCCAACAGATGTGGGGTTTCGCCGCGGGATGCGATCAACTTCTTAGCGAGGCGGGCTTGGGCCAGCGCTTCGATGCCGAGAGCCACATTGCCGACCAAGTTCAGGAAGGGATAAGCCTGCATCATGGCCGCATCCAAG
>SXGS01204526.1_pt1 | contig 17481 bp, 17 predicted proteins | sample 3174681 | NCBI WGS metagenome assembly SXGS01 (sample SAMN11356861, study PRJNA531348) | freshwater metagenome | isolation source: freshwater sample F1-80 | place: China: Fuxian Lake, Yuxi | collected 2017-12-25 | reverse complement strand
GGAGAGATCTGAAGTTCACGCGATAATCGAATCACATCTCGGGCCACCCGTGCCATCGACTTTCGGCCGGATCGTGGGACTTCGGGCAAAGGTGGGAGGACCCTTGCCCCAGCCCCGTCAACAGGATTCTGGGATGTTACTGTGCCCGCCTTAGTAATGTTGCCACCAATTGACACCGCCTCTGTAATTCCGCAAGTCCTCTGTAGATCGGGAATCCAAATTGGACCCTAAGTTTTCTTGGCACTTTCTGCCACCTTGTGAGAGGATTCGGCCACCGGACACCGCAACAGAGAGGGGCCAGACGCAGGCTCTCTGCTGCGGGGAAGAGCCGGAATTGAGGTCCCGTGAGGGGACCCTTTACTGCAAATCCCGGGTCGGGGTCTTCCGCCGGGTGGCCAGTGGGCCAAACTCCTAGGTCCAAGGTGTGCTCTGCGACAGGGATCGCAGGGAAGCAGTTAGCATCCCGGCGCGGGGACGGCGCGGGATGTGCGAGAGACTGGATTTGTCGTTTTGGCCAAGAGAACCTCTGCCGAGTATCAGGTCGCCCTTGATGAGCTCTGGGCGAATTACAAGCGAAAGAACTGTCAAAGGTCGCGCGAGGCTCTATCGGAACACTACCGGTATCTCGTGGCCAAGACCCGCACGCGCATTGTGCCGATGGTGCCCGTGAGGATCTGCCCGGAGGACCTGGACACCGAAGGACTGATGTCGCTCATCCGCGCGGTCGACCAGTTCGATCTGGACCGGAAGGTCAAGTTCGAGTCCTATGCGATCTCCAAGATCCGTGGGGCGATGCTGGAGTACCTGCGGAAGGAAGACTGGGTGCCGCGCTCGGTGCGCACCAAACAGAAGCTGCTGAACCGGATGGAAGACGAACTGATGCTTCGGAACGGCGCCGGAAACGTGACCGATGAAGACCGCGCCCGCTACCTGGAACTCTCCCAGGATGCGTTCTACGCGCTTTACGTCGAAGCCACCGTCATGCAGATGATCTCGCTCGACGACGCCCAGTCCGACTCCGAGCACGAAGAATCCGACACGCTCGCCATCCTCGACTCGGTTCGCAGCACCAACCCGGACCCGTACACTCAGGCGCTGCTGGAAGACCGCAAAGCGCTGCTGCAGAAGTGCATCGGCTGGCTGCCCGAGCTCGAGAGAACGGTGGTTCGGCTCTACTACTACCAGGGCGTTACGCTGAAAGAGATCTCCAGCCGGATCGGCCGGAGCGAGTCCCGGGCGCACCAACTGCACTCCCAGGCCATCAACCGCCTCTCCGGTTTCCTGGCTCGCCAGCAGGGGCTCTTCTTCCCGGAAGTGCTGCCCGCGCCGGATGCGATGATGACCGACCCGATCGGCGACGCCTACGATCTCGAGCCCGTCGCCTGCCGCTAACCCCGGCAATTGCGCCTTGGAGGAAGCGGGAACTCACCGCCCACTTCCTCTGCTATGACCCGCCCCAGAGCAGCGGATTCCCATCGTCCGGCTTCTGTAGGCCAACTCCGGGGGCACCCCAGGGATGTTGGCCCCATGAATCTGGCTGCAGGCTCGTACGGAGGTACCCAGCCGGAGTCCAGGGCGTCTGACTGACCCCTTCACGAAGGCTGGGGCTCAGCAATCTCGCCGCACCAGTGCGCCCTGCCGCCGCAGTTCCAGAGCAACGAATGGCGCACGCCACTCGATATACTGGAGATCGATCCCATGGGGCGGTCCGAGTCGATAGCGGTTGACGTACGCTTCGCGCAACCGGCAACACCCACGCAAGTTGAGCATCGGCAAAGTTGCACTGATACGATCCAGACTTGACGGTGCGGGTTTCGGCCCGAGTTCGACCTCAAAGGTAGCCAGATTGCGTGCGAACCACCCCTCCTCCACGGAGAACGGGGCAACCAGAGTCAAAAGTTCGCCCTTCTTGGCGTTGACCAGCGCCGCACACAGGCAATAGTTGGTCCACTCATAGACAAGCCGCCAATCCTGAGACTTCGGCACGATGTGATCTATGGTCGGGCTGCTCGTCCCGGGTTCGAGATACACCGCAAGATAGGCGCTACGGCGCTCATAGAGTTCAAGCATGTCGTCGAGGACGAGGCGTCATCTGGGCGGAAACTGATCTGCGGGGATGTCCTCCTCGTGATCGGCTACCTGCCTTCGCGAGGTCTTGCGACCGGTCCGCGCTGGCCGCCCAACGAGTTCGTTGATGGCCGCCAGGCCCGGCTGTCGGATGCGGCGGTCGAAGTCCGGGGGTTCGGTCATACGAGCGATGGGAATCATTGGATCGCGCTTTTCACCCGCGACCGCGTGAGAATCGATTTGCGCTCGATAAAGTAGCCCCAGCGCACTCAGAACGGATCAATGTCGGGAAGACCTGCAGCGTGGAGCCGGCGCTGCACGGCCAGGATATCTGCCTCAGTGGAATGCGAATCTCTGATGACGGACAGCGCTGCCTGAATGGCCTGCTCTCCCTCAAGTGAGCGAGGTTCCTCCAAATCGAATGCCTCGCTCGTCAGCCAGTTCCCGACCTCGCCATGCCGTACGAATTCTCGCTTCCGCAGCACGACGGCCCAATTCTCGAGATCCAGATCGAACCACGCGTCCTCCTCGAGATCGAAGAGGGGCTCCACCGACGCCATCACCAGGGGAGAGTGCGTGGCGGCGATTAACTGCACCTCGGCAGCCGCGTCTTCCGTCAAGGTCCGGACCACATTCAACAGCGCGGGAACGATGGCCCGCTGCCACTGTGGGTGCAGGTGGGCTTCAATCTCGTCGAAGAGCAAGACAATTCGGGCCGACGGCGCCTCTCCCAACTGGGCAGCGGCGATCCGGTGCTCGCGCCAGGCCCACGAGAGCATGTAGGCCAGTGTCGTGATCCGCCGAACCCCGAAGGATGCGTGGAGGATGGGAACTTCCTGCCCGTAGCCCGTGTGAAGGGTGGGGATATCTCGCGCGTCGTTGACCGACAACCGCGCCAATCCCCGGCCGACCTCGAGCTTCCGACCCCCGACCGTCGGTCCCAGCAGCGGCAGGACCGCCCCCATGCGGCGCGCGTCCTCGCCCTTCTCCCGAATCCAGGAGGCCCAGTCGACCAAGAGCCCATTGCAAACCAGGGTACGTCGCTCGCCGATCAGGATCTGGAGCCCATCCCACACCTCCCGAGCGCTGAAGACAAATCCGGGGACACGGTCCTGGATGTCGATGTTTCCCCGGCACTTCCAGTAATTTCGGGCGGGATCCCACACGGCGAACCCGTCGTCGGCCAGGGCGTAGAGCACCAGCCCTGGGTTCCATGGCCGCCCCGGCTTGCCGATCCATGCCTGGTCCCGTGGCACGTACGGACTCTCATACTCGACCTTGCCCGTCTTGCTCTCCACGACGAAACCGATGCTCGCGGGCTCACCCTTCAAGGTCGGACGAGGCATAGCCGGAAGAGAGCCGGTCGTTCAGTTCTTGCGGCCACCTGCGCGTGAGGGCCCACCATGCGACGTCGAGCAAGAAGCTCTTGCCCAACCCGTTGTCGCCGGTGATGAGGTTCAACCGGGGCGCCAGCTCCATCTCCGGCGCGGGGCCCACGTTCTTCAGGCGAAGCGACTTGAGCATGGCTTCAGCTCCTCCGCGCTTTCTTTCCCGCCGCCGGAGCCGCGCCCGCGGCGAGCAGACTCTCGATCGCGGCCTTCCCTGCCGGAGATGTGCGCTCCTTCATCAGTTCATCCACAAAGTAGGATGCAGCCTTGCAGGCGCCTCACTGCCCCTCAGAGCCCCGTACTCTCAACACCCCGACTGCCTGGTCTGTGCGTGACGTGCCTGAGTTGTCGGCGCCCGACTCTGCACGGCCGAAGATGCGGCCCCGGGCCGGACTTGCAGATGAGCTCCAACCCGAATGCCGCAGCGGATCTCAGCTTCCGGCGTGGAAGACGCCGAGGGATCGGAAACGATCGTAGCGGGATCGGAGCAACTCTTCGGTCTGGATCTGGTGAAGCTCCGCCAGATTACGCACCAGGGCGTCTTTCAGCGACTTCGCCGCGGCGTCGTAGTCTCGTTGAGCGCCGCCGAGAGGCTCCTTCACGATTTCGTCCACAATGCCGAACCGCTTCGCCTGGTGTGGCGTGAGGCCCAGCACCTCGGCGGCCTCCGAGCCGCGCTTGGCGTCGCGCCACACAATCGCGGCACAGCCCTCCGGCGCGATCACCGAGTAGATCGAGTGCTCCAGCATCAACACACGGTCGCCGATGCCGATGCCGAGGGCGCCGCCGCTTCCACCTTCGCCGGTGATCACCACGATGATCGGCACCCGAAGCCGGAACATCTCATGGATGTTTCGGGCAATGGATTCGCTGATGCCATGCTCTTCGCTGGTCACCGAACAATCCGCGCCGGGGGTGTCGATGAAGCAGATGATGGGGCGTTTGAACTTCTCGCTGAGCCGCATCAGGCGGAGCGCCTTGCGGTAGCCTTCCGGTCGCGCATAGCCGAAGTTGCGGTGGTGGCGCTCCGAGGCGTCTCGCCCCTTCTGGTGTCCCACGAGCGTGATCCACTGATCGTTCAGCCGTGCGATACCGCCCACCATGGCGCCATCTTCACCGGTCAGCCGATCGCCATGCAGCTCGGTGAAATCCGAAAACATGAGCCGCACAAAGTCCAGCGTGAACGGACGCTTCGGGTTGCGCGCAATCTGGGTCTTATCCCAACCGGTCGGCTTCCCGTAGCGCTTGCGGAGGAGGTCGCTCTTCAGCTCCTCCAGCTTCGCGATTTCGTCGCTCCGATCGAGCCCCTGATCTCGGGTGAGCTTGCGAACGCGCTCGATCTGGGTTTCCAGCTCGGCGATAGCCCGTTCGAACTCTTCAATGCTGGCCGTCATCAATGCCTCCACGCGGTTCTATACGCGCTGTCTAGGCCACGCCTGGGGCGCCGGCGAACTCGAGCAGAAGGGTGAGCGTGTCGCGAAGATCCTTTCGATGGACCACCTGGTCGATCTGTCCGTGGGTCAACTGGAACTCCGAACTCTGAAAGCCCTGGGGCACCTTCCCCAGGTGGGCCTGCTGCGAGACACGCTCGCCGACGAAGCCGATCTGTGCGCCCGGCTCGGCGAGAAGGACGTCGCCGAGAGAGCCCCAGCTCGCCATGATTCCGGCCAGGGAGGGGTCGGTCAGCAAGATGATCGTCATCAGCCCCGCGTCGTGATGGCGGGCGATGGAGGCGCTGGTCTTCGCCATCTGCATGAGCGAGAGCAGCCCCTCCTCCATGCGGGCGCCGCCGCCGCTGCCGGAAATCAGCAACACGGGCGTACGTCGCTGCGTCGCGAGTTCCACCGCGCGGGAGATCCGCTCACCCACTACCGACCCCATCGCGCCGCGCATGAAGTGGGCGTCCGTCACGGCCACACTGAGGGCGTAGCCATCCAGGGTGCCGTGGCCGGAGACCACGGCATCTTTCAGGCCCGACGCGGCGCCGTGCCTCCGGATCTTGTCGTCGTAGCCCGGAAAGTTCAGCGGGTTGGCCGAGGTCAGATCGCCGTCGATCTCCACAAACGATTCCTCGTCCAGCAGCATGGCGATCCGCTCCGGAGCGGTGAGGCGGAAGTGGTGACCGCACTTGGTGCAAACCTTGAGATTGCGCTCCCACTCGCGGGCGAAGAGCACTTCCCGGCACTTCCCGCACTGGGTCCACAACCCATCGGGAATGCTCGGGGGCGCTTCCTGCACCTCGGCGCCGGGCAGCCGCTTCTTACCAAACCAACCATTAGCCATAGCGTCCAGCCATCGCGTCGATCACTTCGCTGCCGGGCGGCAATATCGCCGGCCCGCGCGCCACAAAGCTCATTGTGGCCAAACACGGCAAGGAAAGGTCACGCCGCTCGTTGAAACAGAGCCCACGTACTTCCCCTCGCGGGAAGGCAGGGACAGATTCGCGTCCCCGATTGTACCAGGAGCAGACCGGCGCGTGGCGAGCATTGACGAGTATCGAGTCCGGATCGACGAACTGGATCAACAGATCGTCGGCCTGCTGAACGAGCGGGCCCAGTGCGCGCGAGCGATCGGTGAGTTGAAGAACGTGTCCGGGCGTGCCGCGTTCGCGCCCGATCGGGAACGGCGTGTCCTGGAGAAGGTGGCCGCTCAGTCGCGCGGACCCCTCGCGGGCTCGGCCCTCCAGAGCATCTATCGCGAGATCATGTCGGCTTGCCGGGCGCTGGAGAAGCCCCTGCAGGTCGCCTACTGGGGCCCTCCCGCCAGCAACTCGCACGTTGCCGCTCGGCGGCGCTTCGGGGGTCAGGTCGCCCTCGTGGCGCTGGGCTCCATCCCGGACATCTTCGACGCGGTGGGACGGGGCGACGTCGATTTCGGCGTGGTGCCGGTCGAGAACTCGACCGAAGGGGTCATCGCGATCACGCTGGATCAGTTCATCGAGTCCGAGGTCCAGATTTGCGCCGAGACCTTCGTGCCGATCCAGCACAATCTGCTCTCCCGTGCGACCGACATCGCCGACGTGCGACAGGTCTACTCGATGTTTCAGGCCACGGGGCAGTGCCGGGAGTGGATTCGAAAGCACCTGGGCGGGGTGCCGCTCATCGATGTCACGACCACCGCGCGCGGAGCCGAACTGGCGTCGAGGGAGCCGGATACCGCGGCGATCGCCAACCTCACCGCCGCGGAAGAGTACGGGCTGAACGTGCTGGCGGAGAACATCGAGGACAACCCTCGAAACTACACCCGCTTCTGGGTCATCACGCAAAAAGGACCTCAACCGTCCGGCGCCGACAAAACGAGCCTGCTCTTCTCCGTGCCGCACCAGGCCGGCGCTCTCGTCACCGCGCTGCAGGCCTTTGAATCGCACGGCGTCTCCATGACGTTCATCGAGTCGCGTCCCACCAAGCAGACCCCGTGGGAGTACCTGTTCTTCGTGGACGTACAGGGCCACATCGGCGAGGGCCCGGACACGCAGCTCTCCGCCGCCCTCGCTGAGCTGGAGAAGCGCACCGCCTTCGTTCGGGTGCTGGGCAGCTATCCCGAGGCAGAAGACCACCGTCAGGCAGTGGTCTGAAGCAGCGCCGACCGCTTTTCCCGTCGAGCCGTTCGCGCCGCCTCGAGGCCGGCGTCCGGGCTGTCGAAGGTGGGAACGCCTTGCGCCTCCTGCGGGAGCGGGTCGGTCGTCACCACGAACAGGCTGCCGCCGATCCGGTTCATCCGCTCCGCCAGCGCCGCCACGAACCCGCCGGCGCCGGACTGCCACTTGCCGATCATCCGAACATCCAGCACCACAAAGAGATGGCGGTGGTAGAAGGGCCGCTCCGGACCCACCGTCGCCACCAGGGCGTAGCGGATCTGACGGGCCGTCTTCTCGGTGAAGTCCTGAGACACCGTGATGAGGGGAATCCGATCCAGGAGCTGGAACTGGAGCGCGCCATCGAACTCCGTTCCCACGGCGCTGCCGCCGAATTCGAGCCGGTGCTGTTGATGCGATGCCACGATGAACCTCCGTCCCGCCGAGTCGCGAAACCCCTGGCGTCGGCTAGCCGCGTCGGCCGAGAGAGTATAATACAGGCGCCCTGAATGCGGGTCGAGACCAGACCCGCGGACCGAAAAGCAATGAAGATCGCCATCGGATCGGACCATGCAGGACTGCGCCTCAAAGGCGCCATCCTACAGTACCTTGACGACCAGGGTCATGAAGTCATCGATTTCGGCCCCAAAACCGAAGAATCTGTGGATTACACGGATTACGTTTTTCCCGTTGCAGAAGCCGTCGCCCGGGGTGACGCGGAACTCGGGATCTTCGCCTGCGGCTCGGGCCTCGGCCCGGCCATCGCCGCGAACAAGGTGCCCGGCATCTCGGCCGTCACATGCCATGATGTCTTCAGCGCCCGATCGTCGCGCCGCGACAATAACGCCAACGTCCTGACCATGGGCGAACGTGTGATCGGGCTCGGCGCAGCCATGGAAGTACTAACCGTCTGGCTCGCCGAACCCTTCAGTGAGGCGGAGCGCCACAGCCGGCGCAACAACGCCATCCATCAGCGGGCCGAGACGTATCGCGGCTCGATCTGACTTTCGACGAGGAGTTTCCGGGATGAGTCTTACACGCCGCCACCTGCTGGGCGCAGCAGCGGGATTCCCGATGATCTGGACGCAATCGGCCCACGCCGCCGCTGAGGTGGGCATCGGCTTCATCGGCGTCAAAAACCGGGGCATGCAAAACCTCGGCCCCCTGATGCAGCACTGCGTGGCGGTGTGCGATGTGGATCAGAACGTGCTCGCTTCCGCCAAAAAGACGGTGGAGACGAAGACGGGCCGCACCATTCGGGCGTACAGCGACTTCCGCCGCCTGCTGGAGGATCCCATCGTCAAAGCGGTGGTCATCAGCACCCCGGATCACTGGCATGCGCTCATGACGGTTGCCGCCTGCGAAGCAGGCAAGGACGTCTATTGCGAAAAGCCGCTGAGCCTCACGATCCGTGAAGGTCGGGAGATGGTGAAGGCCGCCCGCAAGCACACTCGGGTGGTCCAGACCGGCAGCCAACAGCGCTCCGACACGAAGTTCCGCCAGGCCTGCGAGGCGGTGCGCTCCGGCCGGATCGGGAAGCTGCAGAGCGTGAAGGTGGGGATCCCCACGAACAACTTCAAGAACGAGATCGTTCCCGACGGCGAGCCGCCGGCCGAGTTGAACTTCGACATGTGGCTTGGGCCCGCGCCGAAGCGAGCCTACAACGTGAATCGGGTGCACTACAACTTCCGATTTTTCTGGGACTACTCGGGCGGACAGATGACCAACTTCGGGGCGCACCACCTGGACATCGCCCAGTGGGGTCTCGGCATGGACGAGTCCGGCCCGGTGGAGATCGACGGCAAGATGCGGTTGAACCCCGGCGTCTACTACGAAACGCCGGACTGGTGCCACATCAACTACCGCTACGCCAACGGCGTGGTGGTGGAGTGCGGGCAGGACTTCAAGGGTGGGGCCACGTTTGAGGGCTCCGACGGCTGGATCTTCGTCACCCGCGGCAAGATCCAGGCCAGTAAGCCCGAGATCCTCTCCGATCCGGCCGGCCCGAGCGACGTCCGCCTCTATGCCAGCGATGACCACTACAAGAACTGGCTGGAGTGCCTGGAGACCCGCAAGAAGCCGATCTGCGACGTCGAGATCGGACATCGCTCCGCGACGGTGTGCCACCTCGGGAATCTCGCCGCGCGAACCGGGCAAACCGTGAAGTGGGATCCGGTCCGCGAGGAGATCACCTCGCCGCTGGAACTGAAGGACCGCATCCACTACGGCTACCGAAAGCCCTGGACGCTCTAACCCTCCGCGAGTCGGGCGCAACCAGAACCCCGCGCCCGACTCGAATTACCTGTAAACGGTGGCCGTCCGTGGCTCTGCCGCCGTGGGTGCTCCCTATGGCAAGTCCGCTCCAATTTCGCCTCTCCAGGAGTCTGCTGCGCGCCGGGGCGATCCTCGCGCTCGTCGGGTGCGGCGCGCAAGCCGAAGCCCGTCCGGCACACCTCAAGGCTCTGGCGGAATACTACGACCGCTTTCTCCCGTCCCGGCTCGCGACCTGCGGCTCATGCCACCAGGTGAAACCCGGGGTGGCCCGACCGCAGTCGCTCGAAGAAGCGCCGCACAATGCCTTCGGCCGCGCCCTCGTGGAGTCGGCCCAGCGACTGCGTGGGGATGGGAAACGGGCGGACCTGCCGAGCCGGCTTCGAGAGATCGCCGGGGGAGATGCCGACGGAGATGGAGTCGCGAACGAGTTGGAGCTGTTGGCCGGCACGCTGCCCGGAGAGCGGGCGTCCACCCCTCCCGCAGCACTGAGGCCTCGCCTCCAAAAGACACGGGCAGAGCTGGTCGCCTTTCTCGCCGCCTATCGTTGGCGGCCCTTTGAGCAGGTGCAGCGGCCAAAGCCGCCGGTGCCGAAAGACCCGCTGTGGCGCTCGAACCCGATTGACGCGATCGTGGCCTCCCGCCGCGAGGGCGCCGGCCTCAAGGCCCGCCCCGAAGCGCCGAAACAGGTGCTCGTTCGACGGCTCTATCTCGATCTCGTGGGCCTCTCGCCCGAACCGGGCGAGGTGCAGGCGTTCCTCGCCGACACCCGCCCGGATGCCTACCGCCGCCTCGTGGATCGCCTGCTCGAAGATCCCCGGTACGGGGAACGCTGGGGACGCCACTGGATGGATGTGTGGCGCTATTCGGATTGGGCCGGATGGGGCGCGCAGGTTCGCGACAGTCAGCCGCATATCTGGCGCTGGCGCGACTGGATCGTCGACTCCCTGAATGCGGACAAGGGCTACGACCGCATGGTTCAGGAGATGCTGGCCGGAGACGAACTCGCGCCGGAGGACCCATCGGCCCTCGCCGCAACCGGTTACCTGGTGCGCAATTACAAGCTGCTGAGCCGCGAGAAGTGGATGCAGGACACCGTCGACCACACCGGACAGGCGTTCCTGGGCCTCACGGTGGGGTGCGCCCGCTGCCACGATCACATGTATGATCCGATCACGCAGAAGGAGTACTACCAGCTCCGCGCCGTGTTCGAGCCCCACCAGGTCCGCACGGATTGGGTGCCGGGCGAGGTCGACACCCGAAAGGCCGGCCTGCCGCGCGCATTCGACGCGAATCCGGACGTCCCGACCTACCTCTTCACCCGAGGGGACGAACGCACACCGCAAAAAGATGTCGTGCTCCCACCCGCCGTACCGGAGGCGTTGGGGGGGCGGATGGAAGTTCGCAAGGTCGAACTGCCGAGGCTTGCTCGGGTTCCGGAGCGACAGCCGCACGTGATCGATGCGCTGCGGGCCGATGTGGCGCGGCGCCTGAAGGCAGCCGAACAGGAAGCCTCCGGCGCAGGCAGCGCCGACGGAATTCCGGCGCTTCGCCTGGAAGCCGTGCGAGCCGAACAGCAGGCCCTGGAAGCCGTGCTCAAGGTCGAGGCAGTCGACGAGAGCGAGGGCAAGTCCGGCTCGGGCTGGACCGAGGCGGCGCGTGCCGCCGTGGCGGCCCAAAGAGTCGCCGCCCTCGCCTCGGCCCGCCTGGAAGTCGCTCTGCAAGAGAGCGCCCTCGCCTCCGGCCGCGCTCCCGCTGAGAAAAAGAAGACCGGGGAGGCGCTTGCCGCGGCGCGGACCGTTCTGGTTAAAGCCGAAGGCGATTCCCGAAGGCCCCTCGACAACAACTTCAAGCCCCGGATCCAGAGTAATTACCCGGCTCAGAGCACGGGCCGGCGCCTCGCCTTCGCTCAGTGGCTCACCTCCAGGCAGAATCCGCTGGCAGCTCGGGTGGCGGTGAATCAGATCTGGATGCGTCACTTCGGCCAGTCGTTGGTCCCCACCGTCGCCGATTTTGGCCATGCCGGACTGCCACCGACCCACCCCGAGCTTCTGGACTGGCTCGCGGCGGAGTTCATGGAGTCCGGTTGGAAGATGAAATCGCTGCACCGGATCATCCTGAACTCGCGCGCCTATCGGATGGCCTCCACGCCCGATCCGGAGGCGTTGAAGCACGATCCCGACAACAAGTGGTACTGGCGGATGAACTCCCGCCGGATGGACGCCGAGATTGTTCGGGACAACGTGCTGCACGTCTGCGGACGGTTGGACCTCACTCGCGGGGGACCCGACATCGATCAAAACCTGGGGCTGGAAGTTCGGCGCAGGACCCTCTACTTCCGCCACGCCGCCGAAAAGGAGATGGTGTTCACCAACCTGTTCGACGGCCCCAGCGTTGCGGAGTGCTACGCTCGCAAGCCCACGGTCGCGCCCCAGCAGGCGCTGGCGCTTGCCAATAGCCGGCTGGCGCTGGAACAGGCCCGCGTGCTCGGTCGCGAGCTCCATTCGAAGGTCGGAACGGGTTCGAAGCCGTTCATCGACGCCGCCTTTCAACGGATCCTCTGTCGCCCGCCCACCGCGGCGGAACGGACGGAGTGCGAGCTGTTCCTGAAGCAGCAGGCCGAGCGGCTGGTCCGGCCCGGCCGGGAGTCGGAGCAAACGGCCACGGATCTCGCTGTCGTCGACCGACCCTCCGCCGATCCCAACTTGCGCGCCCGGGAGAACCTGGTGCTTGTCCTGCTGAACCACAACGACTTCGTCACCATCCGCTAGGGGGCTTTCCGATGAACACGCGGTTCCGAACACCCGGCTGCACCGGGGTCTCCCGGCGCACCTTCCTCGCCGACACCGGCATGGGCTTCACCGGCCTGGCGCTCTCCGCCATGCTGGCCAAGGAGGCGCCGGCCGCCGGTCTGGCCGATGTAGCCCGCCAGACCTCGCCCGCCCGGGCGAAGTCGGTGATCTGGATCTTTCTTTGTGGCGGCGTGAGCCATGTCGAAAGCTTCGACATCAAGCCCGCTCTCAACACTTATGCCGGAAAGTCGATCGAGGACACCCCTTACAAGGAAGTTCTGAACCCCGAGCGCGTGAACAGCAAGATCGTCGGCGGCAATCCGTCCCACGGCGGACGGAAGATCCTGATGCCGCTGCAAACCGGCTACAAGAAGTACGGTCAGAGCGGATTGGAAGTCGGCGATTGGTTCACCCATGTCGGCGCCTGCGCGGACGACCTTGCCGTGGTGCGATCGCTCTGGACCATCCACAACGATCACGGCGCGCAGCTCACCTGGCAGACGGGCCGGCACCCGCGAGAGCCCGGACACCCCACCATCGGAAGCTGGGTGAGCTATGGCCTTGGCGCCATCAATGAGAACCTGCCCGAGTATGTCGTGCTCGGGGAACCAACCGGCGACTGCTGCGGCGGCACCTGGACCTTCGGCGGCGGCTATCTGGGACCGGAGTACTCCGGCGTCCGCATGGGAACCGACCCCAAGAACCCGATCCCGTTCATCGCTCCGGAGCGCAACAGCGTGGCGAAGGACGAGCAGGAGGGCGCCTTCAGCCTGCTCGGCAAGCTCAACCGGCTCTCCGGCATCGAGTATCCCGATGATCCCCAGCTTCGAGCCCGCATCAAGTCCTACGAACTGGCGTTCATGATGCAATCCGCCGTGCCGGACACGCTGCGCCTCTCCGACGAGTCGGAAACAACGCGCAAGATGTACGGGATGGATCAGTCCCACACGCGCTCCTTCGGCGAACTCTGCCTCGCCGCTCGGCGGCTGTCCGAGCGGGGCGTGCGCTTCATCCAGGTGTTCCACGGCGGCGGCGGCGGCGGCGCCTGGGACGCGCACTCTTCCATCCAGAAGAATCACACCGAACTCGCCGCCCAGGTCGACAAGCCGATCGCCGGCCTGCTGAGGGACCTGAAGCAGCGCGGGATGCTCGACGACACTCTGGTGGTCTTCGGCACCGAATTCGGACGTTCGCCTGGGGCGCAGGGCGATGGGCGCGACCATCACCCGCAGGGGTTCTCCGCCTGGCTCGCCGGCGCGGGCATCAAGGGCGGGATCACCCACGGCTCCACGGATGAACTGGGCTTCCACGCCGTGGAGTCGCCGCATTACGTCACCGACATTCACGCCACCACCCTTCACCTGATGGGGCTGAGTTCCCGAGCCATGGAAGTGCCGGGACGGCGGCGCCTGGACATGGACCACGGCGCGCCGATCAAGGAGATTCTGGCCTGATGCCTCGTTCCATGGAGCAGCGCCCGGCATGACGGGCGCCGATTACATCCTCAAGTTCCTGCTGTCTCAGGGCCTCGACACCGCCTTCGGCATCCCCGGGGCCCTGAACGCACACCTCTACGACGCCATCCATCGAACCCCAGCCTTTCGCCACGTGCTCGTTCGGCACGAACTGGGCGGAGCGTGGATGGCCGACGGCTACGCCCGATCCACGAATGACATCGGCATCGCTTTCACCGTGCCGGGGCCCGGCGCCACGCACGCGGCCTCGGCCGTGGCCGGCGCCTACACGGACTGTTCCCGATTGCTGCTGATCTCCTCGCAGAGTGAAACATCCCTGCGTGGCGAGTTCCGCCGCGACCTGTTCCATGGGCTCGATCAGCAGCGCCTCTTCGCCTCCATCACCAAGTGGAGCGGACAGGCTCACCGAGCCGACGACATTCCCGCCCTGCTTGCCGAGGCGGTCTACCACCTTCGCCGGGATCGACCGGGCCCAGTCCAGGTGGAGATTCCCGCAGACGTCTTCGGCCAGGAGCTCTCGGCGGCAGCGGATGCGGGGCTGCCCGCCTTCCCCACACGCGTTTCGGGCAGGCCCTGCTGCCCCCATGGACTTGACGAAGCCGCCGCAGCGCTCGCCGAAGCGAGCCGTCCGCTCATCCTCGCCGGCGATGGCGTGCTTCACGAAGCCGCCGGCTGCGAATTGATGCGCCTCGCCGAGCGTTTGGGCGCCCCCGTGGTGACAACGGTCCTCGGGAAGGGCACCGTCGACGAAATGCACCCGTGGTCCCTCGGCGATAGCAACTCCCCTGCGGGAAGCGCCGCGTATGGACACCACGACCTGCTGCTCGCGGTCGGGGTGCGCTTCGTTCAGGTCGACACACGCTGGCCCTGGTTCTTCCCGCCGCGAAACCTCATCCACCTCGATGCGGATCCGCGCGAGATCGGGCGAGTTTACCCCACCCGCGTCGGCCTGAAGGGCAGTCTCCGCTCGGGTATTCAGGGCCTGATGGAGCGACTGGAACCGGATGTCCCGCCGTCCAACGGCTGGGCCCCGCTGCTCGGAGCGCTGAAAGACCGGAGCGACGAGCGCGCGGATGCCTATCCGCTGCTGGCGGCGCTCCAGCGCGCGCTGCCCACCGATGCCTTCCTGGCCTGCGATGTGTGCGTTCCAGGCTTCTGGAGCCGGCGCGACTGGATCTCTCGGCAGCCGCACCGCATCTTCTACCCCGGGGTGTATGTCGGGATGGGGTTCGGACTTCCCTGTGGAATCGGGGCCCAACTGGCGCATCCCGAGGCGGCGGTCTGTGTCATTGCGGGCGACGGTGGTTTCCAGATGACTATGGCCGAGCTCGGCACCGCTGTTCAGCAAAACCTGCCGCTGATCGTGGTGGTGGTGAACGACGCGGGCCTCACGCTGATCCGGCGCGTTCAAGATCGAGACTTCGGCGGGCGCCGGTGCGAGGTGGATCTCGTCAATCCGCACTTCGCCCAGCTCGCGGCGGCCTACGGGATCGACTCCACTCGGGTAGAATCTCTCTCGGAGGTGGAAACCGCCGTCCGAGGGGCCGCGCAGCGCCGTCGTCTCACGCTCATCGAGTATGTGCCCGTCGCCTGAGTGCCGTCCAACTCCTTCGCATCGTTCCCCATGCCATCCATCGCAGATCCCACCATCGAGGTCTCCCCTTCCATCCTGGATCAACTCGACGACCAGTTTTCGGCGCCGTGGGTGGTGATTCTCTACAACGACGACTGGCACCCCATGTATCAGGTCGTCTTCCAGCTTCAGAAAGCAACCGGCTGCTCGCTGGAGCAGGCGCAGTGGATCATGCTGGAGGCCCACATGACGGGCCGGGCTGTGGCCTATACCGGCACCTATGAAGAGTGCAACCGGGTCCTCGCCATCCTGTTGGAAATCCGCCTTCAGGTAGAACTGGATCGAGCCTGATGCCCAACCGTCGCCAGGTGATCACCGCCGCCGCCCTCACGGCGACCGGCGCCCGCCCCGCCGCCGCCGAGCCGCAGGAGCCGTTTCGCCGTCCCGAAGGCTTCCCGTACGGCGACCTGACCGAGATCCGCATCCGGGGCCGGCTGGTGCACCTGCAGGACGAGATGGCCCGAAAATACGGCTCTAAAGTCATCGGCGGAGGTCCCGAGCGGCAACTCGCGCTGGCGACCCCATCCGGCGAGCTCTTCACATTCCTCGACACGGGTTCCTACCGCACCATGATCGTACCGCTTTCACCCGGCGCCGCCGTCGAAGCGTACGTCCGAAGGATCCCCCGCTCGATGTTGATTGAAGTGCTGCAGATCAGCCGGATCGATCCGTCCACCGTGCGCAGGACCTTTCACTGCGAAACGTGTAACATCGACACGGAAGACTGGGGTCCGTGCGTCTGCTGCGGCAAGGAGATGGCGCTCGTACCCTGAAGGTCGACCAGTTAGGCGACACCGGTGGGCGCTGGCGGCGATGGGTTGACCGATGAGGTCGTGACGGGCGGACGATCTCCCTTTGCAGATCGCCTCGCTCTGCTGCTCCGACGGCTCTGCATCCTGGCCGGATGTACGGTCATCGGCTACCAGGCGCCGCTCCCGATGCTGGATGAGTGGCTCCCGGTGCGAAACATCCTCGTGGCCTGCGTTTCAATCGCGGCCGCCGGCAAGCTGCTGGTGGATACGCTGTTCTACGATCGGTTCTGGCCGTAGTCCGATAGCACCGAACGCACCAGCGCCACGTCGATGTGCTCCAGTTCCTCCAACGTGAGGTGGGCCCCGCTCAGGTCCTGCCGCCGCGTCACCACGTTCGGGACATTCACCACCCGACAGCCTGCGGCGAGCGCGGCATGGATCCCGTGGGCGGAATCCTCCACTGCCACGCAGACCCGGCACTCCACGCTCAGGCGCTGCGCCGCCATCTGATAGATGTCTGGATGGGGCTTGCGGCGGACCACATCCTCGCCGCACACGATGGTCTGAAACACCTCCGTCAGACCCAATCCCTCCAGCAGATACCCCACCCAATCGCGGTCGGAAGACGAAGCGACACCTGTCCGGAACCCATCGGCATGGAGCGCTTCCAACAACGCCTCCAGGTGAGGGCGGCGGCCCAACCGTTCCGCCACCCGTCGCCGGAAATGCGGCTCCCGCAGTTGCCCGAGTTCCGCGGCAGCCCGACCCGACTCCCTCGAAAGACGCGCATAGCGTCGTTCCCACGAGCCGTACAATCCGGCATCGCCGCAGTATTCGTCCAGCGTCAACTCGCGCCCCAGCTCGGCATAGAGGTCGCGCCAGGATTCCCAGTCCGCCGTCTCGGTGTCGACCAGGAGGCCGTCCATGTCGAATAGAACCGCGCCGCAAACGGGGGTCTTCACAGCGAGGCGTAGTCGATCGGGCCGGCGGGATCCAGCACGGGGAGATCCACGGGGAAACACTCGGGATACTTCAAGCCGGTGCCCGTGTTGAATAGAACCACGTTCTCCGAGGGGCGAACCCACTCGCGCTCCACCAGCTTTTGCAGAGCCGCCACCACGGCGCCGCCCTCGGGGCAGACGAACAGCCCCTCCAGGCCTGTGATGAGTCGCGTTCCAGCGTCGATCTCCTCATCGGTGACCGTGACCGCAGTGCCGCCGCTGTCGCGCAGCGCCCTGAGCATCAGGAAGTCGCCCACGGCGACCGGCACCCGGATTCCGCTGGCCATGGTCTGCGCATTCTTCCACGGCTGGGCAAACTCTTCCCCCGCCTCGAAGGCGCGGGCGATCGGCGCGCATCCGACCGACTGCACGCAGACCATACGGGGGCGGCGCGAGTCGATCCAGCCAAGCTGCTCCATCTCATCGAACGCCTTCCACATCCCCACGAGGCCCGTGCCGCCGCCGGTGGGATAGAGGATGACATCGGGCAGTTCCCAGTCCATCTGCTCCGCCACCTCGTAGCCCATC
>SXGS01678730.1_pt1 | contig 17483 bp, 11 predicted proteins | sample 3174681 | NCBI WGS metagenome assembly SXGS01 (sample SAMN11356861, study PRJNA531348) | freshwater metagenome | isolation source: freshwater sample F1-80 | place: China: Fuxian Lake, Yuxi | collected 2017-12-25 | reverse complement strand
GGCGCTAGCTGGCTAGCGCCAACGGCTCACTTTTGTCAGTCCAGATATTCTACCGCCATTTCAAATCGGCAGGGTTGTTGTTTGGAGAATCACTCAACGAATCAGTTGCTGGCCGAGCGACCTTAGAATTGAACTCAGGGGCGGTGTATTCTGCCGAAGAAATGGACGCCTCGTTGGTTGGTTGGCGCGAAGTCGACGGACGATTGGGTGATTCAAACGAGGCTTGGGCAATCGGACTGCGCGCATTCAAATTGGGCGATGGAGCAGGGTCATCGGCAGCTCGACCTGAGTTGACAGGTCGAAAATTCGAAACACTCGGCGAAGTTGAAGGAGCTTTAGCTTGATTGGGAGGAGTTGTGGAATTCGAATTGTTGTAATACCCAGTTTGCGGCTGGATTGAACCGGTCCCAGGGGGCGGAACTCGCGTCGGGTTATACAAACCTCCCGAAAGATTCGACCAGTTTTGGCAACCGGTCAAAACTGCCACAAACATCGTCATAGCTAGCATTCTTGAGCATCGTGATTTCATTGCCGTGCTTCCTTTCAGAATAGTCCTCACTTCGGAACTGAGAAATTTGCTCGCAGATTACTCGTTTCCAGTCCAGTTCCCAATATCAATAGATCTCAGTGATTGCGGAAGTTTTCGCAACCCCACACGTCACAGATCAAGCAGCGTGATGGTGATGAATGTCGTCGATTGAGACCAGTTTCGGCGCGGTCGACGAAGCGCGCGTGGGTTCGTCCTCGATTACAGGCGACCAGCGCTGGCCAATGCTGCGGGTGTCAGTGACGATCGCTGGCAAACTCGAGCGAAACAGTATAGCTCGCAAAGTCGCAGCAAAACCGCGCGTGGTAGTCAAAGTGTGTGCGACGGCAGTTGGTTCGAAACCGCAATGCGTCATGCACTGTACGCATTTAGCATTCCCAGAGGCGTGACCATAATTTGCCCAATTCGTCGAGGCCATCAGATCGCCGAAGCTGTCTGCGTAACCTTCACTGATCAAGTAGCAGGGACGCTGCCAACCAAAGACGTTGTACGTTGGACTTCCCCAAGGAGTGCAGTCCATCGACCAGCGTCCGCGCAGAAACTGCAAGAACAATGGAGACTGGTTAAACTTCCAACGGCGGGCATGCGGATGGCTGAAGAGCTGATCGAAAACGTTCGTCGCTTGGCGTTCTCCCAGAAAATGCGTTTGATCGGGAGCCTTTTCATATGCAAACCCAGGCGAAATCATCATGCCCTCGACACCTAGATCCATCAACACATCGAACAGCTCGGCCAAATCCGCCACAGTGGTATGCGAAAAGACCGTGGTGTTGGTTGTCACGCGAAATCCGGCCTGTCGGGCTGCGCGAATCGCAGAAATCGCCTGGTCGTAAACACCTTCACGGCAAACCGCTTGATCGTGCAGTTGTCGCGGGCCATCCAAATGCACTGAAAACGCCAGGTAGGCCGAAGGAGCGAATTTTTCCAGAGACTCCGTGAGTTTTATCGCATTCGTACATAAATATACGAATCGTTTCATGGCCACCAAGCCAGCCACGATTTGCCCAATCTGAGTATGGAGCAATGGTTCACCGCCAGGAATGGACACTACCGGTGCACCGCATTGTTCAGCAGCTTGCAGGCACTGGTCGACGGTCAGTTGTCGCCTGAGAATCTCCGCTGGATGTTGGATCTTGCCACACCCGGCGCAGGCGAGATTGCATTTCAATAGCGGCTCCAGCATCAACACCAGTGGATAGCGATTGTTCCCCGCAATTCGGTTCTTCCACACGTGCGACAAGACAGCAAGGGTTTGGCGAAATGGTACGCTCATGGACTAGTGTCCGTTACGCTGGAGGAGATTGATTGCAGCGTCTGAGCAACCACGCGGGGCCAGACGATGCGCCGCTGTTTCAGTTGACTGGTCCACTGGGCGCCCCACATCAACCGCGCAAATGTCCCAATCGCTAGCATGGGAAAATAATGCGGATACATGTGATAGCGCAGATAGAAGACTCGCGGAAATCCGGTCCCAGTGAATTCGGATTCGTCCCAAGTCCCCGCTGAATTTTGTGATTTGAGCAAATAGTTAATACCGTGCAGGATGGATGGGGACATTGGATCGCGCGCGGCGAGCAAACCGAGAATCGCCCAGGCAGTTTGGCTGGCGGTGGTTGGCCCGCGCCCGCGTTGGCTGGGATCTTCGTACGACGCAGGACTCTCGCCCCAGCCGCCGGACGGCTGCTGCATGCGTTCCAGCCAGGCGGCACCATTGCGCATTGCAGCATCTTGCTGCGAAACACCCACAGCGCGGAGTCCGACTAACACCTGCCAAGTTCCGTAAATGTGATTGACGCCCCAACGTCCGAACCAACTTCCGTCGCTCTCTTGGGACGCGCGCAAGTAACGTACCGCTCGATCCACCGGACTCTGGCCTTGGGTCCAGCCCCAATCTGCAAGAGCTTCTAAAACGCGCGCGGTAATATCGGGAGTGCTGGGGTCGATCATGGCGTTATGATCCGCGAAAGGTACCGCGCACAAGAACTCCGCATCGTTGTCCTTGTCAAACGCTCCCCAACCACCATCGGAGTTTTGCAGTGCCACGACCCAATCTATGCCCTTGGCAACGGCGGTCTGCATGTTCACTTGCTCGGCTTCACATTGCTGAGAGATATGAACTCGCGCGGCGTCCATGGAATCGAATCGAGCAGAGGTTACCGCTTGCATCGTAGGCGCATTGGGCGACTGAGTCCGCAGCGCCATCAAAGCCATGATGGTATCGTCGATGTCGGGATAGAATTCATTGTGAAACTCAAAGAACCATCCCCCAGGTTCAACTTTGGCACGTTCGGACCAGTCGCCTTTTCGCGTGGTCTGTTTGGCCAGCAACCAATCCGTGGCTGCTTTCATATGAGGATCGCAAGGGCTGACCCCGGCTGCATCCAGCGCTCGCATGGCGATCGTCGTGTCCCATACTGGCGACTGGCACGGCTGAATGCGTAAATGATCCGCTCCGTCAATTTGATACAACAGCACGTCGAGCTGTTCGTCGCAATAGCGGACTTCAGGCGACGCTTCCGCATAGCCCAAGCAGTCCAGCGCAATGCGACTCCAAACGATGGGAGGATAAATTGCACCAAGTCCATCGCTGTCGACGAACCGATTGACCATCCATTGCTGCGCACACTTGAGTGCCATGCGTCGCAGCGGTTGAATGCGGTTGCGTTCCAGAAACTTGGCGAAACGATCCGCTAGCCGAAAGGCGGTCTCCCATGAAAACAAGCGTTGTCGAGGCGGCAGACATGGACTGCGTAGCGCCGGCCACTGTGCTGTAGGCTGGAGCATCAATTCTGCGATGCCTTGTTCCGGTGCAAGTTTACGCAACGGGCGGTGCGCCCACATGACTGCCAAGGGTACGACCATCGTACGCGACCAAGCGCTAATGCGATACATATTGATAGGCAACCATTTTGGCAGCAACACGGCCTCAGGCGGAACTGCTGGACAATATTCGTAACCAATTTGTCCCAACAGCGCCAAATAAAATCGCGTAAAACTATTTACTCGGTCGGCACCGCCAGCACCACGTATAGCGTTGCGGGCTTGTACCATGTGCGATTGGTCGGCAGTGCGTCCAGCCAATTTCAGAGCGAAGTAGGCTTTCACACTGGCACTGATTTCCAGTGGTCCACCCGGGTACATGGCCCAACCGCCATGTTCGCATTGACTCTGCTCCAGTGCTTTCGCCGCCAGAGCCACTTTGGGCGAATCGAGTTTGCCCAAGTAAGCTTGCAACAGGATATACTCGCTCTCCAGGATTGAGTCGCCTTCGAGGATCGCGCACCAGTATCCGCCGCGCGCTTGCTGGCTTAACAGCCAATAGGCTGCGGTATTCAGTGAGTGTTGGACCTGCTGAGGCTGGGGCGTACCAGGATCGAGAGGCTCGGCAGAATGCTCCAGCTCTATCCAGCTCTGGCTAGCGCCATCTCGGCAAGGTTGGTTTCGTTTTCGAGCTTCCATGCTCACTCTTTGCGGCTCAAGGTGGTGATTATTGAAAGTGGTACTTCGATACTGCGATCGGCCCAGAATCATCGACCATTCTTAGACGAATTGCAGATAATTTCCCTGTAGCCAACTGGCAATAGGACGGACCATAAGAAAAAAGAGTTGGCAACACAATGCGGAATCGCGATCTGCCACGGAACAATTTGGATTTGCTAGCATCGGCAGATAATCCGGATCTCCGATCCTGAGAAGATGTTGAAATTGACTTGCCGAGTCAGCGCATTAGATGCCGCTAGAGATAATCCCGGCAGTTTGTTGATACGGATGATGCGAAAGATGCCAGACTCTCTAAGACGCAATACCGTTCAACGAACGTGGGATAAGCTTCCAGCTTGTCAATATCTTGTGCAAGCAATGGCGAAACTCCGCTACAGGTTGACAAGCTGGAAGCTTATCCCACGTTCGTTGAACGGTATTGCTCTTAGACGAGCGGAAGATGGGAATTTACCAGTACAAGCCCGACGCGAAAGCGAGTGAAAGCCTGGATTGACGCGTGCCTGGATTGACGCGTGCCTGGATTGACGCACTCGCTTGCGCTTCGGGCTTGTATTGGTAAATTCCCATCTGCCGCTCGCGTTTCAGCTTGATTACATTTCGTGAAACCATTGGCCTCACAAGCGATGGTCGATTGAATTTCGTTTACTAAATTCTGGAGCTAGGCGCAATTCAACCTACGGCTGTTGCGCCGTTTCGTCCAAGGTCGCTTTGAGTGCTGCCGAAAAGCTAGCGATAAACTTTGCGCCGCCGCCAACAAACAAATGGCGTATCACACCAGCGCGGTCAACAATGACTGTTTGAGGAATCGCTTGGGCGTCGTAATATTGCGCAACTTCACCGTCAGTATCAAGAACTACGGTGGGTGATAGTTTTAATCGTTCCATAGCGGACCGGGCGCGATCTGCTGTTTCTTGCAGGTTGACGGCAACCAGATCGACTTGATTGTTGCCCAGCTCGGTAACCACGCGATCGACCTCGGGCATCGTTTGTATGCATGGCCCGCACCAACTGGCCCAAAAATCGAGCACGATGACGCGACCTTTATTCTGGCTCAATTGAAATGTATTCCCGGCTAGGTCCTGCAAACTAAAGTCGGGCGCGGGCTTTCCTACCAGTGGCGAACGCTGGCTGGCAGGGACCGATCCTGGTTCCCCGGATTCCTGTTCGTCGAATACTTTGGGATTGCGCGCCAGCGAAAGTTTCCACGATTCTTTTTGCAGTACCAATGCGCGACTGGCAACGTCTGGGCCGAACAGGATCGAGTTCAAATCGCTCACCGCAATTGAACAATCGCCAAGCAACTCACTGTTGCCAAAAATTCTGCTCTCTCGCATAGCCGTAGGCGAAAAAGTAACGCTGCCGCCCTTGGAATCGATTGCGTGGATGTTGTTGATTGCCGCGCTCGTTGAACTCGTAGTGGTGGGGGCGTTCAAGTTTGTTGGCCCGGCAGCCTGCGGTTTATCGGTTGCTGGTGCATCAGCGCTAGCCGAATTTTCCTTGGCGGCGGTGCTGCTTTTGGGATCTGGCCAATTGTGATCGTGCAACCAAATGATCTGAATGATGGCTTTGCGTGGCAACTGGACTTCTTCCAGTCGCACTTCGACCGTGGCATTATGTTCATCCAGTCGCAACAACCTCCCTCGCAAGTAATCGCCGTTGGATGCGATTAACAGGTGGGTTGGCGGATCATTCTTGCTGATGCGCGGGACCGTTAACAGCCGCGCTAGCTTTTCTTCACTTAATTGCGGTGCGCGCATAACGTTGGCCAATACCATCGACTGCATCTGATCGTGGCGAGCAAAGCCTTTTTGCGTCATCGATGATTTAAAATAAACTCCGCGGTCGTCGATGCGTTCTACTTCGCCATCGATGCGGTCACCCGTTCGAAACACCAAGCCTTGCTTCAGTGGTTTCATTACCACTGGGCGCTCAACCGGGCGGCTCGTCCTGGCATTAGGAAATCTCAGTATCATTGGAGCCGGATTGCCGGGACGGACAACAACTGTCGAGGTCGATGGGAAGACCGTCGACGACAATGGGATACCCGCACGCATGTAATCGATAGTGCCAGACGAATTCAAGTTCACTGGAACGGCCCCCTGGCCGACATCGGCCAGCCACCACAGCGGCGAACTATTTGCAGTGTCTTGGCCAGTAATCAAACGACCTGAAAGTTTCACGTGATCGCCCGTAATCAGCCCTGTTCTTCCGTCCGAAATCGCGGCGGATTTGCTGAATGGATCTGCCAGCTTACTTGTTGCCGCCGTAGTGCGGTCGCGTGGACGCATGATTGTGGCCAACTGCACAGCCGCAAATGTTAACTCGCGTCCCAAACCGATGGGCTCGAAATGAACTTGCTGCTGCGCATCGACTGCGATCCATTTGCCCAGCAAGCGACTGCCGTCTCTCAATCGCACTTCAATTGCGGAATTTGGCGCATAGCTGGGAGAGTCGCTCGACGTCGAGGACTTTGTGGCCGCGTCTTGAGCTTTGCTGGGTTGCTGCAGATTAGGATCTCGGTCCGCATCCGAAGGTTTAGTGGAGCCGCCCGTCGATGCGAAAACCATTCTGCTGACTTGAGCCAGATCGAGACTGGTTTCTGTTTCTCCCTGGATGCGCACCTGCTGAATCGACGAATCGAAGGCGATGATTGTCCCAGCCACGCTTTTTCTGTCCTTGGTGACGACATAGGCGCCAGATTGATCGGTGAAATCAGGTGGAGTTCCGTCCCAGTGATAGACATTCAATTTCTCCAATCTCAGGCGAGAGCCGTTATTTACGAGTAAGACGTCTTCGCTTTCCGTCGGCTTTTCGAAAGGCACGATCAGCTTTTCCAACAGCTCTCCGGAAGCAGAATGTACAGCGACTTCGCCTGTTTTTTGGTCCAGGAACATGGTTAGTTCGATATGGTCCTCGCGATCGGCTAGTTGCGACAAGATCGCAATATCGGCGTGCCTGCCAGACTCGCGTACCAAAGTCAGTTGGCTGTCCCAAACTTCCAATCTAGCAGCAGCGAAATTGTCCGCACCAGCATTTTTGTCCAGTCCGAAGGCAAGTACAAAGCTGGGTTTCGCGTCCCAACCCAGGCGTAGTTCGATGCGACATTTTTCGGGAATAGCCACATCACCACGAATATTAATTCCGTTCGAATTGGATTGCAGCGAACCAGCCTCGAACAACCAAGCGTTGGGAGGAGAACTGGTCCAATCTTCCAACGAATTTGGTCCTTCGTAAACCAATTGTGAACTGCGATCTCGTCGTTCGATCTGCCTGAGCTGAGTTCGCTCGACTATCAACTGGCCAAATAGTTTGGATCGCAATTCCACTGTTCGTTCATCTATGTTTGCCAAGTCACCAGCTAACCGAATTCCGCTAGCCAGAGAGAAGATGAACTCGCCAGCTTCTTTATCCGGCGAAGCGGGTTGTTTAAAGTCGATCGAGTTGATCAGGGGTAGCTCGAACCGCAAGGGAGCATCAAAGTGAGGGGACTGCCAACCAAATTCTCCTGGCGGAGCGTTGGCGACATGACCGTCGACAAACTGGCCATTGTCAAGGCGCAGGCGAGCTAAACCGTCTGCACCTTGGGTATCCGAACAAGCCATGCAACCCACAAGCAGCAGAAAAACATGGCAACTGAATTCGCGAGTTTGGTAATTCATGGACTAGCGTTCGTAGATTGGTAAGAAGCGATAATTCAGTGCCAAAGCCAAAATAGCCATGGAAGTGCTGTTCGTCGGACCGAGCTGTCCTTCGAAACTGCCATCGTCCCTCTGTGACGATTTTAATTGGCGAACAATCATTTTGTTCCACTTATCCCAAGCCGCCAAATCAACTTGGAACAGTGCCTGGGCTTGATAGTATCGCGCGTACTCGGGATAGTTCGACTGCTCGGTTAGATTCGCGGTGACGTAGTTTTGGACTGATGCGAATTGTTTAAGGTCTTTGCGTTTGGCGATGCTGTAAATCAAACAAGCGATCGACGATCGCGCAATGGATTCGCCGAATCCACTTAGGCCGCCGGAGTAGCCTACGATGCCGTTGCTGCCTGTCATGCTAGTGTAGTATTGCACGGCGCGGTCAATCGACTTGTCGGGTACTTCGATTCCTGCGTTTCTCGCTGCCAGCAACCCGACCAATACCGCACCACTAACCGAAGTGTCTGCGTCGCGACCACTGGGCGAATATCGCCAGGCTCCAAGCGGATTGGCGTTCTGCGACGTAACCGCGCTACGAACGCACAATTCCAATGCCTCGCCAATACTGCGTTTTCTGTTTACTGCCGCGTTAGAATCGTTCCACAGATCCTTTTCGTCCACTGCCCCATAGGCTTCGGCCAGTGCCAACATGGCAAAACCATGATGATACATACTGGAACCGATGTAACCTGTATCTCCGTCTTGCGAATTGATGATGCTGCGCAATGCCTTGCGAATTGGGACGCTGTATTTGCCGAAATTGGGATCTTCGCCCGAAGCAAGAAATGCGAGCAAGGCCAAGCCTGTCGTTCCACTCCCCGGGTCGCTAGCCTTGCGCCAAGCGCCGGTTTCTTCCTGACTTTCCATCAAGTACTGTAGTCCGCGATCGACCATCTCTCGAACGTCGCGCGGGACTACGTCACCTTGTCCAGCGATAAACGGTTCCTGGGCGCTACCGACAAGACTCATGGATACCGATATCAAAAAAATCACAGGCAACGACCAACCCCAACGCAAAACTTGGCGCGCAATGAGATACGGTATCGAATGGTGCAGTATCGCAAATATCTTCGGGCGTTTGCTGTTCAAGGTACTGTTGGCCGATGGCGATAGTCTGTCCAACCGCATGAATTTATTCTCAATGTTTAGGGTGCGGATTACGGTTGCTTGAGGCGAGAGCGATATTGCAATACGTGTTTCAGTTGGTCCGCGTCAAGTATATTCGCCAGCTCTCGCTCTGGTACTTTGCACAATCGCTGTAATCCCACGATCGATTCAGATCCGGGACCATCCACCGGAACGGCCTCTTGAGCCAGTAACAAGTCGAGCAACTTTCGTCGCTGGTGGCTGACCAGCGGCACCGACTGTTCCATTTCTGCGATCGTCTGCCGCGTGAGGACAGCGTACAAGTGATCTCGATTGGCTTTTTCGTTTTCCTGTTCGCGACGTCGCTGTTCATCAGACAGTGTCACCACCAGAACTTTGCGGAACAATGAGTCATGAGTCAGCAGTCCACGTTGGGCGGTCTGTTGGATCGGCATGATGATTTCCCACAACTCCTGGATATTCTCCTGATTGGGATTCATCTGTGCGGTCTTCTTGCGAATTGCATCGACTTTGCTCAAAAATCGATTGATATCGCCTCGACCGGCCGTACGGAGTTTTTCCAACTGTTGGTCGGAAAGTTCGAGGTCGCGATTGAGAATAGCCAATTGGGCTTCGAGCTGTGCTTCCAACTTTTGACGGTAATCAGCTTGCTGCCGCCCTTGAAAGACCCACGAATCAAACCACTGATCATTTTGGCACCAGCCGCGGGTGGGCAACAACAGGATTACCAGCAGCACAACCACTCGCAAGTGTGTACCATTACAAGCCCAATGGGCAAGCGAGTGCGTGCCAGAATTGACGCACTCGCTTGCGCTTTGGGCTTGTTTTCGCTTATGCCTTCCGATTCCGACCATTTGCCAATCTCAAAATCACTGCTGAGTCAATTTCGAATATTGATTACCGCGCGAGCTGGCATACCTGGCATAGCACCGATAGGCATACCTAGAATCACCGCATCGTTATTGCGTGCAAAGTCAATTTTCTGCAATGAATTAAGAATGACCATTTGGCTAGACGTTAGATGATTGGACAGAACCCGATGCGGAAAGTTGGGAACGAATCGCTGGTTAATCAGGTAGCTGGTTGGGTGCAGCTCAACTGTGCGCGCCCAAGCTTTCAAATCCTCTTTCAGCGACGAGCGTTGTTTCTCAGTCAATCCGACATTGCGATCCAAACAGATCAGCAGTGCATCCAGCATCGCTTCTTTCTTAAATTCTTCGCGGGCCGAGCGCTCTTGAGACAACAGTTTCCGTTGCTCCTGGTCGAGCATTTGGTCGATCTTCTGGTGGATCTGCCGAACTAGGGCAGTCGCAATGGCACGAGGTAGTGCTGGGTCAGCGTTATTATTAATTCCCAATACTCGGACGAAACCGTTTGCAAACCGCTGCGTGCCCGTCTCACGCGAGATCTTATCGATCCACGCATCGTCTAATTTCGATAGTTCTTGTTGTTGAGCTGGCGTGAGTTTACAGGCTCGCTTAACAAACTCGCACTCGAAATATACGATTTGCTTTAACTCGGCGGACACTGTGACTGCGGGCTGCGCCACCAAATATTGTCCGCAATGAAGAAATATCAACAGAAACGCAAAGCTAGTTTGGCGAAGTCGATTCGAACCAAGGCTGAACATGCTCACTCGCCTTTTTCGAGCTTGCTGAAATAGATATCGAGTCCAGCGCGAAACTCTTCGGGCAGGACATTGCCGGTTTCTCCTGTGGCTTGCTTGATTTCTCGCGTTTCCTTTTTCTCGTTCGGATTCACACCAGCACCAATCAGTGCCAAAGCGGAATCGGTGGTGGTGCCTTCGCCACCACCACCAGGTGAATTGCCGCCACCGCCACCCGATTTCGGATTGATGCGCTGACTCTTGAGCAACAATTCGATCGCCTCAGTCTCGACGGCGATCGCGGGAGAACCGGTCTCGCCCGACCGAAGGACATCCACAGCCTGCAGCATGACGCCGTCGACCGCTCGCAATAAATCTAGATCTTTGGCAAAACGAGTTTCACCTTCAGGCAGTTGGACGATGCGTTCACATACTGCGACAATGCGTTCTTGGAGTCCCGTTTGCGTTTCGCCGAGCCGCGTCGCTTCTTGCTGATGCGCGATTTTCTCCAAACCAGGTCGCGCCTTTTCGGCAACTCGCGTTTCCTCGCGCAGGTTCACTTCACCTTCGAGGATCTTTAGTACTTCCAGAATTACCGATGGCGGCAAGCTATCAGCACTCTTGCCACCGGGACACTGACCGCTGCATGCTGGGTCGACCAAGTCTTCGGCCCAGCGGTCCAAGTTGTCGGACCAAAATTCAGCTTCCGATATGGAAACTCCTTGGACCTTGGGGATCTCGTCACCGAGTTCGTCCAATGCATTGACCACAGCCGCTTGGCGCATCTCGTCGAACACTAATTTGAACTGGTTCATGCGTCGCCGCTCGTAATAGGCTTGCATGTCATCCATGATGAACGAGACCGATTGACTGCTTTGCTTTTCAACACCTGCCAATTCCGCCAACACAGTACGATCCGCAGCTTCGCCGCTGGCAGGATTTCCAAAAACCGAATCGATCCGTTCACTGATGCGATCTGCGACTTGCATCTGCTGACGCGAAGCGGCCTTGAGTCGTTTGACGAGAGTGCTGCCTTCGAGATTGGCCAGCACAGTGTTCAATTCGTCGGCTATCTTCTCAAATTCCGCCAGCAGATCGGCTTGCTCTTTTACCGCCTGATCCATCTTTTCGGGTTCTGCCTCAGGTTGCTCAGGTTGTTCCTCTTCATTGGCTTTGGCCGGGCCGACCAGGGTAGTTGTCGGCAACTTCAAGCCGGCTTGCGAGGGCTTTTTCTTCTTCTTCGGCCCATCGTCTTTAGCCACCAGATCCTCGGGCGGTTGCTGCGATGATTCCACATCCGAAATGGTCGGCATTTTCGGTTGGTTGGGTTGTCCAGGTTCCTGTTCGGAGTTATTGGGCTGCCCTGCGATGCTGGCACGAACTTGCCCAGCCTTGGGACCAGCGGGTGACGACTGGTTTGCGGCCATGGCCTTTTGGGCTGCGGCTTGTTTTAGCAAATCAGCGACCGATGGCATTCGATTGGCCGAAATGTCTTTGAGTATTTGAAGCATTTCTGCCCACTTCTCCAAATGTCCAACGCCGATATCTGCATTGCGAGACGCTTGCCGGATCAAGTCTTCTCCAGCTCGAGAGAGGTTTGCTAATTGACGACCATTGGCAGATTCCGCCGTTGCTTGATCTTGCAAGCGTTTGGCAATTTCTTCGCCAGCGAGCTCATCGGGTGCCATACCGCGCAGTTGCTTGTTAGTTTCATGCAGCCGCATTTCGCGATCGCGCACGTCGAGGGCCAAGCGATGCCATTTACTGAGCTGTTCCGTCATCCAAATGGCGTGTTGTTCAGGTGATAGCACATAAAACACATGAGGCGCCGACTCGACGCGCGGGCGGTTGGGCAAATAGTCCTCGGCCCACACACGAACTTCGATCGGTTGTGGAGCGATGCCAAACGCGGATGCAGAAAAAACTCCCGGTGTTTGCAGCGAATTCTGGTCCGGGCCGCCAGGTGCCAGTAGCCTCTCTCCTTGAGCTGGTTCACCCACCAATGTATCGTCGATGCCACGCCAACTGATCCCCATGCGCTTAACTCCAAAGTCGTCAGCGGCAAGGGCCGTAAAGTTGATCTGCTCCGTATTCAGGATCACCGATTGCCGAGGTAAGTCTTGCGTTGCCACCGACGGCGGTTCATCGGGAGTCGCCTTGATTGCCAGCTCGAACGGTTGAAAAGCTGATAATCCGTCGCGATCGCGCCACGTTAGCGCAACCTTCCGAGCTTCGCCAGCAACAGCTAGCGCCGGAGATTGAAAACTGTCAGAATCTACGGTAACTGCTTGATCTCCCACCGCAGCCGTCTGCAACGCGCGCGAAGCTCTGGCATTGACGATTGCCTGACTTCCTTCGACAGCGCTGAGAATGCCGCCACGTACGTCCTTCTCGATCGGGGCAGGCAGTTGCAGATACTCCGGCAAATTAATTTTCGCGCGCGCGTCCACCAGTTCCGGTCGCAGTTTTGGGACCAGCCGGACGGATTGAACATAGTCGCCAACTCGAATCCGCATCGGACGCTCAGCCGTTTGCGGAGGCAACTGGAACTCGTAGGACTCCGCTTTCAGTTGAACGGTCATTCCTGGCAGCCGATCGATTTGCAAACTAGCGGTTTGTGGCCGCCAGCGCGTCTTGCCGTCCAGCGAAATTGCCAGCGCTACCGATTCTCCGTGCGGCACGACCACATTTTCACCGAGCGGTTGAATTCGCGCGAAGGTATAGCGCGGGGTATCTCGCCAAGGAGCCACCATTCGCGCCAGCGAGTTCCATGCTGCCAAAGGAACCAGCGCTATCAGCACTAGGGCCATGCACCCGGAAACGAGCGCGGTTATCGACCAATCTCGAACTCGCGACGTTGGCGCCGCCTGATTCAAATCGCGTTTTTGAGCTGCCTGTGCAACTTGTTCAATCGCCGCGGCGCACAAAACTGGCGAGCGAGCTTGCTCGGATTGACTGTCCGCCAACTCGAGCACACCCAGCAACTGATCACCAATATTGGGTTCTCGTTTGCGAAGCAACCCAGCGACTTGTTTCAGGTTGCGGTGTTTCCAAACCCAACGATGAAACGCGTAAGGAACGCTCATCCATAAACCAACGACCGAGAAAAAAATTGCGTAGTGTATCGAGCGAGGAGTATCGATCACGCGATCGATCGTAAAGACAACCAAGAATGCGACTAACACGCCAGACAGCGCCAGCGCGAACGATTCCAACATTTTGGTAGTCCACACGCGACGCCGAAATTCGGCCAGTTGGTTACGAAGCGTGGGTGGTATCGAAAACCGTCGTGACGGAGCAACAGAACTCATTGGCACTTCCTCGAAACGAGCCAGCGATCTGAATAACTCTTAATAGCGTAACGGTTATTGCAGATTAACTCCACACTTAAACCCCAAAGTTTTCGGGGTGGCACCTCAGAAAAATCGAAATTCGAAAAAAAACACTCTATACACTACCTTGGCAGCGACGCAGTTGAGGCACGCTTTGGCGTTGGGAGTCGAGCGATCCCATGCCTGGTCTGTGCGGTTCATCGCATATTATGTGGTGCACATCGCCCACTTCGCTGGCCCCATATCTCCAAGACAACTTGATTAAAGTAGGATATTGAATCAGTCGCTAAGGAAGGCATGTGTCCCGGCCTGATAAAATTGCAACCCCAAGCGTTAGCGAGGGACTTGTCGAAGTTTGCTAGGGCTATCTACGGCTGAAAAACGAGAAAACGAGATCAGAATGCAAAGTTCCCTAAAAGTCAAACTTTCTGTTTTTATGTTCATTCAGTATTTCATTTGGGGGTCATGGTATGTCAGCATGGGTACGTACCTCACCAAAATCCTCGGATTTACTGGCGATCAGGTTGGGGCGGCCTATGGTGCGTTTGCGATAGGCTCGATGATCTCGCCGTTTTTCATTGGCTTGATCGCGGACCGTTACTTTGCTTCGGAGCGGCTGTTAGCGTGCTTGGCTTTACTGGGTGGCGTAGTAATGTGCGCGCTGCCTCAACTGCAATCGTTTGCCGGTTTTTATCCGGCGCTGATTCTCTATTGTGCGACTTTTGCACCGACTTTGGCATTAGGCAATTCGCTCTCGTTGACACACCTAGTTGACGCGCAAACTGATTTTCCTCGCGTCAAGCTCTGGTCCGCTGTGGGCTGGATCGGAGGAGGTCTGACGCTCACGATGCTTCGGGGCGAAACGTCTTCGATTCAGTTTTATCTTGCGGGTGCGATGTCAGTCTTGCTAGCCGTGTATTCGCTGGCGCTGCCTCACACGCCACCCAAGAAAACGGGCGCCAACGTGACATTTCACGAGCTGCTTGGGCTGGATGCGCTGGCGCTGATGAAGCAGCGCTCGTTTGCCATTTTTATCGGCTGCATGTTTTTGATATGCATCCCGCTGTACTTCTACTTTGTCATGCTGGGAATTTATCTGACGGAGCTGAAATGGGAGAACATGGCGGGCAAAATGTCGCTGGCTCAAGTTTCGGATATCGTCTTCATGTTCCTGCTGCCTTTGATGCTGAAAAAATTCGGCTATAAGAAGACGATCTTCTTGGGAATCTTAGCGTGGTGCACACGTTATTTTCTGCTCGCTGGCAGCGTCAGCTCAGAAGCGTTCCAAGCAGCCATGATTTTCGGAGCGATCATTTTGCATGGTGTCTGTTATGATTTTCTGTTCATAGCCGGTCAATTATACGTGGACGATGAAGCCAACGAGCGCATGCGCGGTGCATGCCAAGGGTTCATTGCGTTCATCCTATGGGGCGTCGGTGCGTTTGTGGGAACAATGCTGGCCGGTCGAGTTCTGGGAGCTTTTTCGATCATGGATGAGCAAGGAGTAGTCGTTGGGCATGATTGGGGCAACATTTGGATCATACCTGCTCTGGGAGCCACAGCAGTGTTGATCGTTTTTATGATCTTCTTCCGCGATCCTACAAAGAAATCACTGCGAGCTGCCGAATAGTTGCCAGGACAAGTTTGTAGCGATTGTCAATGAATCGCTTCGTTGTTTCCGTGGCTGCTTTGTTGTTTCACTCGTTAACGCTTCGGGTTACGATTGAGCTCAATATTTCCCGGCAATGGCGAAATCAAAACTAGTTTCAAAGCCTGTCGCAATGGGCTCACCTCTTGAGAGTCACTGTAGAACTATGCGTGTTGCTGTGATTACAGGCAGTTCCTCGGGAATCGGACGATCGACGGCTATCGCGTTCGCCAGTCAGGGCTATGCCGTAGTCGTTCATGCTAAGAGCAATCTGTCTGGCATGAACGAAGTTGCGCGACAAATCAGAATGCAAGGCGGGGAAGTACTTTGCGTCGCGGCCGACATCAGCGATCAGCAGGCTTGCCACTCACTGGTTCAAGCCGCACTTTCCTGGAGAGGACAAGTTGATGTGTGGGTAAATACCGCGGGAGCAGATATCCTGACGACCGAATTCCGCAACTGGAATTTTGAAAAAAAATTGCAATTGCTATGGGAAGTCGACGTATGTGGAACAATTTTGCTTAGCCGGCAAATCGGCCAGTACATGATTCGACAAACGGGCGACGTAAAACCTTCGATCATCAATATTGGCTGGGACCAAGTAACCTTTGGCATGGAGGGGGAAAGTGGTCAACTTTTTTGCGCTACGAAATCCGCCGTGATGAGCTTTACGCTTAGTCTAGCGCAATCGTTGGCTCCCTGTGTGCGCGTAAACTGCGTCGCACCAGGTTGGATCCAAACCGCTTGGGGCAATATTGCAGAGGACAAATGGGATGCTCGGGCGCGCCGCGAGTCATTGCTAAATCGATGGGGAACTCCGGACGAAGTCGCTCAAACCATTTGCTGGCTGGCCAGTGAGGGCGCTGCATTTATCAACGGCCAAATTATTCCGGTCAACGGCGGACGCCGCCATGGTGGTCCGCAGCATGCTCATGATTAATGTCGAATTTGCGGTTCGCACGGCGAACTTTAGCGCACTGTAATGCGGGCGGCACGAGTTACTTTTGCTTTTCCGCAGCAGGCGGCAGTTCGATCTTGCCAAACATGTGCCCACCCTTATCGTCGTGTTGCCAAGTACCAGCATACCTGTCGCGGTGGAGAACCACGCGGGCGGAAAAAGTTCCTAAGCCAGGCAAAGTGAGATTATCCATTGTTAATACTGGAGTGGAGCCGGCCCATTTAACTTCCAATGGAACTGGGACCGTAACATCCTTCCCACCATACTTAATGCGAGCGTGAATAATCCAAACATCTCCATCTGAGGTCTTTTCAACTTTTGAAATCTCGTATTCTTCGGCAGACAATTTATCGAGCGGGCGACCATCGACAGTAAACTGGCCGATCATTTTCGAACCAGTCAGCAATTTCTGGAAATTGGCATATTTGGCCTTTACCGCATCGGCTGACTCTGTGGTTGTCCCCTTGGCGTCTTGCGCGGGCGCATTCTGTGCAGCCACTGCAGCGAGCATAGTGATCACCAGCATTAGTTGTTGAACAAACTGTTTCATCGCGAAATTCCCTTAGGATCTAGAAGGACGATAGTAAAATATCAGCATTCCAACGTGGGACGATTAACGAAGCCCAAGGCGAGATTCGTAGGCTGCGGACTTACTTCTTAGGTTCGACGGGATGTACCCACAGTTCACCGGTATCCGTGTGAAAATTGTACTCCATTCCAGTTCGCAATTCTGGTAGTCGAATCTGGTTGGCGGTAATGATCTTGTCCATGAATTCTTGGTGCGATTTGGGCTTGCGACCTTCCGATGCCTCAAACAGCTTCAATGCCGACGGAATCTGAATCTTAAAGACTGCGTTTTCTTTGAAAGCGAAAAGCGACATGATCGGTTGGGCGATCATTTTGCCAACACCCTTTTCGCCGTCGAGGCTGCGTCCTTGTTTAGCAACTCCAGCCTGCGCCTTTTGTCCCACATTGGCATCAGGTGTTGCCGGAGCCTGAGCAGTACCCGGAACTTGGACTGGCGGCACATTGATGGCAGGTGCCTGAACTGCAGGTGCCTGAACTGCAGGTGCCTGAACTGCAGGTGCC
>SXGS01198999.1_pt1 | contig 17484 bp, 17 predicted proteins | sample 3174681 | NCBI WGS metagenome assembly SXGS01 (sample SAMN11356861, study PRJNA531348) | freshwater metagenome | isolation source: freshwater sample F1-80 | place: China: Fuxian Lake, Yuxi | collected 2017-12-25 | reverse complement strand
GGCCGCCGCGTCGGCACGCGCACGCGGAGGCGAGGAGGCGATCCCGCCCGGCGAGCTCACGAAGCCGAGCGCGACGGCCGACGCGGCACCGGCAAGACCGACGCCGAGCAGGCGCCCGACCGCGAGGCCAGCGTGCGGCGGACCGAGCTCGGCGATCGCGACGACGGCCGCGCCCAACGCGACGAGTCGTCCTGCCACCCGCGCGCGCTCGTCGATGGGGTCGTACCCGCGAGGCGGCCTCCGCACGAGCCACGCGCCAACGAAGAGGACGAGCACGCCGGTAGCGGCGGCGAGCTTGCCCGTGGTCGCGGCGGGGGCGGCACGAAGCGCGGCGACTCCGAAGTAGACGACGACCGCGGAGGAGAGCCACAAGAATCGGGCGCCGCTCGGCATCGTCGTGGCCCGCCCAATCCGGCCTATTTCGGCGCGACGACGAGCACGGTGATGTTGTCGGTGCCGCCGTTCTCGTTGGCGAGCGCCACGAGCAGCTCCGACGCCTCGCTGAGATCGTCGGCGAGCCGCAGCGCCTCGAGCAGCTCCCTGTCCGAAATCATTCCCGAGAGCCCGTCCGAGCAGAGGACGAACACGTCGCCCGGAGCGATCACGACCGTCTGCGCGTCGACCCGCACCCCGAGATCGAGCCCGAGCGCGCGCGTGATCACGTTCGACGGTAGGCTCGCGAGCTCTTCCTCGGTGAGCGACGGATCGATGGCGCGCGCCTCGTTCACGAGCGAGTGGTCCTCGGTGAGCTGCTCGATGACGCTCCCGCGAATGCGGTAACAGCGACTGTCGCCGACGTGCGCGATGTGTGCTTCGCGCGGTTGGCTCGCCTCTGCCGCGCTCGGCGGGATGTGGAGGGCAACGACCGTGGAGCCCATCCCGTGCCGCTCCGAGTTCTCGTTCGCCGCCTCGAGCACCGTCTCGTTGGCACAGCGAATCGAGGCGACGAGCCGCACGCAATCGGCCGAACGATTGCGATCCTCGCGCTCGCGGGACTGCGGCTGTTGCGCGCCCCCCTCGAAAAACGCGACCATGGCCTTGGCGACGAGGGCGCTCGCAACATCGCCGGCCTTGTGGCCCCCCATGCCATCGGCCACGGCGAAGAGGCCGAGGTCGGTACGCAGACAGAAGGTGTCTTCGTTGTGCTCCCGGATCCTGCCGATGTCGGTTGCGCCGACCGCGTGCGTCGTCGCAGCACCGGCGGCGGGCATCGGCATGGGTTTCGTCACGGTCGGACAATATTGCGGCGGCGGAATTTGCGCTAGCTTCTCGCGCTCACCGCCGCCCGGCGTGCAGAAGTGGCCGACGCCGTGACGGCGTCTTCGATCCGGCCCACTCAGGGCACTAGCACGCGGGGCAAGCTCGCGTGACGCGCGCCGTGGCTCGCGAGACCCGAGCGCGCACATCGACGCAGCGGTCGTCGACGCTGCCGGTCAGCTCACAGAGCCGCTCCGCGGAGCGCTGCATCGAGCCGAGCGCGCGGCAGGCGAGCGAGCAGCGGTCGGCACGCGACTCCTCTCCGTCCCCTGCCTTGAGCCGCACGGCGTCCTTCTTCTCCGCCTCGGGCGGAGCCGCCTTGCCCGCGGCAGGTTGCCCGGCCGGTGCGTCCGCGAACGGGGTGGCTGGCGCGGCCGCCGAGCGAGCTCCGGGAGCCAGCGCCACCGCGCCCGTTACCGCCTCGTCGTCGCTCATCTCTACCCATGCGGCCAGCGACTGCTCGGCCTCTGCGAAGCTGCGCTCAGCGTCGCTCACCAATGCCAGCTGCGGAGCCGAGGCCGCGGCGTCGCCCTCCGCGCTCGACGCCGGCGCGGGTGGCTCGCTGCTCGGCTGGGGTGCCTCCGAGTAGCGCGTGCCGCCGGCGCAGGCGACGAGCACCAACACCGGCGCGAGCCCGCACATGCGGAGGCGCAAGAAGGCCAACCTAGGGTTGCTCATGGGTTCTTGGACTAATGGCTTTGCCGATCCGGCTCAACGTCGATCGCCCCGGCACGAATGCGCCGCGCAACGCTCGCGCCGCCGCACGCGCGAGAGCAAGAATTCGAGCGGCTGGTCCCGCCTTCGCCGCATTATGCTCCACCCAATGCTTCGGCACTCTCGCACCGCTCGCACGCTCGCGCTCGTCGCCCTCGTCGCGCTTCCCTCGCTCGGCTGCACGCGGCGGGCGACTCCCCCCCCGCCCTATCCGCGCGGGCCTGGCTATCCCGCCGCTGGAGCTCCCGCGGGCTACGGCGCCCCGTATCCGGGCCAGCCGTATCCGGGCCAGCCCTATCCGGGCCAGCCCTATCCGGGCCAGCCCTATCCGGGCCAGCCGTATCCGGGCCAGCCCTATCCGGGCCAGCCCTATCCGGGCCAGCCCTATCCGGGCCAGCCGTACGCGCCGCCAGCCGGACCGGGCTACCCGCCGGGGTCGCCACAGCCTCAGCCCTACCCCGGAAACCCGACGCCCGCACCGCAGCCAGTACCTGTTGCACCGGCCGGCCCCGTCTTCGGCGATCCGCTGAACCAGCTCGACGTCACGTTCATGCGCCAGCGCGCGCAGACGGTCATCTCCGAGCTCAAGGCCGCGCTCGCCCCGCAGCAACGCGCGATGGTCGACACGATCCCGCTCGTCGTCGACGACACGCCAGGCGACGTCAACGCCTTCGCCGCGTGCACGAGCGGCAAGGCGCTCATGGCCATCACCGACGGCCTGCTCGAGATCACGGCGCAAATGGCGCGCGCCAAGGCCACCGACCAATTCTTCGGCACCAACAAATGGCGCGAGTACCTGCAATTTCTCGTGCAGAACCAAAGGCAGAATCTGCCCGTCGCGCGCCCGGCCCCGACCTTCTACAATCCGGTCCAAGACGCCGATGGCCGCAAGGTTCAGCGGCAACATCAGCTCTTCGAAGAGGAGCTCGCCTTCGTGCTCGGCCACGAGCTCGCGCACCACTACCTCGGGCACACCGGCTGCGCGGGCCCGCAAAGCGCGGGGATCACGCCCGAGGACATCGGCCGCGCGCTCTCGGCCGCGGTGCCCGGATTGAACCAACCCAACGAGCTCGCCTCCGACGTGCAGGGCGTGACGAACACGCTCAACGCAGGAAAAGCGCGCCCCGCGTATCAATACACCGAGGGTGGCGCGCTGCTCGTGCTCGAGTTCTTCCTCGCGCTGAAGCAGATGACTCCCGTCGAGGCGATCCTCTTCGGCTTCGAGCTGACGCACCCGCACCCCGCGTTTCGCATCCCCGTCGTGCAACAGACCGCGGGCCAGTGGCGAGCCACCAGCGGCGCGGCGCCGGCCTTTCCGTTTCCGTTCCCGTTCGCGCCCTGATGGCACGGCTCGCTCACGAGGCGGGGGACAGCGAGCGCGGGCGCGAGTAGACCGAGAGGCGATGCTGCGCATGCCCCGCACCACGAGGTCCACGCCGCGATCGCGAGGCCGCTTCGCGTCGCCCCCGAGCACGCTCGGCTTGCTCTCGTTGCTCGCATGGGTCTCCTTGCTGGGCTGCAGCGCGGAGGGCGGCGAGCCGAGCGCCACCGGCCAGGGCGGCAGCGAGCCCGCGGGCCTGCCGACGCCAGCGTCCGTACTCGCGCCCTCGAGCTACGACTGCACGGCGACGGGTCCCTTCCTCGCGCCCGAGCGTCCGCACGCGACCGACTGCTTCGCAGAGGCGTCATGCACGTCTCCGCTCGTCGCCGCTCATCGCATCGCGACACCGTTCGCACCCGAGAACAGCTTGTCGGCGCTGCGCGCGGCGATCTTGCTGGGCGTCGACGTCGCCGAGTCCGACGTCCGCCTCACCCAGGACGGCGAGGTCGTGTTGCTGCACGACGCGGAGGTCGATCGCACGCTCGTGGGTCGCGGAAAGATCGACGAGCTGACCCTCGCCGAGGTCCGCGCCATGGAGATGAAGAGCGACGGCAAGCCCGGCGATTTCTCTTGCGACCGCCTCCCGACCTTGGCCGAGGCGCTCGCGCTGGCAGGCGATGAGATCGTGGTCGAGCTCGAGGTGAAGAACACGGCCGCCGGCGTGAAGACCGCCGAATACCTCCGAGATCACGACGGCTATCGCCGCGCCTTCTTGCTGTGCGACCCGGACGAGTGCGACGCCGTGCGCGCCGCCGTGCCGGACGTGCCGATCATGACGCGCCCGCGCGCCCCGGACGAGGTCGCCGCCGCCGTCGGCTACGCGCCACCGCCGGAGCTCGTGCACATCGACGCGACCGAGGGGGTCCTCACGCCCGAGATCCTCGGCGCGATCGCGGGCGCGGGAGCGAAGCCATATGCGAACGCATTTCTGAACGCGGACTTAGCAGCGCTCGGCTCGGGAAAGATCGACGGCTACCTCGAGCTCTACGCGAGCGGGCTCGGCGTCGTGCAGACGGAGCTGCCGCACGCTGTCTTGATGGCCCTCTCGCGCCTGTAGGGCGGATTCAGGGTCGCGGCGGAGTCACGGCCCCGCCCATTCTACGGCAGGCTGCGACGGTAGATCCGCGCGCCGCCGATCCAGGCTGCACCGTCGGGAGCGACGAAGGCGCCGAGCAGCCTCTCGGTCGTGCCGGTGGGGCTGCCCAGCCACTGCGTCCCATTCCAGACGAGCGCCACGCCGTCCTCGCCGACGGCGACCGCACGGTTGGTGGCACCGACCGAGAGGCTGAACAGCTTCTGGCGGGGCGCCGGGACGGGCTGCCATCCCTTGTCGTCGTGGTGGTAAGGCTGTTGCGGCGAGAGCAACCAGAAGTCGTCAGGATCGGCGCCGTCGATCTTCACGCCAGCTCCGGGCCCGACGTCCTCAAACCCCCACGAGCGGCCATTGTAGCGCGCGAGGCTAATTGGCTGATTCATGCGACTGATCGGCATGACGATATTGTCCGCCGAGGTTCCCCAGAGCTTGAACACCGCGGCACCGGCGAACTCGGGCCGCTCGATCTTGTCCCAGGCCTTGCCGTCGTACGCGAAGATGTACGGACCGGCGGCGGCGGCGTAGATCCTGTCACCAAAGGCCACGACGTCGACGAGATCCAACGAAGTGCACGACGACGCGGCTCTCCTGTTTTCCAACCGAGGCGATGAGCCAGACGTCGCGGCTCGAGGTGCCGGTCAGGCTCTCGACTCTGCCGTTCTGTCCGTCGAGGATCGGATCCGGGGTCCACTCGGGCTGAGGCACGGCCTGTTTATCAGGATCCCGGGAACAACCGAGCGCGACGAAGATCGTGGTGACGGCGACCGCGCGTCCGGCTCTCAACTGGGAAGATGAGAGGTGGTGCCGCGGACGGTCGCCGGGAAGAGCGTGGCGAGCCTTCGGCGGCGCAGCCGCGACCTTGGCCTTGGGGGCCTTCGGAGTGGTTGCCTTCGCGCTGGGGGCGGAGCGCGCGGTGCCGTGTTTGCGGCTCGGTCTGTGCGAGCGGCAGCGGCCGATGAACCACCCGATCAGCTGGCGTGGAGTTATCGTCGCCACGACCCAGTCCTTATCATGATCAACATCCTCAAATGGCCGCACCTCGCGTTTCGCGTGCCCGTCGTGCAGCGGACCGCGGGGCACTGGCGAGCGACCAGCGGCGCAGCTCCGGCCTTGCCGTTTCCGTTCCCGTTCGCGCCTTGACGGGGGCCGCCTCCGCTGGCGAGGGGATCCGCGGGCGGAACGGGAGGGCAAACTTGGAATCCAAGGTGGCAATCCCGTGCCGGGCAGCCTGCCAGCGTCACCCGTGCCGCCGGACTTTTTTGTTACCCATTGGACGTTCCCCACACCGACCTCGGAGCCCGGTCACCGGGACCGGCTACCGGAACCGGCTCGGAACGCGCTGCGGATCGCAGCACAGCGATTTACCGATCCTCGCGAAACTGCTCGATCTTTAGATGCGCCGGCCCTGCGAGGGGATCGGCACCGTTGGTGCGCTCGCGACGTTCGTGGTACGCAATCAAACCCACGTCATGCGTTCCCACAAGCCTCCTCGCCGCTTGCGCGCTCGCCGCCGCGTCGAGGTGCGCTCGTGGGCACAGGGGCCTCGAAGTCTCGCGTGCATCCTGATCGCGCTTGGGATGATCCTGACCCACGGCGCGCGACTCGCGCACATGCTCTTGGTCGAGCACGTCGTCTGCGAACACGGCGATCTGGTCGACGACGCCACCCATCGGCTAGAGGAGACAGCGAGCCTCGCACACGAGCCAAGCCTGCGTCAGGACAGCAGCGCGCACGACGCGCATCACGACCACTGCGACGCCGCTGCGATTCTTCATCGCGCCGAAGCGGTCCAGCCAATCGTCGTCACCGCGGAGTTGGCGTTCCTCGAGCTCGCGCTCGCGGCAGAGCGCGACGAGATCCGCTCGACCGAGCAGCTCGAGGTCGCGCCGAAGGGCTCGCCTCCCCGAGTCTGATTCCATCGGCACGCGAAGGACGCGGGTGAGCGATCTCCACGCCCCGAGGGGGACGTGAGCACGCACGCTGTCCATCGTGGGCCCTCCGACGTTGAGGTCCGGTGAGGGCGCGCGGTTTGCGCCGCCGCCCGGCCCCGACGTCGTTCACGCAGCGGATCGCCGACCATGCGGCCGCGCGTGCAGTGAATTGGACTCTTTGGGAGGCGTGTCTTGCGTCGTTATCGATCGATCCAGAGGAGCGTTGTCGCAGGGGCGCTATGTCTCGCGTGGAGCGCCACGCCCGCCGTCGCTCAGCCGGCCGAGGTCACTCCTCCTCGCGTCCTCACCCAGGTCGAGGCGGCGTACCCGCCCGCTGCAATTGCGGATCGGCGCGGCGGGACCGTCGTATTGATCGTCACGATTGACGTCACCGGCACGGTAGCCGACGCCCAGGTGGCAGAGTCCGCCAGCACTGACCTCGACGCGGCAGCGATCGAGGCCGTCCGTAATTGGAAGTTCGACCCCGCGCGCCGGGGTGCAGCAGCGATCGCAAGCAAGATCCGGGTTCCGATCCGCTTCGTCCCGCCGCCACCGGAGGCGCGTCCAATCCAAGCGCCGAAGCCCGAAGCCCTTGCGGCGCCCGCTCCGAGCCCACCTGAACCTTCGCGGCCGGGCGCAGCCGTCAACCCCAGCGCGCCGGCAGAGCCGCCTCCTGTTACCGATGTCACGGTGACCGGGCGTAGACCGCCGCCGACACGAGGTGCCTCGGACTATCACGTGGAGATCGGCGCGCTCGCCGTGGTGCCACGCCAGAATGCGACGGAGCTCCTCAAGCTCGCTCCCGGGGTCTTTCTGACAAACGAGGGAGGCGAGGGACATGCCGAGCGCGTCTACCTCCGCGGCTTCGATGCGCGCGAAGGCCAGGACGTGGCGTTCTCCGTCGATGGCGTGCCCATCAACGAGAGTGGCAATCTCCACGGCAGCGGCTTCGCGGATCTGCACTTCATCCTTCCCGAACTGGTCAGTAACCTCCGAGTTCTCGAAGGACCGTTCGATCCGCGTCAGGGCAATTACGCTGTCGCGGGGAGCGCCGACTACCAGCTTGGGCTCGGCCGTCGGGGCCTGACGGCGCAATATTCCACTGGCTCGTTCGGCACGCAGCGCATGGTCCTCCTCTTTGGTCCAGTCGGTGAGAGCGTACACACGTTCGCGGGCGCCGACATCTCGACAACCGATGGCTTCGGCCCGAACCGAGACGCGCGCCACGCGACGGCGATGGGCCAGTACGAGGGAAAGCTCGGCGCCAAGGGCTCATTCCGCGTTGCCGGCGCGGCGTATGCGAACGAGTACCACAGCGCCGGCCTGCTCCGACAAGATGACGTCGATGCGGGGCGCAAGGGCGTCTTCGATACGTATGACTTCGGTCAGGGCGGGGGTGGCTCGCGCTACCAGCTCTCGGGCGACCTCGAGACGCGCGCCGGCGACACGCTCTTCCATCTGCAGCTCTTCGCGATCCGTCGAGGCATGCGCCTACGCGAGAACTACACCGGCTTCCTCCTCGACCCCCAGGACGCCATCCAGGAGCCGCACGATCAGCGCGGAGACCTGTTCGATCTCGACATGGACGAAACCACGATTGGCACGCGCGGCTACGCACAGACGCACGGGACGCTGTTCGGCCAGCGTCAGGAGCTCGAGCTCGGCTACTTCGCGCGCGGCGATGATGTGCACGCCGTCCGCCAGCGCGTCGAAGCGGGCTCGGGCGTCCCGTACAAGACCGAGACCGATCTGACCTCGAGGCTCGCCGACATCGGCTTGTACGGCGACGCGACGCTACGAGCGGCCTCGTGGCTGGCCCTTCGGGGCGGGGCCCGCGCCGACCTGTTCGCCTTCGACGTGCTCGATGCGTGCGCGGTCCAGGACGTGTCACGGCCCTCATCGACGAAGCCACCTGGCGACACGAGCTGCCTCGACCAGCAGCGCTTCGGCAAGCATCGTGAGCCCAATCAGCGGTCCTCGACGGCGAGCGTCCGGCTCATGCCGCGCGCCTCCCTCCTCGTCGGGCCCTTCGACCACTTCCAGTTCTCGTTGAGCTACGGCACTGGCGTTCGGTCGATGGATCCGAACTACATCACCCAGGACATCGAAACACCGTTCGCGTCGATCGCGGCTTACGAGGGGGGCGTCTCGTACGCGCGCTCGTTCGAGACCGTGCAGGTGGCGGTCCGATCGGTTTTCTTCGGCACGCACGTGGATCGCGATCTCGTGTTCAGCGAGTCCGAGGGGCGCGCCGTCCTCGGCAGCGGCACGACCCGCGCAGGCTGGGTGGGCTCGGCGCGGGTGACGGGTCGCTTCTTCGATGAGAACGCGAACGTCACGATGGTCAAGTCCTGGTTCGACGACACCGGCTTGCTCGTCCCCTACGTTCCGGACGTCGTGCTCCGGTCGGACACGGCGTTGTTTCACGATCTGCCGTTCACGATCGCCGGCTCCGCTCCGAAGGGCACCGTCGGCACGGGCGTGACCTTCATCGGTGAGCGCGCGCTCCCCTACGGACAGCGCAGCGACACGATCTTCACGATCGACGCTTCTGGTCGGGTTGAATGGAAGAGCTACGAGCTCGGGTTCAGCGTGACAAACGTGCTCGATCGGCGCTACCGGCTCGCCGAGTACAACTACGTTTCAGACTTCCACAGCGCGCCGGCACCCACGCTCGTCGCGACGCGCCACGTTGCCGCAGGCGCCCCGCGCACGTTCCTCGTGACCCTCTCCGCGACGTTTGGAGGCGACGGATGATGCACAGAATCACGTTCTCGATCCTGCTCCTCGGTGGGGGCGGCTGCGCTGGCACCGCCGGGGGCGAGCTCCTCGAGTTCGATGCGTTCGCGGTCGGGCCGAGCGACGCCGAGGCCGGCGGAACGTATTCACTCACGACGGGACGCGGCTACGAAGTCACACTGACGCGGGCGAAGCTGCACGTCGGCGCGGTTTATCTCAACAAGACCGTTCCGACCTCCGTGGCCTCCAACACGAGCTGCTTCTTGCCGGGGATCTACGTGGCCGAAGTGACCACCGGCCTCGATGTCGATGTCCTGTCACCCGACTTCCAACCCTTCCCGGAAAAAGGGTTCGCCACCTCCGAGGCAGCGAAGGCCGCTGAAGTGTGGCTCACGGGGGGCGATGTGAACGATGAGAGCGACGGGGCGGTGATCCTCGACATCGCCGGGACCGCAACCAAGAGCGGCGAGTCCTTCCCGTTCGAGGGCACAGTCACGATCGGCGAGAACCGCGTCGTCACGCCGACCGACCCGTCACTGCCAGGGGCGAAGCCGATCTGCAAGCAACGGATCGTCACGCCCATTCCGATCGACATCGTTCCGCGCGAAGGCGGCGACCTGGTCATGCGCGTGGACCCGCGCGGGTGGTTCGCCAACGTCGACTTCGCGAAGCTCGAAAAGGTCGCCGACGAGCCACCCCTCTATCGCTTTCACGACGCCTCCGACGACCAACCGAGCACCAGCCTCTACGACGGACTGCGCGCCAGCATCGGCCCGTACGCCTTCTCCTGGATTGAGGGCGGGCCGTGACGACTTTGTCGCTGAACCCAACACACGAATGGAGATTCCGATGAACCACTATTCCGTCGCAGGCATTGCGGCGCACTTGCTCGTCCCCGTGTTTCTCATGGGCGGGTGCTCCGGGGACGACACGAGCGGTTCCACGAGCGAAGGAGCCGGCAATGGCGGGGCCATCGACGTCATCATCTCGGGCGAGGCCATCGCAACCGATGGGATCGCCTTCCCGAAGAGCGGCGAGATCGTACTCGTGGACGGATGGGAGATCCGCTTCGACCACGTTCTCGTGACGGTGGACAAGATCACCCTGTCGGAGAACCCAGACAAGAACCCGACGGACCAATCTCAGACCGACTCGCCCGTTGCCGAGGTTCTGGGACCATGGGCGGTAGATCTCCACGTGAAGGGAAGCGTCGCGGGTGCCGGGGGTGAGGGCAAAGCGACACCGATCACGTCGATCGACAAGCAGAACATGAAGGGGGGCGCGTCGCTCGCGGCGGATCAGCGCTATGCGTTCGGCTACGACATCGTGGTCGCCTCCAGCGGGGCGACGAAGGTGAACCTCGATGCCGAGGCCGAGACCGCATACGGGGAGATGATCGCAAAAAAGTACTCCGTGCTCTACGTCGGCACCGCGTCATTCAAGGGCGGCACATCCTGCGAGAGCTCAGACGCCAGTTACGACTTCACCACGATCCCGACGACGTTGAAGTTCCGTCTCGGTTTCGCGACGCCCGTCACGCACCTGAACTGCCAGAACCAGGAAAACCAGGGCGATCCGTTCCCCGGCGAGGAATACCAACGCGGGATTGCCATCCCGACGAACACGTCAGCGACAGCGCAGATGACGCTGCACCTGGAGCACCCGTTCTTTTCCGACGTCGAGCACGGGCCGGCGCTCTTCTTCGATCAGATCGCCTCCCGCCTCGTCGGCAAGCCCGACGGGACCGCGGTCACCGTCGAGGATTTCGTCGGGGTGGACCCGACCGCATTCACGGATGCGTCAGGCATGGATCTCCCCTGGCGAACCTGCGACGGCTCGGTGTTGCCAAGCAGCGCGCAACGCGGCTTCGCCGTCGGTTCGGTTCCGGTCAACCCCGCAGCCACACCGGACAAGGGGCTGCGCGATTACCGAGACTACATCCACTACGTGCAGAGCACCCAAGGCCACCTGAACGGTGGCGACGGGCTCTGCTACGTGAAGCGGAATTACCCATCACCGCCGTGACCCCGGGACCTGGACGCTCCGAGGACGAACCAAGTGAACCCCATTGAAGCCATCAAGTACGTGCTCATTCGCTCGGGGGCCACGTGGGTCCTCTGGCTCCTGGGCGCACTCTCGGTCATCAGCATCGCCATCACGGTGGAGCGGTGGTTCTTTTACCGATCGCGCAGCGCGGATCTCGCGGGCCTTGCGCGGCGGCTCGACGAACGGCTCCGTGCCAGTCGCTTCGAGGAGGCAATTGACGAGCTCACGCGGTCGCGTTCGGTGGCGGCGGCCATCGCCGCGGCGGACTTGCGCCTCGCCGACCGCGGCCCTGCCGCAGCCGACAAGGCCATGCAAAGCGCGACCGCCCTCGAACGGAACCGCCTCGAACGTTACCTCGCATACCTTGGCACATTGGGGAACAACGCGCCCTTCGTGGGCTTGTTCGGGACCGTGGTCGGCGTCGTCGGTGCGTTCGAGGAGCTCGGCCACGCGGCACCTGGGCACGGCGGGGGCGCCGCAGCGGCGAGTCAGGCCGCGTCGCAGGCTGTCATGTCGAGCATCGCCGAGGCGCTCGTGACGACAGCCATCGGGATCGTCGTCGCGTTGCCTGCGGTCGCGGCCTACAACTACTACCAGCGGCGCATCGCCTCGATGCTCTCCGGCTCGGAAGCACTCTCGAACCTCGTGCTCGCCTACCTTTCGGACGCGACAGCGGCGCGCTCCGTTGCCGAGCCGTCTGACGCGATCGCGGTTGCGGAGGTCTGATCATGGCGGGTGGATCGCAGCGAGGCGGCGGGATCATCGAGGGCATCAACGTCACTCCACTCGTGGACATCACGCTGGTCCTGCTCATCATCTTCATCGTCACGGCCAAGATGGTCGTCGCACCCGCGCTCCCGGTGGACCTGCCGCACGCGACCCAAAGTGAGCAGATCCAGGTCGTCTTCTCGGTGGTTCTGCCGGCCTCGGGGCCCGCGCTCGTGAACGGCGATGCCGTGGACGACGCAGCACTGTCCATTCGCGCCGAGCAGGCCGCGCGCGACGACAAAGAGGTACGAGCGGTCATCAGCGCCGACGGCGCCGTGCCGCACCGGCGGGTGATCCACACGCTTGATCTGCTCAGGCACGCCGGGATCGCGCGCGTCGCGTTTGGTGCGCTACCCGAGGAGACGCCTCCGTGACGACGGCGAAGCCCACCCCAGCCAGCCCCCAAGCGGCGCCGCCGAGGATCGTCGATGTGGTGTTCGGCATCGGCGATCGCGTGTCACGCGGTGGTGTCGTGGCCGGCGTAGGGTGTGCGCTTGCCCTGCACGCGCTCGCCTGGTCCTGGACGATTTCAAGCGACCTATCCCTCGAGTCCTGGAGCGCCGCCGTCGCCGCCCGCGTGCACGCCGAGCTCGGTCGTGAAGCGAACATCGACCTTCCGAAACCCGAGCGCCCGCCCGAGCCGCCGCCACCAACACCGGATCCCGCGACGCCGATGGCACGTATCGACCCGCGCGCGTACGCGGCGCCCCCAGCCCCAGCCGAGGCCGGAGCGATTGTAGCGCAGGACGCGGACCCTTCGGCGCCCGTGGACCTTTCGAACACCTTCGTCACGGGGACCGCCGAGACGTATGCGGGGGGCGCGACGAGCTTCTCGGGGACGAGCCCACACGCGGTCACGGGTTCCACAGCGGCGACAGGCACACCCTCAGCGTTAGGCCCCGCGCCCGCAGCGAAGCTGCCCGCCGTGGACCGGGCGCGGCCTGTCGGAGTTCTTGATCCGAGCTGGAGCTGTCCCTGGCCTCGCGAAGCCGACGCAGAGAGCATCGACGAGCAGGTCGCCGTCGTCCGCGTCACGGTCCGCCAGGACGGCACGGTCGAGACCGCCAGCATCGTCTCCGACCCAGGCTTTGGTTTCGGGCGCGCCGCGCTGGCCTGCGCCCGAGCATCGCGCTTCGCTGCGGCACGCAACCGCGAAGGTCATCCGATGCGCGCGGAGTCGGGGCCGATCCGCGTGAGATTTACCCGATGAGTGCGCATGGATGGATCGCCGTCGGGCTCGGCGTTCTGTCGTTCGGGCTCACTGCATGCACACGGCGCCGAGCTTCAGACGAGGACTGCACCGCAATCATCGATCGTATCGTCGCGGTGGAGCTCGCCGAGCGCGGGTTCCGGGATCCGGCCCTCTTGGCCAGGAAGCAGGCCGAACTCCAGGGGCGTCTCGGCCTTGAAGCGGCACAGTGCACGGGGATGCTGGTCCGCGACGGTGCCATGGCGTGTGTGGCGCAGGCGCATGACGCGGAGGAGATCAGCCACACCTGTCTGCGGTGAGCCCCACCGCTCACCCGCTGCCACTTCCTCGTCCCGCAACGGCAATCATCGCCCCGCCGCGCGCGAGGCCGATCGCGGTTGCGAGGCGCGGCGCGGAAAAGTACCGTCATACGAGCTCGCGGCGTCGCACTCTCGCGCGCCCGAGCCGAGGAGGCGACGATGACGGAGGCAGCCGAAATCAGCAGCCCGCGCGCGAAGGCGAGCGCGCCCCAGCGCAACGTGATTCAGAGCTTCTCTCCCATCACGGGCGAGCTACTCGGCGAGGTAGCGGTCATGAACGCCGAACAGGTGCGAGACGTCGTCACCCGCGCGCGACGTGCCCAAGAAGCGTGGGGCGCCCGCCCCATCGCCGAGCGCTGCGACGCGCTGCTCGCCTATCGCGACGCGCTGCTCGATAGCTCCGAAGAGCTCTGTGAGCTCTTGGCGCGCGAGAACGGCAAGCCGCGCCACGAGGCTCTCCTGCACGAGGTCATGGTCGCGGCCGATCTCATCACCTATTTCGCCCACGAGGCGCCGCGCCTCCTCGCCCCCGAAGAGCGGAGCGTGCATCTGCTCAAATACCGCAAGAGCCTCGTCACCTACGCGCCACGCGGCGTCGTAGCGGTGATCGGCCCGTGGAACTTCCCGCTGCAGTTGCCGCTGCGCGACGTCATCGCCGCGGTCGTCGCGGGCAACGCCGCGGTCGTCAAGCCGAGCGAGGTGACGCCGCTCATCATGGCCAAGGCGAAGAGCATCTGGGATGCGTGCGGCATGCCCGAAGATCTCTTCGGCGTCGTCACGGGCTACGGCCCGACCGGCGCGGCGCTCCTCGATGCGGGCATCGACCTCTGCGTCTTCACCGGCAGCGTCGGCACGGGCAAGCGCGTCGCGGCGGCGTGCGGCGAGCGGCTCATCCCCTGCATCATGGAGCTCGGCGGCAAGGCCCCGCTCATCGCGTGCTCGGACTGCGACGTCGAGCGCACCGCCCGCGCCATCGTCAACGGCGGCTTCGCCAACAGCGGACAGGTGTGCATCTCGGTCGAGCGCGTCTACGCGCACCGCGACGTTCACGACCGGCTCGTCGAGCGCGTCGTCGAGCTGACCAAGCAGCTACGCACCGGCGATCCCGCCACCGAGTTCTGCGACATCGGCGGCATCACGTTCGAGCACCAGATCGAGGTCGCCGAGAAGCACATCGCCGATGCCATCGACAAGGGCGCGCGCGTCGCCTGCGGCGGCCACCGCATCAAGACCGCCAAGATGGCCTTCGAGCCGACGGTCATCGACGGCTGCGATCACACGTGCACGGTGATGACCCAGGAGATCTTCGGCCCCATCGTACCGATCATGTCGGTCTCCTCCGAAGGCGAGGCGATCCAGCTCGCGAACGACTCGCACCTCGGGCTCAACGCCTATGTCTTCACCGAGGACGCCACCCGCGGACGCCGCATCGCCGAGCAAATCGACGCCGGCAGCGTCGTCGTGAACGATGTGCTCATCAACGGCGGCATGCCCGAGGCTCCCTTCGGCGGCATGAAGCACAGCGGGTTCGGGCGCGTCATGGGCGAAGAGGGCCTGCGCTCGATGTGCCACGTTCGCCACATCTGCCTCGACCGCGTGAAGCTGCCCCCGAAGAGCCCGATCGGCTTCCCGTACACCGAGTCGACGTACCGCTGGTTCCAGAAGGGGGTGCGCGCCCTCTTTCGCAGCGGCGGCGTGATCAAGAAGCTCTCGCACCTGTTCCAGTAGCGGCGACTGGCAAGTGCCGAGCGCACCGACGCGCCCCCGTCGCTAGAACGAGGGCGCGCCCCCGCACGGGGCGGGGGGATCCGCTTCGGGGTCCGGGGCTCAGCCCGGGCCGGCGAGCTCGCACTGATTGTCGATACACTGCGCCGCGGGGTCGCAGCAGTCGGCGTCTTCTTCGCAGTATTCGGCGATTTTGGCGCACGACTCGGGGCCTCCGCAGACGCCGCCCTGGCACGGCACGCCATTGCAACAGTCGCTGTCCTGCATGCAGGCATTGCCGTTCTGAATGCACGGATCGAGCGCCCAGTAGCCGCGCATGTTGAGGGTGCCGAGATCCTGGCCGGGAACCCAGAAGGGTGCGTGGCTCGGATCTTTGCCCGGCTCGGGGTTGAGATCGATCGCCGTCACCCAGAGCTGCTTGACGTTGTCCTTGCCGCCCGTGAGGCGGTTGCCGAAGGTGCGGCGGCTCGTGAACACGACCCACATGTATCCGCCCGAAGCCTGCGGCGCGAACGTCGGCTCGTAGTTGTAGGTCCGATCGCGATCCCCCGCGGCGAAAGGATAACCGTCGCCATTTGCGGCAGCGAGGCGCACTTCGAAACCTGACTCGTCGGCGCTCGAGAGGTAGAGCTCACCCGGCCCGCTGCGCGTGTCGTGCGAGCTGCCGTTGCCGCGGTGGTAGACGACCCAGGTGCGCTCCCCCGATTCGCCCTGCGAAATCGTCGGCGAGACGCTGGGGAACAAGATGTGGCCGAGGTTGCCGTTGGCATTCGCGGACGGAGCGAGCAGCCGATCGTTCGAGACCATGCCCGTGGCGAGCTCGAAATCGTAGGTGCGGAGGTCATGCGCTCCGCCGCCGTCGACGTACGCGAGGCGATGGCCCTTGGGTCCGAACGCGGGCATCCAGAGCTTGATGCCGTCGAGGCCGCTGCCCGCGAGCTTCTGCCCGGTGAGCGCGTCGAAGATCCCGTCGTCGCCGCCAGGCGGACCGGGGAGGTGGGCGGCGTTGTTCTCGACGACGAACTTCCCGTCCGGCGACACCGCGGGCATTGCCCAGCGACGGTTACTGCCGAGGTTGAAGGCCGGCGTGTTCTTGAGCAGATCGAAGTTCGCGACGCCGACGTCGCCGCCGATGATGAGCGTGAGCCCGTTGGCCGCCACCGTGTGGCACGCGCTGCAGTCGTTCACCCCGGCTTGCGCGAGGAAGTCCTCGGGCGCGGGCTGACCGGGCTTGATGCGGACGATGCGGCCCAGGTTGTTCGCCCAGTAGTAGACGGTGCCGCGGAGGCTGCCCTTCGCCATCGTCCACTTGTGATCGATGACGACCTGCGCGCTCGGCTGGCCGGGAGTGAGACGCGCGACGCGCACATCCACGGTCTGGCCATTGCCGGTCTCGCTCACGCTGACCCAGTCCTCGAGCGAGAGCTGGATGCGGCCGGGAGGCGGCGCCTTGGTGAACACCTTGAGGTCGAGGAGGTTGCCCTTCACGTGGACGAGGTAGCTGTCGTCCGCCCCTCCGCCGTTCCACTGAAGCTCGGGCGCGAGGAGCCCACGCGGCCACGCGGTGCCGTCGTACGGATACGCCCAGGTGAGGTCGGGAGCGTTGCCGCTCGCGCTCTCGAGCAGCTGCTGTTGGTCGACGGGAATGCCGGCATCGGTGACCTTCTTGAAGGTGACCTCGACCGTGGCGGTGGCCGTCGTGCCGTCGACCTCGGCGAACACGGTGACGAGCCCGCCCTTCGTGTTGGTCGCCGTGACGAGGCCCTTGTTGTCGACGGCCGCGACGTCGGCGCGGTCGACGTACCAGGCGTTGGGAAAGACCGGCAGGCCGTTGCGCTTGGCCTCGAACTTCACCGGCGTCGACGCGCCGTTCTCGACGGCGATCGTGGCCATCGGCGGCTCGAGCGAGAGCTGATCGGTCGCGCCCGAGCTCGTGCTGAAGAGATCCCCACCGGCCGCCGTGCCGCTCGCGCTGCCGCCGCCCGTGCCCGCGCCGCCGAAGTTGGAGTTCGTGCCGGAGCACGCCGCGAAGGCGCCCGCCGCCGCCACGCACGCCAGCAAACAGAAGTTCAACGCCAATTTACGCAAATTCATTCGCGGACCTCGACAGGGTGGTGCGCCCGTGCGCGCAAGAGTAACGGCACGCACCGCCGCTGCGCAATGGCCGCGACATGGCCGCCAGGGCCGGCGCATCATCGGACAGATCGCACTTTGTGGTTTTGTGTGCGTTTGTTCGCACTTTGTCTGACCAATCGACACGGCATGCTCGGCAAACGGTGTCCATCGGCGCTCGGATCTGCTCTTTGCAGAGGCCATGGCGC
>SXGS01030172.1_pt1 | contig 17485 bp, 13 predicted proteins | sample 3174681 | NCBI WGS metagenome assembly SXGS01 (sample SAMN11356861, study PRJNA531348) | freshwater metagenome | isolation source: freshwater sample F1-80 | place: China: Fuxian Lake, Yuxi | collected 2017-12-25 | reverse complement strand
GTGCGAATCGCCGCAGACCACGGTCATCCCGGGCTGGGTCAATCCGAGCTGCGGACCGACGATGTGCACGATGCCCTGTTCCGCGTCGCCGAGCGAATGCAGCCGGACGCCGAATTCCGCGCAGTTTTTGCGCAGCGTCTCGATCTGGATCCGGCTGGTGGGGTCCGCGATCGGCTTGTCGATGTCCAGGGTGGGCGTGTTGTGGTCTTCGGTGGCGATGGTCAGGTCGGTGCGGCGCAGCGGCCGGCCGGCCAAACGCAGGCCTTCGAACGCCTGCGGCGAGGTCACCTCGTGGAGCAGGTGGAGATCGATGAAAAGCAGATCCGGCTCATTGCCTTCGCCCTTGCGCACGATGTGGTCGGCCCAGACCTTTTCGGCCAGGGTCTTCGGTGCATAAGTCTTCGGTACGGAAGTCGTTGTCATGACCGGATCCTCTCTTTATCCGTCTACTGTGCCAGCGGCACTTCGGGGGACGCCAGGAGTTCGGCTCGCATCTCATATTCTGAGACGCTAGTATCAGCTTATGGACAAGACTCAAGACTCCAGCGGAGTCGGCGTAATCGACAAAGCCGCCCAAGTCCTCGATGCGCTCGAGGCCGGACCGACCACTCTGGCCCAGCTGGTGGCGGCGACCGGGCTGGCCCGCCCCACGGTGCACCGGCTGGCCCAGGCCCTGGCCCACCACCGTTTGGTCAGCCGCGACATCCACGGCCGCTTCGTCCTGGGCGGCCGTCTGGTGGAGTTGGCCTCCGCAGCCGGCGAAGACCGGCTGATCGCCGCTGCCGGCCCGGTGCTGATCGCATTGCGCGACGCCACCGGCGAATCCGCGCAGATCTTCCGCCGGCAAGGCGATTGGCGGGTGTGCGTGGCTTCTGCGGAACGTCCGATCGGTTTGCGGGACACGATTCCGGTGGGCACCAAATTGTCCATGAAAGCCGGCTCCGCGGCACAGGTGCTGCTGGCCTGGGAAGACCACGAAAGGCTGTTCGACGGGCTGCAGAATGCCCGGTTCACGCCGACTGTGCTGGCCGGGGTCCGACGGCGCGGCTGGGCCCAATCGCTCGGCGAACGGGAGATGGGGGTGGCCTCGGTGTCCGCGCCGGTGCGCGGACCCTCCGGCCGGATCATCGCGGCGGTGTCGATTTCCGGGCCGATCGAGCGGTTGACCCGGCAGCCGGGGCGGTTGCACGCCGAAGTGGTGTCGAATGCGGCCCGGGCGCTGACCGAAGCGCTGCGGAAGAGCGGGGACAGCGGCGAGTAGCGCTTTTGCCGATCCGGTGTTGCGGTTAGGCTTCGGGGCATGAAGAGTTTCGGGGTCTTCCTGCGCGGCGTGAACGTCGGCGGAGTGACGATCAAATCAGCCGATCTGCGGGATTGCCTGTCCGCGCTGCCGGTGACCGGAGTGAAGACCCTGCTGGCCAGCGGCAATGCGGTACTGCAGACCGGGTTGGACGCCGCCGAGTTGAAGGCTTCGGTGGAGGCGGCGCTGCGCGAACGGTTCGGCTATGAGGCCTGGGTGGTGGTGCTCCCCGGAAGCAGAGTCCGCGAATTGATCGAAGCCTGTCCGTATCCGGCGGATTCCAAGGAACTCCACACCTACCTGACGCTGTTCGCGGACTCTGCTGCGGCGGATTCGCTGACTGCGGAGCTGGCATCGGTGGATGACGAGTGGACCTTGCTGGGGCCGGACGCCTTGGCCTGGACGGTCGCAGTCGGCAGCACCTTGGATTCGCCGATCAGCAAGTTGACCGCCAAAGCGGCCTACAAAGCGAGCACCACGACCAGGAATCTGCGGACCATGATCAAAGTGCGCGATGCGGCGGGGGCTTGAAGCAGCGCCAAGTTGGACCCGACAACGGAAACAATTGCCTTAAGCGTGCTTTGCACCTAGTTGCAACCAAATAAAAAAGCTCCTGACCTACGTTTCCGCAGGTCAGGAGCACTTTTTGTGACCCCAGCGGGATTCGAACCCGCGTTACCGCCGTGAGAGGGCGGCGTACTAGGCCGCTATACGATGGGGCCAGTACTTACCGATTTTGCAGTTTTCAGGCGCAAAACAAGCTCATCAAGTAAAGCATGAATGATGTGCTGCGCGCCAATCGACCGCGTTTTCAGCGCTGGGATACCAGGACTCGAACCTAGAATGACGGTACCAGAAACCGTTGTGTTGCCAATTACACCATATCCCAATGGTCTTGCTCAGGCTCTGCAGATGACCTGCGAGCTGCTCAAGCGCCGGGATATAACTTTACCCGACATCCGCGTTCTCGCCAAAACGACACTCGGAGCCATCCCGGAGCCAAGGTCTCCACAATATTTGCCACGAAACGTCGGCCAAATCCTTGACAATCAGACCTTTACTTGCGGTAGGTTACTGGATAGTAACTGGGGGCATGTAACCCAGGTCACATGTCCCATATTATGTTGCAATGACGCACTCGTGATTGGAAATGCCCGTGTCACCTAGCAGAGCCGCTGGACCCGTACCGAACCCTCGTCGGCACAATATCGTGATCGCCATCTTGGCGCTCATGGTGCTGGGCCTACTGTTGCTGTTCATCGCCGTCACCTTGAAAGTGGCCGACGGCGGCAATCGACTAGCCGCGGGCACGCAGCAGCTGACCGACAGCGTCAACGGCAAGCTGTCCAACGGCGTGGACCAGCTGCAGGCCGGCGCCAAGAAGTTGGCCAGCGGGATCAACGACGTCGGCTTGCCGGGCGCGATCCAGCTTCAGGACGGGGCCCGGATCATTTCGAACCGGGTGAACTCGATCCTGACGCCCGGGCTGATCCAGCTCCGGGACGGCAGCGCGCTGCTCGGCGATGCGGTGAAGAACCAGCTCTCCCCTGGCGTCGACCAATTGTCCGCCGGGCTCAATGGCGAGCTCATTCCAGGGGTTAGGCAACTGGCCAATGGTGTGAACGGCGAGTTGGTTCCGGGTATCGATCAGATTGCCGCGGGCGTCAACAATGAACTCGTCCCCGGCATCCAACAGTTGAGCCAAGGCGTGAACGGGAAACTGGCTCCAGGCGTCAATCAGATTGCCGCAGGCGTCAACAACGAACTCATCCCCGGCATCCAACAGCTCGACCAGGGCGTCAACGGCCGGCTCGCACCCGGGATCAAACAGCTCGACCAGGGCGTCAATGATGAGTTGATTCCGGGCATCAAGCAGCTTGACCAAGGCGTCAATGGAAAGCTCGCTCCCGGTATTCAACAAGCCGCTGCCGGAGTGCTTCCAGTCAATTCCGATCCCACCAAATGTTCGCCGAACTCGCCCACGAACCCGTCTCAAGTGAATCCAAATTCTACCCTTTCAGATGGAATCAACGATCTGGTCGGCGTTCATTCCACCGGAAACTGGCAAGATCCAGCAGTCCTGCCGAAGCCAACTTTTTCCGATTCCTGTGGGGCTTCCAAGCTGCAAGAGGCACTTCGCTATCTCGACAAGGTCGCAAATACTCCTCTGATCGGAGACATCACTACGCTGAGCTCCATCAAAAACGACATCGCTCAGCTTCGTGACGGCATTGACGCACTGGTGCTCGGTGCCAACTACATCCAAAAAGGCGTGACCGGCTATAGCGCGGACCCAACCGTGAACCAAAACGCTCCCAAAGACCGCCCAAGCCTGGTCGACGGCATGAAGCAGCTAAAAGCCGGAGTCATCGGTCCCACCGAGGACGGCTCGCCGAGCCTGGTCCAGGGCATCGCCCAGCTCAAAGCCGGCGTCATCGGCCCGCGCCCGGACGGAAACCCGAGCCTGGCGGACGGCGTCGCACAGCTCAAGGCCGGCGTGATCGGGCCGAGCACTCCCGGCAACCCCAGCCTGGTCGACGGCATCGGGCAGCTCAAAGCCGGCGTCATCGGCCCGCGCCCGGACGGCAGCCCCAGCCTGCAATCCGGGGTCGCCCAACTGCAGGCCGGCGTCGTCGGACCCAGCACTCCCGGCAACCCAAGTCTGGTGGACGGTGTGAACCAGCTTTCCACCGGAGTCATCGGCCCGCGCCCAGACGGCACGCCGAGCCTGCAGGCCGGTGTCCGGCTCCTGCAAGCCGGCGTCACCGGCCCCGGAACCGCGGCCAAACCCAGCCTGCAAAACGGCGTCAATCAGCTCTTCGCCGGTGTGATCGGCCCGCGTCCGGATGGCACGCCGAGCCTCTCCGACGGCATCGCGCAGCTCAAGTCCGGTGTCAACGGAGCAAACGGCGGCAATGAGAATCTGCTCAGCGGTTCCGGCCGGCTCGCCGACGGCACCGCCCAGGCTCTGCAAGGCATGTACCAGGATCCGCTCGCCGAGTCCCCGTACGGCCTCGCAGAAGGCACGCAGAAGCTCGCCGACGGCACCAACCAGCTGTTGAACGGCATGTACAAGGATCCCTCGGACCCGACCCAACCAGGTCTGGCGCCCGGCTCCAAACTACTGGCCAACGGCACTGACCAGCTTTCCGACGGGCTCAACAACCCGAACGTGGTCAATGGCGAATACCAGGGCCTGAAGGCCGGGGCGAAAGCGCTCGACGACGGAGCCAAGCAGTTGCAGAGCGAGTCGACCATGATCTCGCCGAATGGCCCGGTCGGTTTGATCGGCATCATCGTCTGCGCGATCATCCTGATCGGCTGCATCGTCTCGATCATCCTGCGCCGCCGCGGAGTGATCTCCTAACCCAGGACGAACAAGCTGCGGCCCCGTCCCTGCCAGGGACGGGGCCGCAGCTTTGCTTGCCGCCAGACCCGAACAACTAGTCCAGCAGACCGTCGATCCATTCATTGATCCGGCGCTGCGCCAGCTGCCCCACCGGTGGCGTGCTGCTCAGGAAAGCGTGCGGCGCTTCCGGCCAAATGTCCAGATCCGCCGAGTTCCCGGCGGCCAGCCAGCGCGCGGCCAGGAACATCGAATCATCCAGCAGCGGGTCCAAGTCCCCCACCGTGAACAGGGCCGGTGGCAGGCCGCGGAGGTCCGCGAACATCGGGGAAAGCTCCGGAGCCTGCCGTTCCGCCAGCGACGTACCGGGCAGGAACATCTCGATGAATTCGACCATCCAGCTGCTGGTCAGCACCAGAGCCTGATCATCCGCGGCCCTTACGCTCGGGCTGCGGCCCAAATCGAAGACCCCGAACACCAGGCTTGCCGCGGCGAATTTCGCGAACAACTCCGGCCGGCCTTCGCGCAATCGCAGCAAGGTCTGCACCGCGTAGTAGGCCCCGGCCGATCCGCCGGCCATCACCAGGCGTTCGGTCCCGAAAACCTCGGCCGCGTGCTCGGCCAGCCAGGTCGCGGCAAGCACGCAATCGTCCAGCCCGGCCGGGTACGGGTGTTCCGGCGTCAACCGGTACTCCACCGCGACGGTGGCCACCTGGATGCTCCGTGCGGTCAGATCGTTCGCGGCGTCGTCGTTGCGGCGCGAGCCCAGGGCGAATCCGCCACCGTGGATATTGAACACCACGCCACGCAGCTCGCCTTCCGGCCGGTAAACCCGCAACAAAATCTCGGAGTCGGCGGAAACGCCGGGAATCCCCAGCTCAGTCGCTTCGAGTTCAGTGGCCGCCGGCCGATACCGGGACACCGAACGCATCAGCTCAATCGCATCCGGCTGGTTCGGCGCGGGCAACGGCATCGCGGCGATCTGCTGGTTCAGTTTCCGCTGCGCGGACAGCACCGATTCGGGAACGCTGACGAAGTTGAGCATGCTGCCTCTTCCAGGACATGACCCCCACATCAGGACGAATTACAAGCTGGGCACATCCTCCAACAAGCCCGCCAACCGGTCAAGACCGGAAATCTGCGCTCCGCTCCAGCGGTCATCGGCCACGCCCTCGCGGTTCAACCAGACCGCGGGCAAACCGGCTTCGGAAGCCCCGATCGCATCGATCAGCAAGTTGTCCCCCACGTACAGGGTCTCCCGCGGCTCGAAGCCCAGTTGCCGCGCGCCTTCGTGGAAAATCGCCGGATCGGGTTTCGGCACGCCCACGGTGTCCGTGCCGACCAGGACCGAGATCCGCTGCAGCCCGGACAGATCCAGCTTGTTCCGTTGGTAATCCACCACGTTGTTGCTCACCGCACCGTAGGGAATCCGCCGCGCCTCCAAAAAGTCCAAAGCCGCGGCGACGTCCGGGTAGGCCGCCCACCGGCGCTTGGCCTCGAGCTCATAGGCGCTGTTCCAGGTGGCCACGTGTTCCTCCGGCAGAGCGCCGCCCACGGCTGCGAAGGCCCGCCGAGCGCGTGTGATCCGTTGCTCCACGAAACTCAGTTCGCCGTTCAGGAACGCTTGGTACAGCCCAGTGGGGTCCACCCGGAATTCCCAGTGGACCTGCTCCCAAGCCTCCTCGGACAGTTCCGGCACGAACGCGGCGCTCACCTGGCGCACCGCGATTTCCATCGCGCTGCGCAGATCGACCAGGGTGTCGTCGATATCGAAGAGCACGGCCCGGATCGGCCGCTCCGATGCCAAACTCGGGAAACTCATCGGTCCCGGAAGCCGCGCAACCGGGCCAAGGAGGAATCCTTGCCCAGAATCACCATGGATTCGAACAGCGGCGGCGAAATCCGCCGACCGGAAATCGCAGTGCGCACCGGCCCGAACGCCAGCCGCGGCTTGAGCCCCAGCCCATCGATCAACGCGGCGCGCAGCGCCTCCTGGATCGATTCCGCGGTCCAGGAGGCCAACGGCTCGACGGCGTCGATCGCGGCATCCAGCACCTCGGCCAAGTTCTCCGGCAGCCCCTTGAGCGCATCCTCGGCCGGGGCGACGTCGTCGTCCGCGACGAAAAGGAAACGCAGCATTTCCGGCGCTTCGCCGAGCAATTGGATCCGTTCCTGGATCAACGGCGCGGCTTCGGTCAACACCTCGGCCTGGCGTCCGGTCAATTCGGCACCGACCAGACCCGCGTTCTGCAGGTACGGCACCAGCCGGTCCCGGAAGTCTTCGGCGGCCAGCAACCGCACGTGCGTGCCGTTGATCGCCTCGGCCTTTTTGACGTCGAAGCGGGCCGGGTTGGCGAGCACATCGGCCACATCGAAGGCCTTGACCAGTTCTTCGACCGTGAAAATGTCCTCGTCCGCGCTGAGCGACCAGCCCAGCAGCGCCAGGTAGTTGATCAGGCCTTCTTTGATGAAGCCCCAGTCGCGCAGCAGGAACAGGCTGGATTCCGGATCCCGCTTGGAGAGCTTCTTGTTGCCCTGGCCCATCACATAGGGCAAATGTCCGAACAACGGCTGGTACTCCGCCACGCCGACGGCGTGCAGCGCCCGGTAGAGCGCGATTTGCCGGGGTGTGGAGGACAGCAGATCTTCGCCCCGCAGCACATGGGTGATTCCCATCAGTGCGTCGTCCACCGGATTCACCAGGGTGTACAGCGGCGCGCCATTGGGCCGGACCACCGCGAAGTCCGGCACCGAGCCGGCTTTGAAGGTGATCTCGCCGCGGACCAAGTCTGTGAAGGTGAGGTCCTCGTCCGGCATCCGCAGACGCAGCGCCGGCTGCCGGCCCTCGGCCTTGAATGCGGCGATCTGCTCCGCGGAAAGCTCCCGGTCGAAGCCGTCGTAACCCAGCTTGGGGTCCCGTCCGGCCGCCTTGTGCCGGGCTTCGATCTCCTCCGGCGTCGAGTAGGACTCGTAGACGAATCCGCCCGCACGCAGTTTCGCGATCACGTCCTGGTAGATCTCGCCGCGCTGCGACTGCCGGTACGGGCCGTGCGGTCCCCCGGCTTCCACGCCCTCGTCCCAGTCGATGCCCAGCCAGCGCAAGGCTTCCAGCAGCTGGTGGTAGCTCTCTTCGCTGTCCCGCGCGGCGTCGGTGTCTTCGATCCGGAAGATCATCTTGCCGCCGGTGTGCCGGGCATAGGCCCAGTTGAACAGGGCGGTCCGGATCAGGCCGACGTGCGGGGTGCCGGTGGGTGAAGGGCAAAAACGGACGCGGACCGGAGTCGACGCGTCAACAATGGGAGTAGTCATGGTGCTTTCAGTTTAGGTGAGGAACTATCGGCGCACGATGGGATTGGACAAGGTGCCGATCCCCTCGATCTCCACTTCGAAACGGTCGCCTTCGCTGACCAGCCCGACGCCGGCCGGGGTGCCGGTCATGATCACGTCGCCGGGCAGCAGCGTGAAAGCCTGCGAAACATAGGACACCAGGGATTTGACGCTCCAGATCATCTGATCGGTGCGACCGTCCTGGACCACCTTGCCGTTGAGCCGGCCTTGCACCGCCAAGTCGTCGACGTCGAGCTCGGTTTCGATCCAGGGCCCCAGCGGCGCCGATCCGTCGAAGCCTTTGGCCCGCGCCCACTGGTTGTCGGTGCGCTGCGCATCGCGCGCGGTGAGGTCGTTGCCACAGGTGTAACCGAAAATCACCTCGTCCACCCGGTCCTCCGGCACGTCTTTGCAGATCCGGCCGATGACCACGCAGAGTTCCGCCTCATAGGAGACTTCCTCGGAGAACTCCGGCAGCGCAATCGGATCATTGTGCCCGATCACCGAAGTGTTCGGCTTGAGGAACATCAACGGACTGGGCGGAACCTCGTTGCCGAGCTCTTTGGCATGGTCCGCATAGTTGCGTCCGATGCCCACGACCTTGGAACGCGGAATGATCGGAGCGAGCAGCCGGACATCCTCCAGCGGGTGGACTTCGCCGGTCGCTTCCACGCCGTTGAAAAAGGGATCCCCCTTGATCACGGTCACGGTTTCGCCGGCGGCGTCGACTACGCCGTACATCGGGTCGGCATCAAGGACAAAACGGGCTATACGCATGATCCAACTATTTCACGGTTTCAGATAGCCTGTTGCCCCTGCGTTAGCGTTCTGACGCGCAAATCGCTATCGCAGGAGCAAGCGGCTATCCGAAATGGTTTAGACCAAGCGGCGCAACCAGCCGTGCTTGTCCTCGACCGTGCCGGTCTGGATGCCGAGCAATTCCGCACGGATGCTCAACGTGACTTCACCGGCTTTGGCATCAGCCGAGCCGATTTCTTCGTTCTCGTCCATCAGCCGGCCGATCGGCGTGATCACCGCAGCGGTACCGCAGGCGAAGACCTCGGCGATGTCCCCGGAAGCCACGCCGTCGCGCCACTCGTCCAGCGTGATCGTGCGTTCCTGCACGTCCAAGCCGCGGTCGCGGCCCAACTGCAGCACCGAAGACCGGGTGACGCCTTCCAGGATGCTTCCGGAGAGCGCCGGAGTCACCAAGGAGCCGTCTTTCAGCACGAAGAACACGTTCATGCCGCCCAGGTCCTCGACCGCATTGTTGTTCTCCTGGTCCAGGAACAGCACCTGCTTGCAGCCGTGCGCCTCGGCCTCGAGTTGCGGCAGGAGCGAGGCGGCGTAGTTGCCGCCGCATTTCGCCGCACCGGTGCCGCCACGGCCGGCGCGCGCGTAGTTTCGGGAGATCCAAATCGAGACCGGCTTCAATTCGCCGCCGAAGTAATTGCCGGCCGGCGAAGCGATGACCCGGAAGGAAACTTCGCGGGCGGCCCGGACGCCCAGGAACGCCTCGGTGGCGATCATGAACGGACGCAGGTAGAGGCTTTCGCCGTCCCCGGACGGCACCCATTCCTGATCGGCCTGCACGACGCCGGCGATCGCGTCCAGGAAGACCTGCTCCGGCAGTTGCGGCAAGGCCAGCCGCTGGGCTGAACGGTTCAACCGCGCAGCGTTGGCTTCCGGGCGGAAAGTCCACACCGAGCCGTCGGCGTGCCGGTAGGCCTTGAGCCCCTCGAAAATCTCCTGGCCGTAGTGCAGCACCGAGGCCGCCGGATCCAGCGCGATCGGGCCGTAGGGCTCAATCCGCGCGTCGTGCCAGGATCCTTCGCCGGGAGTGCTGGCCGTATAGTCGACCACCGCGGTGTGGTCGGTGAAATAGTCGCCGAAACCAGGGTTCGCCAGAATCGCAGCCCGCTCCTGAGCAGTCTTCGGGTTCTCCGAGAGATGCTGGGCGAAGCTCAATTCGGTCGCTGTCTGGGTCATGATTCCTCCACGGGATACTGCGCTGCGCTGCGTAGATTTAAGGTCGAATGCGGTTGTTTTCGGGGTCGCCGATGATTAATCCTACTGCGCCGGAATGCTTCCGGTTGCGGCCAAACCCGGCCGAGTGGACGTTAACCCAGCCGGGCCGCGATCGCATCGCCGATCGCCGACGTCGGGCGCACGCCCAGCTGCGCACGTTCCGCGACGTCGGCGGTCACTGCGGCATTGATTTTCGCCGCCAATTCGGGGAGCTCCAGATGGTCCAGGAGCAACGCCGCGGAAAGGATCGCCGCGGTCGGATCGGCCTTCTGTTGACCCGCGATGTCCGGGGCCGAGCCGTGCACCGGTTCGACCATCGAGGGCGCGGTGCGGTCCATATTGAGGTTGCCGGACGCAGCCAGCCCGATGCCGCCGGTCACCGCAGCGGCCAGATCGGTCAGGATATCGCCGAAGAGGTTGTCCGTGACGATCACATCGAAGCGGCCCGGGTCGGTGACGAAGAAGATCGTCGCGGCATCGACGTGCAGGTAGTCCACGGCCACCTCGGGGAAGTCGGCGGCGACCGCTTCCACGGTGCGCTTCCACAAGTGTCCGGAGTGCACCAGCACATTGTGCTTGTGCACGTAGGTCAGCTTTTTCCGGTCAGTCAGTGCGGCCCGCCGGAAGGCATCCCGGACCACCCGTTGCACGCCGAAGGCGGTGTTCACGGAGAGTTCGTTGGCCACCTCCTGATCGGTGCCTTTGCGAAGCACGCCGCCATTTCCTACGTAGGGCCCTTCGGTGCCCTCCCGCACCACCACGAAATCCACCTTCCCGGGTGCGGCCAGCGGGCTGGGCACTCCCGGGTAGATCTTCGCCGGGCGCAAATTGACGAAGTGATCCAGAGCGAACCGGAGCTTGAGCAGCATTTCGCGCTCGATCAACCCGGAGGGGATCCGGGTATCCCCCGGCGCCGCGCCGACCGCACCGAACAAAATCGCATCATGCCGGCGCAATTTCACCAGGGTCTCATCGGAGAGCGTCTCTCCGGTCTCCAGCCAATGCTGCGCACCGAGCGCGTATTCGGTGAGTTCGAGTTCGACGGCGGCCGGGCCGGTCACGGCGCGCAGGACCTTGAGGGCCTCCGCGATGACCTCGGGGCCGATGCCGTCGCCGGGGATGACTGCCAGATCGATGCTCATTTCCCCAGCCTAGCCAAAGTATCCAGATGCTGGTCAAAGCGTCTCAAACTTCGGACGCCCAGTGGAATCGCTCCGCCGAGTGGCCAGATCGGCAGGCTAATCGGACTTCAGAATGTGCCGATCTGGCCACTCGGCGGGGAGCGAGGATGACAATCAGACCGTGGCAGGATGCCGCGCACCCGGTTGCACCGTAAAGTTGGGGACCATGGTCATGCACAAAATCTACGAGTGGTTCCGAACCCACCGGTTCGTCGTGGATTTCGCCGCCATGGCGCTGCTCTGGCTGTTCACCGCCTTCATCCAGTACTCCTCCGCGAGCGGCTTGACCAGCATCGCTGTCAGCACCTTCCTGGTGTTTCCGCTCGCCTGGCGCCGCACCAAGCCGGTGTTCGCCGGTGCGGCAATCGCTGCGGTAGCCGTCATCCAGTGGGCCGTCGCCTATCCGCCGCTGCCGGCCAATGTCGCGGTGATCCTGGTGGTTTACTCGCTCGCCGCCTATGCACCGCGGTGGGCCAGCCTGAGCGGACTCGTGCTGGCGCTGCTCGGTTCGGTCATGGTGGTCACCCGGTACTACATGAGCGACACTTTCACCGGTGAAATCGCCAGCTTGCCGCTCACCGCCCTGCTGATTTTCCTGGTCTGGTTCCTGGTGCTGTTCAGCTGGACCTTCGGCGATCTGACCCGGACCCGGCGGCTCCGCGAGCAGGGCCTGGAAGACCGGGCGCGCCGTCTGGAAATCGAACAACAGCAAGAACGGGCACTCGCCGCCAGTGACGAGCGTGCCCACATCGCCCGGGAAATGCACGACATCGTGGCGCATTCGCTCTCCGTGATCATCACCCAGGCGGACGGGGCGCGCTACGCCGCGCAACAGGACCCGGCAATCGCCACCAACACCCTGAAAACCATCTCGGACACCGGCCGGACGTCGTTGCGGGAAATGCGCCGCCTGCTCGGGGTGCTCCGCGGCGACGAGGAAACGTCGTTCCGTCCGCTCCCCGGTTTGGTGGATCTGGACGAATTGCTGCTGGGCTTCCGTTCCGCCGGGATATCGCTGGAATACAACCATTCCGGCCAGGCGCGCCGGGAGCTTCCACCGGGCGCCGAACTGACCGTGTACCGCACCATCCAGGAAGGCCTCACCAATGTGCTCAAGCATGCCGGACCGCATGCGCACACCGTGGTCGGTCTGGACTGGCAAGCCCGCGGGCTCCAAGTCTCGGTCCAGGACGACGGCCGCGGCGCCGCGGCGGATCCCCCCGACTCCGGCGGCGGCAACGGCATCCGGGGCATGGCCGAACGGGTCAAGCTCTACGATGGGACGTTAGAAGCCAAAGCCCAGCCGGGCGGCGGCTTCCGCATCATTGCATTCATCCCCTACACGGAGGCCTAGTGTGACCGAGACTGACGCAGCCCAGCCCGCCCCGGCCATCAAGGTGGGCCTGGTGGACGACCAGCAATTGGTGCGCTCCGGGTTCACCATGCTGATCAATTCGCAGTCCGACCTCGAGGTGGTGCTCCAAGCCGGCGATGGCCGGGAAGCCCTCGCCGGCCTTTCCGCGACCGCTGCCGACGTCGTCCTAATGGACGTCCGGATGCCGGGCATGGACGGCATCGAGACCACCCGCAAACTGATGGAACGCGTCCGTGCCGCGGCACCCGGTTCCCGGTTGGCCGGGTTGAAGATCGTGGTGCTGACCACCTTCGACCTGGACGAATACGCCCTGGCCGCGATCCAAGCCGGCGCCAGCGGATTCCTGCTCAAAGACGCACCGCCGGAAGAGTTGCTCGAGGCGATCCGCACGGTCTACCGGGGCGATGCGGTCATCGCCCCGTCCACCACCCGGCGGCTGCTCGACCACGTCGCGCCGATGCTCAGCGCGCCCAGCGCCTCGAACGACGAGCATCAGCAGGCCGTGCGGAGTCTGACCACCCGGGAACACGAAGTCTTCCTGCTGATCGCGCAAGGGTTGTCCAACCCGGAGATCGCTGCTTCGCTGTTCCTCTCCGAGGCCACGGTCAAAACCCATGTGGGGCACATCCTGAGCAAACTCGCAGCCCGGGACCGGGTGCAGATCGTGGTCATCGCGTACGAAACCGGTGCCGTCGCTCCGGGATGACTCCCCCGGCCCGGCCAGCGCTGACCGGGCCGGCTCATACCCTGGTCTGATCCCGCACCGCCCACCGTCACCGTCGAATCATGCCCTGGCCCGATTCGGCGGGCACGGCAATTCTCTAATTTTGATGTATGACGACTTTGATCGAACGCGAACACACCCATCAGGGCAATGCGGTTTCCGCCCGGGGCTTGAACAAAAACTACGGTCGGGGCGAGACCGCGGTCAGCGCCCTGCGCAATATCGACATCGACTTCGATGCCTCCCGGTTCACCGCCATCATGGGTCCGTCCGGAAGCGGAAAATCCACCCTGATGCATTGCCTGGCCGGCCTGGACAGCACCGACTCCGGCAGCATCCACATCGGCGGCACCGACATCACCCAGCTCAATGACACCGCTTTGACTGCGCTGCGCCGGGACCGGATCGGCTTCATCTTCCAAGCTTTCAACCTGGTGCCCACCCTGACCGCGGAACAGAACATCACCTTGCCGGTCGCCCTGGCGAACGGCACCGTGGACCGGGACTGGTTCACCTTCATCACCGGCACCCTGGGTCTGACCGACCGGCTCAACCACCGGCCGCACCAGCTCTCCGGCGGCCAGCAACAACGGGTGGCCGTGGCCCGGGCGCTGCTGACCCGGCCCGAAGTGATTTTCGCCGATGAACCCACCGGCAACCTGGATTCCCGGGTCGGTGCCGAAGTCCTGGGCATGCTCCGCCGCTCCTCGCAGGAGATGGGCCAGAGCATCATCATGGTCACCCACGATCCGATCGCCGCCTCGTACGCGGACCGGGTGGTCCTGCTCAGCGACGGAGTCCTGGCCGGCGAGTTGGAAAACCCCACCCCGGAAACCGTGCTCGCCGCGCTGGCCACGCTGGGGGCCTGACATGTTCCAGGTCGCCCTCGCCCAAATCAAACTGCACTCCCGGCGGTTCATCGCCGTCGGGCTGGCCGTCCTGCTCGCGGTGGCCTTCCTGGTCGCCACGCTGCTGGTGAATTCCTCCACCCAGGCCACGCTCAAAGCCAGCCTGGGCCAATCGTTCGCCAAAGCCGATGCCGTGATCAGTGCCGGCCCGGGGCGGAACCCCAAACTGCTCGACCAAACCGCCGTCGACGCCGTCGGCAAGGTCCCCGGCGTGACCGCCAGCTTTGCGCAACTGGAAACCGCCCTGCAAGCGAAGTCGCCGAACAGCACCTTCTACAGCGAATTGCTCAATACCGCGCCCGAAGCCGCACTGGAGTCCGCAGTCCTGGTCTCCGGGGCGCTGCCCAGCGCGCCGGGACAAGTCGCGGTGGACGAGAAAACCGCCGAGCGCAGTTCGCTTGCCGTCGGCAGCGTGCTCACGCTGACCAGTTCCACCGGGCAGTCCACCAGTGCCACGGTCTCCGGGATCGTCAAACCCAGCAGCGATCCGATGCGCTCCGGCTCGGCGCAACTTCTCGCCACCACGCAGACCATCGCGCCCTTGGCGGCGCAGCCCTTGGCCTACCAGACCATCCAGCTCAAGCTGGACGGCAAGCTCAGTGACGCCGAGCGCAGCGGGCTCGTCCAGGCCTTGGCCGCGGCCGGCTTCGACAAGGCCACGGTGAACACCCCGGACCAGCAGACCACCGCCCAGATCCAAAGCATGACCGGTGGCGACGACGTGTTGACCCTGGTCCTGCTGGCCTTCGCCGCAATCGCGATCATCGTCGCAGTACTCGTGGTCTCGAATACCTTCGCCGTGCTGGTCGCGCAACGGACCCGGGAACTGGCCCTGCTCCGCTGCATCGGCGCGAAGAAGAGCCAGATCCGAAACTCGGTGCTGGCCGAAGCGGCAATCGTCGGCGTGGTTTCCTCGGCGGCCGGCGTCGCTGTGGCCTTCGGCGGCATGTACGCCTTGATCAGCTGGCTCAAAACCACCCCCGGAAACCAGTTCGCGACCTTCCAAGGCAACCTCTCCGCGCCGATCGCCGGCATGCTGGTCGGTATTCTGCTGACCGCGGCCGCAGCGCTGGTCCCGGCCCGGGCCGCCACCGCGGTCGCGCCGTTGGCCGCGATGCGCCCGGTCGACGACGCCGCGCTGAGCAATCGCAGCGGCCGGACCCGGTTGGCCATCGGCGGCGTGCTGATCGCGCTCGGCGGCCTGCTGCTGGCCTTCGGCGCAATCAGCTCCAACCTGATGATCGCGTTGCCCGGCGGCGCGATGACCTTCATCGGCCTGCTGCTTTGCGCCTCGCTGTTCGTGCCGCGGCTGGTATCGGCGTTCGGCAAGCTCGCTTCGCCCGCCGGGGTGCCCGGGAAACTCGCCTCGCTCAATGCGGTCCGAAATCCCGGACGGACGACGGCGACCGCTTCGGCGCTACTGATCGGCGTCACCTTGGTCTCGATGATGCTCACCGGCGCCTCGACCGCGCGCAGCGCCTTCGAGACCACCTTCGACGAGCGTTACCCGGTGGACATTTCGGTCGAGGCCGGAAGCTACGATCTGGCCAAGGTGCAGAGCCTGAAAACGCTGGCCGGAGTCAGCGCCGTGGCACAGCTTCCGCTGGTCGGTGAAGTCGTCGGGAGTTCCGACCCGATGCTCACCGGCGGCTCGGTCTACGGCATTTCCAGCTCCGACGCCGCAACCATGCTCGGCTCGGCCCAGAACCGGGTGCAACCGGGGCAGCTGCTGATGCCCAAATCGGCCAAGGACAGCACGCTCACCGTGAAGTCCGGCGGTACCGATCGATCGTTGCCGGTGGTCAAGGCCACCAGCAACGGCTTCGCACCGATGGTCAACCTGGACACCGTGCCGGCTCCGGCCGGCGCGGAACAGGCAGTCTGGGTCAAGCTGGTCCCCGGCCTCGGCAGTGGCCAGATCCTGGACCTGCGGACCCAGATCGCCAAGACCCTGGCCGTAGACGACTATGCGGTCAACGGCGGTGCGATGGAAAAGGCCAGCTTCAACCAGGTCATCGATTTGATGCTCCTGGTGGTCACCGGGTTGTTGGCGATCGCGGTGCTGATCGCGCTGATCGGTGTCGCGAACACGCTCTCGCTCTCGGTCCTGGAACGCACCCGGGAGAACGCACTGCTGCGCGCACTGGGCCTGACCAAGCGCGGGTTGCGCGGCATGCTGGCTCTGGAGGCCGTCCTGGTCGCCGGGGTAGCGGCGCTGATCGGCGTCGCACTGGGCGGCCTGTACGGTTGGCTCGGGGCGCAGTCGGCACTGGGCGGTTTCACCGCGGTGGTGCCGAATCTGCCCTGGCTGCAACTGCTCCTGGTCGTCGCGGTAGCCGCCGCTGCCGGGCTCGCCGCCTCGGTGGTACCGGCCCGGCGGGCCGCCAAGCTCTCCCCGGTGGAAGGACTCGCCACCGATTGAGTCCGGCACCGACCGCCGTCGAGCGTTGAGTTGTGGCTGGCAAAACCCGGTTTTGGCAGCCACACTCAACGCTCGGCTGGGTTAAACCGGCTCTTCGTAGCGCGGGAAGATCGGCGTCGGTGCCGGCAACGGGGTACCCGGGACCAAGGGCGCCTCGATCGCGGCGAAATCGCGGGCCCCTTCCGCACCGGAGACGCCCAGCACGTCGAGCAGTTTCCCGGCCGACGTCGGCATCACCGGCTGGATCAGCAGGCCGACGATCCGCAGCACCTCGAGCGTCACATAGAGCACCGTGGCCATCCGGTCCGGATCGGTTTTGCGCAGCACCCAGGGCGCCTGCTCCGCGAAGTAGGCATTGGTCTCGCCCAGCACGGTCCAGATCGCCTCCAGTGCACGGTGGAATTCCTGCACCTCGTAGCTGGTCCGATTGGCCGCGAGCAAGCCTTGGGCTTGGGCCAGGATCGCGCAGTCGGCGTCGCTGAACTCGCCGGGCGCCGGCACTTCGCCCCCGCAGTTCTTGGCGACCATGGACAACGAACGCTGTGCCAGGTTGCCGAGGTTGTTCGCCAGGTCCGAATTCATCCGGCCCATGATCGCTTCATGGCTGTAGTTGCCATCCTGGCCGTAGGAGACTTCGCGCAGGAAGAAGAACCGCACCGCGTCCACACCGTATTCGGCCACCCAGTCCGCCGGGGCCACCACATTGCCCAGGGATTTGGACATCTTCACCCCGTTGTTGAACAAGAAGCCGTGGATCATCACGCGTTTGGGCAGCGGCAATCCCGCACTCATCAGGAATGCCGGCCAGAAGATCGCATGGAACCGGGAAATGTCCTTGCCGATGATGTGCACATCTGCAGGCCAATACTTCCAT
>SXGS01131241.1_pt1 | contig 17492 bp, 10 predicted proteins | sample 3174681 | NCBI WGS metagenome assembly SXGS01 (sample SAMN11356861, study PRJNA531348) | freshwater metagenome | isolation source: freshwater sample F1-80 | place: China: Fuxian Lake, Yuxi | collected 2017-12-25 | reverse complement strand
GTAGCTCTGCTCGTCAATCGCCAGCGCCCGCCGCAGCAACGGCTCCGCTTCCCCCAGCCGGTTCGTCGCGTGCAGCAACACAGCCAGGTTGTTCAGGTCCCTCGCCACCTCGGGATGATCGGCCCCGTAGCTCTGCTCGTCAATCGCCAGCGCCCGCCGCATCAACGGCTCCGCGTCGGAATGGAGCGCCCGGGCGTGAAGCAGGAGCGCCAGTTGGTTCATCAGCGTGGCAGTCGGGTCCGGAATCGCGGAAGCGTCCGCGCCCGCTGCGAGGAACGCCGCGTGGGGACGCACGAGATCCCAGCGCGGCCAGGTGCGGACGTCCTGCGGGTCGCCGGGCAGGGAGTCGGCGAGAACCCGGAGGGCGAGGTGAAGCCACACCCGTCGGTCCTCCGGCGCCATCCGCGAGCGGAGGATCTCCTGCACCACGCGGTGGACCTCACATGTCTGCCCGTCCTCGGACAGGCGAAGCATGCTGTAGTTGGCCAGATCGGCCAGCGCATCCGCCGGAGTCCCGGTGGCGGCGCCGGGTTCTGTCTGGAGGAGGGTGACGGCTTCCCGCCACCCCGCGCCTGCCGACTCGGTCTCCAGCAGGAAGAGCGGGATCGGTTCGGGGGCGAACCAGGCAAGGAGACGGAGGAGGGCGATCTCGCCGGACCCAAGCTGCTGCAGGGTGGTCTCCCACGTGGCGGCAACGCTCCGGGGGTACTGCATCAGCGCATCGTCGTGCCACTCGCGCACGCGGGCTTCGGCGGCGCGCCACTCCGCCAGGTAGGCACGCAGGGTGAGGCGGCGGACCCCGATGTGAGCGCCGGCCTGTTCCAGGGCGAGGGGGAGACCACCCAGCTCGCGGGCCAGCTCCCGCGCGTCGTCCGGGTCGGCGGCCTGCGGGCGGCGGCGGCCTTCGGTGCGGTCGAGGAGGAACCGGGCGGCCGGCTCTTCGGCCAGTGTGTCCAATTCGAGCGCGCGGATGTTCCCCGCCCACTGCGTGTAGCGCCCGGTGAGGAGGACCCGGCCGCCGCGCAGGGATTGCACGAGCTTCCCGGCTTCGGCGGCGGCCTCACGGGTGTCCAGGTTGTCCAGGATCAGCAGCCAGCCGGGGTGATCCTGGAGCCAGCGGTGCACGGCGGCCTCCCGGTGCGGCTCTTCGGGGTCCGCCTGTTCCGGAAGGTCCAGGGTCTCGGGCCCGGAAAGCGCGGCGAGATTGCGGTGGAGGTCGGCCGGGGTCTCCGCGCCGGTGAAGAGCAGCGCTGTGTAGGCATCCGCGCGGCGCCCGGCGTATTCCACCGCCAGCCGGGTCTTGCCGACGCCGCCCAACCCGTGCAGCACCCGTCCCACCAGCGCCGCGTGTCCGCCCGGGTCCTGCAGGGCGGTGTGGACCCGCTCCAGGTCCGCCTCGCGCCCGGCAAAGAGGCCTCCCAGGCTCTGGAACGGGAGAGAGATGGGTTTCCGTTCGGGCGGATCGGGCCGGGGCGCCGGAGCGGGCTGCAAGACGAACCCCGCGTCGGGAAACGCAGCGACCACGGCGGCGGCGGGCGCGCACTGCCCGGCCCGGTGCCTCTCGTCCGCCACCAGGACCACCCCCGCCACGCCCGCGCTGTCCCGGGGGAAGACGGGGCCGCCCGAGAATCCGGGCGCCACGGTGTAGCCGTGGCCGGCGAGATCATTCAACTGCCTCCGCCCGCCTGCAATCGCGTTCCCCAGGCGCACGTCCGCCCAGCCCCCGGCGGGGCGCCCCTCCGGGCATCCGAACAGCTCGCACTCGCCCCCGGCAAACTCCACCAGGTCGAGCGGCCGTGCGCCGTCAGGCAGCGGCCCCGTCACGAGCAGGAGGGCCAGATCGCTCGCCGCCGCGGGGCTCGCGTCCGCGGCCGGGGCGGGAGCCTGCCACCGATGGACCCGCGCCGGTACAGGAGTCTCCGGGGCGACGAACGGGAAGTCCAGATCGAGGGTCTCGTGCGAGTCCGGTTTCGAGGGCTCGTCAAGCGCTCTCCCCAGGGCCGCATTCACCACGTGGGCGGCGGTGAGCACGCGGTTTCCCGGCAGCAGGAAACCGAGCCCCACCGGCTGATCACCGCGCCGGACCCGAACCAGTCCGGCCGCCCCCGGGGGCTGTCCGTCGGGCCTCATGGCTGCCTCTCTTCCGGCAGGAATACCGGCACATCGTGCGGTGAGAGCGGGTTCGCCGGCGCCTTCCAGACGGCGAAGAGACCACCGGGGCGGGTGGCGGCGAGGGCGCGGCGGAGCGTGTGCCGGGCCGCCTCCACCCGGCTGCGGCGGGCGTCCTGGACGGACAGCAGGCCGAGGAGGTCGCCGGCGAGCCCGGCGGCCAGGCCGAGACCGTCCGCGGTGTAGGGGACACCCCGAGCGGTCAGGGCAAGCAGCAGTCCCGCATCCCCCCAGAAAACCTGGCGGATCAGCACATCGCCGGGCCGGTTCGAGATCTCAGGCGCGATGCGCTCCCGCAGGCGGCGCTCCACCCCGCGCCACGAATCCTCGGTACGAACGTTCACCCCATGAACATAGAGAATCGGCATCGCGGAACCCTTCCACACAAGGCAGACGACCGGTGGGAGGTTCCACACCGCTCCCGCGCTCTCCTTTTTGGACCTTCCCGCGCACTCACCGGGATCGGCAGGGCCGGGAATCCGGCACATCCCGTATCCCGGGAGCGCAGCCGCCCGCCCGCAGGCGTCCCGGTTCTCCGCGCAGGCGCCCCCACCGAGGTACCGGATTCGAGGGCGCATCAACGCCACCCGCGCCGAACCGGTGTGAACCGGATTCCCCGGCACTCGCCCCGGCACGTCAACCCGGAGTGACGTGGCCACAACGCGCTCACTCCGCGCGTTCCGAAACCGGTGGCGGCTACACCGGAACCGCCGGAATGCGCAGGCCCTGGGCCTGAAGGGACCCGATGTTCACTGCTGCGCTGTGGCGTACCGCTTCGTCGGGGTCGTCCAGGAGGCGCACCAGGCAGGCGATCAGGCGAGGCGGAGCCGGGTGCCAGAACACATCGCACGCGTCGCAGACCGCTCTGCGGGTGAACGCGGATGGGTGAGTTGCGAGATCGAGCAGCCGATCCAGTGTACTCGGAACCATGTCCACGGGGAACGCCCCGGCAGCCACACGCGTGACCTGTTCGATGGGGCTGAGTAGTGCTGCGAAGAGGTGCTCCTCCAGCCGGGGTACTGACTCGGGGCCCCAGGCGCTCAGGAGATCGAACGCCCGTGCCTGATCGCCGTAGTTCGGACTCTGCAGGAATTGCTCGACAAAGTGAACCAGCGACCGGGTGCGCCGCTCCGGTGGGAGTCTGAACAGCCCCTCCCGGGCCCGTTCCCAATCATCGAACTGGGGGAGGTATGCTACCAGCGCATGCACCACTTCGCCCGAGAAGTGCTCCCAACCGATGGCAGGCAGCGAGGCGCAGATGGAGGTCATGTTGGCGGTATCGAGTACTGCGATTCCCTTTCGCAGGCCCTCCAGCAACAAGTGGGTTGGCGAAATCGGGGCTGAGCAGTGTTGCAGGTAGAATAGCCACTGCCGGGAAGCGGCCCGCTGATCAGGATCGGGATGATCGAGAAACTCGGGGAGACGCGCGATCAGGAATTGCGGGTCGGGCAGACCTTCAGCCCCCGCCGCTGCAAATACAACCCGGGCATCTGCATCGCTCCGGAGCGCCCGCAATTGCGCGCAGACCGGTTCGTCGGTCCGAAATGCGGCACGCCTGGCGATCCGAGCAGCCGCAAGTCGAACTTCCGACACCGGGTCCGCCAACCACCTGACCAGATACTCCCGGGTCGTGTGCCGTTCAGCAGCGGTGCCGAGAGCGCCGATCACCTGGATCGCCAGAGCCCGTCCTTCTGCACACTCCGAATGGCTGGCCCGCATGAGTTCACCCACGAATTCGGGGGACTTCGCGATCCCTTTCAGGTGCATCAGACAGTTTCCGATCTGTGTGTCCCCCTGCGCAACGCGGGGCAGCAGCACTCGAATCACCTCGCCCGGGATGTCCTGCCCGCAGAGGCCGAATAAGGCCCCGATAGCTCGTTCCCGCGCCTCGCCGTCGGTGCCGGTGGCCATGTCGGCCAGCTCCAGCAACAGATCGGTGGCCTGGTCCGGCGCGTGAACCAGAAGCGCTCCCACGATCTCCGGCCAGACGCTGGGGTTCGCGTTCCACCCCTCTTCGCGCAGACGCGTCGCTACCCGGTCGCTGCCGGAGTAGCGACCCAGGGACTGGAGAGCAGCGGTGACCTCCCCCCGGTACTCCTCGTCCGGGTCGTGCAGGCAGTCCAGCAGGGCGAGAGCCACTGCGTCCGCAGCTACGGCAGACCGCAGCCGGATGACGACATCTATCCCCCACCGCCGCGCGTCCGCTTCGGGACGCCGGAGCACCCCGGCGAGGGCGCTCAGGAACTCCGGAGAGACACAGTGGTTGCGCAGCGCGCTCACCCAGGAGTACCAGGGGTAAAGGTCCGCCGGATCGGCTGCCCAGAGCACCGCGTACTCCGGGAGTAGCCGCCCGCCGGCGCGGGCTCCGGCGGAACAGAGCGACTGGAGCACCACATCGGGCCTGGTCATGACAGCCGCGGTGCCCCGCCGGTGATGGTGGCGCCAGAGGGTCACGTACTCGGTGGCGATGCGGTCCCGGCGCTGGGTCAATTCACCAAGAGAGCGAGGCGACCCACCGATCTCCCCCAGGCAGAGGGCGGCAAGCGCCAGCCGGTGACGGGCGATGTCATCGCGGGCAGGATCCCGCAACCGATCGAGCAGCGGCGCCGGATCCTGAAGCAGGCCCGCCAGCATGCGCACCGGTTCGTCCCATTCCGTCTGCCCGGCAATCCGGTCCAGCATCTCCCACAGAGCGACTGCCTCTTCCGGCCTCCCCGTCTCGAGTTGTCCACGCCAGTGCAGCGCGACGAAGTACTCCAGAAACGTGCGATGAGCGAACGCACAGCGAGCACCGCCGTGCGGGGTCACGATACCCCGTTCCATCAGCGCCTCTTGCCGGGCAGCGATCTCGGGCCCGCTGTCTCCCGTAGCGGCCGCCAGTGCGGCATACAGCTCCGTCTCGCTGAAATCGTTGCGCTGGGGGGATGGGGCATGGAGTCGCCATGCTACCTCCGGCAATACGCTCTCCCAGTCCGCCATCGCGGGTCCCTGTTCCGCCTGCCATCCCCCCTCCAGGACCTGGTCGAACAGCCTCGCGTAGACTTGCGTGCGGCGCGGCGGGCCCAACTCCAACGTCGGGTCGTCACTGTCCCCTACGTCTGCATCCGGTTCCAGGGTGGCGCACGTCAGCGAAAGGAGAAGCGGGCTCCCCCGCACAGCCTGGAGGGAGCGCCCGTCCTCCAATAGCTCGGTCCACAAGCCGGTGGCGCCCCATGCATCGAGAAAGGTCCGGGCCTCGTCGTCGCGCCAGGGATCCATCACATGGTGATCCGGCTGCAGCCACGCGGGCAGGAAACCCCGGCCGCCGGGCCGGGTAGTGATCACGGTGAGCGAGGCGTGGCCCTCCAACTCCGCCAGCGCGGCTCCGAGGAGGTCCGCGTTCGACACCTCGTCCAGGGCGTCCAGCAACAGCGCCGCGCGCCCCACTGCGATCTGTTCCAGCAGGTACTCGGTGAGCGCCTCGGCGTCCGTCGCCCCGCTTCGCGCACACTCCTCCGCCAGAGCCGCCCGCACCGAGCCGAGCCGCACCACCAGCGGGAGCGGGAGAAAGATCGGTAGAGTCGGAGGCCCCTGTTTCGTTCCCGCCACTCGTTCCCATGGAAACTCCGCCAATGCAGGCAGAGCCAGCTCGCGGGCGAGCATGCGCAGCAAAGCACTCTTTCCCAGTCCTGGGCTTCCCTCCACCAGCAGGGGATGGTTGGGGCACCGTTGGCTCCACTCCCGGGCCATGTGCAACCACTGCCGGCCCCGCACCAGGTACCGGGGCATCGCCGTGGGACTCTGCGCCGCCGGGCTCGCCCCGGTTCGCCCCGCCGCTCTGCGCCGGGCAGGCGAAAGGCACGGCCAGACGAAGAGCGCCGACGGCTTCCGGTCTCCGAACCACACGGGCGAGTGGAGGTCCGGGAGCGTGACCAGGTGTTCCAGATATGCCTTCAGGGCCGACCGGGGGAGGGATGTGTGCATCGTGTGTGCTCTGCGTCAAAGGCGCGACTACTCTGCTATCGCAGAAGCGGGGAGTGGTGCTCAACGTCACGAGGAACCGATACGCCGGGCCTTCATTCCCAGGGGAGGAACATCCCATTACTGTAGTGGAGCGGTTTTCGGGGGCGGCCGGGGTGAAATCAGACCGCCCCGACAAACCGCTGGATTACAGCTTGTGTAGGAAGGGCGTCAGTTCGTGTCCTGCGGGGTTGCCCGTCGCGAGCGGCTCCGCACGCGCGTCAGACGCGCGTAGTTCTGGTCGATCAGGTCGAGTGCAAGTTCCAGGGCCGCATCATCCTCGACGGTCACGGTGACCCATCCGTAGCGTCCGAGATAGGCAGCGACCCGCACATGCGGAAGCTGCAGCAGTCCCTCCGGGTCTTCCTCCGGCTTGACGGTGACCATCGCGGTTTCGCCGCTGCCGAGGAAGGCGAAGACTTTGTTGCGAACTTTGAATACGGTCTCGCCCCAGGGGTGGTCTTCCACCGCATCGGGCTTCGCCGCACAGTGCGTTTTGAGACGGTCCCTGTAGTGCATCTCCATGTCCAGGCTTCCTAAAAACCGGCTGACCATTCGGGGACGGATTGAGCGGTGCTGGCTGTTTGCCTTCCGTGCCCCGGTCGAACGTGTGCTGACGGAACTCCCTCCGGAACTGGAGCCGATCACTCACGGGGGCTTTGCATTCTGGAGCGCTGTCGTTTCCGAATTGCGCGAAATGCGTCCCGCGTTCCTCCCCCGGGTGATGGGAATTTCCTATCGGCACGTCGCCTACCGGGTGTACGTCCGCTGCCACCCGCCGGCGGGACCGCCGCAGCCCGGGCTCTACTTCCTCCGCAGCGATTGCGACAGTCATTTCGTTCGTCTCGCCGGCAACGCGCTGACCGATTTCCGCTTTCGGACCGCGGGCATCGGGATTGAGGATCTGGCGGACCGCTGCACGCTGCGCGTCGTCTCCTCCGACGCTCCTGCCGAAGCGATACTCGACCGCCACGCCCCCGCTACGCTCGCGGCGGGATCTCCGTTCAACTCCATCGAAGACGCCGGCTCCTTCCTGAAGTACCACCCGTGCGGTCTGGCCGTCCCCTCATCCGGACAGGTCGCCCTCCTGCGGATCACCCGCGACGAAGCCGCCTGGAGATACCGCCTGATGCACGTTCGTCACCAGGAGTGGGGGTTTTTCGCGGGGCGCGACGTGCAGGCGGAGATCTGCTACGAAGTGAAGCCCATTGACTATCAGTGGAATCGTGCCGTAACGATTCCCGTGCGCCCACGCACGGACTGATCCACTGCGCGCGCCCGGCTGTGGCTGCGGGGCTGTGGCCCGATGCAGCCCGGTCCCAGGCGCCCGGATTGGGGGGACCGCTGCCCGGTCTGGATGCAGGGCAGCGGCGCACTTTCGAGGCAGGAGAGGAAGAATTCCTGCATGTCAACCGGATTGAGGACGGGCTGGGACCGGTCTTCAATGGTCACAGTTGTGCCGAGTGCCATGCCGTGCCGGTCGTCGGCGGCAGCAGTCCCAACCTGACCATCTCGCGCGTCACCAGGATCGGACAACTCACCAACGGACTGTTCTACCCGCTGGTCGAGAAGGGAGGAATCCTCCTCCAGGCACGATCGCTCCGGAAGTTGGCGCCGACAGCGACCGTGCGGGGAGAAGTGGTCCCGCCGGAGGCGAACGTGGTGTACCGCCGCGCGACGACACCCGTGTTCGGAGCCGGGCTGATCGAGGCAATTCCCGACGCCGAAATCCTGCGACGGGCGCGCCAGCCGGGTGGTCGTCCCGGTGCGGGCGGCGGCAGCGGCGGACCACTCCGCTCTGGGGCCTGTCGGACCGCCGACTCCTGCTGCACGACGGCCGATCCACCACCATTGCCGGTGCGATCCGCCGGCATGGCGGCGAATCCAGCCCGAGCCGCGAGCAGTTCACCCGGCTGCCTGCGCGTGATCGGGACGCAGTGCTCGCGTTCCTGTCCACGCTGTAGCCGCGAAACCGCAAGCCCCGTCTGTGGAGAGGCCTCTCTCCGCAGGCGGGGACACCAGCGACTGCGGAGAATGGCTGCAATCGCGCCTGTTGGCGATGAGATTTCGCCTGTCTCGTCTTCGCCAATCTCCCCCCTCAACAGCGAGGTGCGTTCGACAGGGTGCAACTGCACCCACGGTCCGGTGTCTCAGCGAATTCAGAGCAGCGCGAAGGCAGGACAGCAAGATGCAGCAGGGACGATACGGACACCGGCACACCATCGGGATCTACCGGCGGGAGTTGATCCAGGCGGGCTGCTCCGGCCTGCTCGGACTCGGTCTTTCCTCGGTGGGCGCCACGCCGGCGCAGGCAGCCGCGTTGCCTCAGGCGCGGACCTTCGGCCGGGCGAAAGCCGTCATCATCGTCTTCCTCACCGGCGGAGCCAGCCACCTGGATACCTTCGACCCGAAACCGGAGGCGCCTGCCGAGGTGCGCGGCGACTTCCAGGCGATCGGCACGCGCGTTCCCGGCATCCGCGTGGGGGAGCACTTACCCCAACTGGCTCAACGGATGCAGCATCTGGCACTCGTCCGTTCGATGGCCCACAAGAACAACGGACACCTACCCGCGACGCATTGGGTGCTGACGGGAAAGGCCATACCGGGCATCCCGGAAGACCTGGGGGTGGATCGAATCCGCAGCCGGTCCGATTGGCCCTCCTACGGGTCCGCACTCCACTACTTCCGTCCCCGGGCCGATGGCGTCCCCTCGGCCGTCAACCTTCCCACTTATCTGCAGGAGCCGCCGCTCCTCTGGCCGGGGCAGTACGCCGGGTGTCTGGGCGCCCGGCACGACCCCTGGCAGATCACCGACGACCCGAACCGCCCCGAGTTCCGTGTGGAGAACCTCTCACTGCCGGCAGGCTTCGCCGTAGAGCGTCTGGAGGCCCGGCGCTCCCTGCTCGACGCGGTGAACGCCCGCCAGGACCAGCTCGCTGCCCTCTCCGAAACCGAGACCCTCAGCAACCGGCAGCAGACCGCCTTCACGCTCCTGACTTCGGGACGTTTCGGCAATGCCTTCCGCGTGGATCGCGAGCCGACTTCTGTGCGGGATCGCTATGGTCGGCACATGTTCGGGCAGTCGCTGCTCCTGGCCCGACGGCTCGTCGAGGCCGGCGTCCCCATCGTCCAGGCGAACATGGGCATCGTGCAGACGTGGGACACCCATGTGGACAACTGGAAGGTGTTGAAGAACCGCCTGCTGCCGCCCCTGGACCAGGGCGTGAGTGCGCTTCTGGACGATCTGGAACAGCGGGGCATGCTGGACGACACGCTGGTCATCGTCACCGGCGAATTCGGACGCACCCCGAAGGTTTCCACACTCGCGGGACAGACGCTGCCCGGGCGCGACCACTGGGCCCAGGTATTTACCTCGGCATTCGCCGGGGCGGGCGTGCGGGGCGGCCAGGTGATCGGCGCCTCCGATGCGCAGGGGGGATTCCCCGCCACGGAGGCGTTCTCCCCGGATGACCTCGGGGCGACCGTCTACCACCTGCTCGGCATTGACCCTGCTTCCGAGGTCCACGACCAGGAGAATCGCCTGCTCCGCCTGAATACCGGCGAGGTAATTCAGCCGTTGTTTGCCTGATGGGCTACTCCCATTTCAACCCTTCCTCGCGAAGGTGATGGTACGAGTGCTGGGTCTCGACCCACTGGCGGTACACCTCCGCCGTGAGCGCGAATTGCCGTTGGAGACGCCCGTCTTCTCCCGCCACCTGGCGGTCACGGAGCAAACCGACGGACATGAGTTTGTCCATCGCCGTCCGGAGGAGAAACGGGCGTAGGGACGAGTCGTCGCGCACCGCTGCGGCGACGAGCATCGGCTCGGAGAGCCACTCGCCACGCGCGCAGTGATCCACAAAGAACGCCAGGAGAAGCCGGTCGGCCGACGTCAGTTGCCCCCAGACGTGATCCAGGTGCGCGCCCGCGGCGGCGATCACGGGCCCGGAGACCATCTCCACATCCTCGCGCGTGACATTCCGCCGGCGCACCCGGTTCAGGCGCTCGACCAGGTGGAAGCCGAACAGTTGGGTGAAGTAGGCGTGGGCGCCCGCGAGTTCCAGCAGGACCGCCAGGGACTCCGGTTCGTAGGTCACGCCGGCCGCCGCCACCGGGTCCTGCACGAGCTTCAGCGCCGACTCCCGGTCGAGGAAGTCCACCTGAAGAAAGACCCCGATGTTAAATAGGAAGGTGACGTAGTTCGCCGCAAACTGCCGCAGCACGTGAGTGCCCGCAAAGAGGAACTCAATCCCCTCGCCATGCTGCATCAGGTGGCGCAGGTAGTCGAACGCGCGGCTGTCGAAGTTGCCCTGCATCACGCGCTGGGCCAGTACCTCGAACTCGTCCAGCATCAGGAGCACGCGCCCTCCGTTCAGGCGGCGGCGCACCTCGGGCAGAATGACCGTCTCAAACTGGTAGTCGGGCGGACCGGAGCTGAATGCTTCGAACGTGGGGAGCTGAATCGTGACTCCGCGCTCCTCCAGGGCCTCCTTCATGCGCCAGGAAAGCCACCAGATGAACCCCGACAGGTCGCTTGCGGTCAGGCCCTGCATGTCCACGAAGATGGGGGTCAGGTCGCCTTCCAGCCGGTGCTGGAGCTGCTTCAATGCCGAGGTTTTTCCGCTGCGGCGTTCGCCGATCAGAATGAGGATGGTGCGCTGTGCGGGGCGGATCAGGCGGTCCCGTACCTGATTGATGATGTCGCCGCGCCCCACGAACACCGGCGCCCCGCCCTCCAGGGGCGTGCCCACCACGAACGGGTTCGGGATGCGCCGGAACCCATCGCTGACAGCCGGATCCCGGAGCAGGTGCGCCTGGAGCGGCTCGCGGCACCGCGGACAGCGGCCCGGAACCCCCTCGGGCTCCCGACCCAACTCCTGGCCGCACGCAGGGCAACAGTGAATCGCTCCCACTCGCAGCCAGCGCAGATCCCGGCTCGTCTGGGTGCGGGCAAACTCGTCGAAGAGGTCTTCGTACCGGGCGGCGGCCCGCAGGCCGGAGAGACGGAACAGGCGTTCTCGCTGTCCCGGATCCGCACCCGGCACCACCGCGGGGAAGGGAATTTCGCCCCGCAGCACCCGCTCCAACTGGAGGCACGCCCACTCCGGACCGCGCGCCTGGAGCATGCGGTCCACGGCTGTGCGCAGCGACTCCAGCGCCACGGCATCGCCGGCGAGCTGTCGAATGGCAAGATCCAGCTCACTGGGGAGCGGGATCCGGGTGACCGAGTCCCTCCCGGCCAGCATGCTGGCCGGGAGGGGGATCTCGCCGGACGGAAGCGGCCGCAGCAACCCCCAGCACAGCGCCAGGAAGAGCACGTTTGCCGCTTCTCGGAGCGCGGTGTGGGTCACCAGAGTGGCGGACACCCAGGGCGCATCCGTCCGGCTGAATGCGTGGACAAGCGGGTCGAGCCCCCGCCGGGTGGTTTCCTGAAAGCCGTCGCTCACTGCGAAGTACGCCGGGCACCGGCTCAAGGCAAAACCGGCGTGCTCCGTCAGGCTGGCCAGATATCGTGCCGAGTGCGAAGGCACCACCCGGAGCGGACGATCCCGGGCCGCCGCCTCGACCACCTGCGCCAGCACGGGCGGCAGAGAGGCCAGGTGTGTCTCGCCGAAGAAGACGAGGCCATGCTCGGCGGGGAAGCCCGCCGGGCGGGAGTGGGGGGGATCCAGCGCCGGAAGTTCTCCCGGACCCTGAATGAGCCGGCGCAACTGATACTCCAGATCCAGCGGGCTCTCATGCTGCTCGGCGAGCCGCTGGTACGCAGACGCCGCCAACCAGCGCCGCAGACGGGGCTCCATGCGTGTCCGCAGTTCCTGGTCGAGGCGCACCGTCACGTTCCGGTAGCGGGCCTCCATCCCTTCCAGGGTGGGGGTGAATGTCGGGGGGAGCAGCCAGGGGAGTCGCTCATCCCGCACCTCATCGGTCACCCCGTCCACGATGGAGCGCCCGGGTTCGGCCAGCAGGCCGTCATCACGCAGCACCAGGGACTCGATCCACCCCTGGCGCAGATCGCGGATCGCCTCTGCTTCTTCGGCGGGTGGGGCAGTGGGGAGGTTCCAGCTCGAATGGGCGACGTAGGGAGTTTCCGCCCCCGGCAACCGCAACTGTCCCAATGCCAGCCGATGCGCTTCGTCCTCGCGGCGGAGATCCTCCAGCACGGCCGCCTCATAGTCCGCCATGGACCGCGAGAGACCGGCAAAGACCGCTCCCATTTCCCCGATCCGTCCGGCCCAGGTCCGCACCGCGTCCAGCAGACGCTCCCGCAGTTCGCGCATGTACGCGGCGGCCTGGGAGCGGAGCTGATTCTCCGCGTGCTGCGAGGCCGTGCGCTCGTATTCCAGTGCGAGACGCCGCAGCGCCAGCGCCTTCCAGAAGAGCAGGAATGGATCCCGGTAGGTGGACTGCGCCACGTGCAAGATGCGCCGGCGGGCGCTCCGGGTGACTTCCCACGCCTCACCCCAAGCGACGATCGGATCGGTGTGCGTGCGCAGCTCGGTGGCCGCTTCGTTCAACACCCGCGTCACCCGTTCGAAAGCCAGATCGTCGCGTTTCAGCCAGGTTTCGGTCTGCGCACGCAGGCTGCCGATCACTTGCGCGTAGATGGCGGCGAAGCGCTCGGCCATCGGACCGGCGCCGGGGTCGGTCCCGCTCGGCGGCTTGCCGATGGTCTGACGCAGTGCTCCTTCCAGTTCCTGGTCCACAGCGCGCCACTGGCCGACGGGAGCCTTGTGCAGCCAGGGGAGGCGCGTGCGGATCGGCCGGAGCAGCGCGTCGGGCGCCTGACCGGTCCCGTCGGCACCGATAAACAGCCGCACCAGCGCCTCCGAATCTCGCAGCGGCGCCTCGCGCGGCAGTTCTTTCGTGCTGATCGGAAAGTCGCCGTGCAGCCACGGGTAGAGTGATCGCCGCACGAGATTGCGGTAGACCGCGTCCGCCAGCCGTTCTTCCGGATACTCGACCCAGGCCACTCCGAACGTGCTGAACACCTGCGGGTTCCCGTCCGGATCCACCGCCGCAATCCGGCCCTCGCGCTGGTCCTGCTCCGCCTGCCAGTACCCGTGGTCCGCCTGACACGCCAGCATCAGGAATACGGCCGTTGCTTCCTGCAGCGCCTCCACGGGAAGTATCGTCCCGTCCACCGTTTGCGAAGTGAGGAGCACGACCCGGCGATACGGCGGCAGGCGGGACTCGACCACCTGGTCGCCCTCCCCGAGGCAGGCGCGATACCGTACGAACGGATCTGAAAAGTAATGGAGTTCCGTCAGGGTGGCGAACGTATTGGGTGCGAACGTCAGGTTCGATTGCGGCGGCAGCAGCAAAATCGCGCGCAGTTCGACACTCACGCCATGGGCTGCCGCCACATCCTGGACCAGGTAGCCCAGATCTACCACCTGACCGCCGCCGGTGCCGCCGGCCGCCGACGCAACCACGAAGACGCGCCGCCGATCCGGCTTGCGGCCCGCCCCGCCGGTTGCTGCGAGCCAGCCTTCGATCTCACGCCGGATCGCGATGCGATTCTCGGGGAGGAGCAGGAGAAACCGGCCCAGCATCCGGTTACCCCGGGCACCGGCTTCCACACTCCGCTGCCCGCGCACCACTTCCCGGTTCAGCCACTCCGCCTGAAAACGCTCCGGATTGCGGTATGCGGCATCCAGCACCGAAGCCGAGGCGGTCAACCAGAGCCCCCGCTTGCCCGGGAGCGACTCCACGCTGCGGTCGGTGTCGAGCAGCAGAATCTGCGGCTCTGAAGTACCCGCTCCCCGCGGCACACTTCCCGCAGTTCGATCCAGGAACCGGCGGCAGGCGTGGATGCCGACTCCGCCCAGCCCGATCACCAGGGTCTCAGTCATCGCCATCCTTCGCGCCGCCGCCGGAGCGCGGGAGTGTTACCATCGCGAGCAGCACCAGCACGACCACCACCGCAATCTCGCCGTTGCGGACCACATCTGAGAGTTCACGCCCAGGGGCCAGGTACTGCGGATACCAGAAGCTGTTGAAGAAATAGATCCACAGCACCAGGGTCGTCAATTTGGCGACCCGCCCGGCCCACGGGATGGTCACCGACGGGGGGCGGAATACTTCCAGCAGTACCCGCAGCAGGACGAAGTCTATCAGGACGGTCGCCAGAAGCGACCCGCCCAGCACCGCCCAACCGATCTCAGAAACTTGCATTGCTCTTGTGCGCTCTCTCGCCGGCTCCGCTCATACGCGGCGCCCGAGCCAGAATCCGAACACGACGGCGGCGAACCCCACCGCCACGGAGCCCAGTCCATAGGCCCAGGGCCACCAGCCGCCGCGTTGTGTGGCAAGGTTCCAGATCTCGAGTTCGTAGGTCGAACACGTAGTGTAGGCACCCAGGAAGCCCACCGCAACCGCAAGACGGAGTGGCCCGTCCGGCGGTGTCGCGAACCGCCCGGACAGGAAGGACGCCAGGAACCCGAGCGCGAATGCCCCGGTGATGTTGATGCAGAATGTCGCCCAGGGAAACTGCGGCCCCCACCGCTGCTGAATCCAGACACCCAACCAGTAGCGTGCGTTTGCACCCAGAAAACCCCCCAGACCGATCCAGCCGATTTTCTGCACTGCCGCCGGGATTTCCACTCTCCGTCCTGCCTCCATCTGTCCGCCGCGCAATCCTTTAGACGTCGTCCGGGAAGGGCCAGGCCGGGAGAGTTCGGCTGAGCGGGCGATCGGTACGATAGCCGAGCGCGTACTCCGCCTGCATCAACTGGTGTACCTCCCGCGTCCCCTCATAGATCACCGGTCCGCGTGCGTTCCGGAAATAGCGCTCCACCGGAAACTCGTCGCAGTAGCCGTACGCTCCGTGGATCTCGATCGCGTCATTCGCTGCCTGGAGGGCCGCATCACAGTTGGTCCACTTCGCGAGGGAAACCTCTCGGGTGGTCCGCTGCCCTGCGTTCATCAGCCCGCCCACCTGTTCGTACAGGAGGCGGCCGATATCACGGGCCTGGACCATCCGGGCAATCATCTGCTGCACCAGTTGCTTCCTGCCGATCGGCTCGCCGAAAGCCAGACGCTCGTGAGAATAACGAACACTCGCCTCAAGGCACGCACAGATGGCGCCGACCGCACCGGCAGCCACGGTGTATCGCCCCTTGTCCAGCGCGGACATGGCGATCTTGAACCCTTCCCCCTCTTCGCCGATCCGATTCTCAATGGGAACGTGCACATCCTCCAGAGCAACGACACCGGTGTTTCCGGCCCGCACCCCGAGTTTCCCGTGGAGTGGAGCGGTGCGGACTCCCGGCAGGGCCCTTTCCACCACGAACGCCGTGATTCCCCGCGGCCCCAGGTCCGGCCCGGTCCGCGCGAAGACCAGCAGGTGATCCGCCAGATCCGCCAGGCTGATCCAGGTCTTCTCCCCATTCAGCACGTACGAGGAGCCATCGCGGCGGGCGCTCGTGCGCAGCGACGCGGCATCGCTTCCCGCCCCCGGTTCGGTGAGCGCAAAAGCCCCCAGTTTCCGGCCGCTCGTCTGCGGAGTCAGGAAGCGCTCTTTCTGCTCTGCGGTTCCCCACTGGAGCAACGTCAGGCTGTTGAGCCCCACATGCACCGACATAACCACGCGCGCCGACGTGTCGCCCCTCTCCAGTTCCTCCGAGGCGATCCCGAGGGAAAGGTAGTCCAGACCGGCGCCGCCGTAGCGGGTCGGGAGACACACGCCCAGCAGCCCGATCGCGGCCATTTTCGGAATGAGCTCGGGGTCCGGCTCCTGGCGCCGGTCCCACTCACGGACCCGCGGAGTGATCTCCTGGTCGCTGAAGCGGCGGAGCGTCTCCCGAAGGAGCCGATGTTCGTCAGGGGGGGTGTGCTGCATGACTTGTGGTACAATCCGTAACGTAGATTTCGCAGACGCTCGCCGCCGGACCTCCGCAGCGGCGGAGGGAGTCCCTCTCAATGATCGTACCGGCTCGCAAGCTGTTTGCCCACGCATACGGAAAGTATGCCATCGGCGCCTATAACATCAACAACCTGGAACAGATCATGGGCCTGTTTCAGGGCAACATCCAATCGCAGGCCCCGTTCATCATCCAGCTTTCCAAGGGTGCGCGCTCGTACACCGACAAGCGGATGCTGGAAGCCATGATTCGCGCCGCGGAAGAGATCTTCCCGGAGGCGATCTTCGCGGTCCATCTCGATCACGGCGACGAGAAGACCTGCTATGAATGCATCGCCAGCGGGTTCTACTCGTCCGTGATGATTGATGCCTCGCACGAGGACTTCGACGAGAACGTCGCCATCACGAAGCGAGTGGTGGATGCAGCCCACGCGAAAGGCATTTCCGTTGAAGCGGAACTCGGAATGCTCGGCGGAGTGGAAGAGGACATCCAGGTAGACGAGGCCCACGCCTGTCTGACCGATCCGGTCCAGGCGAAGGAGTTCGTGACGCGCACGGGCTGCGACTCCCTGGCGTGCGCCATCGGGACCTCCCACGGCGCCTACAAGTTTTCCGGCGGCCAGGGCATCCACTTTGACCGGGTGAGCGCCATTCAGGAACTGCTGCCCAACTTCCCGTTGGTGATGCACGGCTCCTCGTCGGTGCCCGCGGACGAAGTAGCGCGAATCAACGCCGCCGGCGGGAAAATGAAGGAAGGGGCAAAGGGCGTAGACCCGGCGCAGTACCTGCCGGCAGCACGTCTCGGTGTCTGCAAAGTGAACATTGACACGGACGGCCGCCTTGTCTGGACCCGCGTGCACCGGGAATACTTCCGGGACAAGGCGGCCGAATTCGACCTCCGCGGCCCCGGCAAGGAATTCATGGCGGCCTACGCAACCTTCATCGCCAGCCGGAACGAGCTGCTGGGCTCCGCCGGGCACCTGGCGTCGGTGCGCGCGGCAGTGGAGGGTGACTGACCCGGTCTCCGCCGGCGCCGAAGCCCTAACCTGAGCCCTCGCGCGCCGCCCCCGTGGACCGGCGATGCCGGCGCGCGAGGGATTGAAATCACCTCGCTGGGGAGGGCGTCCTACCGGACGAGGGCGGCCCTGGCGCGGAGGCCGAGAAAAACATCCGGCCCCAAAGAGAGCAATCCTGGGCCCGGACCGGAATGGTCGTCCACGGGCGCCGGAAGCACCCGCCCCCGTACCGATATGCACATTGGACCCTCTCGAGGATGGAGGTCCGGTTCGACCACCCCGTCAGGCCCCTGTTGGGCGAGGACTTATCCGAACCGACGACGCCAACCGGCGGCATCCGGAGCGCCCTCATGCTCGGCTGGTCGGCTTTGCCGGTCAAAGTTAGCGCATATCGGACCCAGCGCCCCTGGATAGTCTCGCAGTTACTGCTGCTGCTGCTGTTGCTG
>SXGS01060865.1_pt1 | contig 17493 bp, 8 predicted proteins | sample 3174681 | NCBI WGS metagenome assembly SXGS01 (sample SAMN11356861, study PRJNA531348) | freshwater metagenome | isolation source: freshwater sample F1-80 | place: China: Fuxian Lake, Yuxi | collected 2017-12-25 | reverse complement strand
GGCCCGAAAAAAGACGTCGTCGTCATCCGGCTTTGGCTGCAATCGATGACCGCCCGCGCCATCGAAGCCGCGTTCGTCGAACTTAGCGCCGCCGGGGACACCCCCGCCCGCCGCTCCGCGAAGAAACAGGGCACGGTTTTTTCGGCCGCCGATTTCCGCCACCTTTCCGACGCCGCCTACGCCCGCGACGAAGCCGACTGGCTCGTAGGTATGAACGGCACCCGCGCCCTGACCAAGAAATTCATGGGGCGGGCGCGCGAGTTCTTCGCGGTGGGTCGCGTCAAGACGCCCACGCTGGCTTTCCTCGTCGACCGCGAACGCGAGATCGACGCCTTTATCAGCGTGCCCTACTTCCTCGTCGATGCGACGTTTGAAGCGGGGGGCCGGCGCTACGAAGGCCGCTGGAGCGGCCTCGACGCCGAGGGACGCAAGACCGACCGGCTGCAGAAGCGCGAAAGCGCCGAGGCGATCGCCGACAAAGTCCGCGGTCAGACCGGCCGGGCCGAAGATCGCGAGACGCGCCGCAAAGAAGAAACACCGCTCCTTTTCGACCTCACGACGCTGCAGCGCGAGGCCTCGAACCGCTACGGCTACACGCTCGATCGCACGCTCTCCTTGGTGCAATCGCTGTACGAAGCCAAGAAGGCGGTCACCTACCCGCGTACCTCGAGCCGCTATCTGCCGGTGGATTACGCCGCCGAAATTCCGCGTCTCGTCCGCCAACTCTGCGACGGCCCTCTCGCGAAGGCCGCCGAACTCGTCGCGCCCGAGTCGAAACCGGAGACCTTCGCCCGCGTCTTCAACGACGCCAAAGTCTCCGACCACTTCGCGCTGATTCCGACCGGCGAAGTCCCTCAGGACATGCGGGACGACGAGGCCCGGATCTACGAAATGATCGTCCGCCGGTTCCTCGCCGTGTTCATGCCGGCCGCAGAATGGTCGACGGTCACCCGCGACACGGTCGTCGCGGGCGAAACCTTCGTCACCAAGGGCCGCCGGTTGTCGATCCCCGGTTGGCGCGCCGTCGAACCGGCGACGGAAGACGATCCGTTGACGCTCTTGCCGAAGGACGGGCTCTCGAGCCTCGTCACTGTGGACGTCCTCGACAAGGCCACTCAGCCTCCGTCGCGCTACACGGACGGATCCTTGGTTAAGGCCATGGAATCGAGCGGTCAGGATCAGGAGCACGGCGACGCACTCGACGAGGAGACGCTCGAAGAGATCAAGGAAAAAGGCATCGGTACGCCGGCCACGCGCGCGGCGATCGTCAAAGATCTCATTCAGAAGAAACTGGCGCGCCGCGAAGGCCGTTCGATTCTTCCGGCGCCGCTCGGCTGCACGCTCGTTCGCGTCCTCCGCAACCTCGGCCTCAACGACCTCGCCAAGCCGGACCTCACGGGCGAATGGGAGTACCGGCTCGCCCGCATGACGCAGGGCGACTACACCCGCGCGCAGTTCGACACCGAACTCCGTAAATTCGTCACCAACATCGTCAACGCGGTGAAGCTCCGCGAGGGCGGCAACGAAGAGATCTTCGCCATCGATCACGGCGGGCCGTTGCAATGCGGCGGCTGCGCCAAACCGCTGATCGAAAAGACGTTCTCCTACCTTTGTCCGGACGGCGGTTCAGGGAAGGACGATCCGCCGCCATCGGTCAACATCTCGAAGAACCAGAACGGGAAGTACATCTTCCCGGAGACGCTCCGCCGCCTCCTCAAAGAAAAGCGCGTCGGACCGCTTTCGGGCTTCGAGCGCACGCGTGCGCCCGGCTTCCTCGTGCTGAACGACGACTTCACCGTCTCGGTGGAACTCGCGCCGACCACGAGCGCCGACGACCTCTCGCCGGAAGACGCGGCGGCGGAGCAGGACGGGAAGACGTTCGAGCAGGTTCCGGAAGGAACCGTCATGGGCGCCTGTCCGAAATGCAAGGCGGAAGTCCGTCGCATGGGCAGCGGCTACAAGTGCGTGCAGAACATCCCGCGCGCCAAGGAAAAAGTCTGCGACTACCGGATCGCGGAACGGATCAAGTACCGCTTCATCCCGCCCGATCAGATCCGCAAGCTATTGAACGGCGAGAAGACGGACCAATTGTTCGGCTTCGTCTCGATGCGCGGCATGAAGTACCGCGCGGCGCTCTACTACGACGAGACGGGCGAGCTCAAATGGGAGTTCCCGCCGCGACCGGAACGGAAACCGAAAGCGCCGAAGAAGGGCGAAGAAGTTCCGGCGGACGGAGCCGCGCCTGCCGAGGGTGAAGCGCCGAAGAAACCGCGTCGTCCGCCGCCGAAGCGAGGCAAGGCCGCGGCGAAGCCGGCGGAGTGAATCGGTCGCCGCTCCCGCATGGGAGCGGCCGCCGCCGATCAGGCGCCGCCCTTAAAGAGGGCGACCGACGCCGATCAGAGATCGCCGACGTCCAAGCTCGCGCCGTCGGTCAGCACGTATGTGGTCGGGGGACTGCCTTGGTTTCTGGCGACGGTTCCCAAGATCTCGGCGAAGTTCTGCACGTTCTCCCGACGGACCACCATGACGCGATAATTCCCGGGAGGCAGGCCGTCGAGCACGAACCGCCCCGCCGCATCCGTGGCCGCCTCGCGTTGGGAACCTGCGGTAAACGCCGAGGCATCGGCCGCCGTCGCATAGGGCGCGACGCGGACGGTCGCCTCGGGGTCCGGGGCGCGATCGGACTTTCGAAGTACGCGACCCGTCATCGTGGCGCCTCGCGACGCCAGAAGATCGGGCGCTTCGACCGGTCCGGCGGCGCCGACGGCGAACACGGCGGTCTTCGAAGGCGCTAGCGCTCCTTCCGCCGTCTCGACGTGGTAACTGCCGGCTAAGACGTTCGGGAACCGGTACCGGCCTCCTGCATCGGACGTGGCCGAAATCCGGTCGCGCCGGACCTGACGCATCATGAGGGCGGCGAGCGGATGAGCCGCGAGATCGGAAGGCTCCAGATGGACCCCGACCCCGCCGACGCCCTTGCCCGACGCATCGACGACCTTCCCGTTCACTTCGACGCCGCGTTCGAGTTTTACGACGAGACCTTCGCGGGTCTCGCCCATGGAGAGTTGCACGACCTCGCTACGGCCGCCCGCATAGCCCGGCGCTTCGCCGACCAACTGCCAGCGGCCGGGGGCTAGATCGCCGTACTCGAACGCTCCGTCGGCCGTTCCGGGGCCGCTGAACCCTCGCTTAACGGACGAGGGGATGAATCGTTGCTCCGGACCGGCGACGGCGGCGAGCGTGAAGGCGGTGACCGGCTCGCCGGTCGCGGCATCGATGCAACGACCGCGGAGGGCGCCGTTCCGCGAAATCTCGACCAACACGGACTCGCCGACCATCGCGCCTTGCGGTGAGGACTCTTGATACCCGGCGGCGCGCACGATGATTTCGTAGGCGCCGTCTTCGAGTCCTTGGATCTCGAACGCACCTTCCGCATCGGTCTTGGCGATTCCGGGAGGAGCCTTCCGCAACGTCGCCCATTGGGCGCGCTGCCGGCGAAGCTCGTCTTCGGCGGTCGCGGGCTCGGCCTCCGAGTCGGCGGCCGATTCGGCGCCGGCCGCGCGCTTCGCGGCGCGCGCCGCGGCTTCCTCGTTCGCCGCCGCAGCGACTTTGGCGATTTCGGCCGCGTGCTTCTCGGCGTCCGCCGGATCGACGCCGCGCTGGCCGTCGAGCCTGAGCAGTCGAGCGACGACCAACGCACCGGCGACTCCTTGACCGCTGTCCCGGCCGACGACGTTGCCCGAGATCGACCGGCCGCGCGCCAGCCGGAAGTCGAGACCGAGCATCGCGCCCTCGCGGACTTCGAAGTCGGTCCGCGCGGCGGTCGTGTAACCCGGGGCCGTGACGCGGACGGTCTTGAATCCCGCGCGCAAAGACGAGAGACGAAAACGGCCCGTCGCATCGGCGGCGGCCTCTTTTTCGAGCGCGCCCAAGTACTCCGTAGACGCTTGCACGGCGTCGTACACGGCCACGACGGCGTTGTTCAACGGCGTGCCGTACTCGTCCGTGATCTGCCCGGCGAGTCCGCCGCCGGTCCGCCGGAGGAGGATGTCCCGCCGCAACGTCGCGGGCACGGCCGGGTCGATCGGAGAGACGCGTTCGAGCTGATAATCCGGATGCCGGACGCGCAGCAGATAACGGTCGCGCGCTTTCAGTCGGGCGGCGTCTTCGAATTGGAAGTTGCCGGCGTCGTTGGTCAGCGTCCCCGCGACGAGCGCGCCTTCTTGGAATCCCGTCAGCGAACGGGAAGAGTCGACCAAGAGGTCGACGCGGGCTCCGACGACCGGCCGACCTGAGTCTTCGAACACCGTGCCGGATACGAAGAGCTCGCCGCGAGCGAGCTGCGGATCGAAGGGCACGGAAGAGATGGGGCGGCCCGCGGCCGCGGCGGGATCCGACGACGGCCGCGAAACGGCGGGCTCCGGCGCATCGCGCCGTGCGGCGAGATCTCGCGAACCGAAGGACGCGTCCTTTGCGGACGATCCGACCGACGGATCCTGCAACAGGTACCACGCGGCCCCGCCGACGATCGCAACCGCACAAAGGACAAACACCGCGACCGTTGCGCCGCGTTTCATCGCCCGCTCCTTACGGCCTGGATCCGGCGGAAGAATCCGCCGGTCGCGGCCCGCCGCTCGCCCGGTCCCGACACCCGACCGCGCGGCGGAAACCGCATCAGAGATCGTTGATCTCGATGACCGCGCCTTCCGTAAGCATCACGACCTTCATCGGAGGCATGCCCGGTGCGGGCGTTCCGACGGGGACCGCGCCGCCGCGCTGTTGGTTCTGGAGCGCGATACCGAGCAACGGTCCGAGTTCGACCTTGCCTTCCTTCTGCGCACAGACCACGCGGTACTCGCCCGCGGCAAGCCCCGAGATTTCGAAACGGCCGTCGGAATCCGTCTGCGCCTGCCGCTGATTGAATCCGCCGGCCGTGACCGGCGTGACGGTGACCATCGCTTGGTTATCCGGGCTGCCGTCCTTCCGAAGGATCACGCCGCGGATCGTGCCGCCGCGGGACAAGTTGACGTCCGGACGCGAGACTTCGCCGCTCTTCGGGACGTCGAAGGGGTTCGGATCGTCGAAGGGCCCGAAGTCCGGATGACGCACTTTGAGCGCGTACTTGCCGTCGAGGACGTTCGGGATGCGATACGTGCCCTCGGCCGTCGTACGCGCCTCCTTCAGCTCGCGGCGAAGCTGCGTCGCGAAGAGGCGTCCGAAAATGTTGTTCGGATCCGACATCGCCGCGGCGTCGATCGAGACGACCGCATCGGCGACCGGCTTGCCGGCGGCGTCGATGACGCGGCCGAGGACGGTCGCGCCCTTCACGAGGCGGATGACGATGCCTTCGCGGCGCTCCGATTGCCCGATGACGAGCTGTTCGCTGCGGCCGCCGGCATAACCCGGCGCTTCCGCGACGAGGAAGTAGGTGCCGGCGCGGACGTCCACGTATTCGAAGGCGCCGTCGACCGTCTTCGGCGGCCCGAACGACTTCCTCATGTGGTAAGGCACTGAGTTCTGATCGAAGGACGTGCCGAGGCCGATGACGAAAGCCGTCAGCGGCGCACCGGTCTCGTCGTCGATGCAACGGCCGACGATGCGGGCGTTCGATTGCAGAGAGAAGCTCACTGCGGTGTTGCCCGTTTCGGCCGACTGGATGGGCGGGGGGGCGTAACCCGGCGCGGCCACCGTGATTTGGTACGCCCCTTCATCGAGACCGTCGGCCTTGAACTTGCCGTCCGGATCGGTGCGGAACGAGACGGTCGTGAGCTGCATGTTCTGCTGCGCTTGGGCCAGCTCTTGCGATCGCCTTAGCGCGGCCGCATTCTCGCGCGGGTCGACGGGATCGGCGGAATCGACGTCGCCCGAACCGTCGTCGGACCCTTCGTCGGACTTGCGGCCCTCGCGGCGCGCTTGCTCGCGCTCGGCTTTCGCGCGAAGGGCTTCGGCGCGAGCGCGCTCCGCACCGGCTACGCCGTCCTTCGCACCGGAGGCCTTTTGCATGGCTTCTTTCAGCAATGCGGGATCTTCGCCTTCCGCGATGCGGCGCTTCATGTCTTCGACTTCGGCCTGCTTCGGCACCGTCGCCGCCGGGCCGAAACGAGTCGGCTTAAGAGTCACATAAGCGTTCGGGATGCCGAGCCCCGTCTCCTGCGCGACGATGACGCCCGCGATCGACTGGCCGGGACGGAGCACGAAATCGACCGCCGCATCCGGGCGAGCGGCGTCCAGCGTGAACGTCGGGCGTCCGGCGGACGCATAGCCGCTGCGGACGCACCAGAGTTTCTTCAAACCCGGCTTCAAGTTGGCGACGACGAACGCGCCGTCCGCACCCGAAAGGCCGCTGCGTTCGATGGATCCGTCCGGGTCGGTGGTCGAGACGTTCAAGTCGTAGACGCGGACTTCGGCGGCCGCGACCGGCGCGCCGGAAGAGTCGCGAACCGAGCCGACCAAGCGGTTCGCGCCCGGCGAAAGGACGATCGTGCGGTCCGCCCAGCGCGGATCCCGGAGATCGACTCCGCTCAGGCGCTCGACCGCGAAGTCCGGGTGAGAGATTCGGAGGACATAGCGCTCGTTGAAGGAGAGCCCGCACGCGGGGCACGTCTCCTGCGAAAAATAGAACTTGCCGTCGGCCAACGTCTGAAACGAGCCGCGGACGTCCGCCTCTTGGGCGCGGGCGATGACCGCCGACTGGTCGAACACGAGTTCGACCTTGGCATTCGGGATGCCGTTATTGGCCGCGTCCACCACGCTGCCGCCGAGCGCGAGTTGATCGCGTGCGGTGCGGGGGTCGAACGCCGGATTGAACACTTCCTGGGTGATCGGCTTCACGCCGCCCGTAGGATTCGAGACCTCCGGCGCCTTCGGACGTTCGACCGGCGGAGGTAATTGGCGCGTCGGCGTCTTGACTGGTTGCGGGACGGGCTCCGGCTCCGCGGCTTGGAGCAGGAAAAAGGCCGCTCCGGCGACCAAACCAATGACGGCCAAGGCCGCGAGACCGATTCCGATGCGTTGCTGGCTCATGACGGCTTCTCTTTGCGGGCGTCGCGGGACCAGGACGGCCCTGCGGACCTCGGTTCAGACGATCGATCCGAAGGCGCAATTCCGCCCTCGGACGATTAGGTCGGAACGGACGGACGCGCCGCCGGAAAGTATCATCGGCCAGATGCTTCTGCGCGCGGCGGCGTCGCTTCTCCTCGTAGCGACGGCCGCCTACCCTCAACTTCCGACAGAACCCGGCCATCAGGTCTATCTATGGCGCGAGGGAGGGATCGTCGTCACGCAAGAAATGCGCGACGCTTTCGCCGCCGTCGGAATCACGGGCGTCGACGCCAGCGGCAAGGCCGGGATCGAAGGAGCCGAACGCTCCGGGCTGCCTTTTTATGTCGATCAGGCGATTCCACCCGGCTTCCTGTCACTACGCCCCGAGATCTTTGCGGCGGCGCGCGAGGCGTTTCGCACCCGGCCCGGACCCGAAACCCTCCGCCGCACCCCCTGTCTTCGCGACCCCGAGGCGAAGCAAGCCGCGGCCGTCGCGCTCGAAGCGACGTTCAAGCAATTAGGACGCGCTCGCCCGCAGTTCGTCTCCCTCGGCGACGAATGCGGCGTCACGCGGGCCACCAGCCCGCTCGATACTTGCTTCTGCGACGGTTGCTTGGCGGCGCTTCCGGCTTTCCTCGCCGCACGGTGGGGCGGTCTCGCCGCCGCAAGGCACGCATGGGGTCCGCGCTGGCCGACTGCAAGTCGCCCCTCGCCGCCGACCACCGACGAAGCCCGGTCGGCCTTCGCAGCGGAATCCGACGAGTTGCGACGCTCGACCGTCGTCGCTTGGAACGACTTCCGCGCCTTCACGGAACTCGCTTTCACCGACGCCGCCGCGGAGCTTTCGGACCGAGCGGTACGGCTCCGACCGGATGTGCCGGTAGGACTGCTCGGCGGCACGATGCCTTCGGCCTTCGGCGGCAACGGCTGGGAGCACCTCGCGCCGCCGTTCGACGTCTTGGAGGTCTACGACCACGGCGCCGCGCGCGCATTGGCGGGCGGTTTTGCCGGCCCACGGACCCGTTTCCTGCACACCCTGATCGCCGACGGCGGCGATCCCTTCGTGCTGCGCGCCATGCTTTGGCGGAAAGTCCTCCGCGGGGACACGGCGACGGTCCTCTTTTGGTCGCGCGATTGGTGCGAGGACGGCGCCCCGGATCGTCCGTCGCCGTTGCTGAAGGCTCTGGCCGCCGACTTCAAATCACTGCAAGATCCGGCCTGGCGGACTTGGCGCGCGGCGCGGCCCGAACCGGCGGATGTTCTGCTCTGGCATTCCTCCGATTCCGTCCGCATCAACTGGCTCGCCGAGGTGCAAGCCGACGGAGCTTCGTGGTTCGAGCGGCTGGCGTCCTACGAACAGGCGCACGGCCTCGATGCGCGCACCCGGGAAGCCTGGGTCTCGATCTGCGAAGACTTCGGTCTCGTCGGCCGATTCGTCGACGGCGTGCGCCTCCGGAGCGATCCGAGCCTGTCGGAGGCGGCGTCCGTTCTCGTACTGCCGCGCGTCTCGGCGCTCTCCGATCCGGACGTCAAAGAGATCGAGGCGTTCGGCCGCAGGAAGCTGGTGGTCGCCGACGCCCGCACCGGGCTTCTCGGCCAGCGCCTCGAGCCGCGGACGGTCGGAGCGCTCGATCGCACCTTCGGCATTCGACGGGCGCGCACCGGCCTCGCGGCGTTGGTACCGACCCCTGCGGACGACGGGGCGACGGACTCTCCGCCGGCGGAACCGGGCGTCACGGCGACGGACGCTTTCCCCGAACGCCGCACGACCGGGGGCGACGGCCGATTCGTCCAACGGTCGCGGGGCGCTCGGTCGCTTTACCTGAACGAAGAACTTTTCGGCTACGTAGCCGACCGGCTGCTCCGCCCCGACCGCGCCGATGCGGCCCTCCGTGCGTTGCGACCGCATCTCGCCTCCGTCCTCGCCCGCCGGAAAGTGAAAGTCGAAAGCCTCGTCGACTCTCCCCCTTGGCCCGTCGCCGTGCACCTACGGCAGAGCGGCGCCGACCTCTTGTGCGCGATCGAAGTCAACCCGACGACCGGCGACCGCGCGATCGATTGGGCCCCCGTCAAAGCGCGTCCCGCGGTGCGGGTTCGAGTCCGCCTCCAAGGCTTGCACCAAGTCCACGATCTCCGCTTGGGGAAAGACTTGGGAGAACTCGCAAATTTCGAGGTTGTGACAGAGGTCGGAAACCCCGTCCTCTTGCGGCTCAAGAAGCTCTAGACCACTAGCCCTTGTGGGTCCCACCGATCAACCCACAACCCGGCTAACTCATTAGGCTTATGGCAAATTGTCAGCCCGGGGTCCGGTCGGGTTCCGGTCGATTTCCGAACGGCGGTTCGGTTGTTCGAACGGGACGAGGGGACTATGATCCCCGCGGTTGTTGAAAGACGTCGCAGGAACGTGCGACGACGCCTTTAAGAACCGCGCGCTCGACGCCTCGCGACGAGCCCGATGATCGCCATCAAGACAACTTCGGGTGTGTGCCTTCGGAATAGGTCCCGTAACCCTCGTCCCGCTGAGCCTTCCCGAACTCAGAGCCCTCCGGTCAAAGCCTAGACCGGGGGGCTCTTCTTTTTTTCACCTAGCCGTCCCGGAGCAGGACATCCGACTCGTCCTGCGGCTTGCTGATCCATTAAACTCCGCGGCGGATCATCCTCAGCGCATGCCTCACCTCGTCTTGCGGAACCGCATTCTCGGCGACGTCCCCCTCCCCTTGTCCGGCGACCTAGCGCTGGTCGGCCGAGGGAACGAGGCGCATATCCGCATCGATGATGTCTCGATCTCGCGCATCCATGCCCGCCTCGAAGCCCGGGGCGACGATTGGTTCGTCTGCGATCTCGACAGCCGAAACGGGACCTTCGTCGGCGCGGAACGCGTGCAGGCGCCGAGGGAGCTCGCGGACGGCGATTGCCTGCGGTTCGGCGACGTCGAGGCCGTCTTCCGCGTCGATCCGTCGCCGGTCGCGGCCCGTACGCAGAGACGACGCGCGGCCGCGTTTGCGGCCGCCGAGCCGTCGGCGACGCCGACCACGGATCCGACCACGGATCCGATGCCGCGATCGACGCCGCATTCGACTCCGGCCGCCGCCGCGCAGTCGATCGCCTCGCCGACGGAGGACTTCACGCACCTCCCGCATTCCGACTTCCCCGACGACGACGCCCCGCTTGAAGACTCAGCGCCTCGCACCCACAGCCGGCCTGCCTCGAAGGCCCTGCTGGCTTTCGTCGTCCTCGCCGCAGCGGTAGGGCTCGGCGCCTTGACCCATGGGCGCGGTGACGGCGAGAGGACGGCCGACGAACAGGCCGCGCTGAAAGACTTGGCCGACCTACGAGCCCGCGATCGCGCCTTGCCGACCGAACCCGCGGCCAAGCCGAAGTCCGCCGCGGTGCAACCGAAGCCGACCATCCCGCCGCTCGATCCGCCCGCCGTGCGCTCGCCCGTCGAAACCATGCAGCGGGCGGATGCAGCCGGCACGGCCATGAAGGATTCGGACATGCCGGAACCGGGCATGACGGAGTCCGGCATGTCGGAAGGAGGAATGACGGAACCGGGAACGTCGGAAGCCGGGAAGCGCCGCTCGGATCCGCGGCCGACCGACATGTCCGAGCCGTCGCCCACCGCGCACTCGAAGCCCGCTCCGACCGCCGAGGGCGAGCCGACGGAACGGACCGGCGAGACTGCGACCGAACCGACCGCCGACGCTTCGACCGCACCGCCCGGCCCCGCACGCCTCGCGGCCGACCTCCCCCGACGCGCGCCGACGGACGCCGAACGCTTCCGCTTCCGCCGCACGGCGTACGACCTCTTCGGACGACCGCCGAGCGAAGACGAACTCGCGGTCGCCGCCGCCGCCGGGACGGAAGCGACTCTCGAGCGCTGGCTTGGCGCGCGCGAACGCGCCGACGCATGGTTCGAGGACGAGCTCTACGAATTCCTTTTGATCGACGAGTTCCGCCCCGGCGAAGACCGGATGGACGATCTTCCGGGACGCCTCGCCTCCGGAAAGATCGACGTCAAGAACGCCTTGGCCGAGATCGCCAAGTCGCAACAGTTCAACGCCCGCAACCCCGGCAACGACACCTACGTGACGGTGGTGCTCGAACAATTCCTCGGCATCACCGTGCAAGACGAGCCGCGACTCCTCGAGGCCGGCAAACAGATGTACGACGGTCGGAACGCGACGCTGTTCGGCAAGCGCGGTCGCTCTCAAGCCGACTTCGTCGACATCGCGACGGCCGAACCGCGGTTTGCGACGGCCTACATCACGCGCCGCGCGACGGCGTTGCTCGGCGGAACTCCCCCGAAGGCCGATCTCGACCGCTGGATCCGCCGCTTCCGGACCGACCCGGCCTCCTACTCGGGCATCGAACGCGAGATCCTTCTTTCCGACGCCTATGCGGCGGCGCTCAAGACCCCGCGGAAGAAGGCCGACCGCCGGTTCGTCGCCGGGCTCTGGCACGACCTCCTCGGCCGCCCGCCGGGCTATCAGGAGCTCCGCAACCTCCGCAACGCCTCGCAAGCACTGACCGATCCCGCCGGGCTCCGGAGCCTCGTCATCGGCGCCATGTTGAACGGCGGTGCGGTCTCCCTACCGATGAAAGAGGAGACCGACGCCGCCGCTTGGATCGAAGACCGCTTCTTGAGACTCCTCGCGCGCCGCCCGACCCAGACCGAACAAGCCGCGTTCCTAGCGACGTGGCGGAAGCCCGCCTGCAAACCGTCGACGGTTCTACACGCGATTCTGACGAGTCCGGAGTACGATCTGTACTGATCGACGTGCACCGCCATCAGCTGCCTCGCCCGCGGAGACCGACCATGACCTCGAAACTCGATCGTCGCGACTTCCTCCTGACCGCCGGCGGACTCGCCGCCGCCGCGGCTTGGCCGAACCCTGTTTTCGGTCAAGACGCGAAGACGCCGGCCAAGAAGTACAAGACGGAGCGCGTCGTCGTCGTCGCGTTCGCAGGCGGCGTCCGCACGCGCGACACGATCGGCGCGCCCGCCAACGTCCCGAAGATGATGCAGATCGCCAAACGAGGCGTCACGCTGCCCGCCGTCAAGGCGGCGAACCTCGGACACTTCGGCGCCACGCTTTCGATCCTCACCGGCGTCGACGAGCCGTACGGCATCCGCGAGAACGACCGCGGCGACTACCCCACCATCTTCGAGATGCTGCGGAAGAACGCCCGCCTCGCCGCCGGCGACGTCTGGCTTTCGGCCACCGGCGGCGCGCAACAGCAGAACCTCACCTATTCCTACGACCGTCGCTACGGACAGGCTTACGGCGCGAACCTCGTTTCTTCGGACGGCGTCTTCAACGAAGAGTTCAAGAAGATCCTTTCCTCCTTCGGCGAAGCCCGGCTGCCGGAAGGCGCCGAAGCCGAGGCGCTGAACGACCTCCGCGGGGCCCTCGCGCGCTCGGCGGCCGAACGCGGCGGCGGCGCTCCGGATCTCAACTCCGCGACCACGCTCCGCTCGATCGAGAAGTTCCTGCTCGACGAACTGAAGGGCGACGCCGCCCGCATCACCGGCCCCGGCGCGGCGGACGCCAAATCGCTCCGCACCGCGGCCAACCTCTTCCGCGCCTTCAAACCGAAGGTCATGGGGGTCGTCCTCCAGCAGGCCGACGTCGCGCACGGCTCTTACAACGCCTACGTCGAGGTCATCCGCCGGAACGACGAAGAGCTCGGCCGCTTCTGGGATCTCATTCAGGCCGATCCGTCCCTCCGCGACACGACGTCGATCTTCATCCTTCCGGAGTTCGGACGGAACAAGGACCTAAACGAGCGCAACGGGCTCGACCACGGCGACGGGAGCCCCGACCTCGGCACCGTGGCGCTCGTCGCCGCCGGTCCGGACTTCAAGAAAGACAAGATCGTCAAGACGGAGACTCGAACGATCGACGTCGCTTCGACCGTCTGCGAACTCTTCGGCGTCAAGTGCGAAGCTAAGAAGAGCAAGCCGATCCGCGATCTGTTCGCGTGAGACCGGGGCCGCTCACGGCGGCGCTCGGCGTCGCCCTCGCCTCCTTGCTGCTCGGCGGGGCGGATCCGCATGCGCGATCCGGCGCGCACGGCGCGCTCGAAACATTCCTGCCGACACGCTCGGTCGGCCCTCTCGGCCCCGGCCCGGACGCTTCCTGCAAGAGCTGCCACGACGGCATCGAAGAGATGCACCCGTGGGCGCCGCTCGGCTGCGTCGAATGCCACGGCGGCGACGGGCGCGCGACTTCGAAAGAAGCCGCCCACGTGGCGCCGTCTTCGACCGTTTTCGGCGACGAACGCACGGCGCCGCTCGATGCCGATCTCGCCTACCGCCGCTTCTTGAACCCCGGCGATCTCCGCGTCACGGCGAAGACGTGCGGGCGCTGCCATCAAGGCTGGTGCGCCGACCTCAAGAAATCGCCCCACGGCACGACGTCGGGCCATCTCTCCGACGGCCTCTATGAGAACGGCGTCTTCGCCAAGCGGACGGCCGTATCGATCTTCCCCGTCGTCGACGACGACGGTTCGGTCGGACCGCATGGCTTGAAGGAACTGAAGGCCGTCGGCGGATTCGCGGGCGGACCTGCGGACGAGATCGCGACGCACTACCGCGACGTCGCCCGTAAGAGCTGCATGCAATGCCATCTCTGGTCGCGCGGTCGCGCGGTCCGCGGACGGCTCGGACTGGACGGCGACTATCGGAGCGAAGGCTGTTCGGCCTGCCACGTGACCTACTCCGATCGCGGCTTTTCGGAGTCCGCCGATCGCTCCATCGACAAGAACGAGCCCGGCCGTCCTCGCAAGCATCAGATGACGTCCAAGATCCCGACCGACACCTGCACGCGCTGCCATTACGGCGACGCGAGCATCGGCACGTCGTTCCGCGGCTTGGCGCAGCTCGTCCCGGGCCAGCCGGCCGGCCCCGACGTCCCCGGCCCGACCGGGAAGCGCTTGAACGGCACGTTCTATGCCAACGACCCGCGCACCTGCCCGCCGGACGTCCATCATGAGCGCGGGATGCATTGCATCGATTGCCACACGGCGCGCGACGTAATGGGCGACGGCGACATCTATCCGCACATGGACCACGCCGTCGAGGTCGAGTGCTCTTCGTGCCACGGCACGCTCGAGCGGCGCACGGACGGCCGCACCTCGAAGGGTGCGATCCTCCGCAACCTGAAGATCGAAGGGCCGGACGTCTGGCTGACTTCGAAAGTCACGGGCAAGAAACACCGCGTCAAGCAGGCGCGCGACGTGATCGATCCGCGCTCGCCGGATTTCAACGCCCGGGCGCGCGAGGCGATGACGTCCGTCCACGGCAACGTCGAGTGCTATGCGTGCCATGCAAGTTGGAACGCGAACTTCTTCGGCTTCCACTTCGATCGAAACGAGTCCTTCTCGCAGCTCGACCTGATCTCGGGCGAGCGCACCCCGGGGCGCGTGACCACGCAGGAGAAAGTGTTCGCCACCTTCAAGCAACTGACGCTCGGCTTGAACCACGAAGGTCGGTTCGCCCCGTACCTGGTGGGCTTCAGCACCTTCTGCAGCGCGCACGACAAGACGGGCGCCGTCGTGATCGATCAGGAGATGCCGCGGACCGGAGCCGGACTCTCCGGGATGACGATGATCCACCACCAACCGCATACGGTCCGGAACGAGGCGCGCTCCTGCGCCGAGTGCCATCGGGCGGGGGCGGCGTACGGACTCGGGTCGGGTTCGTTCTCGCTCGCACGCGGGCTCGTGCTGACGGCCTCCACACGCGGCGTCGTCGTTACGGGAGTCGACCGCAAAACGCCGGATCAGTCGGTCGCATTGGCGGAGGTCCGGCTCGGTCCGACGCGCGACGTCGCGATGTCGGTCGACGCGATCCACGGCCGAACGACGTTCGCCTACGCCGCGACGGACCGCGGGGTGACCGTGCTCGATCTCGCGCATCCGGCCTTCCCGACGATCGCCGCCGAGATCCCGCTCCCTGAACCGGCGCTGCGTGTTCTCGCGACGGAGGCCCGGCTCTATGTGTCGGCGGGCAAAGGCGGCGTCTTCCTCTTCGACGTCAAGAACCCGCGAAAACCCGTCCTCTTGTCGCGGCTCGGCGTCACGGACGCCCACGGATTGGCGCTGGCCGGACTCCGGCTCTACGTGGCCGACGGCGTGAAGGGATTGGTCATTGCCGACGTCTCCGATCCGCAGCATCCGACCATCGCGTCGTTCGTGCCGCTCGGGAACAACGCCGGCTCGTACGCCGCCGCGACGGAAGTCGCCGTCCATTTCCTCTTTTCGCGGCCGCTCCCGGGCGGCGGACGTACGCGCGCGCGACAGATCGCTGCGATCGGCGGCCCGGGCATCGGACTCCGCTTGATAGACGTCACCGAGCCGAGCCGCCCCCGCGGACTCGGCGGAAACGTCGGCAAGGCGCAGGACCCGCTCCGCGAACTCGGCTCCGGAAGACGCCCGACCGGCCTCGCCTTCACCGCCAAGTTCGATCTCGGCTCGACCGGCGGCGGCGTCCCGACGGCGGAACACGACGATCTCTACGTGGCGACGGCCGGAGAGGGCGGCGAGGGCGTCCTGTTCGTCGTGCGCATGACGGACCCGGATGCGCCGAAGATCGTCGACCGTGTGAAGCTCGATTCAGCGGCCACAGGCCTCGCAGTTCAAAAGCTCTACAACGCGCCGGTCCTCGTTCACGGCGCGGCCGTCGCGACCCGCCGCTCTCTGCAATTGGTCGATCTGACGCTGACGGGCCAAGGCGCCGTCAAAGCGACGATCCTCCCCGGCAATTCCGGCGGCATCGCAGTCGAGGCCATGCCTTTCGACCGCATGATCACCGAAGACGGGATCGCACTGAAAGACATCGCGCACGAGGACGCCCGCTACGCGAATGCGGCCGAACTTCGGCGGCTCTTGTTCGCACCGATCCCGGACCCGGCCGAGGACGATTCCGCCTCCGAGACCGGACCCGTCTCCCCGGCGCCGCCGTCGCCCCCCCGGAAGGAAGACCGATGAACGCGACGATCCGAAAATTCACGTTCGCGCCGGCCGCTTTGTTGTTCGTCGCTCCGCTGTTCGCCCAAGATCCGCGACTCGCGAAGATCGAAGCTTTGTTCCGGCGGTTCGACGCCGACGGCGACCAAGTCATCAGCCGAGCCGAATCGAAGAGCGAAGAGCTGTTCAAGCGTTGCGACGTCGACAAGAACGGCGCCGTCACCGTCGCCGAGATGATCAAAGCCGACGGCGTCCCGCTGGATCGAATCGTTCGCATGCGACTGCTCGGGCAGACGCCCGAGGTCGAGTCCTTCGCGCAACTCGATCGTTGCGACGCCGACGGCGACGGCGCGCTCGACTACGACGAACTCTTGGTGCTCGTCTTCTCCGTCTGCGACCGCGGCATGCGCGACAAGAAGCTCGATGTCAAAGAGGCCGCGTACTCCCCCGTCCCGGCGAAGGCGGCGTTCAAGACCGGCTGGCTCGCGCGCGAGTTCAAACAGGCCGACCGCGACCAAGACGGCTTCCTCCTGATGCGGGATCTGACGCTCCCGGAGGGATACCTGAAACTGCTCGACCGGAACGGCGACGGCCGCGCGTCCTTTGACGAGCTCGTCGCGGACGAGATCGTGCGGCAAGGCGGCTACGTCGCGAAGTTCGCCGAGACGGCCGCCTACTTCGCCAAGCACGAACTCGCCCGCGCCGCCGATTGGCCGGGCGACAGCGACGGCTTCCGCCGCGTGGACGAAAACAATGACGGCACGGTCTCCGCCCCGGAGTTCGACCGCCACGCCCGCCGCACGCGGACGACCCTCTCGCGCGCCTCCGACTTCACTCTCCGCTTCGACCTCGACGGCGACGCGAAAGTCGCCCGGGCGGAGTTCGGCGGCTCGGAGCTCATCTTCGCCCGCCTCGACGTCGACGGCGACGGTTTCATCACTGCGAAGGACCGCTCGAAGCGCTGAGTCGCGCATCCGGGTCGGAACATCGGCGACGAACTGCGGTTCTCACAACGGAACGGAGACGGATATGGCCGGATTTTTCAGTGCGATCGGTCGCGGCATAAAGGCGATGGGTGCGGCGCCGAAGGGCGACCCGTTCACCGTCGCCGACAAGCCGGTCCGTTGCGGGCATTGCGCGCACGAGCGCTTCGTCGAAGGCCGCGCGCAGCTCAACACCGCCGGGATGACCTTTCTCAACTTGGATTGGGCGAATCGTTCGGCCGCGACGCTCACCTGCACCGCTTGCGGCAAGATCGAGTGGTTCCTCGCGGATCCCGTCGAGCGGGAATAGTCCGCTGCCGATTCTCCCGCGCCGGCATAGGATGCCGAGCCGCCGCCCGCCCGGGATCGCCCCGGGACGCTCGGGCGGACGCGACGTGAGAAGGAAAAGGCCATGTACCCCGTACGCTACGACGAACTCCATGTCGTCTCCGACCTGCACTTAGGCGGCGAGCCCGGACGCCAGATCTTCAAAGGC
>SXGS01149260.1_pt1 | contig 17494 bp, 17 predicted proteins | sample 3174681 | NCBI WGS metagenome assembly SXGS01 (sample SAMN11356861, study PRJNA531348) | freshwater metagenome | isolation source: freshwater sample F1-80 | place: China: Fuxian Lake, Yuxi | collected 2017-12-25 | reverse complement strand
TGCAGATGCGAAATGCGATCGTCGATCTCCGGCGGAAGCGTGATGACTTCCGGCTTCATCGCACCCTTGTGGTCCACGAGGTACTTGCAGGCAAGCGCCTGTCCGCAGAACGATAAACTCATCACCTCGCTCGGGTGTCCTTCAGCGGATGCAAGATTTACGAGACGGCCTTCGCCCGCAACGTAGACGATGCGACCGGACTTCAGGAGATACTCATCGAGGTAATGACGAACGCGACGCTTGCGACTCGCAGATTTCTCCAAAGTCTCAAGATCGATTTCATTGTCGAAGTGGCCGGAATTCGCCATCAGCGCACCGTCCTTCATCTTCTCGATGTGCTCGAGGCGGATCACATGCAGGTTCCCCGTCACCGTCACGAAGAGATCCCCAAGGGCGCATGCCTCACTCATCGGCATTACACGGTGTCCGTCCATCGCCGCCTGCAGCGCGCAGAAAGCATCCACTTCCGTCACGATCACCTGTGCGCCGAGTCCTTTGGCACGCATCGCGACACCCTTGCCACAGCTTCCGTACCCGAGAACGACCACCGTCGTACCGGCAATCAACATGTTGGTCGAACGCAGAATACCGTCGAACGTGCTCTGCCCCGTCCCGTAGTAGTTGTCCATCAAGTGCTTGGTCTTGTTGTCATTCACGGCGATCATCGGACATTTGAGGGCATTGTCTCTGGCCATCGCGAGCAAACGGATGATGCCCGTGGTCGTCTCTTCGCAGCCTCCGATCATCTTCTTCAAGAGATGCGGATGCTTCGTGTGAATCTCGGTGACGAGATCGCAGCCGTCGTCAATGGTGATGTCAGGCGAGGTTTCAATGACCGCAGTCAAAAACTTGTAGTAATCCTCGCGGCTCTCGCCCTTGTATGCCCAGACAAGAACGTCTTTCTCCTCAGCGAGTGCTGCGGCGACGTCATCTTGAGTACTTAAGGGATTGCATCCTGTGATTGCGACTTTCGCACCTCCCGCCCTCAGCGTTCTCACAAGCACGCCTGTCTCTTTCGTGACATGAAGCGCCATGCCGATCGTAAGACCTTTGAAAGGCTGTTCCTTGATAAACTGATCGCGAACCTTGAGGAGTGCACCCATGTGCTTCTCGGCGATCTCGAGATTCAGTCTGCCTTGCTCAGCAAGTTTTGGATCTTTGACGAAAGACATGGGGAAAAGATGGAAGACGTAAAATATAAGATGGAAGAAAACCTTACCCTCTTACATCTTCCATCTTACATCTTCTGTCTACAGTGGCAATTCCTCACCGTAATTCTCCTTCGCCCTCTTTTGTAGATTCTTGAGATCTAAACAATCGAGGAGTGTCCCCTCCTGTTCCACAAGCAGACAACCCATGATGGCAGCAAGCCTCCCGGTATCGAGAAGCGACCACTTCGAGGCCAATCCGATCAAAAATCCTGCGCGCGCGGCATCACCCGCACCGGTGGGATTGATGATACGATCGGGCTTGCATGCAGGAACGATGAGATCGCTCTCCGCGGTGACGAAACGAATGCCTTTGTCCCCGAGCGTGGCGATCAGAAGACCGCATGCCTTGACGACATCAGCTTCCTGCCAGCCCAGTTTCTCCCGGGCGATCCCCCACTCGTATTCGTTCACAACGAGCCCTCGGCTTCCGGTCACCGCATGACGGAATTCATCCTGACCAAAAGCATGTACAAGCTGTCCCGGATCGAATAAATACGGAATACCGTTTTTCCTGCACTGCTCGGCCCCCTGCAGCATGAGCATCGGGTTTCTCGGACCCATGATCGCAAAAGCAATATCTTTCTTCATCGCGGAAAAATCTGGCATCGTCGAGACGCCGTCCGCACCGGGATGGAAGAAACTAATCTGGCGCTCGTCGCTGTCGGTGGCGATGAGAGCTGTCGCCGTGACGGCATGCTCGACGGTCTGCACGAGTGAAACATCGGCACCTCGCGACTTCAGCAGGTTCAGATATTCCCGTCCGTCGCTTCCGACCGCGGAGACGAGCACGGGCTTCTGCCCGAGCAGTGCAAGATTCCATCCGATGTTCGCCGCCACTCCTCCATGATGACGGACGTATCCATGAGCAAGGTAGTTCACAGAAAGCCGATCCAGATTTTTCGGATCGATACCGCTTAAGAATGACCCGTCATGAGACAGAAGCAAATCGAAAGCAATGGAACCGTTGATGAGAAAGCGCATGCTGGAAGCTTATCGCGCAGCTGACACAATCACAAACATCTACTACACTCGGAACATGAAGATCGCAATCGTCGGTACCGGCTACGTCGGACTCGTCTCCGCTGCATGTTTCGCGGAACTTGGGCACGATGTCATCGGTGTCGATATCGACGCCGAGAAGGTGAAAATGCTCAAAGCAGGCAAGAGCCCGATTTACGAACCGGGACTTGAAGAGGTGATCGCAAGCGGACTGAAAAGCGGAAGACTCTCGTTCACGACGAAGCTCGAAGATGCTCTGCCGGACACCAAAATCCTCTTCTCTGCGGTCGCTACACCTCCGGGAGAAGGATACAAGGCCGATCTCCGTGCCGTATTTAGCGTCTCGGAAGCCGTCGCCAACACCATCGACCATGATCTCATCTTCGTAAACAAATCAACGGTGCCGGTTGGAACGGGCGTGGAGTGCCAGAAGCGCATCGATGCGATTCTGAAGAAACGCAAAGCAACGTTCTCCGTGCCAGTGGTCAGCAATCCGGAATTTCTAAGAGAAGGCATGGCGGTCAGCGACACCATGATGCCGGACCGCATCATCGTCGGCATCAACAGTGACCATGATCCCGCAGCAAAGCAGAAGACCCAAAGTCTTATGGAAGAACTCTATAGGCCCATCACGCGAGTCGGGAAGCCGCTAATTTTCATGCGACGGGAAAGTGCGGAGATGATGAAGTATGCATCAAACGCCTTCCTCGCAACGAAGATCAGCTTCATCAATATGATGACGGAGCTCTGCGAAGTGACAGGTGCGAATGTCCGCGACATCGCCGTCGGCATGGGACTCGATAATCGCATCGGACCGAAGTTTCTGCACGCCGGCATCGGCTACGGAGGAAGCTGCTTTCCAAAAGATGTGAAGGCACTTCTGGCGACCGCCAAAGAGTACGGAGTGAAGCTGCCCATCGTGGAAGCAACCGACGCAGTGAACCTGTGGCAGCGAAATCGCTTCATCGAACGAGTCCTGAAGCACCTACCGAAGAAAGCGCACGTGGCTGTGTGGGGGCTCGCATTCAAACCGAAGACGGATGACATGCGCGAAGCTCCGAGCATCGATGTCATCGAAGCTCTTCTCAATGCGGGACACACCGTCACTGCATTCGACCCCGTCGCCGTGGAGAAAGCAAAACCACATCTGAAGGCGACTGTTCAGTACAGTGAAACAATGATGGATGCCGCGAAAAGCGCCGATGCGCTCCTGGTTCTCACGGAGTGGGATGTGTTCCGTGGTGCGGACATCAGGGAACTGAAGAACTTGATGAAAGGAAACCTTCTGTTCGATGGCAGAAATGTGTACGAGCCATCGGAGATTACGAGGGAGCACTTGCAATATTTTGGGATTGGACTATAATGTGGGCACACAAATATCAATTTTCCTCACCACCATGTCCCGCACCATTAGCAGTGTTGAAGATCTGAATGCCAAAGCCATCAAGGCTGCAGGCGACAAACTGATCGAGAATAACGAGCTCACTCTGAAACAGGCGATCCTCATGACGGCCCCGGATATTCCGACCGTGACGCTCGATGAAGAGGACGCACTCCGCACTTTTAAAAAGCTCTACAGGAAAATGACAGGAAAAAGTCTGGTGCTCGTGGGATAAGAAAAAAGAAATGCTACAATCCTCCGCGTATGAGGATTCTTTTGACCGGCGCCGCCGGATTCATCGGGTACCACACTGCGATCAAACTTCTTGAGCGCGGTGATGAAGTTGTCGGACTCGACAATGTCAGCAGCTATTACGATCCGACACTCAAGGAGGCACGACTGAAACTTCTGCAAGGCAAGAAAGGCTTCACATTCATCAGAGGAGATATCTTGGATCGCGCAACGGTCGCGAAAGCGATGAAGGGTGTCGATCGCGTGCTGCATCTGGCGGCACTTGCCGGCGTGCGTTACGCCTTCGAACATCCGGACGAGTACATCGCGATCAACATCACGGGGTTTTTCCATGTTCTCGATGAAGTCCGCAAACAGAACATCAAAGGCTTGATCTATGCGAGCAGCAGCTCGGTCTACGGAGGAAACACCAAGCTCCCCTCCTCGGAGGAGGACCGTACGGACAATCAGCTCTCGCTCTACGGACAGAATAAAAAGGATAACGAACTCATGGCGCACACCTACCACTCGCTCTACGGAACGAACGTCACTGGACTCCGATTCTTCACCGTCTACGGTCCGTACGGCAGACCCGACATGGCGCTCTTCCTATTCACGGATGCACTCCTGCATGACCGTCCGCTCACGGTCTATGGTGAAGGAAAGATGCAACGCGATTTCACCTACGTCGACGATATCGTCTCAGGCATCGTCGCTTCGATCGACAAGAATTATCCCGAGGAAGTGTTCAACCTCGGGTGCGGCAGAAAGGAAGAGCTGATGGAGTACATCCGCATGGTCGAAGTGTCCTGCGGCAAGGAGGCGAAGAAAGAATTCCATCCCATGCAACCAGGTGATACGAGAGCCAGTCTCGCGGATATTTCAAAAGCGAAGAAGATGCTTGGATTCGAACCCAAAACGACAATCAGAGAAGGGGTGCCGCAGTTTGTAAAATGGTATAGAGAGTACTACGGACTCTGATGAATATATGACGTATTTTTGTATAAATACAAGGTGAGACAGATTGTTTTCTTTTCCGTGAAAGGAAATACTATGAGTGATCTTATCCCTTAATAGCCTTATGCCAAAACATATTTCTCTGCCAATCATTATTGGATTCGCCATGATTGTGATGGCTGTGATTGTTCTTATCCAGAACTTGGGTCTTTCAGGAGAACCTTTGCAAGGATCATTGATGCCCACCCCACTTCCTGCAACGATGCCTACTTCCACCGCACCAACTACCGCAACTCCGACTACGACTGCATCTGCTCCTTCAACGAATAATGGAGTGGGTTTTTGCTTAGCTTTTTATGAAAGCTCTGGTTCATGGTATTGCAAGAGCGGTGGGGATAATGGCGGTTGCCCAGCTGGTTCGTCCTGCAAAAAAATGGGAGGTGGATGTGGTTGTTATAATAATTGAAACACCAAACAGCGATATCTAAGATGTAATTTATCTTGGTTCACTACCGTCGTACCCACACCTCCATCACTACTCCCTCCATCCGCACCCACTCCTCGCCGAGGTCTTCTTCACAGGTCTTCTTCGTACAAACGATAGCCTCTGCTTCCGCCTCGACCGCAGAAGAAAGTGTCTGAGTGAAACGACCGATCGGACCGCTGCTCTCGTACTGCCATTCATGACCGAAGGGTCCGTCGATCAGCACGAAACCAGTGATGCCGTTCTGCTGAAGCAATCGCATCGTCGCCCTTGCCGGTGTCGGATGCATGTCAGGCAATGTCCTGAAAAGAAGCACTCCCGTAAGAATGAAGTGTGCCGGCAAAAACAACCATCCATCGACCCTCCTCCGCGCAAGCAGCAGCATGAAACCGGCAACCAACATCGGTGTGAGGAGAATCGCATAGTAAGCCTGGCTCGTGACAAAGATGTACGCAAGAATCACAAAAAATGTCAGGAGGAGATCGATGCGACCGCCGGTGAAGATTCCATACATGCCAAGAAGTGTCAGAAGCCCGCTCCCCGCATAAACGCAAATCCAGAGAACCTGCAGGAGACGTACGTTGAGAGCGATGGCGGCATCCTGACTGCCGACCTTCACAAGGCTCGCGATGATCATCGGATTGATGAGCGTATACATGACAAGCAAGAGGAGAGGAACGCCGAGGAAAAGGACGATTCTGCGCCACGACACATGCGCACTGCGAAGTACGCTGACGAGCATCGGCAAATACAGAATGCATTGGTAGGCACTGAAGAGTCCAAGGAACCAAACGCACCCAATGAGTGGTGCAGATTTTTTTTGGATCGGCCGCGGACGCACTGCAAGCACGACGCAAAACAATCCAAAAAGTCCTGTCAGCGGAGCGAGCATCACGCTGCCTGACTGCGTGAGAAAAGCAACGCTGAAAAGCCAACTGCAGACGAGTGCCGCCCTGCGCCTTTGAGACAAAACGTAACCGATATCCACGAGAAGCCAGACTCCCTGCACCATCGCGCTCGCAATCACGAAACGCCAGAAAAATTCGGAACCGGGAAGCGATGCCAGAGAAGCGAAGAGGGAACGTAAAATCGGCGGATGCGGATAGGGAATGGAGAGCAGATACTTCGCCTCGTCGGTTCTCACCCCACCTGCAGACTGAAAAATCGCAAGAAGGAAAGCATAGGCTTCGAGAAGGACGATGAAGAATGTCATTCTGCGCATATCAATTCATGGGTAACGAGATCAATCGTGCACGAACGACGGGGCATCGGAGTGCGTAGGTGGCTTCGGTGGTTGACGGAGAGCGTGCTCTTCGAGACGGAGAGAATCTCGATATCGGAAAGCAGCCAGCCTTGCCGTGCCGCAACCGTCTCGAGTGCCAAGCGCACATTGGTTCTAACGAACGCATCCGTATAGAGACGTCGTACGGCAAACAAACGAGGGAGAAGCAACGATGCAGTAAGAATGATGAGTACGGAAAACAGAAGTAAAGAACCGTTCCTCATGCGGCGAACACAAGCTCGCAAAAACAATCTGATGACTTGTGCGATGAACGCCAAGTGTACGCCGAAGGAAAGCTTGCTCTGACCATGGAGACGCATGCGAAACACGAGCGGTTCCTCAACGAGACGAACCGTGCGCGGAACGGCAGCGAGAATCTCGAGGAGAATTTTAAATCCCGTGGCGTGCAACTTCGGACGAATCGTGCGATAGAGGGACGTCCTCAGAACGAAGAATCCCCCAAGTGGATCGCTAACGCGCACCTGAGAGAGCAGTTTCGCGAAGAATGTCCCGACATTGCTGATGATGCGACGGTCAGCCACCCACGACCCAACGCTGCCGCCGGGTGCGTATCGAGAACCGACGGCAATGTCCGCACCATGCTGAAGATGATGAACAAGTCTAAGAAGAAGGGCAGCATCATGCTGGCCGTCGGCATCCATGACGGCGAGCATATCGCCGTGAGCCGCATCGAACCCGTCGACGACCGCAGAGCTGAGGCCCTTTCTTCCTGTTCTGCGAATGACCTTAATGCATCCCCTGAGCTTTGAAAATTCCGTTGCGACTTTCCATGTGCGATCCGGAGAGTCATCGTCGACAACGATGATTTCATGAGGCACGTGAACGAGCACGCCATCCAAAACCTCGAGGAGGTTCCCAATATTCGCGGCTTCGTTGTAGGTGGGAAGGATGAGAGAAAGCACGAGAAGCAGTCTAGAGATGTGAAGAAGGTTTGTCAGGTGAGCTTTCAACGGAAACGGTGCTTTAGGCTTAAAGCATCACAAGGATCCTGCTACACTATCCCCGATGAAAATCCTCGTTACAGGAAGTTCCGGCACGATCGGCACAAGACTCTCCGAGACATTGCTGGCTCGCGGTGATGATGTGATCGGCATGGACTGGCTGCAAAACAAGTGGCAGCCGAGCGCCAAGAAGATCACGACGATCGTCGACATGCGCGACACCGAGGCGATGAAAAAAATCAGCATGGAAGCGGATATCATTGTCCATCTAGCAGCCAACGCGCGCGTCTACGAACTCGTCGAAGAGCCGGATCTCGCACGTGATAATTTTCTCACGACCTATAACGCACTCGAGTTCGCGAGACGAAACAAGATCAAACGCTTCATCTTCGCTTCGTCGAGAGAGAGCTACGGAAATACGGGCATCGACAAGTACACCGAGGACCTAGTCCGCGTCAGCAACTGTGAAAGCCCCTACACCGCAAGCAAGATCGGAGGAGAGGCGCTCGTGGAATCCTACCGTAGGTGCTACGGAATCGACCAAATCACGTTCCGTTTCAGCAACGTGTACGGCATGTACGACGATTCCAATCGCGTGGTCCCGCTCTTCATCCGACTTGCACGCAAGAATGAAGAAATGACGATCTTCGGCAAGGAAAAGTGTCTCGATTTCACGTACATCGACGATACGGTCAGCGGCATCATCGCCGGCATCGACAATTTTGAAACGGCGAAGAACGATACCTACAACCTCGCGTACGGCGAAGGCACAACGATCCTAAAGCTCGCGGAGGACATCAAGACGCTGCTCAAGAGTTCCTCGAGCATGAAGATCGGAGCATCGCGCACCGGTGAAGTGATTCGCTATATTGCCGATATCAGCAAGGCGAAGAAGGCTCTCGGTTACAGGCCGCAAACGTCGTTTGATGAGGGTATCAAGAAGTCGGTGGAGTGGTACTTGAAGTACACATAGGAATTTGACAATATATGATAAATATATTATTTTGAGTATATGAATAATGTGAAGCCAGTACTTGAGATTCCTAGAATCGTCACACTTTCGGATCTACAGCCGAATTCGATTCGGACAGTTCAGGATCTTCGGCGACTGTACGAGGAGCGTATGAAACCTCTGCTCATTCAGCATGCCGGAGTCACCGTTCCCCGCGGGACCATCGACCGAAGGCAGATGTCCATGCACCAAAATATCCTTGGACCTGTGCTATCGAATATCTCCAGCGCTCACTTTCATATTCACGATGCCGTCCTCCTCGTATCCCAAGAAGGTAATGGCACCAATACAACGCTCGCGAATGATGGCGACGTAGCTCAGGCCACAACAGACGTGCTCCTCGAAATGAGGGCATCAGACTCTCTCCATCGAACATTCTGGACACAGGATGATGCGGCAACCATGAGCATAACGGAGGTAGTAGAAGCACTCGAGGAACTGCGAGATTCCAAGCCGGCTGCGCTCAACGAACCGCTTCGCTCTCTCGAGCGATTTGAAACGCTGCGCGGAGCGATGCAAAGCATGGACCGTCACCTCTATCGCAATGCTGATCTGGGGAGAGTGAAACAAGGCTACGCATTCGTTCGTGCAGTCCAAGAGCGCGTTCGAGAAAAGTCTTCCCATATTCTCTGGCCGGAGTGCGATGCGGCGGCAATCAAGAAACATGCCATTCATGGACGCGATGTCACACAGAAAAGCGAGCGTCAACAGGGTGCGGGATTGCTCTGGGTGGATGGAATCTAACGAAGAAGCACCTCCGCGATCCTCTCCCCCGCCTTCCCATCCCACAACTGAGGAACCGTAATCTTTGGAACAACGGGATTTTTTGCAAACTCCAGAACTTTCTTCCGATCGGCTTCTTTCTCCGGATTGATCAGAACATTGCTTCCACTATCGATCGTGCTCGGCCGCTCCGTATTGCGCCGGAGTGTGAAGCAACGCTTCTTCATGAGCACGGCTTCCTCCTGAATCCCCCCGGAATCAGTGAGGACGAGAGAGGACTCACTCACGAGTCGTAAAAACTGAAGGTACGGCATCGGATTTTTTTGATGTATGCCCTTCATTCTCGCTGGTTGATTCGTGTATCCGAATGACTGGAGTGACGATTGCAATCTGGGATGAATCGGAAGAAGAACGGGCATCGATTCTCCGACCCCTCGAAGAAGACTGAAACATTCCTCAAGGGCGCGCTCGTGATCGACATTGCTCGGCCTGTGCAATGTCGCGACTGCAAACCTCTCCCCTCTCCGAACGGAGCCGATCGGCAACTCCTGCTGATCGATGAGGGGCTTCATTCGGATCAACGTGTCGATCATCGTGTTTCCCACGAAATGCACCCTCCCCTTCATGCCTTCCGCCGCAAGATTATCAAGCCCCGACTGCTCGGAAACGAACAGCTCATCCGCAAGCTGATCGATCTCGATGCGATTCAATTCCTCCGGCATCTCCTCATCGAATGATCGGAGACCCGCCTCGACGTGTCCAAGGCGAACATCCTTGTTCCTCGCCGCACGTGCGGCACCGACGGCACCGTTTACATCTCCGTAGACCAGGACGATATCGGGCCTGAACTTCTCAATCGCCTTCTCCATCGCGATCATCGTCGTATCGATGACCTGCTCACGATCGCCGCCTTTCACACCAAGATTCAGATCGGGCTGCGGAATCGAAAGCTGCGTGAAGAAAATATCGGAGAGCATGGGATCGTAGTGCTGCCCCGTATGCACGATGATGTGCCTGATGTTCTCATGCTTCGAAAGAGCATGATGCACCGCAGCGAGTTTCACAAAATTCGGTCTTGCGGAGGCGCTGCTGAGAACAGTAATCATGAGCTGATTCTAGCAGCCTGGAGTATCCTGGACATGCGTTTCTCCCATGTGAAATGTTCAACATGCGCGCGAGCAAGTTTCGCCCGCTTTTCGCTTTCTGCAGCATCTTCCAACGTCAAACGAATGCTCTCCGCCATCGACTCACTGTCTCCCGCCGGAAAAAAGCGCGTCATTGTCTCGTCGAGAGCATCGTGAATCGGGGGAAGATCGGCGGTAACTGTCGGGCGGCCAGCCGCCATGTACTCAAAGAGCTTCAGTGGAGACGTATCGCGCTTATAGAAGGGATGATCGGACTTCGGTGCTGGATAGACGAGAACATCAGCCGCCGTCAGGAGTGTGGGGATTTTGAGGTGGGGGATGTGACCGGTAAACGTCACCATCTTTCCAATGGATGCAGGCAGCGTTTCGCGGAAACGCTCAGCAACATTTTCGGGTCCTCCCGCAATGACAGCTCTGTACTCAAGCCCGCGCTTCGTCAGAATTTCAAGCGCATCCAGAAGCTCCGGTATTCCCTTCGAGAGACCCATCGACTCCAGCTGTCCTGCGTAGACAATCATTGCGGCACCCTCAGGAATATGGAGGGATTCGCGCGTGGCATGAGGCTCAGGGACGGCTTCAAAATCATGCAAATCGACAGCATCGCCCTCAACAATGACGGGGATATCCGACACCCCAAGATCGATGAGTGCCTGACGCATCGGACTCGTGAGCGTCACGATGAGAGAACACGAACGCACGAGAGACAGAAAACGTCTTCGACCAAGTCGCGGAATGCGGTGCAATTCAAGAATGATCGGTACGTTCACACGCGAAAGTACGGGGAGAAGCTCGGGCGTTCTCGTGTAAATCACATCGAAGTCCTTTGCGCGCTTCCGAAGAATCTTTTCAAGAATTCTGCCGAAGAGAAATGTTGTGAGTTTCAGCCCAAGCACTCCCGGAGCCCACCATGCAGCAATGCCATCGATGGTCCCGAGATGGTGCAGGTGCACGCTCTCGGTAAGACCGTAGTACGATGAAAAACTCTGATCGATGGAATTTTCACGATACGGTGCGAAGATTTCCACCTCATGGCCGATGTCACGAAGTGCCTGCGTCACCTTGGCAATCTGGTGACCGTGCGCACGTTCGCTCGGGAGCCGCACATTCGTGCAATACGCGATACGCATGGGGAGAGTGTACACTGATTCCATGCAACTCGACCGTAGACTTTTCGAAGGCAAAGTGACGAGTTCAATCGTCTATCCGTCGTTTTTCCCCATCCGTCCTGATGAATGCGTCATCAATTTCGGATGCGGTGTCGGACCCCAAGCCGTCGCCTATAAAGACTGTTATAGAGAAATGATTGGGATCGATTTGCACACGGAACGTCTGGAGATGTCGAAGATTCTCCTCGCCGAGCGCGGAGTGAAAAACTACAGAACACTCTGTGTCCCCGTGGAACAAACAGGTCTTCCTGATGCCTCTTTCGAGAAGGCACTTGCGATCGACATCATCGAACATTTGCCGAAACCCGAAGGGCTATTGAAAGAAGCGTTCCGTATCCTCAAGCCCAGTGGCGAACTGCTCATCAGCGTGCCTGCGATGCACGATCACTACGTGCATCTCTTCCGATGGATCGGAAGAATGTTCGGGAGGAAAACGGTTGAATTGCCCTCAGGACATCTCGATGCGCACAACAGTGCTCACTCGGTTTCGGGATGGGAAAATATTGTGAAAGGTGCTGGATTTTCAATCGTGCGCACGCGTGCCTCCACGCTCTTCCCACCTCTTCATCTCTACGGCATCCCCCGTTTCTGGTTCACATGCTCTCTCATTCGATCCATCGACGGCTTTCTGTGCTCGCTTCCACTCGTAAAACGCTTCGGACAGGCATACCTGATGGTATTGAGGAAAGGATGAGGAGTGTCTACCATAACGCGCATGCGACAAATCTCCGTAGGTATCGTCGGCTTAGGATATTGGGGCCCAAACTGGCTCCGAAACTTCTCAAGTCTCGAAGACTGCAAACTCAGCTACGGTTGCGATCTTTCCAAAGAACGTTGCATCAAATTCTCCCGTCAGTATCCCGGAACGCGCTTCACTGTTCGCTATGACGACCTCCTGAAAGATGAAACGCTCGATGCAATCGTCATCGCGACACCGACCTCCAGCCACTACCCGCTCGCTGCAGCCGCACTGAAAGCAGGAAAGCACGTGCTCATCGAAAAGCCGATGACCGGCACCGCTGCTGAAGCGAAAAAACTTCTCATGCTCGCAAAGAAGCACAAGCGCAAGATTCTGGTGGATCATACGTTTGCGTACACGTCGTCTGTAAAACGCATTGAAAACAGTATGAAGATGAGGGAACTCGGGGAACTCCTGTACTTCGATTCGGTACGCATCAACCTGGGACTGATACAGAAAGACACGAACGTGCTTTGGGACCTTGCGATTCATGATCTGACCATTCTCTCGAGGATTGCCGATCTGGAGGACATCAAGGAAGTGCTTGCGATCGGCAGCGCTCACTACGGCAAGCACGTGGAGGACGCGCACCTGCATCTCACGTTCGGCTCGGGCCTCGCCGCACACATCCACGCAAGCTGGCTCTCGCCGGTGAAGATCCGAAAGACGTTGATTGCCGGTCGCAAAGCGATGATCGTCTACGACGACACCGAACCGAGCGAAAAAATCCGCATCTACGACAAAGGGATTGAGCACGACACGACGAAGCCGGACCCGTTCTTCCCGAAATACCGAAGCGGAGATGTTCTCATCCCCGCACTGAAAGCAACGGAGGCTCTCGCAAACGAAGCCCAACATTTCCTGAATTGCATCCGCGGAAAAGAAACGCCGATCGTCTCGGGACAAGATGGGCTTGCAATGGTCAGGATTCTCGAAGCGGCTGATGAGTCGCTGAAAAGAAAGAGAGCAATCAAAGTTCGCTGATAGTGTAAAAGCATCCAAAGGGTAGGCGCGCGCCACCGGTGGGGGTCTGCCGGCGGGTATTGGCGCGCAGCGTTTTTGGTTCTTTTTTCGCGAAAAAAGAACATTCAGACATGAAAATATTTCCTCAGCACCACACTTGTAACGGAGAAAAACAACTTCCAGTGGTACCGCACAAACCGAAAATTCTGCGAGAATGGCAAGGAATCACGAAAGAAGCAGAACGGTGCGACCGACAGAACTTTCAGAAAATACCAAACTGTGAGTGCTGGCTCACGAAGGAGGAACCATCGCACATATCGCCGTAGCGAACACCCATGCTGCCGTATCCTGTCTACTTCCAACTCTATGTACCGATCATCCTTCGGCTGTAATACCGAAACCGGATCGAGTGGGACATACAACGGCGCCTTCGTAATGATCTCCCTGAATGACGAATCGTACTGATACTTCTCATGAACTGTCTTGCCGGCACGAAGTGTCGCGCCGCTTCTGCGATGATGGATACGCGGCATGATCTCGGGAAATGCAACGCCGCGCGTACGCGGAATACCGTCGATCACGGAAACTCGCGGAAATTTGATGATTGTCTTCGGATCGACATTCCTGAGGAGTTCGCCCACCTCAGACACAAGCTCATCGCTCAAATATTCATCTGAGTCGATGTAGAGAACCCAATCGAATGCGGCATCGGCACGCTGTTTCAAGCGCATCTCCGTAAAATTGCTGATGCGTACGCTCTTCTCCTCCGTTTCGAACTGCTTGAGCACTTTCGCACCAAATCTGTTTGCGATCGCAACGGAATCATCCTCGCTATTCGCATCGTGAACGAGGATCTCACCGAATGCCCCGAGATTCTGCAAGCACTTCTCGAGAGTTCCCTCGCTGTTGCGGGTGAGAATGAGGACGGAGCAAGGAATTTTCTCCATACAAAAGAAGTGTAGCAGCATCCAAAGGGTAGGCGTGCGCCACCGGTGGGGGTCTGCTGGCGGGCATTGGCGCACGCGTTTTCTTTCGCCCTTTCTTTTTCGCGCAAAAAGAAAGGGCAATATCAGAATAAAAGCTCCCAACTTTCTCTTCGCACAGGCTTGCACCCAAAACTTTCTTTGAAAAAGAACAATCCTTCATTCACTTTTGTGCCTCCATCCTCCGTCGATACACCCAAATGTAGCACCCGCCTCTTCTCCTTCAGACACAGTCGAATTGCTTCGACGAGAAGCAGATGCATCGGATGAAATTGCTGGGAAGCATATTCCTGACCCATATAGAGCGTGTAGAGGGCTTCTCCGTGAATGGTGACGAGAACGATCCCGCCAACAATCTTTCCTTCCATGTGCGCTGTGAGACAGCGAAATCCCTGAGGAAGCAGTGCGTGTAATTTTTTAATCTCGGCAAGCGTATGTGTTGGCTTGGCACCATGTCGACCAACCAATACGGATTCCAAAACAGGCCAGAATGCATCGAAATCGTTGCTCAGTTTCACCTCGATCTTTGCCCGCTCCGCCTGCCGTACCATATTCCGACACTTTCCGGAGAGCGATTCGAGAATCTTCTCCTCACTGAGACGAGAAAGATCGATCGCTCCATCCATTTCGCACCGTGACATGCGGTATCCCTGCTGGAACATCCAATATTGAGGGTCTTCCGAATACTGACGCTGGAGACTCGCAGGAGGCAGGCGAAGCATCGAAATTCCTGAGTATTTCTTCGATTTCACATACGCAAGAAGCGCGGCAAGCATCTCACCGGTCTCGGTGACGGAGACATCTCCGTGAAGAACGAGCCCGCCGTACGACGCTCCGGGATGCGATACAAGGATCTTCTTCCCGGCCTCTTCTCTTAGCGCCGCAGGCAAGACACCGACCAGTTTCTGCCCATCAAGAAACAACATTGATGCATCTTCAAATCGCTTCTCCGGATGATAGGAAAGAAATTTTCGAGTGTGAAAAATCGTGCCGTTTCGCGAAAAAGAAACGAAATCGTCCCACTGCTTTGCCTTGTCATCGGTATATGGTTGAAGAGAGAGATTCATACGGTTTTGGGACTGCTGATCGACATCGTCAGTATAGCTTTATTGTTTTCCGTATTCTCGGAAAGCACCGTGAATCCGACCTTCTCATACGTTTTGACCGCACGCAGGTTGGATTTGAGAACTTTAAGAAGTATTCGCTTCAGACCCATTTCCCCAAAACCGTGCTGTAGAAGCAGTCCAACTGCTTCTGTTCCATACCCTTTGCCATGTGAAGCTGAATCACCGATCGTTATGCGAAGCGTTGCTTCGTGCTTGGCTTGGTCGATATCCACGAATCCGCAATTCCCAATGAGCGTTCCATCCGGAACAGTGAGAAGTGAGAAAAATTTTCGATCGGAATTCTGGACACGCAAAAACCACTTCTTCTGATCCTCCATCGTTGGAACGCGCGCATCGTCGATCTGCTCACGCAAAACCGGATTTTGAAGCCACTCCTGAAATTTCGGCTGATCCGCCTCGGTCATCACTGCGAGTGCAATATGTTTGCCTGAGAGAACGATTTCCCGCTGCATAGACAAAGCTTAATGCTGAAAGCTTAAAGCTTAAAGGCAATGATGGTATTCTCGCACTATGTCCGTCCCCTTTCTCGACCTGAAGGCGCAGTACCGATCAATCAAGAAAGAAGTCGATCCAGCCATACAAGCGGTCATCGATACCTGCGCATTCGCCTCGGGGCCTGCAGTCGAGAAGTTTGAGAAAAATTTCGCGAAATACTGCTCTGCAAAACATTGTATCGGTGTCGGAAACGGGACATCGGCCCTCGAGCTGATTCTTCGTGCATATGGCATCGGAGAGGGTGACGAAGTGATCACCGTTACGAATTCTTTCTTCGCTTCGGCCGAAGCGATCTCGCTCGCGAACGCCACGCCCGTGCTCGTCGACTGCAACGAAGACGATGCGCTCATCGATACGATGAACATCGAGGCGGCAATCACGAAGAAAACGAAGGCAATCATTCCGGTCCATCTCTACGGTCAGTGTGCGGATATGGATGAGATCATGACCATCGCGAAAAAACACAATCTGATCGTCATCGAAGATGCCTGCCAAGCACACGGAGCCCTGTACAAAGGCAAAAAAGCAGGATCGATGGGCCATGCCGCCGCCTTCAGTTTCTATCCGGGGAAAAACCTAGGGGCTTTCGGCGAAGCGGGAGCAGTGACGACGAATGATGACGATGTGAATGCAACGATCCGCATGCTTCGCGATCACGGCATGCAGGAGAAGTACAAACACAAGATCGTCGGAAAAAACGAACGCATGGATGGCATCCAAGGTGCCGTACTCGACGCGAAGCTCTCGCATCTCGATGCGTGGAACGATGCTCGAAGAAGTCATGCGACGCTCTATCGCGAACTGTTGAAAGATCATCCGGCAATCAAGCTCTTCACCGCACACGACGAACGCATTTCGAACTATCACCTCTTCGTCGTCCGAGTGGAGAACCGCGACCTCGTGCAGACGAAACTTAAGGATAAAGGCATCGCAACGGGCATTCACTACCCGATCCCCATCCATCTGCAAGAAGCCTACGCAGGAAAGTGGAAGAAGGGTGATTTTCCGGTCGCCGAGAAGATTGCAGGAGAACTGCTATCACTTCCTATGTTTGCTGAACTGACTGAGGAAATGGTGAGGGAGGTGTGTGGGAATCTATGAGCACCCAAATATAGACATTTATAGTTTTTGACGTATAATAATAAAGGTCTTTGCTCATTGAAAACCCCATCCCCAAACGAAGGAGGTGACCCATGTCACTCTTCCTCCAAAGCATTGTGCTCGTCACGATCGCAATGGTCACGTGGCCGGTCCTGAAAGCCCTGCCACTGACGACGAAAAGCACTGCACCGATCGGCTGGATCAGCTTCGGTATTGCCGCGTTCATCCTGCAGGATTTCGCAAAACGCGGAAGTCCGATGCCGGAGAAACTCGGCGATGCCTACGGTGCATCGCTCGTCCACACCGCATCGCATGCGGTGTGGCCGCTGGTGCTGAATGTATTCTTCATGCTGGGTTTTACCTCCCTCATGACAGCGTACAAGTCGGTGCCGAACGTCATGGCAGTGTGGCTGATCGCCGCACTGCTGGTTCCGTCGATGATGGACTGGAAACAGTTCCTCTCGATGGGCCAAAACAAAGCTTTTGCACTCGCCGGTCTTCTGACCGGCATCTACTTTCTCTGGCGCGACAGC